>Ga0335075_10000427_pt1 | contig 76144 bp, 71 predicted proteins | sample Lox_Sample_24_FD_206723 | JGI IMG/M metagenome (GOLD analysis project Ga0335075, IMG submission 206723) | Soil microbial communities from Loxahatchee National Wildlife Refuge, Florida, United States - Lox_Sample_2.4 | ecosystem: Environmental > Terrestrial > Soil > Wetlands | place: USA... | reverse complement strand
GCGCGGCGTTCTCATAAGTCCAGTTCTGGAACGGCTGCTCGATAAAATAGGTCAACGGCACGATCATGCGTCGCAAATCCCACAGGCGCACGACCACATAGGTGCTGGTGATCGTCTCGATCCAGCCGTTCTCCCCCTGGACCACGACCTGATCCTCGACCCGGATCGGCTGGGTCATCGCGATCTGGATGCCGGCCAAGAGGTTGCTCAGCACCGGGCGCGCCGCGAGACCGAGGATCAGACCGGCGGCACCGGCCGAAGCCAGCAGGCTGACCCCATACTGGCGGACCGCGGCGAAGGTCATCAGCGCGGCGCCGATTGTGATGATGCCCAGCACCGTCCTCGCCGCCCGCTGCAGGATCCGCATCTGGGTGATGTGCTTGCGTGCGAGCAGGTTGTCGTCGACATCGGTACGGAAGCGGCGCAGGTAGATTTCGACGCCGAGATCGAGTGCGATCGCCGCCGTCCAGCCGATTGCCAGGATGAACGCCACCAGCAGCGTGCGCGCGATCGCCACGGTCGCCGCTATCGACAGCCGGGCACCAGGCAGCGACAGTCCAAGGACGATGATCACGATGATCGCGCTGGCCGGCCCCTGCCCGCGCGCCAGCAGGGTCTGTAGGAACGGGCTGAACCGACCTGCCAGCCGGATCAGCCGGCGGGCCAGCCAGCGATAGACGCCGAGCACGATCAGCGCCGGCACCACCATGATGATCGCGCCGATCAGCCAGTGCGGTATCCAGGACAGGAGCGCCGTCAATCCCCTCATCAACAGCCTCGCTTCGTGGTGAATCCCAATGCCGGCGGAGCCCCGCCGGTTTTGGGATAAACGTTGGCACCGGGCGAATAACGCATCACCGCCCCTCGCTTGCCACAGACAGACGCATTACTCTCACTGTTTACGGGCAGCAGACCGGAGCGCGGATCATGGGTGTCGAGGCAAGAAGCGCCATTCTCGAACATCTCGGCCGGCAGCATCAGGCGATGGTGGCGCTGCTCGCCGAGCTCGTCGGCATCGAATCCGGCAGCTACAACAAGCGCGGCGTCGATGCCGTCGAGGCGCGGTTGCGGGCGTGGCTCGAAGCCGCCGGGATCACCTGCGAGATGTTTGCCCACGACCGCTTTGGCGGCTGCATGGCGGCGCGCCTGCCGGCGAGCGGCGCCCGCAGCGGCGACCGGGATGGCGGCAACCGGCCGATCGTGCTGATGGGGCATTGCGACACCGTGTTCCCCGATGGCACCGTCGCGGCGCGGCCGTTCCGCATCGACGGCAACCAGGCGTTCGGCCCGGGGGTCGCCGACATGAAGGCGGGGCTCGTCATGAACACCTTCGTGCTCGATGCGCTGAAGCGGTTTGGCGCGCCCTGCCCGCTCGTCGGCCTCTACACCGCGGATGAGGAGATCGCCTCACCTTCCTCGCGCCCGGTCATCGAGGCCGAGGCGAAAGAAGCGCGTGCCGTCTTCAACGCCGAACCCGGCCGCCCCTCCGGCAATCTCGTGTCGCGGCGCAAGGGGGCGGCGTTCATCGAGCTGGAGGTGACCGGCCGTGCCGCCCATTCGGGTGCGGCGCATGCCCAGGGCGTGAGTGCGATCGAGGCGATGGCCCGCAAGATCCAGCGCCTGCACCGGTTGACCGATTATGATCTCGGCACCACGGTCAATGTCGGGCTGGTGAGTGGCGGGCAGTCGGTCAACACCGTTGCCCCGCGCGCCACCGCGGCGATCGATGTGCGCTTTCCGACCCTCAACATCATGGAAAAGATCCTCGGCGACGTGCGCGAGATCTGCAATTGCTGCGAATTGCCGGGCAGCGACAGCCGGATCCTGCGTGAAGGCAATTTCCTGCCGCTGGAGCAGGACGAGGCGAGCCGCGAACTGCTCGAACGCTATGCCCGCGCCGCCGCCGGTCTCGGCATTCCAGGCGTCGCCGGCGAGGCGACCGGCGGCTCGGCCGACAGCGGCTTTACCGCGGCTCTCGGCACGCCCACTTTATGCGCGACGGGTCCCGTCGGAGGCAACGCCCATACCGATGACGAATGGTGCCGTATCGACACGCTGGTGCCGCGCGCGCAGGCACTGGCGATGACCATTCTCGATGTCGCTGCGGCGTGAACCCACCAGCGCCGCTCCCCCGAAGGAGGATGACATGACCAATGAGATGACCGCACAAATCGCCGGGAAGGACGGCTTTGTCGCCGCGCTCGACCAGAGCGGTGGATCGACCCCCGGCGCCTTGCGCCTCTACGGCATCCCGGATAGCGCCTATAGCGGCGAAGCCGAGATGTTCCGGCTGATGCACGCGATGCGGGCGCGGATCATGACCGCCCCTTCCTTCACCGGGGCCAAGGTCATCGCGACGATCCTGTTCGAAGGCACGATGGACGGCGAAATCAGGGGGAAGCCCTCCCCCGCTTTCCTGTGGGAAGAGCGCGGCGTCGTCCCGTTCGTCAAGGTCGACAAGGGGCTGGAGCCCGAAACGGACGGCGTTCAGCTGATGCGGCCGATGCCGCAGCTCGACGAATTGTGCGAGCGCGCGGTGAAAGCCGGGGTTTTCGGCACAAAGATGCGTTCGGTGATCAACCTTGCTTCGAAGGCCGGTATCGCCGCCAACGTGGCGCAGCAGTTCGAGGCCGCCGCGCGGATTGCCAAACACGGGTTGATGCCGATCCTCGAACCGGAAGTCTCGATCAAGAGCCCGGACAAGGGCGGCGCGGAGGCGATCCTCGCTACCGAACTGAGCCGGCATCTCGATGCCCTGCCGGATGGCCGCCAGGTCATGCTCAAATTGACGCTTCCCGATGTCCCCGATCTTTATGCACCGTTGGTGAGGCATCCGCGGGTCATGCGGGTCGTGGCGCTGTCCGGCGGCTACACGCGGGCCGAAGCGTGCCGCCGCCTCGCAGCCAATCACGGCGTGATCGCGAGCTTCTCACGGGCACTCGTCGAGGATTTGCGGCATTCGATGAGCGACGCCGCGTTCCAGCAGACGTTGGCGCAATCCATCGACGATATCTATCAGGCGTCGACGGTGAAGGTGTAAGTCACGCAATTGCCCCCTCGCGCCACAGGCGGGCTTCTTGAATTTCTGCAATGTGCGGGGGCGGTCATCATCGCGCGGACCGGTGCAGCCTGTCGCGCTGGTACGGCCGAGGCGAGCAGGCGGCGGGCGGTGCGAACGCGCCGCCGCCGAACGCTCCGGAGCAACACAGCGGCACCATGGCGGTGCGGGACGATCCGGGATTTCGTCGGGCTGCGGCACCGAGCCGCCTGATGCCGGCCGGCCCGGCGGTGCCCGCATCGCCATTAATCCCGCATCGCCGTTAATTTTGTGATCAATTTCGCGGAAGGCCCGGAACTCTCCAGCCGAGCCAGTTGCAGGCGGCCTCCCCCATGACGAGCTCGAGGTCACGGCCCTTCAGCCACGGCAATTCCTCGGTGAACAGCGTCACGCATTGCCGCCACGAGCACGGCATCCGGGTGATGTCGGTGCCCCAGAACATGCGCTCGGGTCCGAACGCATCGAAGCAGCGCTGCAGATGCGGGTGGAGGCTGCGAAACGGATACTCGTCCTCGGCATAACCCGCCTGACCCGTCGCCTTGACCGCGATGTTCGGATGCCGGGCGAGCGCCAGCAGCTCCGGCTGGAACCGGTAGGCGGCATCGCCTGTGCTGGCCCGCGGCACACCCATGTGATCGACGATCAGCTTCAGGCCGGGATGGCGCCCGGCGATCTGACCGACCGTCGGCAGAAACATCGCCGCCCCAAGCGAGATCGGCAGGCCGGCGCGCTCGGCGGCGGGCCACAGCCAATCGAGGGTGCCGTCGGTAAACCAGGATTGCGGGTGCCGGTCGTTGGTGTAAAACCGCAATCCGAGCCGCCCGGGCCGTTCCTTCCAGTGGGCGACGAGATCGCGCCCGTTCGGATCGTCGAGATAGAACCAGCCCATGATCGCAAAACGGTCGGGATAGCGGCGCACCGCCGCTTCGGCCAGCTCGTTCGAATCCGGGTCCCACAGCACCGGATGGATCAGTGCGCGATCGACACCGGCGGCATCCATGCCGGCGATCGCTTCTTCCGCCGAATAGGGCTGCTGACGATGATGGGCGGAGGGCGTACCTTTTTCCCAGAGATGGATCTGGGCATCGACGATCAGCATCGGATGGTGTCCCGTTGCGGTCACAGCAATCGGCGCACCCTAGCGCATCTCGGTCGATCAACGGAGGGTTTGATGTCACGGCGCCGGGCAGCGGACGATTTCGAGACCATCCGGGCTCGCCTCGAAGAATTGCGGCAGGAGAGGCAGACCGAGCGGACACGTCCGGCGCCCGGCACCGGTCCGGTGGGTCATCGCGGCCCGTGCGCCTGCGGCCTGGCGCTATTCCCCGAGGAATGCGACGGCTCGTGCAAGTTTCTCTGACCGGCGCCAACCTGCCGGCGCCAACCTGCCGGTATGGACCGGCGGGGCATTGGGCGAGCGGCGGTCGTCCTGCTTTGCGGTCGTCCTGCTTTGCGGGCGGGCACGAGGCGGGTTAAGCTGCCGCACGGCCATTGGAGGAAAAAGCCATGATGATCGACATGCACGCCCATTGGCGGCCCGCCGAAGTCGCCGACGCATTGCGCGCCCGCACCCGCGAGCCGCGTATCGTGCGCAACGAGAATGGCGCCGAGGTGCTGAAATCCGGACGGATGGGCGAAGCACCGCTCGCCGAGGCGTTTGATGACGTCGATTTCCACCTGGCGCGGATGGATCGGCAGGGGGTCGGGACCAGCGTGTTGTCGCTGCTCGGCTCGTTCAACTGGATCGAATCTCAGCCGCTCGACGTGTCGGCGCCGCTGTGCCGCAAGGTCAATGACGGGCTCTCTGCGGTCTGTGAGAAGCACCCCGGCCGCTTCGCCGCCTTCGCCGCACTGCCGCTGACCGACATGTCGGCCGCTGCGGCCGAACTCGAGCGGGCGCTCCGGCTGCCGGGCGTTGTCGGCGCGCAGATCCCGGGCAACTACCTCTTGACCCGCAATGACGCCGAAGCGATGCGGCCGCTGCTCGACGTCGTGAACCGCGAGCACGCGGTGCTGTTCGTCCATCACGGCCCGCGCCCCGGCGACGCTTATCCCAAGGTCTCGGCCGACACCGACAATGCGCGCCGCCGCAACGGCACGCTCGACATGCAGGCGAGCCTCTCCTCGGTGATGGTCACGCTGTGCCTGACCGATATCCTCGCCTCCTACCCCGATGCGACCGTCGTCGTGCACAATCTCGGCGGCAACCTGCCCTATGAGGTCGAGCGCATGGATCACCGCTGCCTGCTCGACACACCGGAGGAGGAATTGCCGTCGTCGCGCATCGGCAAGGCGAAGGTCTATGTCGATTGCAACTCGTTCGGCCCGCACGCGATCGAGGCGGCGGTGCGGCTCTACGGCGCCGACCGCATCGTCTGCGGCACCGACGGCACCGAATTCGGTTGCGACTGGACCCGGAAGGCGCTCGCCGAGGCGGCGATCGGCGAGGACGCGCGCGAGCAGATCCTGCACCGGAATGCCGCGGCGCTGCTGGCCCGCGCCGGCAACGCCGTGCGCCCGGCAATCGCCGCCGAGTGATCGCGCCGCGGCCCGGTTGCGCGATATGCCGCGTTGCCGGGCCGGTCGCGGCGATCGCGGCCGGGATCGCTGCGGATCAACCCATGGAGGAAAGCCGATGATGCGCGCGCAGGATGCCATTGCCGCCGAGCGCCCGGACCGCAGCAGCGGACCGGCGGCGACGGAGTTCGATGCGATCGTCATCGGCGCCGGGGTTTCCGGGCTTTACACGCTCTACAAGCTGCGCGCGCTCGGCCTCAGGGTGCGGGTGTTCGAGACCGGCACCGGGGTCGGCGGCACCTGGTACTGGAACCGCTATCCTGGCGCCCGCTTCGATTCGGAGAGCTATACCTACGGCTATTCGTTTTCGCCCGAACTGCTCGAAGAATGGGACTGGGCCGAGCGGTTCGCCTCGCAGCCCGAAACCGAGCGCTATTTGAACCACGTCGCCGACAAATTCGACCTGCGGCGCGACATCCGGTTCGAGAGCCGCGTCACCACCGCGCAATACCGCGAGGAAACGCGCTGCTGGGAGGTTGAGCTCGAAGACGGCAGCCGCTACCGCTGCCGCTTTCTGATCACCGCAATCGGTGTGCTCTCGGCCGCGACGATGCCGCGCATCCCCGGCATCGGGAGCTTTCTCGGCACGTCCTGCCACACCCATTTCTGGCCAAAGGAAGGGGTCGCCTTCGCCGGCAAGCGGGTCGCGGTGATCGGCACCGGCGCCAGCGCCATACAATTGATCCCGCATGTGGCGAAGGCGGCCCGGCAGCTCACCGTGTTCCAGCGCACCCCGAATTGGTGCGCGCCGCTGCACAACGACCGGATCGGCGACGAGGAGATGCGGGGGATCCGCGCCCGCTATCCCGAGATCTTCGCGCGCTGCAACGATACTCCTGGCTGCTTTATCCACGCGCCCGACCCGCGCGCCACCCACGAGGTGACGCCAGAGGAGCGCGAGGCGTTCTGGGAAAAGCTCTATGGCGAACCGGGTTTTGGCATCTGGCAGGGCAATTTCCGCGACATCCTGGTGGATCGCGCCGCCAACGCCCTCGTTTCGGATTTCATCGCCCGCAAGATCCGCCAGCGCGTCAAGGACCCGGCGGTGGCCGAGAAACTGATCCCGAAGAACCACGGCTTCGGCACCCGCCGCGTGCCGCTCGAGACCGGCTATTACGAAGTCTACAACCAATCCAATGTCGCGCTCGTCGACATCAACGAGACACCGATCGAGTGCATTACCGCGACCGGCATCAGGACCAGCGCCGCCGAATACGAATTCGACATCATCATTTACGCGACCGGGTTCGACGCGATCACCGGCAGCTTCGACCGCATCGACATCGCGGGCCTCGGCGGCCAGCGGCTCAAGGACAAGTGGCGGGACGGGCCGCAGACCTTTCTCGGCATCCTGGTCGAGGGCTTTCCCAACCTGTTGATGGTGATGGGCCCGCATGCCGGGCTCGGCAACTTCCCGCGCGCCGCCGAATACAGTGTCGAATGGGTGACGGGCCTGGTCCGCTTCGCGCGCGACCGCGGCCTGACCCGGATCGAGGCCACCCAAGCCGGGGTTGCCGAGTGGACCGAGCACGTTCTGGCGACCGGCCAGGGCCTGCTGATGAACGAGATCGATTCGTGGATGACCGGCGTCAACCGCAACGTCGAAGGCAAACAAACCCGCAAAATCATGCGCTACAGCGGCGGCCACCCTGCCTTCCGCGAGCATTGCGACGCCGTTGCCGCACAAGGATACCGCCGGCTGTCACTGGGTTAGAGCCCCAGCTAGAGCCACTGCTTAACAGGGGATCAACAAAGCGATGCCGGAAACCGAGCGGATCGAACGACGGCGGGCGGCGCTCATTGCCTATGATGTGTGCCGGCGCGCGCTCACCCCGGCGGATGCGGCGCGGCGGGCGGCGATGCGGCCGGTGCTCGATGCCTGGGTGACGATGATCGGCGCGGCGCGGGCAGCCGGGGTGCCGGTGATCTATACGACACCGGTGAGCCGCGCGGATGGGGCTGATGTCGTGCTGTTGCCGACCGATCTGTCGGCGGAGAGCGGCGTGCCGCCGCTGACCAATGGGATCGAGGGCACGCCGGAAGCCGGTTTTCCCGACGCGATCGCGCCGCGCCCCGAGGATTACGTCTTCTTGAAACGCCGGCCGAGCGCCTTTTACGGGACCGGGGTTGCCGAACTCCTGCACATGCTGCGGCGCGACACGATCATCATCGGCGGCGGCGCCACCAATCGCGGGGTCGAGACCAGCGTGCGCGAAGCCTTCAACCTCGACCTCGCTTCGATTGTGGTGCGCGAATGCTGCTGGAGCAGCGACGCTGCCGCTCACGCCTACAGTCTCGACAAGGCGATGAAAATGTATGCGCGCATCCGCAGCCTCGACGAGGTCGCGGCGATGCTGCGGGAGTAAGGGCCTGGAGCTGCTTACATGGCTGCGGCTCAGATGTGCAGCACCGCCTTGCCGATGAAGTCTCGGTCGATCAGCCGCTGGGCAATCCCGCCGATCTCGTCCCACGACGCCTCGACTGCAATGCGCGGCCGCAATTTCCGCGCGGCGATCAGCTCGGCCAGCAAAGCGAGGCCGATCCCCGCGCGCTCGACGCTCATCAGCTCGTGAAACAGCGTCAGGCCGTAAAGCCGGGTTCCGCCGGTGGCGAAGAACTCGCGGCTCGCGATCGTCGCATCGCTTGCACCGGAAACCCCGAACGTCACGCAGGTGCCGTTCGGCTGCAGCATGTCGAGTGCCGCGGCAAGCGCGCTGCCGCCGACCGAATCGAGGATCAGCCAGAACGGGCCTTGCGATTTGGCGGCGGCGAGTTCGCGACCGACGACCACCCGCTCGCCGCACCATTCGGCGACCGCGGCGCGGTGCTCGTCGCGCCGTACATGCCCCCAGACAAAGGCGCCGGCCGCCGCTGCGAGCTGGCAGGCGAGGTGCCCGACCCCGCCCGAGGCGCCATCGACCAGAACCTTGCGCCCGAGCAATAGCCCACCCTGGCGCAGCGCGTGCAGCGCCGTCAGCCCGGCCACCGGCAGCGTCGCGGCCTCGGCGTCGCTGACTGCACCGGGCAGGGCAGCCACCGCATGGCTGCGGCAATTGACCCGCTCGGCCCAGGCTCCCGACGGCAGGAGACCGACGATTCGGGTGCCGATTGCCGGACCGCTGCCATCGGCGGCAGCCGTCTCGACAATGCCGGCGAAATCCCAGCCGGGCCGCCAGCCCGGTTCGGCGGCCTGCAACGCGCGCCGCGTCTCGCCACGATTGAGCGAGATCGCGGTGACCCGGACGCCGACTTCGTCACGGTCGGGATCGCGCAGGCCGACCTCGCGGATCGCCAGCCGGCCGGGCACCGACGGATCGACGACAACGGCACGGATCTGGTGCGGCATCAGCGCTCTCCTCTGATCGCAATCGGGCGAAGGATGGACGGCAGGTTCGGATCGCCATGCGAGGCGAGACGTCCACTCCCGCCCGAGGCTAGGAGCGGCGCCACATCGGCGCTCGTGCTCGCACCGGATCGAGCAGCGACCAGTCGCCATCCTCCAGCACATGTCCCTGCGGATAGGGCGGCCGCGGCTCCAGTCCGAGCGAGCGGACGACGCGATCGTCGCGGTAATAGCATTGCAGCACGACACGGGCGAGCGTCGCCACCGCGGCACCGCCCGCGGCGCGCAATTCGGCCGCCACCGCCTCGCGACGCGCCGGGTCGAGTGCAGCCAGCGGCATCCCGGCGAGATGTGCCAGCCGATCGAGCGCCGCGCATACCGGCGCGGTGTCGCGGCCGAGGGTTGCCATGATGTCGGCCTGGATCGCCGGATCGTCGGCGCCGGGCACATCGTATTCGGCGCTGGCCGGGATCATCAGCCCGGCGAGGATGCGCAAATCCTCGATCTGGCCGGGTGTCAGCGAGGTTCCGGAAGCCATGACGAGCCTCAATCAAACAGATTGGCGAGACGCTGTTTCATCTGGTCGGCGACATAGAGCGCCAGCGCCTGGATCGTCGAGGTCGGGTTGACCCCGCCGGAGGTAACAAACAGGCTGCCATCGACGATAAAAAGGTTTTTCACATCGTGTGACCGGCCCCAGCCGTTGACCACCGAGCGATCCGGGTCGGTGCCCATGCGCGCAGTCCCCAAAAGATGCCAGCCGCCCTGGACGATCGGGCTGTTGACGCAGATGTCGGTTGCCTCCGCCGCGGCGAGGATCTCTTTCGCGCGAGCGATGCCGTGCTCCATCATCCGCGCCGAGTTCTCGCCGATCGTGTAGCCGATCCGCGGCGCCGGGATGCCGTAGCTGTCCTTCAGCACCGGATCGAGCGTCACGCGGTTGCATTCCTCGGGCAAATCCTCGCAGATCGCCGACAAGGTCAACCGGTGACCGTTGAGCCGGCGGAAGGCGGCATGATGGCCGGGACCCCATGGGATCAGGCCCTTCTGCTCGCTGGTGACCGCTTCCATGACCGGTCCGACGCCGCGGCCGAACTGGAACGTATAGCCGCGCACAAAGCCGCGCGACCGGTCGGTTTCGTAGAATTCCTTGCTCCACAGGCAGGTCGGCGGCGCCCGGTTGCTGTCGGTCTCCTCGGCGACATAGCCATAAACCTGGGCATAGGGATGGAACATCAGGTTCCTCCCGACGAGACCGCTCGAATTGGCGAGCCCGTTGGGGAAGCGTCCGGAGGCCGAGTTCAGCAGCAGCCGCGGCGTGCCGACACCATTGCAGGCGAGCACCACCACATGCGCCGCCTGAAACTGCTCGACGCCGGCGGCATCGTAATAGACGACACCGGCGGCCATGCCGTGCTCGTCGGTCGTGATCTCGCGGACCCGGCAATGGGTGCGCAGCTCGACCCCGGCGCGCAGCGCTGCCGGCCAATAGGTGATGTCGGTGCTCGCTTTTGCCCCTTGCGCGCAGGCCGGGGTGCAATGCCCGAGATTGATGCAGCGCGCCCGGCCCTCGTAATCCACCGTCGCGACCGCGGTGTCGGACGGCCACCAATGCCAGCCGAGCCGGTTCACCGCCTTTGCCAGCAGCGTGCCGGAGCGGCCCAATGGCAGCGGCGGCATCGGCGGATTGCGCGGCGGCACCGCGGGATCGCCGGCGAGCCCGGAGACGCCCATGATGCGGTCGTTCTCGGCGAAAAACGGCGCCAGCGTGTCATAGTCGATCGGCCAGTCCTCGGCCACGCCGTCGAGGCTCTTGACCCGGAAATCGGAAGGATGCAGGCGCGGGAAATGTGCCGTGTACATGACCGTGCCGCCGCCGACACCGTTGAAGTTCACCACCTTGATCGGTGAATTGTCGTCATTGACCGGGTAGTCCTCGGGCCGGGCGCGGATATTGGGGCTCGGCGAATAGTCGCCATAAAAGCGCGCTTCCCAGTCGCGACCGGTGCTCGGATAGGTCGCCGGGTTCATCCAGCCGCCCTGCTCGAGGCAGAGGATGTGCATCCTGGTCTCGGCGAGGCTCCAGGCCACCGCGGCACCGGACGCGCCGGCGCCGATGATCAGCACATCAACAGGATCGTTCATGACGGTCTTCCTTTTGCTGGGCACAACATGACTCGGCCGGCACCCTCGATGCAATGCGGCGGCGTTATGATTGCCGGCGCAGCAACGGATGCGCGGAACCATGGATCAGGCAAAAGCGTTGACCTCGTTCGGTAGTTCGACGCGTGGCCCCACAGCCAGCGAGGTCATTGCGCAATGCTGCTTCCTTCAGCGACCGGAACGAAACGACACCATCGGATGCCGTTTGGCGCCGAAATCGTTGCCGGCGGTGTCCGTTTCCGGCTGTGGGCACCCAAGCACCAAGAAATTCGATTGCAGCTGGCCGAAGGCGCCCCGGCGCTCGCAATGATCTCGACAGGCGATGGCTGGCACGAACGCGTGACACCGACCGCCGGCCGCGGGTCGCTCTATCAATTCGTGCTGCCCGACGGGTTGCACGTTCCCGATCCGGCTTCCCGCTTTCAGCCGAGGGATGTGCACGGCCCGAGCGAAGTCATCGATCCCGGCGACTATCAATGGCACGATGCCCTTTGGCACGGCCGGCCTTGGGAAGAGTGCGTCATCTACGAGCTGCATGTCGGCGCGTTTACCGCCGAGGGCACGTTCCGGTCGGCGATCGGGCGGCTCGATTATCTGCGCGACCTCGGCGTCACCGCGATCGAATTGATGCCGATCGCCGATTTTCCCGGCCGGTGGAATTGGGGCTATGACGGCGTGCTGCTGTTCGCCCCCGATTCCTCCTATGGCCGGCCCGAAGATCTGAAGGCGCTGATCGACGCTGCCCACCAGCGCGGCATCGCGGTGCTGCTCGATGTCGTCTACAATCATTTCGGGCCGGACGGCCATTATCAGCCATCTTATGCGCCGGTCTTTACCGAACGGCACAAGACGCCGTGGGGCGATGCGGTCAATTTCGATGGTACCGGCTCGCCGACGGTACGGGCGATGATCGTTGAAAACGCGGTCTATTGGCTCACCGAATTCAATCTCGACGGGTTGCGGCTCGATGCGGTCCACGCGATTATCGATACTAGCGCGGAGCACATCCTCGACGCGATCGCCCGCGAGGTCCGGCAGGTGGCCGGTGACCGCCATATCCATCTGATCCTCGAAAACGAAGCAAACGAGGCGTCCCGGCTGCGGCGCGACGCGAATGGCGCGCCCGAACGCTATAGTGCGCAGTGGAACGACGACCTGCACCATGTGCTGCACACCGCGGCGAGCGGGGAGAAGAGCGGCTATTACGCCGAATATCAGGGCGACAGCGACAAGCTCGGCCGGGCCTTGGCGCAGGGCTTCGCGTTCCAGGGCGAACTCATGCGCTATCGCGGCGCGCCGCGCGGCGAGCCCAGCGCGCAGCTGCCGCCGCAGGCGTTTGTCGGCTTTATCCAGAACCACGACCAGGTCGGCAACCGCGCCTTTGGCGAGCGGCTGACGATGTTCGCCCCGGCTGAGGCGGTGCGGGCGGTCGCCGCGATCTATCTTTTAGCCCCGCAAATCCCGATGATCTTTATGGGTGAGGAATGGGGGGCGGCGCAGCCTTTCCCGTTCTTTTGCGATTTCACCGGTGAGCTGGCGGCCGCAGTCCGCGACGGGCGCCGCGCCGAATTTTCCCGGTTTCCCGAGTTTCGTGATCCGCAGCAGCGCGAACGCATCCCCGATCCGACGGCCGCCGAGACGTTCCTGTCGGCGAAGCTGCGATGGGACGAGGCGGAGGCCGGCGATCATGCCCGGTGGCTCGCCTTCTATCGGCATCTGCTGTCGCTGCGGCGGACCGAGATCGTCCCGCGCCTGCGCGACATGGCGGGCCATAGTGGGCGCTATCAAATCCTGGGCCAGCTCGCGGTGGTGGTCGATTGGCGCCTCGGCGATGGCTCGCTGCTGAGCCTCGCGGCAAATCTCACCGCCGCACCGCTCGGCGGTTTCCCAAAGCGGCCGGGCCGCATGCTGTGCAGGGTCGGATCGATCGAGGATGGTCGGCTCGACCGATGGAGCGTCGCCTGGAGCTTGGCCGATGCTGAGATGCGACCGATCGGGGAGCGGCACGCCGATGGTCTGGACCGTCGGCAATGACCTCCGACGCTGAAAAGCCGATCCCCCGCGCCACCTACCGGCTGCAATTTACCAGGGATTTCGGGTTTGTGCAGGCGGCCGAGCTGGCGCCCTATCTCGCCAGGCTCGGCATCAGCCATGTCTACGCCTCGCCTTATCTGCGCGCCCGTCCCGGCAGCACGCATGGCTATGACATCGTCAGTCATACCGAACTGAACCCGGAGCTCGGCAGTCCGCAATCCTTCGCAGAGATGGTCGCGGCCTTTCGCCGGCACCGGCTCGGACAGGTTCTCGACTTTGTCCCCAATCACATGGGGGTCGGAGGGGCGGACAATCCGTGGTGGCTCGATGTTCTCGAATGGGGGCCGGAATCGGAATACGCCGGCTGGTTCGACATCGATTGGGAGCCGGATCGCCGGTATCTGCAAAACAAGCTGCTGGTGCCGTTTCTTGGCGACCAGTATGGCGCGGTTCTGGAAGCAGCCGGGCTGCGCCTCAAATTCGAGCCGGAGGCCGGAAGCTTTGCCGTCTGGGCCTATGACAGCCACAAGCTGCCGATCAACCCGGCGCATTATGGAGACATTCTCGGCGTCACGCATCCCGATCTCGAACGGCTCGGCGACGCCTTCGCGCATCTCTCGTCATGGCGGCCGCATATCCGCAGGCGAGCGGGCGAACTGAAGGAGGAACTTGCCGGGCTCGCCCGCAGCGACCCCGAGATTGCGGCGGCGGCCTGGGACGCGGCCGCCCGCTTCAACGGCACCCCCGGCGACCTGTCGAGCTGGCGTGATCTCGATGCGTTGATCCAACAGCAGTTCTGGCGGGCGGCGCATTTCCGGGTTGCCGCCGACGACATCAATTACCGGCGATTTTTCAACATCAACGATCTCGCTGGCATCCGCATGGAATTGCCGGAACTTTTCGACCACGTCCATTCGCTGATCTTCAAATTGCTGGAAGACGGCATTCTCGATGGTCTGCGCATCGACCACATCGACGGCCTGCGCGACCCGAAAGCCTATTGCCTGCGCCTGCGCGACAAAGCGCCACGGCCGTTTTACCTGGTGGTCGAAAAGATTTTGGCGCCGCACGAAAGCCTGCGCGAGGACTGGAATGTCGACGGCACCACCGGCTACGAATTCGCCAATCTCGTCACCGGCCTCCTGATCGATCCCGCCGGCGAGGAGCCGCTGACCCAATTCTATGTCGATTTCACCGGCGTCGTATCGGCGTTCCCCGACATCGTCCGTGATTGCAAGCTGCGGATCATGGAAAACGAGATGGCGAGCGAACTCGCGGTGCTTGGCCGCGAAGCCGGCCGCGTCGCCCGTGCCAATCCGCATACCGCCGATTTCACCAACAATGTCCTGCAGCGCGCGCTGAAGCAGATCATCGCCTGCTTTCCGGTCTACCGCACCTATATCGACGGCAGCCCGCCGACCGACGCCGATCGTCGCGACATCGATTGGGCGGTGGCACATGCGCGGCGCCAGGAAGCGGCACTCGATCCGAGCGTCTTCGATTTTCTGCACCGGCTGCTGACCTGCGACCTGGTGGCCGAGCCGCATAGCGGTTTCAGCCGGGTCGCGGTCGTGCGCGCGGCAATGCACGTGCAGCAATATAGCGGTCCGGTGATGGCCAAAGGGCTCGAGGACACGGCGTTCTACCGTTACAACCGGATGCTGGCGCTGAATGAGGTCGGCGGCCACCCCGATCAGTTCCGCACCAGTCTCGGCGCCTTTCATTACGCGAACGAGCAGCGTGCGCGACGGCTGCCGCACGCCATGCTCGGCACCTCGACGCACGACACGAAGCGCGGCGAAGACACGCGCGCACGGCTCGCGCTGCTGGCCGAGATTGCCGAGGAATGGACCGCGCACGTCACCGCGTGGAGCCGGATTCTAAGGGCGCGCAGCTCGGGGTCGGGCGACGACGCCCCGCCCGACCGCAACGACGAATATGCGTTCTATCAGCTGCTGTTTGGCGCCTGGCCGCCCGAATTGTCGACCGGCGAGCCTCCGGACGCGGCGGCGGTCGATGAGTTTCGCAGCCGGCTCGAGGGCGCCATGATCAAGGCCATGCGCGAGGCGAAACTTCATACCAGCTGGTCCCCTTCCGATGCCGCCTATGAGAATGCCGTGCTGGGGTTCATCCGCAACGCGCTGGACGCGTCGCGGGCCAACTCGTTTCTCGAATCCTTCACCGGGTTCACGGCACGGTTTGCGCCGCTCGGCATGCGCAACAGCCTGGTCCAGACGGTGCTGAAGCTGACCGCTCCCGGCGTCCCGGACATCTACCAAGGCGCCGAATTGTGGGATTTCAGCCTGGTCGATCCGGACAATCGCCGCGCGGTAGATTTTGCGCTGCGCCGTGATCTGCTCGACCACAGCGCCGTTCGCGACGATCCCGGGTTGCTACTCGAGGAATGGCATGACGGGGCGATCAAGTTGCGTCTCGTTTGCGACCTGCTGCGGCTGCGTCGCGAGCATCCCCATCTGTTCGCGCTCGGCTCCTATGCCGCGCTGACCGCGACCGGTCCGGCGGCCGACCGCATTTGCGCCTTCTCCCGCGCGCGCGACGAACTGACGATTGTCATCGCCGCCGCGCTCTTTCCGCGCCGCGTGAGCCTCGAGGATTGGGACGATAGCGGCGTGCCGGAACCGCCTGGCACCGAGCGATGGGTCAACCTGTTCGATGGGCGACCGATTGCCGCTTGCGCCGGCATGTGGGCCGCTGCCGAGCTTTTCGCGGTCCTGCCGGTTGCCGTGCTGGTGCCGGAACCGATCTTTTCCGGCCTCGGTCGGGATCGCGCGGCGTAGCGGGCGATCACCGGCCGCTTCGCCGGCCGGCGGGACCTGCATCAAAACCGTGGCGCCGGACGCGATCGCGGGGCAGAGTTGGGAGCATCAGAGCTACCCTCGGGAGGACAGCTACCATGCCGCAATCCGCGATCCCGCCTGGCCGCCATGCGCCGATCCGCCTCGATTGGCTCGACCGGCGGCGCGAAGAGATCATCGAGCCGGATCTGCCGATCGTCGATCCGCACCACCACATGTGGGACCGGCCCGGCAACCGCTATTTGTTTCCCGATCTGCTCGATGATGTCGGCAGCGGCCACAACATCGCCGCGACCTGTTTCGAGGAATGCCGCGAGATGTACCGGGCCGACGGCCCGCAGGAGCTGAAATCGCTCGGCGAGACCGAGTTCGTCAACGGCATCGCGGCGATGAGCGCCGCCGGCAAATACGGCAAGACACGCTGCATCGCCGGCATCATCGGCAATGTCGATTTGCGCATCGGCAGCCGCGCCAAGGGCATTCTCGAGCAGCACGTGACGATCTCCGGCGGACGGTTCAAAGGGATCCGCAACGGCGCCACCTGGCATGCCGATCCGAGCCTCGAAATCTACTGCTCGGGGGCGCCGCAGGGGCTTTATCGCGACCGGAATTTCCGCGAGGGGTTTGCCGGGCTGGCTTCGCTCGGGCTGAGCTTCGACGCCTGGCTGTTCCAGACCCAGCTCGACGATGTGACCGACTTGGCGCGTGCCTTTCCGCAGGCGGTGATCGTCTTGAACCATGTCGGGGGTCCGTTAGCGATCGGCCCCTATGCCGGCAAGCGCGAGGAAGCGTTTGCCGCGTGGAAGAAAGGGGTCGACGAAGTCGCCGCCGCCTCGCCCAACACTTACGTCAAGCTGGGCGGACTCGGCATGAAGCTTTCCGGCTTCACCTTTTTTGAGAACGCAGAGCCGCCTTCATCACAGGACCTCGAAACGGCATGGCGGCCCTATATCGAGACCTGCATTGCCGCCTTCGGCCCGCAGCGCTCGATGTTCGAGAGCAATTTCCCGGTCGACAAAGGCATGTGCAGCTATCCGGTGATGTGGAACGCGTTCAAGCGCATCACCTCGGGCTGCTCGGCCGCCGAGAAGACCGCGCTCTACAGCGGCGCCGCCAAAACCGCGTATAGGCTAGAGACATGACAAACAGACCGGGGGCTACCCCGCTTGTTCGGCAGGCACCCATGGATTGATGACTTGGATGCTGACGCCGTCAAAATCCGCTAGATTTCGGGTTGCCAGAATGGCACCGTACGCGCGAGCTGTAGCCGCTATCATTGCATCTTCGACCGTAATCGGCCTGCCGGCAGCCTCGCGGCTCGCGCGTATCTCACCGTATAGCGCCGCGCACCCCGTATCGAATGGCAGGATTCGCGCGGGAAACGCTTTGAGCAGAAAAGCAGCGATCCGAGCGGTCAGGTCCTCGCGCCTGCGCCCAGTCGCCATTCGGGCCAACCCGTAACGGATCTCGGCCTCGCAAACCGAAGACGTAAACAGCTCGTCTGACGATCGGCTAAGCAGAAATTGCCGCACTGCGATATCGGGAGAAGGCCGGATTAGCTCGGAAATCACATTGGTATCAAGGAGGATCACCGGTTTTGCCCGAGCTCAGGGAAATCGGGCGGGGGCCGGCTCGGGAGGGTCCCGCGGTGCGGAATAGTCAACTCAACCCCATTTTCCGGTCCAAACAAACGGTCGGCAATATCGAGTAGATGTTCTCGCCGCGAGATATTCCAGACGGTGCGGCTCATGATAAAAACATGATCAATGGTATTGAGATGTTCTGGAAACTTGGAATGCAACAACTTTCGTAACTCCTCGCAGCGCTCAGGCGCAAGGAGGCGATCAAACTGAACCGCCGTCAACCCCAACTGACGCGTATACTTGTCGAGAACGGTTTGCGGGGCGATATCAAGGGTCGCGGCGATCCGTCGCGTCGCTTCACTCCTGGTATCACTTCCGCCGTGTACCAGTCGCACCACATCCAAAACTTGACTTAGCGCCTGTGGCGTTCCGTGCGGGTGCCGGTACCCCTCAAGGTCCTTGACTGAACCAGTCGTCTGCGCGGGCTGGCCCTTGCGTTTCGTCAGTTCACCTGAAGACAAAAGGCGCCGAAGCGCCGAGTTGAAGCTGTCGACAAGCGGTACGGCATGGCTCTGCACCAAGGCGAACACCTCGTCATCGACTTCCACCTTGTGCATAGGCATCGCTTGACCTCACAACGGCACGTTTGTAGTACTTTAAGTGCGTCCAGTGCAAAGGTCAAACGCGTATCGCACAAATCGCACTTAGCGCCACAACGCCGCGTCCGGTCGCGAAAACCCATAGCGCCGCGTCCGGTTGCGCGGCACAGTGAGGACCGTTACGAGGGAGAAATGCTGATGCCATTGCCGCGACAAGAGGTGGATGCGACCACGCCCAAATATCTGCGCGACAAATATGCGATCGTCGGGGTCGGCGAGACGACCTATACCCGCGGCTCGGGCAAGACGACGCGGGCGCTCGGTACCTGGGCGGTCAGAAACGCGATCCTCGATGCCGGGCTCAAAAACACCGACATCGACGGCATGCTGTCCTATTCGGGCGGTGATTCGACCTCGGCGACGTTCATCTCCGGCGATCTCGGCATCCGCCTCAATTACTACATGGATGTGCAGGGCGGCGGCTCGTCGACCGAGGCACTGATCGGCATCGCGATCGGGCTGATCGAAGCCGGTTGCTGCAAGACGGTGGCAATCTTCCGCTCGATGAACGGCTATTCGCAGGTGCGCATCGGCGGCACCGGTGCGCGTTCGGCCACCCCCGTCGGCGGCGACATGCTGCATAACCGCGCCTATGGCTGGCAGAGCGCCGGGCAGAGCTTTGCGCCGACCTTTATGCGGCACATGTACGATTACGGCACCAGGCCCGAGCAGGTCGCCGCGGTCAAGGTCGCGCACAGCAAGCACGCCTCGAACAACCCGAAGGCATACTACAAGAAGCGCTACACGATCGAAGATGTATTGAACAGCCGCTTTATCTGCAAGCCGCTGCATCTCCTCGATTGCTGTGTCGAGACCGACAATGCGACCTGCGTCATCGTCACTTCCGCCGAGCGTGCCCGCGACATGAAGCAGCCGCTGGTGCTGATCCGCGGTGTCGTCGGTCGCTGCTCGAAGCCGCGGCTCGACATGCATTACCAGACGGGGCCGATCTCGACCGTCGCCGGCCATTACGCCGCACGCATCCTGTGGCCCAATTCCGGGGTCGGGCCCGACGATATCGATATCACCGGCTCCTATGACGCTTTTACCTTTACGACGATGCTGCAGCTTGAGGATTACGGCTTTTGCAAGAAAGGCGACGGCGGCGAATACGTGTCGAGCGGCGCCATCGAGCTCGGCGGCAGGCGGCCCAACAATACCAGCGGCGGCCATCTGTGCGAGGGCTACACGCACGGCATGAACATGGTGATCGAGAACACAAGGCAATTGCGTCACGACGCCGATGATTCGTGCCCGGTCGGCCCCGACGGGAAGCGGCAGCACACTTTCGATTACCGCGAGGGCGGCTGCCGCCAGGTCAAGGATGTCGAGGTCAGCGCCAATCTCGGCTGGGCCAACCCGGCGACCGCCTCGGCGATGGTGATGCGGCGCGGCTGAAGCTCGGCCGGCCGATCGGCGCCACGTCACCGGCCGACAGGCTGGACGCGGCGCAGCGCGTACTTTGGTTGCGGATGCCTGCCATCGGCGTTGTCTGGCGGCGTCCCCGGATCGGCCCCCTGCCCGAGACGCTGATCGGCAGACGCGCCATGGTTCACCGGCCACGATGACCAGCCCGATCCAGTCCGCTCCGGCAATGTCCCTTGCCCGAATCGCGCAGGTCGCGGCGGCATGGGCGCGCACACCGGCCGGCGGGCTCGTGCTGCTGATCGCGATCACCGCGATGGCGCGGCTGGTGTTTGCGGCGACCCTCGGCCTCGGCATCGACGAGAGCTACATGGTCGCGGCCGGGCGCCACATCCGCCTCGGCTATTTCGATCACCCGCCGATCGCCTGGTGGCTCGCCTGGGCCGCGGCGCATATCGCCGGCAGCGATGCCGCGGTCGTCGTGCGCGCGCCGTTTATCGCGCTCTTCGCGTTGACGACCTGGCTGATGTACCGGCTGACCGCAACATTGTTTGACCGGCGCGCCGGGCTGTGGGCGGCGGCGCTTGCCAATCTGTGCCCGGTCATCGGCGTCACCGCCGCCAGCTGGGTGTTGCCCGACGGGCCGCTGTTCGCCGCACTGCTCGCCGCCGCCTGGTGCCTGGTTGCGGCGTTGCCGGCCGAGGGTGGCGCCGCCTGGGGCTGGTGGCTCGGCAGCGGATTATGCGCCGGCCTCGCCATGTCGTCGAAATATTCGGCCGGGCTGACGGTCCTCGGCGTCCTGTGCTTTCTCGTGACCGAGCCGCAGGGCCGCTGCTGGCTGCGACGCCCGCACCCCTACATCGCCGGGCTGGTCGCGCTCGGCGTGTTCGCGCCGGTGCTGTGGTGGAATGCGCAGCACGGCTGGGTGTCGTTTCTGTTCCAGGGCGGCCGAGTCGGGGGCCGTCTCGATCTTCTCGGACCGATCCGCACGCTGGCCGGCGAAGCGCTCTTTGTGCTGCCCTGGCTGTGGCTGCCGCTCGTTCTGTGCGGGTTCGACGCGCTGCGCCGCGGTCCGGCCGAAATGCGCGGCTGGCTGCTGCTGTGCCTGGCGGCACCGCCGATCGTGCTCTTCACCCTCGTCGCGCTGTGGGGCCATGTGCTGTTCCACTGGGCAGCACCCGGCTATCTGTTTCTGCTGCCCCTGCTCGGTGCCGCCATTGCCGGCGACCCATCGCATCGCGCGCGGGCACGGCGCTGGTTGATGGCGACGACGGCGCTGGTCGTGTGCGCTATGACCGTGGTCGCCACCGATGTCCGCTTCGACTGGTTGCCGTCGATCGCCCACCTCGACCCATCGATCATCCGCCTCGACCCAGCGATCTTCCACCTCGACAAGGATCCGGCCATTGCCGCGGTCGATTGGACTTCGCTCGCCCGCGAGCTTGAAGCACGCGGTCTTGTCGGCCAACCGGGGCTGGTCATCGCGGCGACGCGCTGGCTCGACGCCGGCAAGATCGATTACGCGCTCGAAGGCCGGATGCCGGTCATCTGTCTCGGCGACGATCCGCGCGAATACGGCATCATCGCGCCGGTCGCCGCCTATGCCGGCGCCGATGTGCTGATCGTCGCCCCCGGTGTCTCCGCCGCGGACATTACCGCCCGTTTCGGCGGGATGTTCCGGTCGATCGCGACATTGCCGCCGGCGACGCTGTTGCATGACGGCCGCCCGGCGCTGAGCGTGCCGCTCTATCTCGGCCACGATCTGCGCCCCAGCCGCTAGCGGCGGCGGTATTGCGGATATCCCTCGAAATCATAGACGAGGTAGAGCCCGTAGCGGCGCGTCTCGCCTGGGCCGATCGCGATCGTGATCGGCGGCAGCGGCACCATCCTGGCAAAGCTCGGCCGCATCTCCCGGGCGAGGTGATGGACCGACACCAGGAGGAAATTTTCGCCGCGATATTTCCTCATGTTGTTGGTCAGGTCCCACTCGTCCTTGACCCGGTCCATCAGCTCCCATTTGACCGCGTCCATCGGGTGCGGATGCACGTAATAGATCAGCGCCGCGACCAATTCCCGGTCGTCGGCGAAGAGCGTGAAGCCTGGATGCTTGGCCAGCACGGCACCGACCTCGACCCCGAGTTCGCGCCAGCCCTGCAACCGGGCGAGCGGGTCGTAACGGGCCGGCAGATCGACACCGGCAGCGGCGAGCGCCTGGTAGCCGGTGAACATTAGGATCGCGGCGGCGACATCGAGCGCGATCGATGCGGCGACGAGCCGGCGCCAGCCACGCCGCAATGCCCAGGCGACCACCAGCACCGTTGCCGACAGATAAGCCGGTGCCGCCCAATTGGGCTCGGCCCGCGACAACAGGCTCACCACCAGCATCATCGCCAGTGTCGGCAATGCGAAGACCGCGAGGAGCCGCGCCTCGGGCGCGCGCAGCAGCCGCGGTGTCGCTGTTAGGGCCAGCAATGCGGCGAAGAATAGCGGCCCGAACACGGCGAATTGCGAGCCGAAGAATCGCAATGCCGCGAGCGGGTGGAACAGCGAACCGGCGAGGTCGGCATCGTCGCGTGTATGCAGGTAGCTGACAAAGCCATTGCTCCAATTCCACCACAGGTTTGGAGAGTAGAGCACGAACGCAATCGCGATGGCGGCGAGCAAGGCCGGCAGGTGGCGGCGTTCGACGCGGACCAGCAGCACGAACCCCAGCGCCGACAGCAGCCAATAGGCCATCGCGTATTTGGCCAGGAGGCCGAGACCGGCGGCGAGACCGACGCCGATCCACCAGCCCCAGCCGCCATCCGACCGCGCCCGGATAAACGCGTAGAGTGCCGCCGCCCAGCACAGCAGCAGCGGTGCATCGGTCGACATGATAAAGGCCGAGACCGAGACGCCCGGCAGGGTCGCATAGGCGATCGCCGACCACAATCCGACCCGGCGATCGTAGAGCCGCGTGCCGATCGCATAGACGAGGATTGCGGTCCCGGCATGCAGCAGCGGTGCGGCGAGCCGGATCGCGAACTCGCTGTCACCGAATAGAAAGGTGGTCAGCGCGATCAACCAGGCGACGAGCGGCGGCTTCGAGTAGTAGCCGAACGCCAGATGTTTGGCCCAGAACCAGTACTGCGCCTCGTCCGGATAGAGATCATAGGGCTGCAGCCACAGCCATACGAGCCGCAGCGCAGTGATCGCTCCGACCGCGGCGAGCATGATCGCCGTCGGGGTGCGGACCAGCGGGACAGCTCGCCCGCTGCCGGGGACGGCGGCAGCGCGTTCGATGGTCACAGCCGGTTTTGCCCCGCGACCGCCGGCGGCGTCATCGCCGACCGTTCTGCCCGGCGAGCGGGTGCGGGTCAGGCGCTGACCCGGGGCCAATCATTCACGCAACGCCTCGACTTGGGCTTGGGTCAGATAGCGGGTTTCGGCACCACGCAGCAGCAAATAGAGCTTGGCCGTCTCCTCGAGTTCCTCGATCGCGTTGACCGCCGCATCGAGGCTCGACCCGGCGACGACCGGCCCGTGATTGGCCAGCAACACCGCGTGATGCCGGCCGGCAAAGCCGCGCACCGCCTCGGCCAGTGCGAGGTCGCCGGGCTTGTAATAGGGCACGAGCGGCAATTTGCCGACGCGCATCACGTAATAGGCGGTGATCGGCGGCAAGACGTCGGCGGGGTCGAGTTCGGCAAGGCAGCTGACCGCGACCGAATGGGTCGAATGCAGGTGCACGACCGCACCGGTATCGCTGCGCTCCTCATACATGACACGATGCAGAAAGCTCTCCTTGGTCGGCGGGTCGCCGGATACCAGCTTTCCGGCCTCGTCGAGCTTTGACAGCCGCGCCGGGTCGAGCCGGCCGAGCGAGGCGTTGGTCGGCGTCATCAGCCAGCCATCCGCGGTGCGCATGCTGATATTGCCCGAGGAGCCGGCGGTCAGGCCGCGGTTGAAGATCGACGCACCGATCGTGCAGATCGCCTCGCGCTGTTTCGCGTCGCTCATCGCATGGTTCCCTCGGACAGGACGGTAAAGGCGCGCAGGAAAAAATCGGGTGCGCCGAAATTACCGGATTTGAGCGCCAGCGCCAGCGCCGGCTCGTCGCGGCGCGCGGGGAGACTGACCGTCCACGGCACGCCCGGGTCGATCTGGCGGCCGATGCGCAGCGCCGAGACGCCGAGTGCCTGCACCACCGCCCCGGCGGTCTCGCCGCCGGCCACGACGAGCCGCCGCACCCCGCGATCGACCAGACCGCGCGCGATTTTCGCCAACACCCCCTCGATCAGCGCTCCGGCGCGCTCGCGCCCGAGACGGCGCTGCACTGCAGTCACCGCGTCCGGCGGCGCGCTCGCCGAGACCAGCACCGGCTCGTTGCCGAGTCGCGGTTCCGCCCAGGCGAGCGCCTGCCGCACCACATCGGTCCCCTCGGCGGCGGCGATCGGGTCGATCGTGAAGACCGGCGCCCGCTTCTCGATATACGCAACCTGCGCCAAGGTCGCGGTCGAGCACGAACCCGACAGCACCGCCGCCGGGCCGAAAATCGCCGGCAGGCTGTCCGCACCACCGCCATCGCCGAGCAGCCCGCGGCGGCGGAAATTGTCGGGCAGGCCGAGCGCGATGCCGGAACCGCCGGTGATCAGCGGGAAATCGGCGGCCGCCTCTCCGATCGCCTCGAGGTCGCGATCCGCGATCGCATCGACGACCGCATGGGCGAAGCTGTCGCGGCGCAGTGCGGCAAAGGCATCGGCAATCGCCGCGGCACCACGGCCGACGATCGCCTGCGGCACCAGCCCGACCTTGCCGCGGCTCTGGCGCTGCAGCACCCGCACCAGCGAGGGATCGCGCATCGGCGTCAGCGGGTGATCGCGCATCCCCGATTCGGACAGGAGCACGTCGCCGACAAACAGATAGCCCTTGAAGATTGTCCGTCCCGCCTCGGGAAAAGCCGGGCAGAACAATGTGAAACCGGTGCCGAGTGCCGCCATCAGCGCCTCGGCGACCGGTCCGATATTGCCGGCATCGGTCGAATCGAAGGTCGAGCAGTATTTGAACAGGACCTGCTGCACCCCGGCGTGCTGCAGCCAGCCGAGTGCGGCGAGGCTCTGCGCAATTGCCTCGGCCGCCGGCACGGTCCGCGTCTTCAGCGCCACGACCACCGCCTCGGCGTCAGGAATTGCGGCACCCGGCGCCGGCACGCCGATCAACTGCACGCAGCGCATTCCGCGCCGCACCAGCGTGTTGCACAGATCGGTGGCGCCGGTGAAATCGTCGGCGATCGCCCCCAGCAATACAGCCACAAGCGCCTCCCTTGCGTTCGCCTTCGGGCAGGCAAAGAGTAGCGGCCTGTCGCGCTGGCCGCAAACGGGCCGGCGCACCGCCCGTCGCTCGCGATCCGGGGAGGACCCCTGCAGTGCCCAAATTCGCCGCCAATCTGAGCTTCATCTTTCAGGAGGTCGGGTTTCTCGACCGCTTTGCCGCGGCCGCGCAATGCGGCTTCAAGGCGGTCGAATATCTCGGCGCCTATGACGAGCGGCCCGAAACGGTCGCGGCCCGGCTCGAACAGAACGGGCTGACCCAGGCGCTGTTCAACATGCCGCCCGGCAACTGGGCGGCGGGCGAGCGGGGCCTCGCAGCACTGCCGGGCCGCGAAGCGGAATTCCGCGCCGGGGTCGAAACCGCCCTCGTCTATGCCAAAGCGACCAAATGCCGCCTGTTGCATGCGATGGCCGGGCTCGTCCCGGAGGGGCACGATCGCGACGAGGCGCGGCGGGCTTACCTCGCCAATCTGCGCCATGCCGCCGAACGGCTGGCACCCGAAGGTGTGACCGTGATCATCGAGCCGATCAACACCCGCGACATTCCCGGCTACTTCCTGAATACGACGACCCAGGCAATGGCGGTCATCGACGAGGTCGGCCACCCCAACCTGCAGCTGCAGCTCGACCTCTACCATGTGCAGATCATGGAGGGCGATCTCGCGCATCGCATCCGCGCTCTCGCCGGACGCTATCCGCATATCCAGATCGCCGGCAATCCCGGCCGCCACGAGCCCGATATCGGCGAGATCCACTATCCGTTCCTGTTCGATCTCCTGGACGAGCTCGGCTATGCCGGCTGGATCGGCTGCGAGTACCGCCCGCGGACCGAAACCCGCGCCGGGCTCGGCTGGGCCAGGGAATACGGCATCCGGGGCTGAGCGATGCGGTTTGTGATCACCGGCGGAAGCGGTTTTCTTGGCTGGCGCCTTGCCGCGCTGCTGCTCGGCCGCGGCAGCGCCCTCGGGCCGATCGATGAACTCGTGCTGTTCGACAACACCGCTCCGGCATCGCCATTGCCGGACGACCGGCGGGTGCGGCTCGTCACCGGCGATATCGCCGACCGTGACATGGTGCACCGCCTGCTGGCGCCGGGCGCGGCCGCGGTGTTCCATCTCGCCGCCGTGGTCAGCGCCGAAGCCGAGGCCGATACCGATCTCGGGCTGCGCGTCAATCTCGACGGCACGCGCGCCGTGCTCGATGCGTGCCGCGGGCTCGGCACCTGCCCGCGCCTCGTCTTTGCCAGCTCGCTCGCCGTCTATGGCGGCGCGCTCCCGCCCCTGGTCGGCGACGACACGCCGCTCGTCCCGCAATCCTCCTATGGCACGCAAAAGGCGATCGGCGAGCTGCTGGTCAACGATTACAGCCGCAAGGGCTTTGTCGACGGCCGGGCGCTCCGGCTGCCGACCGTGGTGGTGCGGCCGGGGCGACCCAACCGTGCCGCCTCGAGCTTCGCTTCGTCGATGATCCGCGAGCCCCTGGCCGGGAAGGAGGCGATCTGCCCGGTCTCACCCGATCTCGTCATGGCGCTGGCCTCGCCGCGGCGGGTCGTCGCCGCGTTGCACCGCGCGCATGAATTGTCGGGCGAGGCATTCGGCACCAGCCGCTCGCTGCAATTGCCGGGCTTCTCGGTCGCGGTCGGCGACATGGCCGAAGCCGTGCGCCGCGCCGGCGGCGAGGCAGCCTATTCCCGGATCCGCTGGCAGCGCGATCCGCAGATCGAGGCGATCGTCGCCGGCTGGCCGCGCGCCCTTGCAGCATCCCGCGCCGCGGCGATGGGCTTCACCGCCGATGCCGGGATCGATGACGCGGTGCACGCCTTTAGCGAGGACGATCTCGAAGCCCAGAAGGCGCTCGCCTGAGCTCTGGCCGGTTACCGGCTTGCCGATTTACAGCGATGCCGGGCGCATGGCAATTTCGTCATTGCGAACAGAGGAAGGCAAACCATGGGCGGGCGGCTCGCGGGCAAGCGCGCATTGGTGACGGCGGCAGCGCAGGGGATCGGCCGGGCGACGGCGCTGGCTTTTGCCGCCGAAGGTGCCAGCGTGCTCGCAACCGACATCGCCGAGGACCAGCTCGCCCCGCTGGCCGACGCGCTGATCGCGACCCGCCGTCTCGATGTGACCGAGGACGAGGCGATCGTCGCATTGGCCGCCGAGCTCGGACCGCTCGACATCCTGTTCAACTGTGCCGGCTTTGTCCATCACGGCACGATCCTCGATGCCGAGCCGATCGACTGGGATGCCTCCTTTGCCCTCAATGTCCGCTCGATGTTCATGATGATCCGCGCGTTCCTGCCAAAGATGATCGAGCGCGGCGCAGGTGCCTCGATCATCAACATGGCGTCCACCGTGTCCTCGGTCAAAGGCGCGCCAAACCGCTGCGTCTACGGTGCGACCAAGGCCGCGGTGATCGGGCTGACCAAATCCGTCGCCGCCGATTTCATCACTCAGGGGATCCGCTGCAACGCAATCTGCCCGGGCACGATCGAGACGCCCTCGCTCGGCGACCGCATCGCGGCGCAAGGGGTGCGCGTCGTCGGCGGCACCGAGGCGGCGCGTCGCGCCTTTGTCGAACGCCAGCCCCTGGGGCGGCTCGGCACACCTGGGGAGGTGGCGGCACTCGCCGTCTATCTCGCCGCCGACGAATCCGCGTTCACCACCGGGGCGATCCATGTGATCGACGGCGGATTTACGCTGTGAGCTGCAACAGGAGGCGTCTGCCATGAAACTCCTTCGCTATGGACCCGCGGGCCGCGAAAAGCCCGGTCTCGTTGATCGCGACGGCGGGATCCGCGATCTTTCCGGCATCGTCGGCGACATCGACGGCACGGTGTTGGCGCCGGCGTCGCTCGACCGGTTGCGCCGCACCGATCCGGCGAGCCTGCCGCTGGTTTCCGGCACACCGCGGCTCGGCCCCTGTGTTACCGGAATATCGAAGATCGTCGCGATCGGCCTCAACTACCGGCTGCACGCGCAGGAGGCGGGTGCGCCGATCCCTTCCGAGCCGATCTTCTTCATGAAGGCGACGTCGTCGATCTGCGGCCCGAACGACGATGTGATCATCCCGAAAGGATCGCAAAAGACCGATTACGAGGTCGAGCTCGGCATCGTCATCGGCAGCCTCGCCCGCTATGTCGCCAAGGCGGATGCGCGGCGGCATGTCGCCGGCTATTGCGTCGTCAACGACGTGTCCGAACGCGAATATCAGATCGAGCGTCTCGGGCAGTGGACCAAAGGGAAGAGCGCCGACACGTTCTGCCCGCTCGGTCCGTGGCTGGTTACCGCCGATGAAATCCCGGACCCGGGCAAGCTCGCGCTGTGGACCGAGGTCAATGGTGAGCGGCGGCAGAACAGCAATACCGCCGACCTGATCTTCGGGGTCGACGAAATCGTCAGCTATGTCAGCCAGTTCATGACCCTGCTGCCGGGCGATGTGATCCCGACCGGAACCCCGTCAGGGGTCGGCATGGGCTTCAAGCCGCCAAAATTCCTGAAGGCAGGCGACCGGATGCGGCTGTCGGTCGAAGGGCTCGGCGAGCAGAGCCAGCTCCTGGTAGCCCATCGCGACTGATCCTCTGCGACGAGGGGAGGGCTCCAGCGTACAAATCGGGTGAAAATGGGGCGAGCTGGCGGCTGGCGCAAGGCAAGTTTGGTCGATATGCTGCGTTCGCCGGGCGCTCGCCGCCCATCGCGCTGCGTTGCGAGGACCCATGTACGAACGCCGCCCCGGGTTCTTCCGCGAAGACACCGCCCCCGGCCGGCGGGTCGAAGCCAAGGTCAAATGGTTCAATTCCGGCAAGGGCTTCGGCTTCGTCATCATGGCTGACGGCACGCCCGATGCGTTTCTGCCGATGGCGGTGCTGCGCCGGGCCGGCTTTGAAGACGTGCCGGAAGGAGCTTCGATCGCCTGCGAAGTCGGCACCGGGGCCAAGGGACCGGTGGTGACGAGCATCCTCGATATCGATACCAGCACCGCCACGGCATCGGCCACGCGTGGTGGCGGCTTCCCAGACCGCCGCGCGCCACGTCCGGCGATGACCGTGGAGGGAGCGGTGAAATGGTTCGAGGCCGAGCGGGGTTATGGGTTTATTTCGCCCGATGACGGCGGCAAGGACGTGTTCATCCACATCACCGCATTGCGCCGCAGCGGAATTGCCGCGCTCGAAACCGGCCAGCGGGTCAGGATCGAGGTGGTCGACGGTCGCAGGGGGGCCGAGGCCGAACGCGTCATGCTGATCTGAGCCGCGGTATGCGGCGGCGCCAGGCCGGGGAGTGCGCACCGGGCATGCTTGCGACACCGGGCATGCTTGCGACCCCGGGCATGCTTGCGACCCCGGGCATGCGTGCGCTCCAGCGGCGGGTCCGGCCGCGGCTCGCGCGCTGCGGTCATAATGACGGTTTTCTTAACGACATGGATGACGCGGCGCGCGCTGCATGATAGGCGTGCCTTACTGAAGGCGCGTGCAGCACCGGCTGCGGCAGTGCCGCGTGCTGCGCTGTGCGGGTCATGATGAGAGCGAGACGGATGGACTTGCACGATACGATCCGGACCTACCGCTTGTTTTCGGGCTCTTACGACATCGTCTTCGGCCCGGTATTTCACCCCGGGCGCAAGGAGGCGGTGCGCATCGCCAACGACCGGCCGGGCCAGCGCATTCTCGAGGTCGGGGTCGGCACCGGGCTGTCGCTGCCGCATTTTCGTGCCGATTCGCGGGTGACCGGCATCGATGTCTCGGCCGAGATGCTGGCGAAGGCCAAGCGGCGCACCGAGCGGATGGGGCTTGCCCATGTCGAGGGCCTGCACTTGATGGACGCCGAGAACCTCGACTTCGCCGACAATTCGTTCGACGCAGTGCTGGCCCTCTACGTCGCCTCGGTCGTTCCCGACCCGGCGCGTTTCGCGGCCGAGATGCGGCGGGTGTGCATCCCGGGCGGCACGATCGTCGTCGTCAACCACTTCACCAGCGAAAACGCGGCGGCGCGGTTCATGGAACGGCGGCTGGCGCATCTCGCACGCCATATCGGCTTTCATGCCGACTTCCCGTTCGAGACCTTTCAGCGCGACAGCCGGCTGGCGATCCGCGAAGTGCGGCCGAGCAATCTGTTCGGCTATTGGAAGCTTTTGCGCTGCGTTAACGAAAAGCCGGCATCGAGCCTCGTCTGAGCGGCACCGCTGCCACCCCGCACCCATCGCGCCACGCGGGCGCAAACCCCGCCATCCTAGCCCAGCAGCTGCCGCAGCCGGGCCGCCATTTGTGCCGGTGCTTCCTCGGCGTTGAGGCTGGCACTGAAGCGTCCTTTCGGGTCCATCACATAAATGATCGAGCTGTGGTCCATCGAATAATCGCCATCAGGCTCGGGGTGCTTGGCATAGTAGACGCGGTAGTCGCTCGCCGCCTGGGCGATCTCTTCGGCATTGCCGGTCAGTGCCAGTATCGGCGCGTCGAAGGCTTCGACATAGTTCTTCAGGGTTTGCGGGGTGTCGCGAGCCGGGTCGATCGTGATGAACACCGGCCGGACCTCGCCGCTTTTCTTGCCGAGGTCGTGCAGCGCCACAGCGATGTTGTTGAGCGCCGTCGGGCACACATCGGGGCAATGGGTATAGCCGAAATAGACGAGCAGCCATTTCCCTTCGAGCGCGGTGTTGGTCACCGTCCGGCCGTTCTGGTCCTCCAGCTGAAACGGACCACCGATCGCGCTACCGAGCAGGGTCCCGCCGGCACCTCGCGAAGCTTCGTGCAGTTCGATCGCGAGAAACGCCGCCGCCGCGATGATGATCAGCCCGGCCAGCACCGACGCCGCGAACCACAAATGCCGCGGCCGCTTTGCGGTCGGCCCGGCGCCGGGTCCGTCTGTCGGGTTGACCGTCATCATCCCTCCTCATCGAAGACCGCGCGGTCATCCGCAACGCACGCGCCCGATCAATCGACCGGCAGCCCATCGCGGCGGCAAGCGTGCGCAGCATAACCGGCGTCACGCTGCGGTTCACCACGGCAAAGGATCGGCAGACAATTTATCACGCTCAGCGGCCGCGGCGATCCCGATGGCGCCGAATTTCCGGGGGCGCGGCTGGCCGGCGGTTCCACCACAGCTTCGCGCCGGCAGAAATCGCATGAGAAGGGAACTGGCGAATATGGATTACGACCGCTGCCGCAGCCTGCCGGAAATGTTCTTCGAACAGGCTGACCGGCTCGGCGACAAGCCCTTTTTGTGGGCCAAGCGCGACGGCGCCTATCACCCGACGAGCTGGGCGGCGGCGGCGCGCGATATCCGCCGGCTGGCCCAAGGGCTGTGCACGCTCGGCATCGGCGCCGGTGATCGCGTCGCGCTGGTCGCCGAAAACCGGCCCGAATGGGTCATCGCCGATCTCGCCATCATGACCGCCGGCGCGATTACCGTCCCAGCCTATGTGACCAACACGATCGAAGACCATTGCCATGTCTTCGCCACCAGCGGTGCGCGCGCCGTGATCGTGTCGAGGGCATCGCTGTCGGCGCGGGTGCTGGCTGCCGCCAACCAGATTGCCGCGGTGCACAGTGTGATCGCGATCGAGCCGGTCGCGGGCCAGGCGAGTGCCGTCGACATTCTCGGCTGGGACGAGGTGTTGACGCGCGGTGACGCAGCGCCCGCCGACATTGCCGCACAAACCGCCCCCTTGCGGCCCGAGGATGTCGCCTGCCTGATTTTCACGTCCGGCACCGGCGGCATGCCGAAAGGGGTCATGGTGACGCATCGCAACATCCTCGCCAATTGCCGCGGCGCCTTTCGCCTGCTCGAACTGCTCGGTCTTGGCGACGAGGTGTTCCTGAGCTTTCTACCGCTGTCGCATTCCTATGAACATACTGCCGGGCTGATGTTTCCGATCTCGATCGGTGCGCAGATCTATTTTGCCGAAAGTGCCGAAACGCTGTCTGCCAATCTCGTCGAAGCCCGGCCGACGATCATGACCGCGGTGCCGCGGCTCTACGAGACGCTGCATCGGCGCATCCTGCTCGGGGTCGAGCGCAAGGGGGGGATGGCACGCAAATTGTTCGACCGGACGGTGGTAATCGGGCGCAAGCGCGCGGTCGCGGGTTCGCTCGGCCTCGCCGATCGGCTGATCGATCCAGCGCTCGACCGCCTGGTACGGGCGGGGCTGCGTCGGCGCTTTGGCGGGCGGCTCAAGGCGATGGTCTCGGGTGGCGCACCGTTGAACCCGGAGATCGGCAGCTTTTTCCTGGCGCTCGGGGTGACCCTGCTGCAAGGCTATGGCCAGACCGAGGCCGGGCCGGTCATCGCCTGCAACTCGCCGGCGCATATCAAGATCGACACGGTCGGGCCGCCGCTCGACGGGGTCGAGGTCAAAGTCGCCGAGGATGGCGAGATCCTGGTCGCCGGCGACAATGTCATGAAAGGCTACTGGAACGATCCGCATGCGACGGCGCAGACGCTGGCCGATGGCTGGCTCAAGACCGGCGATATCGGCGAGATCGATAGCGACGGCTACCTCCGGATCACCGACCGCAAGCGCGACTTCATCAAGAATTCCGGCGGCGAGATGGTTTCGCCGGCGCGCGTCGAGGGCTATCTGACCCTCGAACCGGAGATCGCCCAGGCCATGGTGGTCGGCGACCGCCGGCCCTATCTGGTCGCAATCCTGGTGCCCAATGCCGATTTCGCCGGCGATTTCGCCGCCAAACACAATGTCGCGCCGGATTTGGCGACGCTCGCTGGCGATCCCGGTTTCAGCAAGGCGTTGCGCAGCGCGGTGGCGCGGGTCAATCGCAACCTGACGCCGGTCGAGCGGGTGCGGCGGTTTGTGATCGCGCCGGAACCGTTCACGATCGCCAACGGCCAGATGACCCCGACCCTGAAGATCAAGCGCCACGCGATCCGCGACGCCTACGGGGCAGACCTCGATTCGCTTTACAACGGCAAAGGCATGGCAGCCTGAGCCGGGCAGCCGATCGCATATGTTCGGTGTGCGCGGGAAGAACGCACGGACGCGCGCGGCAGGACGGCGCGGCGCTCAGCCAGCCGCCTATCCGCCGGCGAAGAAATCGCGGAGCGCGCGGTAGGCGGCGTCGGGGGCTTCCTCGGGAATGAAATGGCCGCTGGCGATCGCTTGGCCGCGGACGTTTTCGGCATGGTCGCGCCACACGCCCAGCACATCGTAGCCGCTGCCCTGCGAACTGCGCTCGCCCCACAGCATCAATAGCGGCATGGCGAGCTTATGGCCGCGGTCGGCACGGTCGTGAACGAGATCGATCGAGGCGCCGGCGCGGTATTCGGCACAGGTGGCGCGGATCGTCTCGGGGTTCCTGAAGCAGCGCAGATAATCCGCAAAGGCCGCCGGCTCCAGCACCGCCGGGTCGCGCAGCAAAGCCGCGAGCTGATGGCGCAAAAAGAATTCGGCCTCGCTGCCGATCAACCGTTCCGGCAATCCGCCCGGCTGGATCAGAAAGAACCAGTGCCAGCTCGAGGTCGCCGCCTTCTGGTCGATCGTCTCGAAACGGTAGAGGGTCGGCACGATGTCGAGCAACGCGAGGCGTTCGATCCGCTCGGCATGGTCGCGCGCAAGGCGATGGGCGACCCGCGCGCCGCGGTCATGTCCGGCGACGGCAAACCGGGCAAAGCCGAGCGCCGCCATCGTCTCGACCTGGTCTTGCGCCAGCGCCCGCTTGCTGTAGTTCTCGCAACCGGCGCCGGCCGGCGGTTTCGCGCTGTCGCCGTAGCCGCGCAGATCGGGGATCACCAGCGTGAACTCGGTGGCAAGACGCGGCGCCAGCTTGCGCCACATCAGATGCGTCTGCGGGTAGCCGTGCAGCAGCAACAGCGGCGGACCGCTGCCGCCGGTGACGAGATTGATCTCGGCACCCGAAGTCGTGATCCGGCGCTGTTGGAAACCGGGAAAGAAATCGGCCATGGCGGCTCCTCGTCCAATGCGGTCGGCGTCCGGGCGGTCGGCGTCCGGGCGGTCGGCGTCCAATGCGGTCGGCGATTATCTCGACTGCCATCGTCTCTGGCCATCCCCGCCAGGCGCCGCGCGACGCGCCCTTGCGACAGCTATCTGCGCGACCGGACGCCCGGTCTTGTCGGCAGCGGCAAAAGGACCGACCGACATTGCATCGGGTCGCCATGCGCCGCCGGTCTGACCGGCGCCGGAGCCTGATCTCGCGAACCCGCTTGGCGCCGCGTGCGGCCGCTTCCTATAGACCGCGGGTCGCCTCGCCCTTGAGCTCGACGGTGTTGCCGTCAGGGTCCGAGATATAGAGCGAGGGGCCGTAGCCTTCCGCCCCATAGCGCTCCCGCACCTCACCCGGATCGACGCCATAGCGCTTGAGATGCGCCTTCAATGCCGCGGCATCGAAGCCCACCACCCGGATGGCGAAATGGTCCATGTTGCGTCCGGCCTGATCCGGCGCCTGATGCGGCGACACGGAGGCCGGAACCAGGTCGATCAGCGACGCGCCGGCGCGCAGCTGTACGAGCCGCGGCTGCTGCAATTCGCGCTCGACCTTGAGCCCCAGCACCGTCTGATAAAAGCGGATCGCGCGATCGAGATCGCCGACCCTGAGCACGACATGGTCGAGCCCGCCGATGCGAATGGGGGTCTCGGCATGTGTCGCCATTGTCGCGATCGTTGCCGTGTCGGGCATCCTCGCCTCCCTTCTCCCGTCTCGAACACGAATCATGCGCAATCACCGGCGCCGAGGCAAGCCGCGCCTCTGTTTGTCAGGCGTTGCGCCTTATTCATGTCGCGGTTGCAAAAATGCCGGCCCTCGACCGGTCCCCGGCCGGGAAATCGGTGCGGCGAGGGAGTACAGTCGTGCGCAGACGCACGCTTGGGTCAACAATCAGCGGAGAAAACGACATGCAGTACCGCAGGATTTCGGCCGATTGCCACCTCGACATGCCGTGGATGCCGCCCGACCTGTTCACCTCCGAAGCCCCGCGGGACTTGAAGGACCGCATGCCCTATGTCGCCGACGGGCCGCAGGGGCCGCAATGGGTCGCCAAAAACGGCGCGACCTTCGGCCTGAAAAACGGTGTCGGTCCGGGCGGTGCGCCGTTTGTCCCCGGTCAGAACCACCGCGTCGACATCATGGCCGAGACCGGCATGTACGAGGACGGCAAGCGCGACATCCGCCGCTGCAGCGACCCGCACCTGCGGATCAAGGACATGGACCGCGACGGTGTCGATGCCGAGGTGATCTATGGCATCCTCGGTGCCGCCTCGCGGCTCAACGACAACGAAGCCTCGAACGAGATGCTGCGCATCTACAATAATTGGCTCAAGGACTTTTGCAGCCATTATCCCGAGCGCGAGATCGGCCTCGCCTGCCTGCCCTATGGCGATATCGACAAGGCGGTAGCCGAGATCCATCGGGTCGCCAAGATGGGCATCAAGGGGCTCGAACTGTCCTGCTCCTGGGACATGGAGCCGATGTGGCACCCGGTCTGGGAGCCGCTATGGAACGCCGTCGAGGATGTGCAATTGCCGCTGCATTTCCACACCTTCCCAACCACGTCGCCGCGCGCCCGCGAGGGTGTCTCCGGCCAGGTTCGGCGGGCGGCGATGTTCACCGGCGTCTCCTCGTTCCAGATGGGGCTCATTCACATCATTGCGGCGCTGATCGGTGCCGGCGTGCTCGAGCGCCATCCGCGGCTCAAGGTGTCGTTCGGCGAGAGCGGCATCGGCTGGCTGCCCTATGCGCTCGACCGCATGGATTTCGAATATGAGGACCGCTTCCGCGACCTGATCAAGCTGAAGCCCAGCGAATACTGGCGCCGCCAGTGCAAGGCGACGTTCCAGTTCGACCCGATCGGCACCAAGCTCTATGAGGATATCGGTGTCGAAACCCTGATGTGGGGCTCCGACTATCCGCACACCGACGGGGTGTGGCCCGAATCCTCGAAATACATCAAGGAGCAGTTCGCCGGGCTGCCGGCCGATGTCGTGCACAAGATCACCTGCGAGAACGCCGCCAAGTTTTACGGGTTGATCAACTGACGCGCGATCGCCTGAAAGGTGATAAGATGGGCGCCTTGAGGCGCCCATCTCGGTTTTAGGGGTCATCGGTCGCCGCACCGCGGGTCGGCGATGATCGGGGTTGGCCTCGTCCCGGTGCAGGCTTGCGCAATGGGCGGGCGCGGACAAATCAGTCGCTGGCCGCTGGGCGTCGGGCCGAGCGCGTCCGGACGAATAAAGCATCGTGCGGTTGACCCAGATCGTGCGCCGGGAAATCGCCGGCGCTTGCTGATGGCGATAGCTGCCCGGCGACCGAACGTTCGTTGCTCGAGCTGCCATGGCGACAGCAACAACGCCTTCACCGGCGCTCCGAGTTGGCGTTTGGCCCCATTTCAATGGCATGGGAATCGGCGCCGGACGTGGCGATGAGCGGCAGCGAGCTGTGCAGTGTACTAAAAGACCAAAGCAAGAATGGCGGTCTCGACCTGCAGGGCTTGCTCAAGCACGTCACCGACGAGCCTCTGGTGTTGTGGTCGTTCTCGCCCGGGGTTCGCTTGAACGGCAAGAAGAGAACGACCCCGCCGCTGACCCATGATCAGTTCGTTGCCGTCTTTACAAAATGGGTCAACGCCGGCGCCCTGTGTCCGGCGCGATAGCACCGCGACCGAAAACCGCTTTAGAACTGGACGCGCTGGGTCAGCGCGCCATCGACGATCAAATTGGTGCCGGTGATAAAGCTGGCACGCGGGCTCGCCAGAAAGACGACGGCGTTGGCCACTTCTTCGGGTGTACCCATGCGCCCTGTCGGGTTGCGCCCGACCATCACCTTGAAGAGTTCCGGATTGTTCTCCTCCAGCGCGTTCCAGACCCCGCCCTTGAAATAGACATTGCCGGGCGAAACCATGTTGGCACGCACGCCCTTGGCGGCGAGATTGCGGGCCAGCGCCTTGACATAAGGGACGAGTGCGGCTTTGACCGAGGCATAGGGACGCGGCGCACCGGCGATCTCGATGGCACCGGTGGTGCCGAGCACGATGATTGCCGCGGCCGAGGATTGTTCGAGAAACGGGAGCGCCGCCTCGACCCCGGCGACCGTGCCCATCACGTCGATCGCGAGGCTACGGCGCCACGAATCCTCGTCCATCGCCTGCGCCAAGGCGCTGACATTGGCGATGAAGATATCGAGCCCGCCGAGCTTCTGCACCGCCTCGCCGATCCAGCCGCGCAACACCGTGGTATCGGCGACATCGACGACCCCGCCATATGCCGTGATCCCCCGGCCGGCGAGCGCGGTCACCGCCTCCGCGACCCCGGCCTCGCCGCGCGCGCAGAGTGCGATATCGCAGCCCTCCTGCGCCAACAGCGTGCAGATCGCGCGGCCGATGCCGCGGCTGCCGCCGGTCACGATCGCCTTTTTGCCGCTGAGCCCGAGATCCATCTTCGCTCTCCCCGCAACTCCTGCGCCTCGGCGCGGCAAGTCTCAGCCGGGCAGCCGGGCGCGCGGATGCGCCTCGTCATAAACCGCCAGCAGCCGCTCGGGCTCGACCGCGGTATAGCGCTGCGTCGTCGACAGGCTCGAATGGCCGAGCAATTCCTGGATCGCGCGCAGATCGCCGCCGGCGCCCAACAGGTGCGTCGCAAAGCTGTGGCGCAGCGCATGCGGGGTGGCGCTGTCCGGCAGCTGCAGAAACCGCCGCAGCGCTGCCATTTGCCGCTGCACCAGGCGCGGATGCAGCGGGCCGCCGCGGGCGCCGACAAACAGCGGATCCTCCGCGCTCAATGGAAATGGGCAGGCGGCGAGGTAGTCGGCAACCGCGATACGCACGGCCGGCAGGATCGGCAGCTGGCGCTCCTTGCCACCCTTGCCGATGATCGTCAGCACCTCGCCGAGCGGAGCCTCGGCGCGGGTCAGCCCCAGCGCTTCCGACAGCCGCAGCCCGCAGCCATAGAGGAGCACCAACAATGCGGTATCGCGTCGGCTCAGCCACCCCTGGCGAGGTGGGCCGCCAGCGCGATCGCCAGCGCGATCGGCAGCACGATCAACGGTGGCGATCGCATCGGCAACCGAAAGCGGCTTTGGCACGCCCGGCCGCAGCTTGGGCCCGCGCAGGGCCGCAAGTGACGTGGTCGAGGCGAGCCCTCGCCGTTGCAGAAATCGTATAAAACCGCGCAGCACCGACAGGCAGCGGGCGAGCGAACTCTTTTCGATCCCGTCGCCGGCGCGCTTTGCCAGATAGGCGCGGAAATCGGCAGGGTGCAGCCGGTCGAGCTCCGCCAGATCCGGCATCCGGCCGAGATGCCCGGTCAGAAAATCGAGAAAGAACGCAAGGTCGCGGCCATAGGCGGCGATCGTATGCGCCGAGGCGCGCCGTTCCGCGCCGAGCCAGCCCTGCCACAGCGCGATCGCGGCGCGCAAATCGCCACCGGCGGCAAACCGTGGCAGCGCGATCGGCTCGGGCAGCGCCGGGAAGGCCTCCCGCCGGCCGGTATCGGTCCGAGGGTGGCTCAGCGGCCGCGTTCGAGCCACTGGGCGATCGTGATCTCGACGGCGCGGGCGAGAAAGCTCAACAGCTCGGTGCCGAGCCCCGGGCAGAACGTACCGGCCTTGCGAGTGCCGATGCACATCAACCCGACCGGGCCGGAGCGCCCGAACGACAGGCGCAACAGCGCCTGCGAGCGCACCAGGCCCGCGGCACCGCCGAACAATGCCGGGTCGCCCCGGATGTCGGTAGAGAGCAGCGTGTCACGGTCGGGGCCGAGCAACTGATCGACCGTGCCGGCACGCAGCAGATGAACGCCGTGCACCGGCAGCGAGGTGGTACGTGCCGCCGTGCTTTCGACCCCGAGGGTGACGATATCGACGTCGATCAGCACCGCGAGGTCGGTCGTGATGATCTGCAGCAGATGCTCGAAGCTCAGCGCCTTCAGCATCGTCAGAATGGCCTTGTGCACGCGCCCCTGGCTCGCCAGGTTGCTGCGGCTCATCGCGATCAGGCTCTTCTGCTCCTGCTGCAGGCTGCCGACATCGTGGCGTAGCCGTTCGAGCATGAAATGCTGAAAATCGAGCACACCATCGCTGCTGTCCCGGCGCCGCGGTGCGCCGAGGAAATGCAGCGCGTCGGGATGGCGTTCGAGGAAATCGGGGTGGTCGCGCAGATAGGCAACGACATCGCCGGCGCGGATACCGCCCGCCGCTCCCGCCGCCGAATCGCCGGCGCGCCAGGGCTTCGGCTGGTCCTGCGGACGGTCGGCCACTCCTACCTCCACCCGGCCGCAACACGGCGCGGGCGGCGGACTGGGCGAGCAACTGGATGCACCGTCATGACACTAGCCACCTGAAACCGCCCCCGCTATCGGCCGCCCGACTGGTCTTTGCGCAGGCGCCGAACGGGTCTTGCCGTGCGTCGTCTGTCGAGCGAGTTTAGCCGATGCCCGATCGCCATGCCAGTTTCGCAGCGGTTGCCGCGGATCGTGCCGATGGCAGCACCGAGGAGCGCGCCGCGCCGGCGGAGGCGATCAGGCGCGTGCGGGTGCTGTTGCCGTTACCGCTTCCCGAACCGCTCGACTACCTGGCCCCGGCCGGGTGCGCGCCGCTGCCGCCCGGCACCCTGGTTCGCGTCCCGCTCGGGCGGCGCAGCCTCGTCGGGGCGGTGTGGGACCACGCCGGCGATGGGGTTGCCGCCGATCGCCTGAAGCCGATCATCGAGACGCTCGCCGCCGCCCCTCTGCGGCCGGAGCTGTGCCGCTTTGTCGACCGCGTCGCCGCCTATACGATGGCCCCGCCCGGGCTGGTACTGCGCATGGTGATCAGCGTGCCGCAGGCCTTGCTGCCGCAGCAGCCGCGCCGGCTCTACGGCGCATCCGCCGCCGGGATCGCGGCACTCGCCGATGTCCGACCGGACCGGCGATTGACCGCGGCGCGCCGGCGCGTGCTCGAATTGCTGCGCGACGCACCGGTCCAGCCGGCAGCCGAACTCGCCCGGCGCGCCGGCTGCGGCGCCGGGGTGGTGCGCGACCTCATTCGCCACGGGCTCGTTGCCGAGCAGCTGGTCGCGGCCGAGCCCGCGGCTGCGGCAATCCCGGATTGGCGCCACCCAGGTCTGGCGTTGTCCTCGGATCAGGCGGCGGCCGCGCGCAGCCTCGTCGCCCGCATCGAGGCCGGCGGGTTTGGCGTGACATTGCTCGACGGCGTCACCGGCTCGGGCAAGACCGAGACCTATTTCGCAGCGATCGCCGCAGCACTGGCCGCTCGCCGCCAGGTGCTGGTGCTATTGCCGGAGATCGCGCTCGGCGCGCAATGGCTGCGGCGATTTCGCGAGCGCTTTGGCGTGCTCCCGCTAGAATGGCATTCCGAGGTCACCCCAGCCGCGCGACGCGATGCCTGGCGCGCCGTCGCCACCGGGCGCGCGCCGGTCGTCGTCGGCGCCCGCTCGGCCTTGTTTCTGCCGTTTGCGGCGCTTGGCCTGATCGTCGTCGACGAAGAGCACGACCCCTCCTACAAGCAGGAGGACGGCGTCTGCTACCAGGCCCGCGACATGGCGGTGCTGCGCGCTTCGCTCGCTGGCATCCCGATCGTGCTGGTGTCGGCGACCCCGTCGCTCGAAACCGTCGTCAATGTGGCGCGCGAGCGCTACCGCCGGGTGGCTCTGCCGCGCCGCCACGCGGCCGCCGAATTGCCGGCGGTGCGGCTCGTCGATTTGCGCCGGGAACGGATGGAGCGCGAGCATTTCCTGTCGCCGCCGCTGGTCGCCGAACTTGCCGCGACACTTGCCGCCGGTGAGCAGGCATTGCTGTTTCTGAACCGGCGCGGTTATGCGCCGTTGACCCTGTGCCGGGCCTGCGGTCATCGCCTGCAATGCCCCAACTGCACCGCCTGGCTGGTCGAGCACCGCTTTACCCGCCGCCTGCTATGCCACCATTGCGGCCACGCCGAGCCGATCCCGCCGCTATGCCCGGAGTGCCTGACCGCCGGGACGCTGGCGGCATGCGGCCCCGGTGTCGAGCGGCTCGGCGAGGAGGTCAGGGCGCGCTTTCCCGCTGCGCGCACGGCGCTGATGGTCAGCGATCTGCTGTCCGGGCCACGCGCCGCGGCCGCGCTGGTCGAGGCAATGGCCGAGCGGCGCTACGACGTCTTGATCGGCACCCAAATCGTCGCCAAGGGACATCATTTTCCGATGCTGACCTTGGTCGGCGTCGTCGATGCCGATCTCGGGCTGACCGGCGGCGACCTGCGCGCAGCCGAGCGCACCTATCAGCTGCTGCACCAGGTCGGCGGCCGGGCCGGCCGGGCGGACCGCAAGGGGCGCGTGCTGATCCAGACCGTGATGCCCGACCAACCGGTCATGCAGGCGCTTGCCAGCGGCGACCGCGACCGTTTTCTCGAAGCCGAAGCCGCGGCGCGCCGGGCTGCCGGCCTGCCACCCTTTGGCCGGCTCGCCGCGCTGATCCTCAGTGCCGATGACGGTGAATCCGCCGATTTTGCCGCCCAGGCATTGTCGCGCGCCGCCCCCCAGCTGCCGGGCGTCGGCGTGCTCGGCCCGGCGCCGGCACCGCTTGCCGTGTTGCGTGGCCGGCACCGCCGCCGCTTTCTGGTCAAGGCCGAGCGCGGCGTGAGGGTGCAGGCCATGCTACGTGACTGGCTCTCCCGAGTGCGCCTCGGCGGCACAACCCGCATCCAGGTCGATATCGACCCCTACAGCTTTCTGTGAGCCAGCGAAGGTGGCTGGCTATTGATCGGCCGGGGTCACCGCTACGAGGCGGGTGCCGAGAAACTTGCCGCTGGCGTCGAAATCGAACGCGTAGCGCACCTGGCCGACAATGGCGCAGGCATGGCACAGATTGCGCAGCAGATAGCCGACGATGAATTCACGCCCGTTTTGCGTGACCTGCGGCCCGGCCGGTCCACGCTCGCCCTGCCAGAAGGTGACATCGCGATATTCGCGATAAATCGCCAGATAGGCCGGTGACGAGCGCATCAGGCGCAAATCGAGGTTGCGCCAATCATCGACGTTGATCAGCGGCGGCACGCCATTGACCAGCAGCCAGCCGCTATTCTCGTTCGCCGCGAACGGAAAGAACACGTGTGCGACCGCGACCGGGCCGCCGCTGTCGTCGAGCGCATCGAGATAGGCGTCGTTGTCGAGCCGCCGGGTGAAGGCGAGCGCCTGCGGCGACGCTCCGGCCCGCGCCATCGCGGCGGCAAAGCAGGCGGTGAACGCAGCTCCCGATCGCCCGTCGCAGCGGTGATGAAAGCGGACCATGAACCCCGTGGGCGGCTGCCACACCGCGGCCGCCGTGACCAGTTCCTGGGCCGCAGCACAGCCGCAGCCGAGTAGCATCGCCAGCACTGCCGCGACGAAATTCCGCAGCCACCGCATCGGCTTCCCCTCTCCCGGTTCCGGAAGAGGGGTTTGCGCTCGACCGATCAGCCGGACAACCGCTTATTGGAGCAATCGGCTAGTTCGGGGTCCAGGCGAGAGCGCGGATCTCGGTGAACTCGCGCGGCAATTTGCGCCATGAATCACCGGCATCCGGACTGGCATAGAGTTCGCCGTAATGGCTGCACGCGACGATCAGCCCCGGATCGGCGGGATGCGTCGCAAACGCCCAGATCGGCGAATTCGGCGTCACCGGCAATGCCAGCCGCTCCCAGCTCGTGCCGCCATCCTTTGAGCGCTGGATCGCACCGGTGCTGCCGGCGGCACCGTCGCCGGTGGCGACGAACACGGTGTTCGGATCATCGCTCTTCAGCGCCAGGCTGCGGCAATAGGGCAGCCCGAACTGCTTGCCGACGCCGAGCCCCTGCCAGCTTTCGCCCTTGTCGGTGCTGGCGAAAATTTCGCGCGGCGTGCTGGTCAGAACGGTTCGGGCGTTGCCGGCGCCGCGCACCGCGACGTCGTGGATGTCCGGATCGCTGAGCCCGCCGGCGATCCGCGTCCAGGTTTCGCCGCGATCGAGGCTGCGCCGCACGCCATCGACCTCGACCCCGGCCCAGACGATATTGCGGTCCGTCGGATCGACCGTCAGCGCCGTGACCCGCGGCACCCCGACATTGGGGCATTCCTCGACCATGTCCACCGGCAGTTGCCGCCACTGCCTTCCGCCGTCCGTCGAGCGGAACAGTGCCGCTGGCCGGGTTCCGGCATAGATCGTATCGGGATCGGCAGGATCGAACGCGATCTTCCACACGTCCATCTTGTTCATCGGCGAATCGAGCCGCGCGAATTTCTGGCCGCCATCCTCGCTTTTATAGATGCCGTCATCGGCACCGGCGAAGACCGTGCGCGGCTCGCGCGGGTGGACGGCGAGGCCATAGATCCGGCTTTCGCCCCACAGCCCGCTGCGCACCCGCTGCCAGCTCTCGCCGCCATCGGGGCTGGTCCAGGCGCCGCTGCCGACGGTGCCGACGCAGAGCGTGAAGTTTCCGGGCGTGAACTGGCCGGTCATGACCCGTTGTCCCAACCGGTGTGCGAGATATCGAGCACAACACCATCGGGGCCGGCCCATTTCATCTCGAAATTGCGGTGTGAACCGGCCGCCATTTCCATGTCGAGCCCGTCCTTCGCGGTCAGCTGGCGCCCTTCGGCCTGCTCCAGCCTCGCCGCCGCCTCGTCGAGGTCTTCGACCTCGAAGCCGAAATGGTGGATGCCGCTGAAATTCTCGCCATGCGCGCCGACATCGGCGTCCTTCTCGGTCTTGAAATTGAGGATCGCGAGATTGATGTAGCCGTCGGTCAGAAACACCGCGCCGCGCGGGTTGCGGCGGACCTCGCGCATGCCGAACGCTTCCTTGTAGAACGCCGCGGTCTTTGCCGGATCACCCGTCGTCAGCGCGATGTGCTTGATTCTAGGCATGTCTTCCTCCTCGATGCGGAGAGCATCTAGCCCTTGCGGCTGGTTGACAACGTAGTACAACCGACCCCGCAGTGCAAATGGCGGCGGCTTTTCCGCGCCGGTGGAACAGGAGCAGCGGATGCGTATCGCGGTGGTCGGCGCCGGCGGCATCGGCGGGATCTACGGTGCCGCTCTCGCCAAGGCCGGGGCGGATGTAACCTTTGTCGCGCGTGGCGCCCATCTTGCGGCGATGCAGGAAAACGGGCTGCGCATCGAGGGCGACCGCGGCGAGACGCTGGTCCGGCCGGCCCAGGCGACCGACGATATTGCCGCCATCGGCCCGGTCGATGTCGTGCTGTTCTGCGTCAAGCTGTGGGATGTCGACAGCGCCGGCGCGAGGCTGGGGCCGCTGATCGGGCCGGACGGCGCGGTGATTCCATTGCAGAACGGGATCGACGCGGCCGAACGGCTGACCGCACTCCTCGGACCCGACGCGGTGATGGGCGGCACCGCCTTTGTCACCGGCACGATCGTCGAACCCGGAGTGGTCCGCCAGACCGGCACCTATCAGCAAATGACCTTTGGCGAACTCGACGGCCGCATCAGCCCGCGCGGCGAGAGGCTGCGCGAGCTGTGCGCTTCGGCCGGGATCGACGGGGTGCTGAGCCCGGACATCATGGTGCCGATCTGGACCAAGTTCATCCTGCTGGTGCCGCTCGCCGGTCTCAGCGCGCTGACCCGCCGGCCGCTCGGCGAATGGCGCGACGATGCCGATCTCGCAGCCCTGTTCGAGGCGGCACTGCGCGAGACGGTCGCGGTCGGCCGCGCCGAGGGTGTGCGCCTGCCGGCCGACACGATCGACCAGACGATGGCGGCGGTGCGGGCGATGCCGCCCTACCATTTCGCCTCGATGGGCAATGATGTGCGCCGCGGCAACCGCATCGAATTGCCGTGGATCGCCGGCAAGGTCGTCGAGCTCGGCCATCGTCACGCGATCCCGACCCCGGCCAACAGCTTCATCTATGCCGCCCTCAAGCTCCACATAAACGGCACCCCGGCATAGACGCTGGGTCAGCCCCGACAAGTTTGGCGATCGCCCGGCGCGGCGGGCGGGGTCGGACCCCGCGTAATGCGCACCGTCGGTTGTGCAGCTCAGAAATACTGGGCGAGGTTGGTGCGGATGCGGTCGAGGATCGGCACGTCCGGATCGGGAAAATCGAAGCGCCGCCCGGTGATGCGCTCATACACCTCGATATAGAGCCGGGCGGCTTCGGCGACGATCTCGCTCGGGATGTCCGGGATCGGCTCGCGATAGGGGTCGCAGCGGGCGGCGACCCAGCGGCGCACAAAATCCTTGTCGAGGGTCTCGGGCGGCTCGCCAGCGGCGAGATGCCGGGGATAGCTGTCCGCGAGCCAGTAGCGGCTGCTGTCGGGGGTGTGTAGTTCGTCGGCCAGCACGATCCGCCCCTCTGGGTCGAAACCGAACTCGTATTTGGTGTCGGCGAGGATCAGCCCGCGATCCGCGGCGATCTCGCGCCCGCGCGCGAACAGGCCCAGCGCGAGGCTTGACACGCTGTCCCATTGCTCCGCTGTCAACAGCCCGCGCCCGATGATCTCGGCGGCGGTCAGCGGCTCGTCATGGCCGCCGTCGAAGCTCTTGGTCGTCGGGGTGATGATCGTCGCCGGCAGCTTCTGGTTCTGGCGCAACCCGTCGGGAAAATGCAGCCCGTAAATCTCCCGCTGCCCGTCCCGGTACATCGGCCAGATCGAGGTCGCGGTCGTTCCCGCCAGATAATCGCGCACGACGATCTCGACCGGCATGATCCGCAGCCGCCGGCCAACCAGCACGTTGGGATCGGGGTAGCCGATGACGTGGTTTGGGCAAAGCTCGCGCGTCGCCTCGAACCAGAACCGGGCGAGCCCGGTCAGCACCTGCCCCTTCAATGGGATCGCGGTGATCATCCGGTCAAAGGCGCTGAGCCGATCGGTGGCGATGATGATCCGCCGCCCATCGGGCAAGTCGTAATTGTCGCGCACCTTGCCGGCATAATGCGCCGGCAGTTCGGGGATCGTCGCGTCGGCGAGAACCCGGCCAAGATAGGCCGCGAGAGGCGCGCGGTCGGCCATGCTCCCGTCGCCCATCCGGAGTACGCGCCGGCCCGGTCAGCTAGCGATGGCCGCCGCCATGGAAGCCGCCGCCGCCGTGAAATCCGCCGCCCCAGCCACCGTGACCCCAGCCACCACGGCCCCAGCCGCCCCAGCAGCAACCATGACCCCAGCCCCAGCCGCCCCAGCCAAACCCGACCGTGACACCGACCGGCCAATACCATGGATACCCGTAATAAGGATATCCGTAGTAGGGATTATAGTAAGAGTAATATGGGTTATATCCATAGTAGGGATAAGAATAGTACGGGTTATAATATGAGTAATATGGATTGTAGGAATAGCCGGACTGCGCCGGTTGCTGGTAGGAATAACCGGGATAGGCCGCGCTCGTGCCCGGCTGCTGGTAGGAATAGCTCGGTGTCGTCGGCTGCGCGTAGGAATAGCCGCTGGCCGTCTGCGCGGCCGCCGGCTGCAGCGGGGCGGCAAAAGCGATTGCCGCCGACGACGCCATCGCCAGCAGGACGCCACGACCATACCGGCCACCAACCAGGCGAACAGACATCGCTCCCTCCATCGGTCCCGGAGGACCAGCGCCGCTGGGGCCTTTTCCCGACGGCACGGCGTCCAGGCTGTCACTCACACCGCCCTATATGGATAGGACGTGAAAATTGTCATCCTCCCCGCCCCGGTTGCATCGCAGAGGACGCAGAAATGCGCCGCGGCCGAACCGCCGCGGCTGACCCGGCTGTCAGGCGGGCCGGTATCGCCGCGGTGCCCTTCTGCGCCTCTTCCGGATCGGCTGCCATCGCGCCCGGCGATGCCGGGCTTCCCGCTGCGCCCGGCTTTGGTTATCGTTTGCCGCAGCAAAGCGGGGAAACGACGATGACGGCAGCGGAAGAAACCTACGATTTTATTGTCACCGGCGCGGGTTCGGCCGGCTGCGCCGTCGCCGGGCGGCTCAGCGAATCGGGAAAATACCGGGTGTTGCTGCTCGAGGCCGGCGGGCGCGACTCCAACCCGTGGATCCATATCCCGCTTGGCTACACCAAGACCTTCACCAACCCGCGGGTCAACTGGATGTTCGAGAGCGAGCCCGAGAAGGAGCTCAACGGCCGCACCCTCTACCAGCCGCGCGGCAAGGTGCTGGGCGGCACCAGTTCGATCAACGGCATGGTGTACATGCGCGGCACCGCGACCGATTACGATGGCTGGCGGCAGCGCGGCTGCGAGGGCTGGGACTGGGATTCGGTGCTGCCGTTCTTCAAAAAAGCCGAGGACCAGGAGCGCGGCGCGGACGCATTCCACGGCAAGGGCGGACCGCTGCACGTGTCGAACCCGGTGCGCTCGCCGCTCGGCGACGCGATGGTCCAGGCCTCGATCGAGGCCGGCATCCCCGCCAACACCGATTTCAACGGGGTGCGCCAGGAAGGTGTCGGCTATTACCAGACGACGACGACCAACCGGCGGCGCTGGAGTTCGGCCAGGGCCTATCTCGGCCCGGCGAAAGGCCGGCGCAACCTGACGATCGCGACCAACGCGCACGCCACCCGCATCCTGTTCGACGGCCCGCGCGCGGTCGGCATCGAATACCACACCCCGCATGGGCGCCGCACCGCCCGGGTGCGCGGCGAGATCATCGTCTCCGGCGGCGTCTACGGCTCGCCGCAGCTGTTGCAGCTTTCGGGCCTCGGTCCGGCCGATCTCCTCGCCGAATTCGGCGTGCCGGTGGTGCGTGAGATCGCCGGTGTCGGCGCCAACCTGCACGACCATTTCAACACCTACCTCGTCTGGCGCTGCCCGCAGAAGGTCACCGTCAACGACATGGCGAAGAGCCCGGTGCTGAAGCTCAAGGCGGCGGTGCAATATGCGGTGAGCCGCTCGGGCCATCTCTCGAACGCCGGGATCTATGCCGGAGCGCTGGTGCGCACCGACCCGCGCCTCGAACAGCCCGACCTGCAGATCAACATGTCCGGCTGGAGTGCGGTCGAGCGGCTGCGCACCGGGATCAAGCCGCACCCGTTCTCGGCCTTCACCTTCAGCCCGGTGCATCTGCGCCCCGACGGCCGCGGCACGGTGCGGATCAAGAGCCCCGACCCGCTCGCCCCGCCGGCGATACAGTTCAATTTCCTGGCAAGCGACTACGATTTCCAGGCGCTGATCTACGGCATGCGGCTCTCGCGCAAGATCGCAGCACAGCCGGCGTTGAGGCCGTTTGTCGCCGAGGAGGTGCTGCCCGGACCAGAGGTCGAAAGCGAGGCAGCGATGATCGAGGAGATCCGGGTGCGCGGCGTCTCCAACCTGCATCCGGTCGGCACCTGTCGCATGGGCCCTGAGACCGAGACGACGGCGGTTGTCGACCCGCGGCTGCGGGTGCACGGGATCGAGCGGCTGCGCGTTGCCGACGCCTCGATCATGCCGCAGGTGCCGGGCGGCAACACCAACGGCCCGTCGATCATGATCGGCGAAAAATGCGCCGCGATGGTCCTCGAAGACGCGCTCGCGGCGTAGGAATGCGAGTACATCAGTGAAGGGCAGCAAGCTTCAGAAATCCAAACACCCGGCGAAAATGGCGAGGATCAGACCTGCCTGGGTGTTTGACAGCCTGCCCTTGATCTCAGCGAGATCAACCCGGATCCCTCTGAGTTCCGTTCGTATCTCATCCACTGCCAATTCGAGGATCGACAATCTCGCTTCGGTTCCGGGGTCGCGCGGACCAGAGCCTCCTGCGCCGGAAGGGAAGCGGCCCCGACCTATTACGTTGTCTGCCGCTTCATCCACCATTCCATGAATACTCCAATATAAATATTTATTGTATTGCCGCAGTTATTGCAATATACCGGAATGAATTCCACTTCATAGCCTGGGGAGGACTGTCCACTGTCGCTTATAGCACGCAAGCTTAATACAGCAGCGTTAGCAGGCAAGACGGACCAGTGGAACGTGCCGCATCGATCGCACGGATGGTGCGGCTGCCATTTCTCCGCGACGAATGCTTGGACGTTGCGCAGAAGATCTTCGCCGATAAGGGGATCATTGGCCATTTTACGCGCTCCAATGACCTTCGAATCCGGCCATTTGACAGGTGCCGGTTCGCGCGTTTACCGCAGCGTTGGCATCACGTATTCGGCGCCGGTGCGGATACCGGTCGGCCAGCGCGCGGTCATCGTCTTGAGGCGGGTGTAGAAATGCACCCCCTCGGGCCCGTAAACCGCGGTGTCGCCGAACAGCGACCGCTTCCAGCCGCCAAAGCTGTGAAACGCCATCGGCACCGGGATCGGCAGGTTGATGCCAACCATGCCGATCTGGATGCGGTTCGAAAATTCGCGCGCGGCATCGCCGTCGCGGGTAAAGATCGCAACCCCATTGCCGTATTCGTGCTCGTTGACGAGCCTCGTCGCGTGCTCGAAATCGGGGCTGCGCACGACCGACAGCACCGGGCCGAAAATCTCCTCCTTGTAGATGCGCATCTCGGGCTTGACCTCGTCGAACAGGCAGCCGCCGAGAAAAAAGCCGTCCTCGTAGCCCTGCAATTTGAGGCCGCGGCCATCGACCGCGAGCTTCGCACCTTCCTGCACGCCGAGATCGACATAAGAGCGCACCCGATCGAGATGCTGGCGGGTGACGAGCGGTCCCATCTCCGCGTCGGGGTCGGTGCCGGGGCCGATCTTTAAGGCGCGCACCCGCGGCACCAGCTTGTCGATCAGCTTGTCGCCGACCCCGCCGACCGCCACCGCGACCGATACCGCCATGCAGCGCTCGCCGGCTGCACCAAAGGCGGCACCCATCAGCGCGTCGGTCGCCTGGTCGAGATCGGCATCGGGCATCACCACCATGTGGTTCTTGGCGCCGCCCAGCGCCTGCACCCGCTTGCCCGTCGCCGCGGCGTTCGCATAGATGTATTCGGCGATCGCGGTCGAGCCGACAAAGCTGACCGCAGCGATGCCGGGATGATGCAGGATCGCATCGACCGCCGCCTTGTCGCCGTTGACGACATTGAACACGCCGGGCGGCAGCCCGGCCTCGGTCAGGAGTTCGGCGATGCGCAGGCCGGCCGAGGGGTCGCGCTCCGACGGCTTCAAGATAAAGCTGTTGCCGCAAGCGAGCGCCACCGGAAACATCCACATCGGCACCATCGCCGGGAAGTTGAACGGGGTGATGCCGGCGCACACCCCCAATGGCTGGCGCACCGACCAGCTGTCGATACCGCGGCCGACCTGCTCGGTGAACTCGCCCTTCAACAGATGCGGGATGCCGCAGGCGAATTCGACGACTTCGACACCGCGGTCGATCTCGCCCTGCGCATCGGAAAAAATCTTGCCGTGCTCCTCGGAGATCACCCGGGCCAGCGCATCGCGGTCGCGGTGCAGAAGATCGAGAAACTTGAACAGGATGCGCGCCCGGGTCAGCGGCGTCGTCGCGGCCCAGCCCGGAAATGCCGCCGCCGCCGCCTGCACTGCCTGGTCGACCTCGCCTGCGGTGGCAAAAGCGACACGGCGGATCTGCTCGCCGGTCGCCGGGTTGTAGACATCGCCCCAGCGCCCGCTCGATGCGTCAACGGTCCGGCCATTGATGAAGTGTCGGATATCGCTCATCAGGTTGCACCCGCTCGCTGGTCTCCTCGCTCCCGCCATCATATAGACCCGGCATGGTGCGAGCGGCAGCGGATTTTGTCGCAATCGCCACGGCGGCGCGGGTGTCGCCGCGGCGGCGTCGGTTCAGATCCCGCTGAGCGCGCTGTACGCGGAAAAGGCCGTCCAGATCACGGCCAGCGTTATCCCACTCCAATACACCCAACGATACATTACAATCCCCTGAACTCGATGGCGATCACCAACGCAGCTTCACCGACGGCAATGGTTCGATTATGTCGATGATGTGCCGATTATATGGAATCGGCGGCGCCTCCCTCCCCTGTCGTCGCGGATTATTGAGAGAAGCCTGACGCATGGCGGCGCCTGCCTTTCGCGAAGAGCTGGTCGAACTGACGGTCAAACGGATCGGCAGCGCCGGCGACGGTGTCGCCGATTGGCGCGGCACACCGGTCTATCTGCCGTTCACCGTGCCGGGAGACCGGGTGCGTGCCCGGCTCGGAGCCCGCCGCGGCGGCGGCAGGGAGGGTCGGGTGGTCGAACTGGTCGCCGCCGGGCCGGGGCGCGCCACACCACCCTGCCGCCATTTCGGGTCTTGCGGCGGCTGCGCGTTGCAGCATCTCGACCGCGCAACCTACCAGGCCACCAAGCTCGACGGGCTATACCGGGCGCTGCAGCGCTCAGGGATCGACCCCGGTGTCGTCGCGCCGCTGCGCACGGTGGCTCCCGCCCGGCGGCGGGCACGGCTCGGCCTCGCCCGGCCAGCCGATCCGCGGCAACCGGGACGGGTCGGGTTCCATCGGCGCCGGCATCGTGATCTCGTCGATCTCGACGAATGCCCGGTCCTCGTACCGGCACTGTTCACGATCATCGCCGGGCTGCGCCGTCTCGTCCCCGAGCTATTGCGGCCCGGCGGGACGGCAGCGGCCATATTGACCCGCACCGACAGCGGTATCGATCTCTTGATCGAGGGCGACGACCAGCCCGGCCAAGACGCGTTCGAGGCACTTGGCGGGTTCGCCGATCACCGCGACCTCGCCCGCATCGTCTGGCGGTCAGGCGAGGATGAGAGCCTCGTCGTCGAGCGGCGAACGGTCCGCATCGTCTGCACCGGCGTCGCGGTCGAACTTCCACCCGGCGCCTTTCTGCAGGCGAGCGAAGCGGCCGAAGCGAGCCTCGTCGCCGAAATCGTCAACGGCATCGGCCCGGATCGGCCGGCGCTCGATCTCTATGCCGGGCTCGGCACCTTCGCATTTGCGCTCGCCGGGCAGGGTGCGGTGCATGCCGTCGAAGGCGACGCCCGCAGTGCGGCTGCGCTCGCCGCCGCCGCGCGAGGGGTGCCGGGGGTCACAGTCGAGCGCCGCGATCTCGCCCGAGCGCCGCTGCCGCCGGAAATGCTCGCCGGCTACGCTGCTGCGGTGCTCGATCCGCCGCGCGCCGGAGCCATCAGCCAGGCTGCGGCATTCGCAGCCTCGAACCTCGGCACCGTGGCCGCGGTCTCGTGCAACCCGGCCACCTTCGCCCGCGACGCGGCCCAATTGATCGCCGGCGGCTTCCGTCTGGAGCGGGTCGTTCCGATCGACCAGTTCGTCTGGTCGCCGCATCTGGAGCTGGTCGGCCTGTTCCGCCGCTGAGGCATGGCGGCAAGTGAGGCTCCAACGCCGCGTCGAGCCATGGATCACAACCCGCTCGGCGCCCCGATCTGCTAAAATATCGGCTTTGGGCGGCACAATATCGTCCGGGATTCATAACATTATTCTATTGATCATTCCTTGGCGGTTTATCGGTATCCACCATAAATAACTGAATTCATTTCTGAGAACGGGTTCCTGTTGCAACTGTTTCTTAATCCGCCGCTGGCCATGCTGAGCCTGCCCGAGCGAGCTACGGACCCCGCGAGCCACGGACCCCCGCGAGCGACGACCCCGAGCGAGCCAGGACCCCGAGCGAGCCAGGACCAAGGAGGGAAGCGATGCTTTACCGGATCACGCTGGCGCAGACTTTGCCCGCCCAACCGCCAAACGCTGCCTATGTGACCTACCATTATCGCGACGGGACCACGAGCTGGTGGCACATCCAGTTCGTCGGCCCTGATACCAATACTGCGGTGGTCATTGTCGATTGCGCGGCGAACCTGCTCAACCGCCACAACGTCCTCAGCAGTACGCTCGACGTGCACTACGCCCATCCACCGCACCAGATGAACATTCCGATCACGAGCGTGCAGCCGCCTCTTGCCCAGTTACCGACACAGTCGACAGCAACAGGAGATGCAGCAATGGCGACCCCTTATGCAATCACGATCACGATGAACCAGACCACGGTCAACGCGCTGAGCACCGGCGGCTTTTATCTTTACGGTTTCAAGGCGGTCAAGACGACCGCAGTCGGTGCGCCGGTGGTGTGGTTCGAGACTGCGGCTTTCGGCCTGACGACACAACTCTCCTGGTCGGAGAGCTACCAGGCCTATACGTCGACCAGCCAGGTGGTCGCCGGCGGCCAGATCGTCGCCACCAATTCCTATCCGATCGGTCTCGGCCAGACCTTGCAGGTCCAGACGCCGGCCGGCACCGGCACGGTCAACACCCAGTCGGGAACGGCAAAAGCGATCGACATCGCCAACCAGACGACGACGCAATTCACCTGCGGCATCAGCCAGTCCAACCCGCAGGGTGCGGTCACGCCGATGTGCGCCTTTACGCTCTATGGCAATTTCACCGATGTCATCGCACCGATCGAAAAAGTGCTGCTGATGTTCTCGACCCTGCCGATCAACACCGGGACCGTGGTCGAGCAGTCCTACAGCCCGGCCTTGCTGATCGACCTGACTTCCGAAAATTCGCGGACGGTCGCGTTCGACATCAATCTCGGGTGGAGCTGGGGCGGCGGCAGCTGGGCCCAGGCCTACGCCGCGAACACCGATCTGGTGCCGTTGTTGATCGAGAGCTCGACCTCGCTTGCGCAGAGCTATCTCGCCGGGTTGAGCGCCGAGGCGAAGCAGCGCGACCACCGCGAGCAGCTTCAACACGAAATGGTTGGGCGGATGGAGCCGGCCCCTTCGACAGCAATGACGATGCCCAAGGTCAATGGCAACGGGCACGGAGTACAGCTCGACTCCTGAGATTGCGAGGGGTCGACAGCGGCCGGCCTGGGAACGGGGCGCCGGAGCGATCCGGCGCCCTTCGCTTGTGCTTTGGGGTGTCGCCTCGCGCCGGTCGCGACCGGCCGTTCAGATGACCCCGCCCGCCTTCAGCTCGGTAATATCGGCGGGCGAGAGGCCGAGCCAGCCGCGATAAATTTCGTCATTGTGCTGGCCGATGGTCGGGCTCGGACCGGCCGCGGCGAGCTCGGCGCCGTGCAGTCGCAACGGCGTCGTCGGCACCACGATCGTCCCCAATTCGGGATGATCGATATGCTGCAGCATGCCGCGTGCGTGCATATGCGGGTCGTTCATGACTTCGACCGGGTTCCTGACCGGCGCGCATGGAATGCGATATTCCTTGGTGCGCGCGAACACCTCCATCTTGCCGAGTGTACGGGTCCACTCGGCAACCAGCGCGTCGGTCTCTTCCATATGCGCAACGCGGCCGGCATTGGTCGCGAAACGCGGATCCTCGGCCAGGTCTTCGCGGCCCATCGCCTTTAACAAATTCTGGAAATGCGCCTCGGTCACGACGTGGATCGCGACATGTCCATCCCTTGTCGGGAACACGTTGTAGGGGGCGCTGTTCAGACCCGACTGGCGGTTGCCGGGGCGCGGCGGGATCTCCCCAGTGCGGTGGTGGTAATCGATGCTCGAAGCGAGGCTGCAATACACCGCCTCCTGCATCGCGACCTCTACCAGCCGGCCGAGCCCGGTGCGCTGGCGCTCATAAAGTGCGGTCAGCACCCCGGCATAAAGATGGATGCCGCCCATGAAATCGACCAGGGTCGGGCCGGCCTTGACCGGCGGACCGTCGGGAAAACCCGTGACGCTCATGATCCCCGAGGCCGCCTGGATCGTCATGTCCATCGCCAGATTGTCGCGATCGGGACCGGAGAGGCCGAACCCGGTGCCCGACGCATAGACGAGGCGCGGGTTCAATTCGTGCAGCCGGCTCCAGCCGACACCGAGCCCATCCATTGTGCCGGGCGAGAAATTTTCGAGCAGCACATCGGCGCGCCGGGCCATGCGGAATAAGAGGTCGCGGCCGCGCGGCTCCTTCAGGTTGAGCGTCACCGCGTGCTTGTTCTGGTTCAGCATCGCGAATGGCAGCGTGGCGCTCTTGCCGGGGTCGGCGCGCCGGCGGCCCGGCTCGCCGCGCGGCGGCTCGATCTTGATCACGAACGCCCCGGCCTTGGCCATCAACAAGGTCGCGTAGGGCCCCTGAAAAATCTGCCCGAAATCGATCACGGTCAGATCCGCCAATGGCATGTTCGCCCGCGTCGCGCTCATCGCCTGTTCCCGCCGTCCGGCCATTCCGAAAATTCAGTCGCGCCCATCCGTATCGCCGAGTCATGCTGGTCCCCGGCTCGCACGGAGGATATGCCGATGAAATACGACGTGATCTCGGCCGATTGCCACATCGATCTGATCTGGCTGCCGCCCGATCTGTTTACCGAGGGCGCGCCACAGGCTCTGAAAGAGCGCATGCCCTACGTCACCGAGGGCGAGCGCGGCAAGGAATGGGTGACCAAGGCGGGCGCCTCGTTCGGGCTGATGAACGGCATGGGCTCGGCTGGGCGCCTCTACGAGCCGGGCAAGATCCACCGCTCCGACCGGATGGCCGCGGAGGGGATTTACGATGATGGCAAAAAGGGCATCCGCCGGATGACCGACCCGGACATGCGGATCAAGGATCAGGATCGCGACGGCATCCAGGCCGAGGTGCTCTACGGCATTCTCGGCGCCACCAGCCGGCTCAATGACGACGAAGCCGCCGGCGAGATGCTGCGTATCTACAACGAATGGCTGGCCCAATTCTGCAATACCTACCCCGACCGCTTTGCCGGGCTCGCCTGCATCCCCAATCACGACATCGGCACCGCGGTCGCCGAGATCGAGCGGGTCGCCAGGCGCGGCGGCGTGCGCGGCCTCGAAATCTCGCGGCGCGGCGACATGACCCCGCTGTGGGATCCGTGGTGGAACCCGATGTGGGACGCCGTCGCGGCCTCGGGATTGCCGGTGCATTTTCACACGATCGGCAGCGGCGTGCGGCGCGATTTGACCAAATTTGCGCCAAAGGTTGCGCTGGCCGCCCGCGCCGCCGGCATCACCAGCTTTCAGATGTACATGTCGGAGGTTCTGCTGTCGGTGATCTTCTCGGGCGTGCTCGCACGTCATCCCGGCATCAAGCTGGTGATCGGCGAGGCCGGCACCGGCTGGATCCCCTACATCCTGCAGCGCATGGATGCCGAGTGGGAAGACCAGTTCAAGGCGCTCGACCTGAAGATGCCGCCCAGCGAATACTGGCGGCGGCAGTGCTACGCCACCTATCAGACCGATCCGATCGGGGTAAAACTGCTCGACGAACTTGGCGAAGACAACATCATGTGGGGCTCGGACTTCCCGCATCCGGACGGTGTGTGGCCCGATTCGCAGGAATACATCGAGCGCGAGCTCGGCCAGCTGCCGGCCACGACCAAACGCAAGATCGTCTGCGACAACGCGGCGAAGCTCTACCGCTTCGTCAATTGACGCAGCGTTCGACCGGGGCTTGCACCGCGGCGCGGCGCCCGGGCCGCACCCGCCCGGTGCGTCCCGGGGCATCCCGGGCTCGCCATCACCATCGGGCGCGTGCACCGAAGGCGCCCGATACCAAACCCTTGGCTTTGGCGAACGCGACCAGCTCGGTGTCCAGGACCGGCTCGCCGGACAAAGTTATTTCTCGGTACTTTCGATTAATCGATCGACATTCCGGCTGCCAGCGAAGGGCGGCGCCCCGGCTGCCGGCGGCTAGTCCGCGGCCGGACTCGGGTGAGCAGACGGATGGCGCGCGAGATCACGGCGCGGATCATCGCGCTGCGCCCCGGCAGCCGCGTCGTCGAGTGCGACCTTGCCGCCCCAAGCGTCGCCAGCACCGGTTCTCCCGCCGCAGCGGCAAGGCTGATCCGCCGGCTCCGGTTCTTGACATCCCCCTTGATCTGGGAGGCAATCCGCGGTGGCAGCCGGCTGATGCGGGTTGCGACCTGCGCCATCGCGGCGCGGACCAAAGGGAGGGCCGCCATGGCAGCAACTGCTATTGCCGCAGACGATGCGCCGCTCGAACTCTGCCTTGCCGGGCTGCTCGACCGGCTTGGAATCGGTGCATCTCATTTTGCCGGGCGCGGCTGCGCCGACATGCGCGGCCTCGCGGCAACCGATCCCGAGCGCATCGCCTCGCTGACGCTCCTGTGCCCGTCAGTGCTCGACGTTCCGGCGCTGGCACCGCTCGGCGAGCGCGTGCTGATCGTCACCGGCGATCACGGGCCAGGACCGAGCCGGGTGCGCGCCGGGCTGGCGGAGCTGCCGCAAGCGGCCTCGGTGGTGCTCGATGACTATGCCGGACACACCTGGGCGGACGTCACGGCCGAGCGTGGCGAGCCGATTGAGGCTGCGATCGGCGAGTTCCTGGGAACTCACGCGAAGCTGCCGGCCGTCGGTGTTGCGGAGCAGGACGGCGAGCACGCCGGCATTTCGTTCCGCCTGCGCGGCAAGGGACCGCCCTTGGTGCTGCTGCCGCTCGACTTGTCGCCGGGCCAATGGGAGCCGCTGATCCCGACACTCGCGGCACGCTACACTACGATTACCCTCGGCGGGGCACGGCTCGGCAGCGTCGCCAGCCTCGAAGAGCGCGGGCGCTCCGGCTATCTCGGTGTGGTTCGCGGGCTGCTCGACGCGCTGGCGATCCGGCCGGGCGAGAGTGTCCTCGAAGTCGGCTGCGGTTCGGGTGTCATCATGCGCGAGCTGGCGCGGCGCACCGGCGGCGCCAATCGCCTGATCGGCCGCGACATGAGCCCCTATCTGTTGCGCGAGGCGCGAGCCCTGGCACGCCGCGCGGGGCTGCTCGACCGGATCGATTTCGGCGAAGGCCGCGCCGAGGCGTTGCCGCTCGAGGATGGCGCCGTCGATGTCGCGCTGTCCTCGACCGTGTTCGAGGAAGGCGACGCGGATTTGATGCTGCGCGAGATCGTGCGGGTCACCAAACCCGGCGGCCGGGTCGGCATCGTCGTGCGCGCCGTCGACATGCCGTTCTGGGTCAATCTGCCGCTTGATCCGGCGCTGAAGGCCAAAGTCGATAGGCCCAACATGATCGGCGGTGGCATGGCGCCAAAAGGCGTCGCCGATGCGAGCCTCTACCGGCGCCTGCACGCGCTCGGGCTCGACGGCTTGCGCTGCTTCCCGCAGCTCGTTTCGGTGGTGCCGGGATCGGAGCGCATCGAGCGCTACCAGCAGCAGATCCTCGCCGCACTGACCCCGGCGGAAACCGAAGCCTGGCATCGCGCCGTCGCCGCAGCCGAGCGCGACGGGACATTCTTTATCGCCCAGGCCTATCATTGCGCGGTCGGGCAGAAGCCGGCGCGAGGCGGCTCACCAGCCGGGCCGAGCTAGCAGCCGCGAAGGTTTCGGAGCCGAAGCGCCAGACCCCACTATCAGGAGCACGCGACATGCCGCGTCTGAATTTCGGTGCCTTTCTCGCCCCGCATCATCCGGTCGGCGAGAATCCGCTGCTGCAGTTCCGCCGCGATCTCGATCTCGTCGAACAGCTCGACCGGCTTGGCTATGACGAGTTCTGGTGCGGCGAGCATCATTCGAGCGGCTGGGAGATGATCGGCTCGCCCGAAATGTTCCTCGCCGCTGCCGGCGAGCGCTCGAAGCGCATCAGGCTCGCGACCGGGGTCGTGTCGTTGCCCTACCATCACCCGTTCAATGTCGCCCAGCGCATGGTCCAGCTCGACTGGATGACCGGCGGACGGGCGATCTTCGGCTCGGGCCCGGGCGCGCTCGCTTCGGACGCGCACACGCTCGGCATCGACCCGATGGTGCAGCGCGACCGGCAGGACGAGGCGATCGGGATCATCCGCCGGCTGTTCCGCGGCGAGCGGGTGACGGCAAAGAGCGACTGGTTCACGATGCAGGATGCCGCCTTGCAATTGCTGCCATTGCAGGAGGAGATGCCGTTCGCGGTCGCCTCGCAGATCAGCCCGTCCGGCATGACGCTGGCGGGCAAGCACGGCATCGGCGTGATCTCGATCGGCTCGATGTCGAGCGAGGGGCTGAACTCGCTGCCGACGCAATGGGGTTTTGCCGAGGCGGCAGCCAGGAAGCACGGCACCACGGTCGATCGCCGCGACTGGCGCGTGCTGCTCTCCTGGCACATCGCCGAGACCCGCGAGCAGGCGCGGGAAGAGGCCCGGCACGGGCTGCTGCGCCATCACAACCAGTACATTGTCGGCACCTTGCAGCGGCCGGGTGCGATGCCGTTCACCGATCCCGACGAGGCGGTGGACAAGACCGCGTTCGCCGATGCGGCGTCGGCGACGATCGGCACGCCCGACGATCTGGTGGCGCGGATCAAATCGGTGCTCGAAGTGAGCGGCGGTTTCGGCACCGTGGTCGGCTTTGTGCACGACTGGGCCAACCCGGAAAATACCCGGCGCAGCTGGGACCTGGTCGCCCGCTATGTGGTTCCGGAGATCAACGGCTACCTCACCGGCCTGCGCCAGTCGCAGCAGTTCGTCGCCACCAACCGCGGCGTCTTCGACCGCGCCAAGGAAGCGATCATGGCGAAGATCACCGAGAATGACGCGGCCCGCGCCGCGCTTGCGGTGACCAAGGGATCGCGGCTCGGCGATGTCGCCTCGGCCAGCAACCTGCCCGATCTCGACCAGGCGCGCGCGAAGGTCGCGACCCGGTAAACCTGCGACGACGCCAGTCGGCTGCGGCTATTTGGTGCCGAACAGGCGGTCGCCGGCGTCGCCGAGACCGGGCAGGATATAGCCGTGCTCGTCGAGGCAGCGGTCGAGTGCGGCAGCAACGATCGTGACTTCGGGAAAGACGCCGAGCACATTGTCCACCCCTTCGGGGGCGGCGACCAGGCAGACGATCCTGATCGAGCGCGCCCGCAATTCGACCAGGCGCGACACCGCGGCCACCGCCGAATTGCCGGTGGCCAGCATCGGATCGACCAGGATCACGTCGCGCTCGGCCAGATCGTCAGGCAGCTTCAGGTAATATTCGATCGCCTGCAAGGTGCGCGGATCGCGATAGATGCCGATATGGCCCACCCGCGCCGACGGCAAGAGGTCGAGCATGCCGTCGAGAATGCCGTTGCCGGCGCGCAGGATCGACACTAGGCAGAGCTTTTTGCCGGCGAGCAGCGGGAACCGGCCGCGTTCGAGCGGCGTGTCGATCTCGGCCGCTTCGAGCGGCAACTCGCGCGTCGCCTCGTAGGCCAGCAATAGCGCGATCTCGCGCAACAGCCGGCGGAACTCGGCGGTCGAGGTGTTGCGGTCGCGCATCAACGACAGCTTGTGCTGGACCAGGGGATGGTCGACGACGGTCAGGCCGGGCCACTGCTGCTGCATCAAATTTGCTCCTCGGATCTGGCCAACCCAAAATGGCCTCAGAACCATGTGCCGTCGCTGGCGATTGTGAAGGGCGGGCGCCCATCCGGCCGGCGCTCGACCGCAATTTCCCGGCCCGCCGCCCAGCTGCCGCCTTCGAGAACGCAGGTGAGCGGGAAATCGTCTTCGCTCTCGCCGAGCCGGGCGCGTACCCGCGGTGCCAGGCGATCGAGCAGGGCCACGGTCAGGGCGCGCCATTCGACGACCGGCTCGCTCGCCGCGTCGAGCACATGGCTGGACAGTGCAGTATCGCGCGGTATCACGACGCCGCAATCGATGAACAGCCCGCCATTGCGATACTCGGCGAGCCCGGTCAGCGCATCGAGCCCGACAATCTCGATTCCCGCCGCTGCGAGCGGCTCGACCATCGAATAGGCGAGCCACTGCGACAGCTTGTGAAACGGCACGAGCCGGTCGCCGGGCACCGCGCGGTGGCAGCCGCAATCGCCGAGCGGCGTCCCGTCAATGACGACGCGGCCGGGCCAGATCAACCCCAGCGCGCGGAGCAGGGTCTGCAAGATTTCTTCGGCGGCAACCGGCCGGCCCTGACCCCGCCAGTAATCATGGAGGTGTCCCGGCCGCGCCGGTCGGCCAAACCGCACCGGATCGGCGGCGCACACCTCTCCCAACCGGCGCAGCAACCGGGCACGGCCGTCGAGCCCGGGCAGTTCGTTGCCGGGGCCGCACTGCAACGCCTCGCCCAGCGCTTCGCTGGTAACCGCCTGCAGTGCCGCGGCATCGGCGCGCCAGGGGTTGCGCGGATCGGCAGAAAACCGGCCACGCTGCATCGACCGCAGGCTCGCCACCGCCAGCCCCTCGGAGCGCCGCAGCACGCAACCCGTCTCCGCTTCGCGAAAGCGCCATTGCGCACCGGCGCCGGCATCGAGCAGGACCGAGACGACGGCAAGGTCGAGACGCGCCCGCGCCGCTTCGGCAGCATCGGCGCCGGGAGCGATCAGAGATGCGCGATCGACGCCTGCGGCACGGAAATGGCGCCAGCGGCTGTGACATGGGACGGCGAGATCCGGATAGCGCCGCCGCGTGACTGCCGCGACGCGATCGGCAGCTGCGTCGAGCCGGGTGCTATCGAGCCGGAAATGCGGGGTTTCTCCCCGCTCGGCCGCGGCAAAGACGATCTCGCAGCGCTGGCGCACCGCTGCGGCGCTGAGCAGCGCGTCCGCCCGCACAGCATCGTCATTCGCCGCCTCATTCGCCAAGCGCACGGCCCTTGACTTGGTGCAACAGGGCGGCGTCCGGTATGCCCGAGGGCGCAAAGTACCCGGCCGCCTTCTTCGCCTCGATCTCGACTGCGGCATCGAGCGGGATCAGCCGATCCGGGATCGCAACCTGCTCGACCACCGCGATCCCTTGCGCTTCGAGCGCCGCCCGCTTGCTGTTCGACATCGACACCCAGCGGTCGATGCGGCGGATGCCGAGCCAGTGGATCACGTCCGGCATCAATTCCTGAAACCGCAGATCCTGCACTCCGGCGACGCATTCGGTGCGCTGGAAATAGGTGTCGGCGCGATCTCCGCCCGGCTGCCGCTTGCGCGCGTTGTAGACGAGGAATTTGGTGACCTCGCCGAGTGCCCTTCCCTCCTTGCGGTTGTAGATGATGACCCCGACCCCACCTGCCTGTGCAGTCGCCGTGCACACCTCGATGCCATGCACGAGATAAGGGCGGCAGGTGCAGATATCGGAGCCGAACACATCCGAACCATTGCATTCGTCGTGGACGCGGCAGGCGATCACGGTCCCGGGGTCGGCGATCCGCTCGACCTCGCCGAGCAGGTAGATCGTCGTGCCGCCGATCGGCGGCAGCAGCACTTCGAGATCGGGCCGGGTGACGAGCTCGGGAAACATCCCGCCGGTCTCCTCGAACAGGCTGCGGCGCAGTTCCGTCTCGGCGACCCCGAAGCGCGCGGCCAGCCCCGGCAGGTGCCAGACCGGGTCGATCGCCACCTTGGTGACGCGGATTTCACCATTGTCGAGCAGCACCCTGCCATCCGGGCGCAACCCGCCTTGGGCGATCAGCTGGCCGAGTTCGGGCATCGCGATGCGCGCTGTGGTGACCGCGATGGTCGGGCGCACGTCGAGCCCCGACCGGATCGCCTCCGCGAACACCTCGCCGACGAGATGCCCCCACGGATCGAGCGAGACGATCGTCCGCGGCTCGGCCCATGAGGGGCGCGGCGCGATCACCGTGGCAGGGGCGGTGTCGGTCAAATCCGGGCGATGGTCGCGGGCAAGGGTGCGGGTCGCGACAGCAAGCGCCCGATAGATGCCGTAGCTGCCAGAATAGGCGCCGATCGCATTGCGTCGGCCGGGCTCGGCCGGGCTGGCGACCACCGGTCCGCGCTGAGCCGGGTCGGCAGCGCCCCAGCGCAGCCGGATAGTGCCCAGACCGGCGCTGCCGGGATGCGAGGTGAGCCGGATATGGCGGGGAACCGGATGTTCCATATTGCATTCGCACCGGCATGCAGCCGAAGTAGCATCAGGTGGGTACGGTCGGGCGAAATCGCAACGCTTCGCACCGGCGGGACCGGGATGGCGGCTGATCCGGGGAAACTCGCGATTGAACCTGTCGGGCCCGGCGGTGTTCGAACAGGACCAAGCCATGAGGGATGCGAAATGAGATCGATCCTGTTGCCAATAGCCTGCGCGCTTCTCCTCGCCGGTGCGGCCGCGGCACCGCCGGCCCAGGCCAAAGGCTGCATAAAAGGCGCTGTCGTCGGCGGAGTCGCCGGGCATTATGCCCATCATCATGCCGTGCTCGGCGCGGTCGGCGGCTGCATCGTCGGCCATCATTTGGCGAGCGAGCATGCCAAGGAGGAAAAAGCTCGCGAACAGCAGCAACAACAGGGCAATGATTTCAGCAGCAGCAACAGCACCGGCAGTTCGGATGTGAGCCACTAGCCTGCGAGCGATCGTGCCGGCGCGGCGGCACCGGGGCGTTCGCGGCCACACCGGCAGCCGGATGCACCACGCATTGCCGCCAGTGACAGGATGAGCATGGACCCGCGCAAGTTTCGTGACCCGGTTCTGACCGCCGCGGGCGACAAGCGCGCGCAGGTGGCACTCGCCGGACTGCAGACCTTGTGGTTTAACACCGGTACTTTGTGCAACCTGACCTGCGCCAATTGCTATATCGAATCGTCACCCCGGAACGACCGGCTGACCTATCTGACCGCCACCGAGGTCGCTCGATATCTCGATGAAATCGAGCGCGACCGGCTGCCGACCTCGCTGATCGGCTTCACCGGCGGCGAGCCATTCATGAACCCCGATCTGCCGGCCATGCTCGACGATGCCCTGGCCCGCGGCTTTCGCGCCCTCGTTCTGACCAATGCGATGAAACCGATGGAGAAATGCCGCGCGTCGTTGCTGCGGCTGAAGGAACGTCATGGTGAGCGGCTGACGATCCGCGTGTCGCTCGATCATTATGGCCGTGCCGTGCACGAGAAAGAGCGCGGTCGGCGCAGTTGGCAGCCGACACTCGACGGGCTCCTGTGGCTCGCCGGCCATGGCTTTGCCGTGGATGTCGCGAGCCGCCGCCTGTCGGGTGAGACCGAGGCGGAGATCCGCGCCGGCTTCGCCCGGCTGTTCGCGCGGCTCGGGATCGCGATCGACGCAGGCGACCCGGTGCGGCTGACGGTCTTTCCCGAGATGGATGCGAGCGCGGATGTCCCCGAGATCACCGAGGCGTGCTGGGGCATCCTCGGCAAGTCCCCGCAGAGCGTCATGTGCGCGAGCGCGCGGATGGTTGTCAAACGCAAGGGATCGGACCATCCGGCGGTGCTGGCCTGCACGCTGCTCCCTTACGACGAGCGGTTCGAGCTCGGTGCGACCTTGGCCGACGCCAGTGGCGCGGTACCGCTCAACCATCCGCATTGCGCGAAATTCTGTGTCCTCGGCGGTGGCGCCTGCAGCCGCGGCTGACTGCAAGATAGTTGACAGAGTCAACTGATCCATTGACGATCAGGGCTGCCTGCACCGGACATGAGGCTCGTCAATGGTCGAAACCGCTCTCGATCAGCGCGTCGCCGCCCTGCGAGGCTTCAACCGGTTTTACACCCAGCGGATCGGGGTGCTGCAGGAAGGGCTGCTGAGCAGCCCGTTTTCGCTGACCGAGGCTCGCGTTCTCTACGAGCTCGCCGGCGCGGATCAGTTGACCGCGTCGCAGCTCGGCAAGAGCCTGGAGCTCGATGCCGGGTATCTGAGCCGCATCCTGCGTGGTTTCGAGCGCCGGGGGCTTATTTGTCGCGACACCTCGCCGAACGACCGGCGGGTCGCTCTCCTATCGCTGACGGCGCAGGGGCGAGAAGCCTTCGCCCCGCTCGAGGCACGCTCGCAAGCCCAAATCGGCACCTTGCTGCGCGATCTGTCGGACGGCGAGCAGGCGCGGCTCGTCGCCGCCGCGCGGACCATCGAGCGGCTGCTCGTGGCGCGATCAGGCGAACCGGCTTCCTTTCAGCTGCGGCCGCCGCGGCCCGGTGATATGGGTTGGGTGACCCAGCGTCACGGCGCGCTCTATGCGCAGGAATATGGCTGGGACATGCGTTTCGAGGCGCTTGTCGCCGGGATCGTGGCGCAATTCGTCAAGAGCTTCGACCCGCGCCGCGAATGCTGCTGGATCGCCGAAAAAGATGGCGAAAATATCGGCTCGGTGTTTCTCGTCGCAGAGACGGAGACCACAGCGAAATTGCGCCTGCTGCTGGTCGAGCCCGGTGCGCGCGGGTTGGGAGTCGGCACTCGCCTGGTTCGCGAATGCCTGCGCTTCAGCCGCCAGGCGGGATATGCGAAGGTGCTGCTGTGGACCAACAGCGTGTTGGTCGCTGCCCGCCGCCTCTATCAGCGGGAGGGGTTTCGCCGGATCAAAGAAGAGCCGCATTGCAGCTTTGGGCAGGAGCTGGTCGGCGAGACCTGGGAGATGATCCTTTGAATAGAATGCCGCCGGACCGGCCGAGCCCGGGTGGGGTCCGACCCGTCGCGATCAAGCCGCTGGTCGCGTCAGGTAAAGAACCGCGGTCTGCCGGATGACCTCGGTCGAGCCCTCCCAGATCATGCGCAGCGCGACAAAGGTGATGATGGCGAGCCCGACCCACGAGATCCAGAAATGGCGCTCAAGCAGTCGCGCGATGTAGTTCGACGCGATTCCCATCAGCGCCACCGAAAGGACAAGACCGAACGCCAGCACCCAGAAATGCGAGCGCGCAGTTCCCGCCACCGCCAGCACGTTGTCGAGCGACATCGAGACATCAGCCAGGACGATGCGGGTCAGCGCCTGGCGCGCGCTCTTGTGCCCGATCGCCGGCGGGCAGGTCGGTGCGGAGGCCGGTGGCCGGCGGCGCTCGCGGGTCTCGCGCAGCTCGCGATACATCTTCCACGACACCCATAGCAGCAGCACCCCGCCGGCCAAGGTCAGCCCGATGATTTCGAGCAGGCACGCCGCGAAATAGGCAAACAGGATGCGCAGCACCGTCGCTATGCCGATGCCGAGCACGATCACCCGGCGGCGCTGTTCGACCCGCAGGCCGGAGGCGGCCATGCCGACGACGACAGCATTGTCGCCGGCGAGCACCACATCGATGATCACCACCGACAAGAGCGCGCTGAGTTGATTGATATCGATCAGCACACTGGCGAGATGGGCATGCCCGCCCGCGAGATCGAGAGCCGCCCGTCCGCGGCTTCGCATCCGGCGGCCCGGCTTTCGCTGTTTTACGCAGCAGCCTTCATGGTGACCGGCGCGCAACTGCCGTTCTGGCCGGTCTGGCTGGCGGCGCGTGGCCTCGATGCCGGCCAGATCGCGGCGATCTTTGCTGCGGCAATCTGGGCCAAGGTCATCCTGACACCGGCGCTGGGCACCCTCGCCGATCGGGTGGGGCGGCGGCGCATGATGGTGACGCTCGCCGCAATCGCGCTCGCCGCCGACCTCTCGCTATGGCCGATGCGCGGGTTCTGGCCGGTGCTGCTCATCAATCTCGTGGCGCTCGGCGCGCAATCGGCGCTGATGCCGCTCGGCGACGCGATCACGCTGGCGCGAGCACGCAGTGCGGCGGGCACGCCTATTGGCTCATGGCGCTGTTGTCCGCCGCCGGGCTCGGCGGGGCGCTCCGGCTGCGGCATGCCGAGCCCGATTGACCGGCCGCCGGCCGCGGCTCACCGCATCGCGCAGCGTGGATGAGGGTCGGCCGCGGCTTGGGCGACGGCATAGTTGTGCAATCCCTGTGGATCGAGCGTGCTGGCCATCCTCAACAGACTGGCGGCTTTCTGGCAAACGACCACTGTCGGCTCGGCGCCTTCAGCCAGCGAAATCTCGTTGGCGAGGCTCGTGTCCCAAGAATCGAACTCGCTTTGCGCGTTGCGCGCCCCCGCTCGCCGGAAATGGGCGATCATGATTCGCTGATAGCGCATGATCGCATCCTTGTTGCGGGCCCGGAACTCGCCATAAACCTCGTCGCGGCAGGCCGAACTGATGACCATCAGATTGGTCTGGAGCCGAATCGCCTGCTCCGCCTCCAAATCTGCCGCCGAATAGCAGGCCCGGTCGGCAGCCGACGCACCCTGAACCGACGCGGCGGCAATGATCGCCGCGGCCAGAAGCGCCTTTCTCATCGCATTCCCCCGATGGTTCCCCCGTTATCGCCGCAGCATACGCAGCCGAAGAGCATGTTCAAGAGGAACTGTTCGCGCTCCCGTATCATGATCCGGCGAAACGCAGCAAAGCCCGCGTTTAAATGGCGCAATCGACAGCGATTCTCCAACCGGCGATTGCTCTGCGTCGGCCGCCGGCGTGCCCACAACCGCGATGCCATGGTTATCTCGAAGTCGCGGGGGCGTTTTAATTGCTAGACTGGACGCCGGCGCAACAGGCGGCTTCTCGCTCGGGGAATCGCTCGATGATCGTATTGGCGACGGATTTCGGACTAGCAGGACCCTATACCGGGCAAGTCAAGGCGGTGCTGCACCAGCTGGCACCGGCCGTCCCGGTGATCGACCTGTTCGCCGATCTCCCGGCCGCGAACCCGAAACCGGCCGCCTACCTGCTGGCCGCCTATGGCTCGTGGTTTCCGCCCGGCACCGTGCTGCTCGCGGTCGTCGATCCCGGTGTCGGCAGCCCCCGCGCCGCGATCGTCATCGAGGCAGACCGCCGGCTTTATGTCGGCCCCGACAACGGTCTCTTCGAACTCGTCATGCGCCGGGCCGACGCGGTGCGTGCGTCGGAAATCGTCTGGCGACCCACCCGGCTGTCTGCGAGCTTTCACGGCCGCGACCTGTTTGCCCCGGCGGCGGCATGGCTCGCTCTCGGCCGGCTGCCTGCCGATGCATTGCGTGAGGCTGCGGTCACGCGCTTTGCCGATTGGCCGGACGATCTGCCCGAGATCGTCTATATCGACGGCTACGGCAACGCGCTGACCGGGCTGCGGGCCGCGCTGTTGCCGGCGGCGGCTGAGCTTACGGCCGGCGGTCACCGGCTGACGCGCGCTCGCACCTTTTCCGACGCCCCGCCGGGAACCGCGTTCTGGTACGAAAATTCGAATGGACTGGCCGAGATCGCGGCCAATGGCAGCCGCGCCGACCGCCTCCTCGGGTTGTCGATCGGCGCTCCGGTGGCGATGCTGCCGTGACCCGCAACCGGCGCGCCTGCGTTGCCCTTCGTCGGGAGGGCTTGCCGGTCCCTCAGGAGGGCGGGGCGGCCACGTTGACACCGGGCGGCACGGTCGGGCGACGACGGCGCTGCACCCGGTGCACAATTCCGATCCCCCAGGCGATGACGACAAACGCGCCGAGCATGACGAGGCTCACCGAGCGGGCCAAATTTCCCAGCACCGCACGCAGCGCATGGCCGAGAAAATAGCCGACGGCAACAAAGCCGGCCGCCCACAGCGCCGCGGCAAGAAAGTTCAGCAGGAGGAAGCGCCGGCTCGGAACCGCACTCATCCCCATCGCGAAGGAGGAGAAGTTGCGTACCCCGTAGATGAAGCGGAACGACAGGATGAACCCGGTATTGTAGCGCTCGAGCCAGCGCAGCGCCGCATCGACCCCGGAACGCCAGCGCGGAAACCGGTCGAGCAGGCGCGGCCCGAAATGGCGGCCGACCCAGAACCAGCTCTGATCCCCGACAAAGCTGCCGAGCCCGCAGGCAGCCAGCACCAGCAGCGGGTCGATCACCCCTTGTGCCGCAGCAAACCCGGCAAAAACCACGATGGTCTCGCCTTCGAGAAATGTCCAGATGAATGCGATCAGATAAAACCAGGAGCCGTGCTCAGCGATGAGCCGATTGATCTCCATTCCGCTACCGATCCTGCTTGCCCCGGCAGTGCGCTTCCCTTTCCCCGCGCCGGGTCATGCTAGGTTTTTCGGCTCCGGCGGTCGAGCGGAATTGGTGGCACCGGAAGATTTTAACATGCCGAATGCGACCGAATGATTACCGGGGACAGCACGCGATCGGCGCATCCGCCGGCATCACCCTGACGGCCCAGCACGCATTGACGGAATGCTGCCGGCGGGTCAGCCTTCGGTGCGGCCGCGGCAGCCCGAAAACCGATCAGGAGGGACGATGGCGGGATTGTATTTCGAGGAGTTCGAGGAAGGCCAGGTGTTCGAGCATGCGGTTCGGCGCACCGTCACTGAGATCGACAACGTGCTGTTCAGCACGCTGACGATGAACCCGCAGCCGCTGCATCTCGACGAGGAGTTCGCCCGGACCACCGAGTTTGGCCAGCGCCTCGTCAACAGCCTCTTTACGCTCGGTCTGGTCATCGGCATCAGCGTCGGCGATACGACGCTCGGCACCACGATCGCCAATCTCGGCATGACCGAAGTGAGGTTTCCAAAACCGGTCTTTCACGGCGATACGCTGCGCGCGCGCACAATTGTGCGCACCAAGCGCAAGAGCCGGTCGCGGCCCGATGCCGGCATCGTCGAGTTCGAGCATCAGGGGCTCAACCAGCGTGGCGAGACCGTCGCGATCTGCCGCCGCACCGGGCTGATGAAGTGCCGCCCGACGGCCCGGACGGAGGGGTGAATGCGCTCATTCCTCTTTGTTCCAGCCGATAGCGAGCGCAAGCTCGCCCGCGCGCCCGAGGCAGGCGCCGACGCGCTGATCCTCGATCTCGAAGATTCGGTCGTGCCGGCGAACCGCCCGGCAGCGCGCCGGCAGGCGCGGGCGTTTCTCGATGCTACCGGGACAGCCGGCGGCTTCCGGCGCTGGGTGCGGATCAACCCGTTGGCGAGCGATGCGGCGCTCGACGATCTGGCCGCGACCGTGCCCGGCCGGCCCGACGGCATCCTCTTACCGAAATGCGTGCCGGACGATTTGCGCACACTCGACCATTACCTGTCGGCGTTCGAGGCCGCGGGTGGCCTGCCGCAGCATGCGATCCGGATCATCGCGATTGCGACCGAGACACCGGCGGCGCTGTTCGCCCTCGGCAATTATGCCGGCGTGTCGCCGCGGCTCGACGGCATCACCTGGGGTGCGGAGGATCTGGCGGCTGCGATCGGCGGCGACAACCGCCGCGCCGACGGCACCTATGACGACCTCTACCGCCTGGCGCGCGCGCTGTGCCTGGCGGCCGCGGCCGCGGCCGGGGTGGCGCCGATCGACACGATCTACACCGACTTCCGCGACGCGGCCGGTCTTGCCGCCGAATGCGCGGCCTCGCGCCGCTCCGGGTTCACCGGCAAGATGGCGATCCACCCGGCGCAGATCGGGCCCATCAACGATGCCTTCTCGATCAGCCACGAGGGGCTCGAATGGGCGCGCAAGGTCGTCGCCCTGTTCACCGAGCACCCCGAGGCGGGCACGATCGCGCTCGACGGCAAGATGATCGACCGGCCGCATCTGACCCTGGCACGGCGCCTCCTGGGGCTCGGTAGCGAATAGGCGCCGGGCACCGCGCAGGCTCATCAACAGCGCAGATTGGTTACGGTCAGCCTGCCGCCTTTTCGAGGAAGCGCTCGGCCAGGCGCGCCAGAAAGCTGACACCGACCGGCAGCGCCGCGTCGTTGAAGTCGTAGCGGGCATTGTGCAGGAAGCAGTCGCCCTCGCCGGGGCCGTTGCCGAGCCACAGCATCGCTCCGGGCCTGGTATTCAGCATGAACGAGAAATCCTCCCCACCCATCGACGGCGGGATGTCGCGCAGGACGGCGTCGGGACCGCAGATTTCGGCGGCGACGGCAGCGGCAAATTCGGTCTCGGCCGGATGGTTGATCGTCGGCGGATAGGAGCGGCGATAGTCGGTCGCGGCGGTGGCGCCGTGGGCGAGTGCGGCACCGCGGGCGATCTCGCCGATCCGGCGCTCGATCAGATCCTGCACCTGCGGGCGAAAGCTACGCGCGGTGCCGCCGATATGCAGCGTGTCGGGGATCGCGTTATAGGCCGACCCGCCCTTCATGAAGCCGATGCTGACCACCGCAGAATCGAGCGGATCGACGCTGCGGCTGGCAATCGTCTGCAGCGCCAGCACGATCTCGGCGCCGACCACGAACGGGTCGAGGCCGAGATGGGGGGCCGCGGCGTGGGTGCCGTGTCCTCCGATCCGGATATCCCAGCGATCCGAGGCGGCGAGCAGCGGCCCGGGTTTCGCCGCGATCTGCCCGACCGGGATCCCCGGCTTGTTGTGCAGGGCAAAGACCGCGTCGCATGGGAACGCATCGAACAGCCCCTGTTCGACCATGACCCGGCCGCCGCCACCACCTTCCTCGGCCGGCTGAAAGATCAAATGCACGGTGCCGTCGAAATTCCGGGTCGCCGCGAGGTAGCGGGCTGCACCGAGCAGCATCGTCGTGTGCCCGTCATGGCCGCAGGCGTGCATTTTTCCGTTATCGGTCGAGCGGTGCGCGAACTCGTTCAGTTCCTGGATCGGCAGCGCATCCATATCGGCGCGCAGCCCGATCGCGGCCGGTGAGCTGCCGCGCCGGATCGTGCCGACGACACCGGTGCCGGCGAGACCGCGATGAACCTCGCAGCCGAATTCGGCGAGCTTTGTCGCGACCAGATCGGCGGTGCGCCGCTCGGCAAACGCAAGCTCCGGATGGGCGTGAAGATCGCGGCGGATCGCCGTCAGCTCTTCCTGGTAGCCGCGCGTCTCGGCAATGATCGGCATCGCTCGCTCCCCGTCCGGCTCAGCTTGCGATGATCATCGCCGATCGGCTGCCGGCGGTAAACGCCCTCCACCATCGCGCGGCGCGGCCCACCATCGCGAGACCGGCCAATTTCGGGCACAACTTCGCTGGCGGCGGGCAGGTATTCTGAGCTAGTTTGCCGACAGAAGCGCGCGTGATGCGATCATCGCTCGGGTCGGCTGCATGCACAGGATAACGGTCTTCGCGCTGTTGGCGGTGATAGCGGCATTGGCGGCCTGTGCGCCCCCGCCATCGCCGCCAATCAATTCGCTCGCTTTCGTTCGGCGCCCGCCGCCACCGGGACAGCCGGGCTACCTCGCGACCATCCGATATGTCGATGACGGGATGCGCTACGCCGTGGCCGACACCGGTTTCTTTATTTCGTCCGCTGGCGAAATGTGCTTTCTCGGATCGGTCATTCCCGGGGTCACACTGGAACTCGCCCCGCGCAATTACTGGTGCATGAGCCCGCTCGACGTCGGCTCCGTCGATGCGCTCGAAAATGACATGAGCTACGTCAACCAGGTGCGCCTGTGGTGCCGGCAGTCGAGCCCGCAATGCGCCCACAAGATCGCCTATCCCGACCAGTTCGACAATTCGCGGGTCGCCAACAGCATCGCCGCCGAGACCTATCCGTTCCGGCGCGAGCAGGCTGCGATCGTCTATCTCGTATATCTGATGGGCGGCGCGGCCGGATCGGGGACCTCGCCACCGGTCATCGGGCCGCCGGTCATCGGGCCGCCGCTCATCGGGCCGCCGGCCGCAGGCCCGATCCCGCTTGACAGCGCAGCGCCACCCTCTAGCGTCGGCACGCCGACCTTGGCAACGGAGGAGACCCGATGATCATCGAGATGCGCACCTACACCTTGCAGCCGGGCACGGTTGGCAATTTCGAAGAGCGCTTCGGCCAGGCGCTGCCGGCGCGGGCCAAGGTATCCCCGCTCGCCGCGTTCTGGCACACCGAAGTCGGCCCGTTGAACCGGGTCATCCATGTGTGGCCCTACGAGGACATGGCGGCCCGCACCCGGCTGCGCGAGCAGGCCACGAAGACACCGGGCTGGCCGCCGAATGTGCGCGAATTTGTCGTCGAGCAGCAGAGCGACATCTATCTGCCGGCGCCATTCTCGCCAACGCTCGAGCCGCGCCAGCTGGGCGGGCTCTACGAAATTCGCATCTACACCTTCAAGCCCGGCGGAATTGCCGGCGTAATCGATCGCTGGAGCGGTCACATCGCCCGCCGCATGGAGCTTTCGCCGCTGGTCGGCGCCTGGCACAGCGAGGTCGGCGGGCTCAACAAATGGTGCCATATCTGGGCCTACAAGGATGCCGGCGAGCGCTTCCGCATCCGCGAGGAGGCCCGCGCCAAGGGTATCTGGCCGCCGCCCTCGGGAGGTGGGCCGAACATGATGATCCGGCAGGAGAACATGCTGGTCGTCCCGGCGTCGTTCTCGCCGCTGCGCTGAGCCGGCAGCCGCCCATTTTTGCCCGCCCATCTTTTTTCCCGCCCATCTTTTTTCCCGCCCATCTTTTTTCCCAAGGCGGCGGGCGGCACCGGGCGAATATTGCGGGTAGCGGCAGAAGAGGGTAGCGGCAGAAAGAGTCGACGCGATGACCGATCGGATCACGGCTCGGGCAGCCGATGGCGAGGTTGCCGCACCGTCCGGCGAGCCCAGCTTCGCGCTCGGCCAGAAACTGCCGCCAACGCTGCTCTACCGTCGCTGCGACCCGGCCGAGCTGCCGTTCACGCTATGCAGCGAGCTGGCGGAGGTGCCGGGTCCGCTCGGCCAGGAGCGCGCCATCGAGGCGATCGGCCTGGCCCTGCGGATGCGCCGCAAGGGCTACAACATCTATGCGTTGGGCGCGAGCGGCACCGGCCGGCACGCGCTTGTCGAGCACCTGCTGCGACAACAGGCGGAGAGCCAGCCGACACCTCCGGATTGGTGCTATGTCAACAACTTCGCCGACCCGTCGCAGCCCCGGCGATTGCGGCTGTCGGCGGGCCGCGGGGCCGGGCGCCTGGGCAGCTTCGCGCCGCCGCGCCATGATGGCGCGGGCCTCTTGATCAAGGTTGAGATTGCGGCATAGCGAGGCTCGTCATGGTTACCACGATCGGTGCCATCTACCGCTATCCGGTCAAAGGCTTGAGCGCCGATACTCTGGATCGTGTGGTGCTGGCGCGCGGCGAATGCCTGCCGCACGATCGGCGCTTTGCGATCGCGCTCGGCTCCACGGTCTTCGATCCCGCGCACCCGCAATGGCTGGCGAAGACCCGGTTCATCATGCTGATGCGCGACCAAACGCTGGCACTGCTGCACACCCGGTTCGATCCGGAAAGCGGCGCGCTCTCGATTTTCCGGGATGGGCAGGAATTGCTGCGTGCGGCGATGACCGAGCCGGAGGGTTGCCGGCTCGTCGCCGAATTCTATACGAAATTCCTCGGCGACACGGTGGATGGGCCGTTGCGCGTCGTCGCGGCGCCGGGTCATGCTTTCGCTGATGCCCGGCGAAGACCGAATGCGACGACCGGAAAATACGTCTCGCTGATCAACCGGGCCAGCGTCGCCGCCCTCGCAGCGAGCATGGCGGCAACCGTCGATCCGATCCGGTTTCGCGCCAATATCTACTTTGATGGCGCAGCCGCCTGGTGCGAGCAGGACTGGATCGGGGCCGAGTTGTCGCTCGGTCCCGCGCGGCTGCGGGTGGTGTCGCCGATCACCCGCTGCGCTGCAACCGAGGTCAATCCGCTCACTGCCGAGCGCGACCTCGACATCGTCGGGGCGCTCGGGCGCAGGTTCGGCCACATCAATATGGGGATCTATGCCGAGGTCCTGACCGGCGGCGAAATCGCCATCGGTGACCGGCTGGTCGAGCCGGATCGGGGTTGATCGGGCGTCGCATCGCCGCTGCCTAGCGCCGCCGCCGCACGTATCTGGCAATGGCGTTCGCCATAACCGCGACGGCCACCCGCTCGATGCCATCGGGTCGGCGCGCGAGCAGCCACAAGACCGTCAACGAACCGAGATAGGCTACCGCACCCGCTGCGATCTTGACGACGAGGCTCATCGCCAGCGGCAGGTGAACGCTCCGCTCGCAGATCGCGAGGACGATCGTCATTGTCACGGCGGCGGCAAGCGGGCGCATAACGCAGCGGGCGAAATCGGCGAAGCCGACTTTGACCGCGAGCCGCAACACCGCGATGTCGGCGCAGAGGGTCAAGAGGCCGAGCAGCGCCTGCGCTTCGGCGATCGCGGCGACACCACCCCAGCGCCCGGCAACGACCAGCACCGGGATCAGCAGCGCAACCCGGATCCAGACCGCGGCCGCGGTCAGGCGCAGATTGTCGGTGACGCCGAGGATCGCATAGATCGCGAACCTGATGCCAAACGGGATCGCGCCGATCCCGAACCAGAACACCAGGGAACTCGCCTGCGACCATTGCGAACCGAGCAGCAGCAAGGTCAGCTCGCGGGCGATTCCGGCCACTCCGGGACCGGTCGCCAGACAGACCGTGGCGGTCGCGGCGATGACCCGCAATGCCGCGGTCCGCAGCCGCTCGGGATCGCCGAGCAGCCGCGAATACACCGGAAACATCGCCCGCATGACCGGCTGGACCAGATCGACGGTCGGGGTCACCGAAATATCGGCGCCGACATTGTAGGCCCCCATCGCCGCGGCATTGCCGAGCGCGCCCACGATATATTCATCGGTCCGCGCGGCCAGATGACGGCCATGCGCGACGACCAGCATCCATGACGAGTACGACCAGATCTCGCGCGCCCGCTTCAACCCGAACCGCGGCCGGAACCGGTGCATCGCATAGCTCAGGATCACATCGACGGCTTTTGCGAGCACTCCGGCAATAACCAGGCCCCAGACATTGCGCCAGATCAGGACGCAGGCCACGCCGAGCACGACCGCGCACAGCTTGCGGCAGGTGTAATATTTAAACTCTCGAGAAAAATCGAAGTCGATCCGAAAATAGACGATGCCGATATTGGTAAACCCTTCGAGCAGCAGGCGAAGTGCGAGCACGCAAACAATCGGCCCGACCTCGGCCGAATGAAAATAGATGCGGGCGAGCGGCGACACCGCGAGCGCCGCGCTAAACAGCACGACCCCGGCGATCACCTCGATGGTCCAGGCAGAATCGAAATAGTCGCGGCTCGGCCGACCGAGCCGGATCAGCGCCAGATCCTGACCGGTGACGCCGAACATGGCGATGACCGCCAGGGTCAGCGTGGCCATCGCCATCAGGCCGAAATCGGAGGGCGTCAGCAGCCGGGCCAGGATCGCGGTGCTGGCGATGCCGAGCCCGCGGACCGCCCATTGCAGGCCCATCATCCAGGCCGCACCGCGGATGGCCTGAGCGCGGATGTCGTCGCCCGGCGCATCCGCCTCGCCTGCGGTCCGCGGCTTCGCCTCCTCGGATGCGGTCATCGGGTGCCGTTCCCGGCGACGGTAACTTCACCTGCCCGCGCGCCGGGCCGCCGGGCTGTCCGCCCAAGCCGCAGGCTCAACCATCACTCACCACAGCCGGGCGGTGCCGTCATCACCCGCGGACCCGCAGCGGCGGATGCGGTGGCGCCGGTTCCGGGTTTCGCCGCAAGGTGATGCCGTGCACCGCCTCGCCAATGCGGCATCCGGTGTCAGGAGACGGCGCCGACGCGCTCGTCCTGCGCTTCATGGCGAATGTCGCCGCCATGGACCTGACGCAGGAACGATTCGAACATCGACAGCGTCCACAGTGTCGCGCTGTGATCGCGCACTCCCGCCTGATGCTGGTCGAGCAGCCGACCGATTGTCGCCATGTCGAACAGCCCCGACTGCCGCAATGCCGGCCCGTCGAGCCGCCGGCGCATGGGTTCGCGCAGCGGTCCGCGAAACCAGGCGGCGAGCGGCACCGCGAACCCCTGTTTCGGCCGGTAGAGGATGTCATCGGGGAGATGCGCGGCGAGCGCCGATTTGAAGATCGCCTTGCCTTCGCCGCGCACCAGCCGGCAGTGCGACGGCAGCCTCGCCGCCCATTCGACGAATGG
>Ga0335075_10000426_pt1 | contig 76167 bp, 66 predicted proteins | sample Lox_Sample_24_FD_206723 | JGI IMG/M metagenome (GOLD analysis project Ga0335075, IMG submission 206723) | Soil microbial communities from Loxahatchee National Wildlife Refuge, Florida, United States - Lox_Sample_2.4 | ecosystem: Environmental > Terrestrial > Soil > Wetlands | place: USA... | reverse complement strand
CAGGGCGCGACGTCTTTGCGCGATCAGGTTCCTGTGGTGCTTGCGACCGCGGAGGACACAGGCGCGGTGTGGCTGAGGCCTATGCCCTTGACGCTCTGGCACGACTTGAACCGTTGGCTCTGGTGGTTGCGCCTTGCTGGGTGTGTGATCTCCACGGCTCGCAAATGCGCGAGTGGTCGCTTCAACTTCTGTGGTGGAGGGTTTGGCGGGGCGGCCTCGTGATGGTGGTCCTAGCGCACGACGCGCCGATGTCCTAGGCGACTCCTCTTCTGGCGTCGCTCCATTCACGAGGTTCAGGAGTAGTACTCATGAGCAAGTTCTCGCGTTTCGTCGTGCTCGTCACGGCGTTCGCATCGCTGTTTGCGGTGATGTCCTCGACGGCCGGCGCGGTCACGTGGACTAACACCGGCGAGACGTCGTTCCACGGTACGAGCCCCGGTGGTGTGCTGGCGGTGACTGGATCCAGCGCTCCGGCGACGAGCAACCTGACGTGCACGGCCGCGACTGCGACCGGTACGGCTGCCGCTGTGTTCACGACGGTGTCGGGCACGGTGACTTTCAACCCCTGCTCGCTCAATGGCACCGCTGCGGACGTCGGCTGCACGTACACGCTGACCCCGGCGACGTTCGCGTCGGGCGTCACCACGGGCTCGGCGGCCGTGACTTGCACGGCAAGGCTCGCCGCGACGGGCACGCCGCTGTGCCACATCGCCGGCTCGACGCCCGGTCACTACATCAACCCGGCGGGCAGCACGAACGGTCGTCTGACTGTGACTGCGTCCAGCTCGCTGGTCGTCACGCCTGAGACGGGCACGGGCTCGGGCTCCTGCTCGTCGCTGCTGGGCACGGCCTCCTCCGGCTTCGGCCACCTGTCGGAGCAGACGTTCACGCTTACTAGCAGCGGCCCGGTCATCGCGCGCGATGCGTGAGGGCTCGCTAGAACTCATATAGCACCTCGTCGTGGCCCCACCCAGGGGGCGGGGCCACGACGCCATTTCGGGACGCTAGGGCTCCGCTCATCTGAGGGAGATCGGCTGGCAGGCGACGAGACGATCCATCGCCTGTGGACCAGCCAAGGGCCCCCGCCGCGGGGCGCGCGGGCAGCGGGAGCCCCGGGACGGTCGGGGCCGCGAGAACTGATCAGCAAATCTGCGCCTTTTCCGTGCGTCTGCGTTGCTACTCACGTCACGACCGGACGTCGCCTCCAACGCTTTGAACACGAAGTGGCTCGGCAAACGAGCTTCGCACAATGCTTGAGATGAGATACACGTCTTGACTCTAGGAAACACGCATGACTATAGTGCTCGCGCCGTTGCCGACCGTGGCGCTGGCACTGGGTCTTCGAGGAGGAGGAGAGTCGAGTGACTCGCAGTCTTCGTGCGTACGCGGGAAGCGTTCGTGCCGTTCTTGTCGTGCTCGTCGCATGCGTCGTGTCAGGCGCATTGGCGGGAACCGTGTTTGCCGCTACGGCGGACGAGTCCTATGCCTATCGCAGCGATGTCGGATCCGGCGGGGCCATGCCGTTCCAGACGCCGTCCAACAGCGTGGCCGTGAGCAGCGCCGACGATCGGCTCTTCATCGGTCGTGAGTTCGATGGCAACTTTGGCTCGGGAGCCTTCGAGGTGCTGGACGCGAGCGGCACGTCGATCACCCAAGTGCCCTCTAGCACCTTCACCACGGGCATCGCGGTGAGCCCGGACGGGAGCTCCGTCTACACGCTGGGCTTCTTCCAGAACCCGATCAAGCTCACCAGCGACGGCGCTCCGACGCCCACCTACACCCAGGACCCGCTCTGGAACCCGAGCGTTCTGAGTCCGAACGACATTGCTGTCGACCCGTCCACCGGCGATGTGCTCCTCGCCAGCGGGAACTCCGTCGTCCGCGTCGACTCTTCGACCGGTGCGCAGCTGTCGACGGTCACCGGCTCGGTGAGCCCCTCGAGGATCGCCACCGCCCCCAACGGCGACATCTACCTGCTCGACAACCTGGGGGGGCGCATCGAGCACCTGGCCTCCGATGGCACCTCGAAGGGGCGCCTCGCCATCCCGACGGCAGCAGCGGCCTGGACCAATCCTGGCATCGCGGTGAACCCGCAAAACGGCGACGTCGCAGTGGAGTTGCCCGCCGGATACGTGACCGCCAATGACGCGGTCGTCCGGATCTATACGGCCGCGAACGTCCTCAAGGACACGTTCCGTGTTCCGGCCGCGGTGGCCAGTGGTCACGCGGGCTTGGCTTTCTCCGCCGATGGCACGAAGCTCTACGTCGGCTTGGCTGACGGCACCGCGCACGTGTTCGAGTTGGGCATCCGACCCGGTATCGACACGCCCTCCGTCTCGCAGATCGGCACGACGAGTTTCCATGTGAGTTCTGAGGTGGCGACCGCCGGGCAGGCGACGACCGCCCAGGTCGAATACTGCTTGGCCTCTGATCCGTGCACGCAGTTCCTCACGGCAGACGCCCCGAGTCCTTGGCACGCGCTCACGCCCCACACCGGGTTGTCGAACCCAACCGATGACGATCCCATCGACGACGACGTCACCGGCCTCGAGCCGAACACCGATTACCTCGTCCGTGTCTACGCGATCGGCGACATCTCACGTGTCGAGAACAGCACGGCCGCGGTCGCGGTCCGTACGGCGCTCGTACCTCCCACCGTGCAGACCGGAGCGGCGAACGCCGACGACCATTCGGCGGAGCTGACCGGAACCATCAACACCCGTGGCGGTCAGACGACGTATCACTTCGAGTACGGCCTAACGACGAACTACGGAAGCAACGCCCCCGCGGGTCCCGAAGCGATTGCGGGCAACCTACGTACGACGCGCACGGTCACCCGGACGATCAAGAGTCTGCAGCCCGGGACGACGTACCACTACCGTCTGGTGGCGACCAACCCGGCAGGCACCGCCGCTGGCGCAGACCGCACCTTCACGACGCTTGGAGTCGACCAGGTCGCTCCGCGGCGTGGGTACGAGCAGGTCACCTCCCCGGACAAGAAGGGGCTCTCGCTGAACGGCAACTGGGGCTTCTACGCCAGTCCGGACGGTGGGGCGATCGAGTACACCGCCGCTGAGCCGGCGTCGGACTCATCGAGTGCCGCCCTGTCTGCGCGGTACATCGCGCGGCGCGGGGGGACCGACTGGATCGGGCAGCAGCCGCTCGACCCGCCCCTGACGCCTGGACGCGCCATCATCGGCTCGGTCACGCACGCGGTGTCCGACGATTCCGAACACGCGATGGTGGTTACCCCGGTGGCACTGACGGCGGATGCCGTCCAGGGTGCGGCCAACATCTACGTCACCGACGTTGACACCGGCGCCTATCACTTGGTGGGCACGGCGACGCAGCCCGGAGCGTACAGCGGGATGGACGGCACGAAGCACGCGGATGTCTTCATCGGGGGAGCGCGGGACTTCAGCTGGATCGTGCTGATCTCCCGGTTCCCGCTCTTGCCGAACGCCCCGCAGGTCGCGATGTACAAATGGTCGAAGACGGATGGTCTCTCGATCATCTCCAGGTTGCCCGGGAACGCCATTCCCACGGGGAAGACCTGGTCGCAGACCTACGAGCTCACGACGAACCGACTCGTCTCCGACGACGGCAACACGGTGGCCTTCACGCTCCTCAACGGCGATGACGGCGTCTACCGGCGGTCGGGCGGCCAGACGGTGGCGATCTCGGCGTCGCCAGTCAGCGGGGGCGTGGTGAAGCCAGGCCTCGCTGTCGGGATGAGCCGAGATGGTCGCTACGTCGTGTTCCTCTCCCACAGCAAGCTCACCGACGACGCGACGGATCTGGTCGTGCCGATGAATGTCTATCGCTATGACGCCCAAACGGGCGGGCTGACGCTCCTCGGCGAGAGCGACGGCATCGGTGACGGCTCGAACGACGTCATCGCGATCAGCGACGACGGCAACACGGTCTACTACAACGGATTCGCGCAGACGACCGACGCCAACAACAACCCTGTCACCGTCGACGGGCTCACCGTGTGGCGCAACGGGCAGGTGCACCCGGTCGGCGATTCCGTGACGTACGGTTACGCAAGTCCCAATGGTCGATACCTCGTCGTCTTCCAAGGCGGCGCGAACGTGGTGTACCTCTATGACGCCGACGCCAGGGATCTGACGTGCATCTCGTGCACGCTCGATGGTGACGGCCGCGGAGGGCAGCTCCCGGACCCCGAGCGCAACATCAACAACTCGCACCCGCGGGCGGTCACCGACGACGGGCATGCGTACTTCGGTACGACCCAGGCGCTGTTGAACGTCGATCACAACCAGACGAACGACGTCTACGAGTACTACCGCGGCCGGGTCACGTTGCTCAGCCCCGGCGATCGTGACTTCGACGCGTTGCTGGTCGACATCTCACCTGACGGCAGTGACGTGTTCTTCACGACGGCGGAGGGGCTGGTCGGGCAGGACACCGATCAGGCTTACGACGTCTATGACGCGCGCCTTGGTGGGGGGCTCGCCGCCCAGAACCCGCCGGCCCCGAACGCTCCGTGTGCGAAGTCTGAGTGCGCCGAGCCGGGACTGGGCCCGGTCACCAGCCCGTCCGTCGGGTCACCCCCTGAGCCCTCGGGTAAGCCAGCCAAGCGCACCAATCAGGCCAAGGTCAAGCTGTCCCTGGGGCGCGTGAGCATCGGGTCGAAGACCATGAAGATCACGTTCCACGCCTCTCAGCGCGGGCGGGTCACGGTTTCCGGAGCCCGTATCATCAAAGCCTACAAGAACGTGACCAAGGAAGGTACCTACAACCTCAGCGTCCGGCTGAGCAAGAAGGCACGATCGCTGCTGCACGCGAAGAAGAAATTCAAGCTCGCAGTCAAGGTCAGCCTTGCAGGAGGCTGGGGGACGTCCTCGGCCAAGTACTCGCGGACCCTGAACAAGTAGGTGATGAGGATGATCATGAAGAACCCCACGCTCCGCGCACTGTCGGACGCCACTGCCGGGATCGGCGGCCGCACGACGGTCGCCTCTGCCCGGCGGCCCGCCGCGCTGATCGTCGCGTTCGCCGTCCTTCTGTTCGGCTATTCGCTGGTCCTGGTGACCTCGGCACGGGCGAACCTTCAGTTCGACCAGGTTGGCGTCCAGCTGACCGACACGCCCAAGCAGTCGGTCGACGCGAACGGCAACCCGGTGTTCCGGTCCGATCCGGACAACATCGATCCCTCGACGTTCCAGCACAAGCAGATCCCGGTCTATGACGAGCTCGGGAGCTTCACCCGCCAGGCTGGCGGCCATCCCGACTTCACCCTCTCGTTCTCGCTGCCGACGGACCCCAACGCGGTCGTCGACGGCCAGCAGTCACCGGGCCCGCCCGAGGCGGTCCACTCGGTCGAAGTGGACTTGCCACCAGGCATGCTCGGCAACCCCAATGCCGTCACGGAATGCGATATGCGGGACTTCGCCGAGCCCAGCGTGGGTCAGGCGCGCTGCCCGCTCTCGTCGCAGGTCGGCGTCGCCGACGTCGGGCTTGCGGGCGGAAGCGGTGACGTCTCACACAACCTCGTCGGCATCTTCAACCTCAAGCACGGCCCCGACGTGCCCGCCCGGTTCGGGATCAACTACCTCGGGGCCGTCGCGATCATCGACGGACACGTGCGCCCAGGGGACTACGGGATCTCGGCCGCCAGCGTCTCGATCTCCCAGGCGCTCACGATCCAGACGGTCAAGTTCACGCTCTGGGGTGTGCCGGCCGATCCGTCGCATGACTCCTACCGCGGTGGGCTTCCGGATCCCCTCACCGGCCCCTCGCAGTCCCTCGGCGGCGTCACGCCCGTCCCGTTCATGTACGCACCGACGTCGTGCACGGGCTCACCCGTGTCGTTCACGGTGCGCGGTGACTCGTGGGAGCACCGCGGCGTCTTCGACACGCGGACCATCACGATGGACACGGACGGCACGCCCCTGGTCTTCGATGGCTGCGACGCGCTGCCGTTCGCCCCCTCCATCGACGTCAAGGCGCTCTCCCGAGTCGCAGACGCGCCGACGGCCCTCAGCGTCGACCTCAAGGTCCCGCAGTCCGACGATCCCAGCAACCCGGGAACGGCGCACGTCCGCAAGGTCGTGATGCGGTTGCCGCAGGGCATGACGGTCTCGCCCTCCTCGGCGGCAGGGCTGGGAGCGTGTTCGCCGGCGCAGATCGGGCTGGGCACCAACGACGCCCCGAGCTGCCCGGACTCGTCGAAGCTCGGCAAGGTGACGATCACCACCCCCGTGCTGCCCGACCCGCTGACGGGCGACATCATCCTCGCCGCCCAGAACGACAACCCGTTCCGCTCGCTCATCGCGATGTACCTTGCGGTCAAGGGCCCCGGGTTCTACGTGAAGCTGCCCGGCAGGGTCGATTTGGACCAGACGACCGGCCAGCTCACGGTGACGTTCGACAACACGCCGCAGGTGCCGTTCTCGGAGATGAAGGTCGACCTCCTGGGCGGCTCGCAGGCGGCGCTGGCGACGCCAACGGCCTGCGGGACCTACAACACGCACGTGGAGATCACCTCCTGGGCGTCCGATGACCCGGTGTCGCTCGACTCGCCGACGCGGATCGACCAGAACTGCGACGCCAAGGCGTTCACGCCGTCCTTCACGGCCGGCATGACGAACAAGCAGGCCGGCCAGTTCTCGCCGTTCACGTTCACGCTCACGCGTCAGGACGGCATGCCGACCCTCTCGACGATCGACATGGCGCTGCCCCCGGGCCTCCTGGCGGACATCGGGTCGGTCCCGCGTTGTGATGCGGCAGCCGCCAACGCCGGGACGTGTCCGGTCGAGAGCAAGATCGGCACGACGTCGGCCCTGTCGGGGCCCGGCGCTCAGCCGCTCGGGCTCACGGGCAACGTCTACTTGACGGGTCCGTACAAGGACGCCCCGTTCGGGCTGTCGATCGCCGTTCCGACGGCCGGCCAGGCCGGGCCGTTCGACCTCGGCACGGTCGTGGTCCGCGCGGGCATCTACGTCGACCGCAGGGACGCGCACGCCACGGTGAAGTCGGACCCGCTTCCGACGATCATCCAGGGCATCCCGCTGCGGTTGCGGCAGGTCGGGGTCACCATCGACCGGCCGAAGTTCATGCTCAACCCGACCAGCTGCAACCAGAAGACGATCTTCGCGAACTTCGGTGCGGTGGGCGGTGTGATCAGCAGCCAGACGCAGGCCTTCCAGGTCGGCGGCTGCGGCGACCTCGATCTCAAGCCGAAGCTCGCGGTCAAGCTGACCGGCACGAAGTCGACCAAGGACGGCACGTCGCCGGGCGTCGAGGCGACCCTCACCGATCCGGGTGGTGGATCGAACTACGCCAAGGTCGAGGCCAAGCTGCCGCTGGCCCTCGCGCTCGAGCCGTCGAACGCCCAGTCGCTCTGCAAGCCGGAGCAGGCCGCGGCCTTCAACTGCCCGAAGACGTCGATCGTCGGCTCGGCGACCGCACGGTCCGTGCTCCCGCACGAGCTGAGCGGCCCGGTCTACTTCGTCGAGGGTCGTCGCAAGACGTCGACGGGCCGTACGAAGGCCTCGCTGCCCGACCTCTGGATCCCGCTCTCGGCCGACGGTGTCACCATCGACGTCCGGGCGAGCTCCCAGGTCGACTCCAGCGATCGCCTGGTCACGACGTTCCATGACCTGCCGGACGCGCCGATCAAGAACTTCGACCTGAAGATCTCGGGCGGCAAGCACGGCATCCTGGTCGTCTCCGGCAAGTCGACGTGTGACCGTGACATGACGTTCGACCTGCGGTACACGGGCCAGAACGACGAGACCAAGGTCGCGACGGCCAAGCCGAAGGTCGCCGGGTGCAAGCCCTCGGTCAAGAGCACCAAGACGACGAAGAAGTCGGTCACGGTCAAGGTGGGCAACCTCGCCGCCGGCAAGCTCACGATGTCGGGCGGGGGTCTGCTCTCGCGGGCGTCGAAGACGCTGAAGGCGGGCCCGGAGGCCACCCTCACCGCGAAGTTGACCAACAAGGCCCGCGCGACGCTGAGCCGGACCGGCAAGGTCACGGTGCGAGTGAGCGTGGCGTACAAGCCCAAGGTCGGCAAGACCGTGAAGCTCACCAAGAGGGTTACCGTCAAGGGCTGATAGGTCCTGAATATACGCTCGGCCGGTCGAAGGGCGCCCATTGGGCGCCCTTCGCGTTTAACAAAAACCAGCGAAACACGATGCTGTCTATTGACTCTTGAAAATGCTTCCGGGTATGATCGGCCAGCCTGGGAGCGTGTGCTGTTCCGCGCGCCCGGGGACGTGGGGATGGGGCTTTGTGGGGTCGTTTCAAGTGGGTCGGCTCTTTCGCGCCTGCATCCTAATCAATCCGATATCCTAACTATAGGAGGATCCCACATGCGGATCAGGATGTCTTTGAAGCCGGTGGTGGCTGCCGCCGTGTCTGTCGGTGCGCTCGCCATCACGTCGTCCGCCATGGCGGCGGCGCCGACCGGTGACTTCGTGCCGTTCAAGTACTGCCCGTATTCGAACACCGCCGTCCAGACGTGTCTGAAGAACACGACGACGTCCGGCTCGTTCACGCTCGGCAACGCGACGGTGCCGATCACGTCGTCGACGCCGACGGTGCTCCAGGGCGCCTATTCGTTCAACAACGACGGCTCCACGACGTTCTTCGGCGCCGCCAATGGCGGGTCGACGCTCAATGCCACGCCCCTCAAGGTTCCGGGCGGTCTGATCGGCCTGGTCAGCACGGGTGGTTGGTCGGGCGTACTGATCGACCTCTTCAACGCTGCCGTCGCGTCGGTCAACGACGTGTATGCCACCGCTGAGCTGGCCGGTTCGCCGCAGTTCGACTACATCAACTACTTGATCGCCAGCGGCACGGCGTTCACGCTCCCGATCAAGGTTCACCTGACGAACCCGTTCCTGGGCTCGAGCTGCTACATCGGTTCCAACTCGAACCCGATCACGCTGCGCCTCACGCTCGGCACGACGAGCCCGCCGGCTCCGAACTCGCCGATCTCGGGCAGCCCGGGGGATCCGTTCACGAACGCGTCGGGCACGTACCGCGCGGCTCCGAACACGCGCCTGGTCGACAACGCGTTCTCCGTCCCGGCGGCGTCGAACTGTGGCTACCTCCCGCTGGACAAGCTGGTCATCACGGCTGGCGTGAACCTCAAGGAGGGCCTGCCCTCTGCGGCTGGCAAGAACACGGCCATCCTCCAGGGGACGGCGGAGACCGGGGACCGCGCCGCCGTCGCGGCCAGCGTGCACTAGCAGCATCAGCAAGTACGTCGGTCGGGAGGCTGAACGACCTCCCACCTGGCGGTCACGAAAGAGAGGGGCGCCCGAAAGGGCGCCCCTCTCGTGTCGTCAGACGACAGCTCGCTAGAGCGCGTCGGGCTCCGTCGCGTGCTGTGCGGCCGGTTGCAACGCCGCCTCGGAGCGGTCGGCATGTCGGTCGATTGTCTGCGACTCGGATCCTGAGGAGTCAGCCTTCGCGAGCTTCTTGCGCGCAAGGCTTGTTCAGATGAGCGCGTTGAGCGCGGGCGCCCGGTCGTGGTTGCCGGCCCGCTCGCCTTTCCGTTCGTCCCTGTGCGAGAACCTGACCCACGGCACCTCGGAGGCGACCTAGCCTTTGACCTCGGATGTTGAGCCGGGCCGCGTTGAGCGGGAAGTCGACGATCGGTGTCAGGCCGATGTCGTATTCGGCCCATGTGGGAAGCGAACCGAAATGTGTGGTGAGGCGCGACTCGCGCAGTTTGAGGTCGACGCCCCACCCTTTCCGCGCCGGGTGCTGGCGAGAGCGCTCGTGTGCTCGATGCCGGCGATCCAGCCGATGACCAGCCCGTCGTGGCGCTCTCGCCGGCGCTTGAGCTTGCGCGGCAGGTAGTTCTCGGAAACCTCGACGTCGGTGACGCCGGCGTTGTCGTACTTGGCGCGGATAGCGTCTAGGTGAACTGGCGCTGTCCGCACAGCCTGACGATCCCCTTGAAGTTGGGGCGCCGGCGCGGAACCGCTGACAGGTCGTCGTCGGTGTCCCACACGATCCCGACGCCCCGCGCCGCGAGCTTCGCCAGCGGGCGGCGCAGCGCCTCCTCGCTGCGACGGAAGACGTAGACCACGTCGCAGCTGTCGAGCTCGGCGATCCGCGCCTCGCCGGTGTCGTTCTCCGGCCAGACGATCTCGTGCCCGCGCCGCACCATCTCCTCGAGCGGATAGACCCCGCGGTAGTACGCGGCCGCGGTGGGTTCGAAGGCTGCTCCGATGCGCATCGCCCGAGCTTGCCGTGCGGGCAGCACGGTCACCAGCGCCGTCCGGCAGGGACCCGTGCCGTCTGGCAGCAGGAGGCCTGGTGAACAACACACATCCATGGCTACGATCGTCGTTCATGCGTCTTGGGGTCCTCTACACGACCGACGTGTACAACTCGATCTACCGCGCGCTGATCCCGGCGGAGGCCATGCGGCGCAAGGGGCACGACGTGCGGGTCGTCAAGCACGACGATGCTTCCCGCGTGCCGATGGAGCAGTTCTCCGACCGCGAGGTCGTCCACGTCTTCCGACGCCACGACAAGGCCATCGCCAAGTTCATCGACGGCCTGCGCAATCGTGGCATCGGCGTCACCTACGACAACGACGACGACCTGCGCCTCGCGCCCGAGGAGAGCGAGTTCTTCAAGCGCCATCGGGCCACGGGGATCAAGCGGCACTTCGCCGAGCAGGTGTCGATCATGCGTCGCGCGCACCTCATCACGACGACCACCGACACGCTCGCCGAGCGCTGGGCGCAGGAGGTCGACCGCCCGATCGAGGTCGTGCCGAACTTCGTCGACGACCAGCACTTCGTGCGTACCGCGCGCAACTCCGAGGGCGTCGTCGTCGGCTGGGTGGCGGGCAAGGAGCACGTCGCCGACGCGCGCCGGCTGGAGATCGCGCAGGTCCTGCAGCGCGTCATGAGCAAGCGACCCGAGGTCCGCGTGGTCACGATCGGCGTGCGGCTCGACCTCGACGCCTCGCGTTACACCCACCACGAGCACATCCCGCTGCACCGCCTGGGGGAGTACACGCGGAAGTTCGACGTCGGCATCGCGCCGCTGGCGGACATCCCGATGAGCTACGCCCGCTCCGACGTCAAGGTGAAGGAGTACTCGGCGGCCGGCGTGCCGTGGCTGGCGTCCAATCGCGGGCCGTACGCGGGGCTGCCCGCGAAGTTCGGCGGCCTGGTCGTCGAGGACGACGCGTGGGAGGCGGCGCTCCTCGAGATCACGAGCTCGAAGTGGAAGCGCCTGCAGCTGCGCCGTTGCGCCGAGCGCTGGGCGCGCTCCCAGCGGATCGACAAGCACGTGAGTCGCTGGGAGGCCGTCTGGCAGGAGGCGGCCGCGATGGCGGAGCGGGCCGCGGCGGCCTAGGTGACCCGGGCGGGCAGGCGGCGGGCCTGGACTAGGCGACCGCGCTGCCTCCGCCCGCCACCGGGCCGGCGGCGCTCCACGGGAAGTCGATCCAACGGTCCGTGCGGCGCCACACGTAGTCGCACTTGACCACCGACTGGGGCTTCTCGTACAGCACGGCCGTGCGGACCTCGGCGACCTTGCCGGCGCAGAAGTCCTGGACGACCTCGAGCGTGCGGCCGGTGTCGGCGACGTCGTCGACGACGAGCATCTTGGCGTGGCCCAGGTCCACGAGCTCGGGCGCGGGCGGGAGGACCATCGGGACCTCCAGGCGCTGGTCGACGTCGGTGTAGAACTCGACGTTCATCGCGCACGAGTTCTTGACGCCGAGCGCGTAGGAGACCGCGCCGCCGGGGAGCAGGCCGCCGCGGGCGATGGCCAGGACGATGTCGGGCTCGTAGCCGGACGCGACGACGGCCTCGGCGAGATGACGCGCGGCCTCGCCGAGGTGCTCCCAGGTCATGACCTCGCGCTCGGACAGCGCGGGTACGGGGGTGCTGCTCGGCTCGGGCATCGCCATGGAGGGAGCGTACCGTCCTGCTCGCCGCGCTCGGACACGCGACGCCGCCGCGACACGACGCCTTCGCCCCGACGGCCGTCCGCTTCGGCCGCCGGGACCTCCGGCGTTGGCGCTGAGCCCGACCATCGAAGGGCTCGCTGCTCAGATCCGGGACGTGGCGCGCGCGATTGAAGGCACGTCCCGGTTGGACCCTCGGCGCGCCTTCCGGCCGGACTGGACGCGCCGAAGCTCTCAGCGACGACGCTAACGTAGATAGGCCGCTCGGCGGGGAATTTTCTTCCTGCCAAAGCGGCAGATCCGGCCGTCCGTTCGACGCCGGCCGAAGGCGACCGGCGCGCGCACACGGGCCTGTGTGCGAACTTCTCGATTCTTGGGTAACAGGGGCTCGGACGGGGAGGTCGGAGCCCGGCAGGAGGAGACGATGATGGTGCTGCTTTCGAGCAGGATCCGCCGCGCGCTGGTCGCCGCGGCGGTCACGATGACGTGCGCGCTGGCGCCTACGGCGGCGCGCGCGGACTTCGGCGTCGCGAAGTTCGACGCGGGCACGTGCACGAAGAACACCGAGCCGGCGCCGGAGACCCAGTGCTCCCGCGACTCGGACCCGAGCTACTGGTACTCCCAGGTGGCCGGGCATCCTCCGTTCGGCATCACGGACTTCGCGTTCAACACGACGAACCTCGGCGCGGCCGACGGCAACGTCAAGGACGTCCACGTCGACCTCCCGGTCGGGCTCAGCGTCAACCCCGAGTCCACGCCGAAGTGCGCCACCGCGCAGCTGGAGGCCGGCGCCTGCCCGGCCGACACCGCCGTCGGCATGAACTACATCGTGGCGTTGAACGGCATCGTGGCGTTGAACGGCATCCTCCGCGTCCCGATCTCGACCACCGTGTACAACATGGAGCAGCCCGACGGGATGCCCGCGCGCTTCGGCATGACGGTCCCGCTGGTCGGCGGCCAGATCTACCTCGACGGCGGCGTCGCGTGGGACTCGGACTACCACGAGTCCTTCACGATCTCCAACATCACCGACTCGGTCCCGCTCATCGAGACGCGCCTGGTCTTCAACGGCCGCGCCGGCGACGGGACGTTCATCACGATGCCCTCGGGCTGCACCGGCCCGGCGGTCACCGGGCTGCAGGTCGACTCCCATCAGAACCCCGGCCAGTACCTCTCCTACAGCACGAGGACGCCGATCGGCGCCACCGGCTGCGACAAGATCCCGTTCAACCCCACCGTGTCGGTCGCGCCCGACACCCGCGTCGCCGGCGCGCCCGTCGGCGTCACCGTCGACGTCGACGTCCCGCAGAACCCCAACGGCAAGGACCAGCCCAACAGCGCCACGCTGAAGGACGCGCACGTCACGCTGCCCGAGGGCATGTCCTTGAACCCGAGCACGGCCAACGGGCTGGAGGCCTGCACCGACGAGCAGCTGGGCAAGGGCACCAAGAACCCGGTGACGTGCCCGGCCGCCTCGGCGATCGGCAACGTCGAGATCGAGACGCCGGTCCTGCCCGCCGGGACGCTCAAGGGGACCGTCTACCTGGGCCGGCCGCTGAATCGCGACCCGGCCTCGGGCGACGAGTACCGCATGTTCCTGGTCGCCGAGGCCCCGCGCTACGGGGTGTCGGTCCGCCTCGTCGGCCACGTCGCCGCCGACCCGCGCACCGGCCGGCTCACCGCCTCGTTCCTCGACAACCCGCAGATCCAGTTCAGCCGCGTGCGCGTGACGCTGCGCGGCGGCGACCGCGCCACGCTGGTCAACCCGCCGACCTGCGGCACCAAGCAGGTCACCGGGACCTTCACCGGGTACAACGGCGCGACCGCGACCGCCTCCAGCGACCTCACGATCGACCAGGGCTGCGACCGCGGCGGCGCCTTCGGGCCTGGGCTCGGCGCCACGGTCTCCGACCCGCGCGCGGGCGGCAGCCCGGCGTTCGCGCTGACGATCACGCGCCCCGACGGCCAGCAGCAGCTGCAGCGCGTCGACGTCTCGCTGCCGCCCGGCCTGCTGGCCAAGCCGAAGGGCATCCCGCTGTGCGACGACGCCCAGGCCGCGGCCGGCGCGTGCCCCGAGACCAGCCGCATCGGCTCGGTGGCCGTCGCCGCCGGTGCGGGCGCCACGCCCTACTGGCTGTCCGGCCGCGTCTACCTGACCGGCCCCTACAACGGCGGACCGTACGGCCTCTCGATCGTCGTGCCGGCGAAGGCGGGCCCGTTCGACTTCGGCGACGTGATCGTCCGCGCGGCGATCACGCTGGATCGCAACGACGCCCACGTCCGCGTGCTCAGCGACCCGCTGCCGACGATCCTCGACGGCGTCCCGCTGCTGCTGCGCAGCGTCGCGGTCACGATCGACCGGCCCGACACGATGCGCACGCCGACGTCGTGCGCGCCGCTGACGATCGGCTCGACGCTGACGTCGTTGGCCTCGCTCACCGCGGCGCCGACCGCGCCGTTCCAGGCCACCGGCTGCGACGCGCTGAAGTTCACGCCGACGACGAAGGTCGCGCTGACCGGCGCCTCGCAGACCACCGACGGCAAGCACCCGGGCGTCGACGCGATCGTCACCCAGGCGCCCGGCCAGGCCAACATCAAGCAGGTCCAGGTCACGATGCCGCTGTCGATCGCGCTGGACCCCGACAACGCCAACGGCCTCTGCGAGTTCGCCGACGGCCTGCGCGGGGACTGCCCCGAGAAGTCGGTGATCGGCACCGCGACGGCCACGACGCCGCTGCTGCCGCACGGGCTCAGCGGCAAGGTCTACTTCGTCAAGGGCATGCGGTTGGGCAAGACGGGGAACTTGATCCCGACCCTGCCGACGCTGTTGGTGAAGCTGCACGGCGACGTCGACCTCGACATCCGCGCGACGACCGCCGTGGACAGCAAGAACCGTCTGGTCAGCACGTTCGCGCCGATCCCCGACGCGGCCGTGTCGTCGTTCCACCTCAAGCTCAACGGCGGCAAGCACGGCATCCTGGTCGTCACCGGCAACCACGACATCTGCGCCGGCGCCCAGAAGGCGGCGCTCGTCGCCGCCGGGCACAACGGCAAGCAGCTCAAGCAGACGCTGACGCTCGCCACGCCGTGCGCGGCCGCGCCGAAGCTGACCAAGGTGAAGGCATTGCCCGGCGGACGCGTCCAGGCGACCGTCAAGGCGATGGCCGCAGGCCGCCTGACCCTGCGCGGCGCGTCCAAGCGGCTGGGCACCTGGTCGCACACGATGCGCAAGGGTCAGACCAAGACCATCACCCTGAGGTCGTCGAAGGCCGCGCGCGCGTCGACGGCGCGCGGCCGGAAGCTGACCGAGCGGGTCGTCGCGACCTTCACCGTCAAGGGCAAGGGCCGCGCGACCGTGCGCTCGAAGGCCGTGCGCCTCAGGCGCTGACCGGCGGCGCGGGCGGCGCCGACTCGTGCTCGGCGGGGCGGGACCGGAGGAGCCGGACCGCCCCGAAGGCCAGGCCCAACAACCCGAGCAAGGTGAGGATCCGGCCGCCGACGACCGGCCACGGGCTCTTGGCCTGCGCGGTCACGGTCACGTTGCCCTTCGCGTCCGGTTGGCCCTGGACCTCGAGGATCGCGTTGCCCGCGTTGTCCATCGCGACGATCCGCGCGCCGTCGACCTTGACCAGCCACGTCGCCGCCTTGAGGTTGGAGGCGACGTACTGGCCCGGCGAGGCGAGGACCTGGGCGGAGGCCTTGTGCCGGTCCTGGGCGACCTTGGCGTCGAACTGCACGCGCGGCATCGTCGGGTCGACCTGCACCACGTCGAGCCGGCCGTCGACGTAGTCGGCCGCGCCGAACGGCGGCTCGTCCTTGGCCCAGTACGCGCGCGGCTGCTTCCACGGCGGCTGGTAGAACGGGCCCAGCGGCTGGTCGACGAGCGCCTTGGCGCTGAGCACCGTCACCAGGACCGCGGGCACCAGCGCGACCAGCCACCACCTGCGCCAGTCGCGCGTGCGGGCCATCAGCGCCAGCGCGCAGACGACGAAGAAGCCCATGCCGAGCGTGATGTAGGACTGCAGGCGGTAGGGCGCCTGGATGCGGTCGTAGGGCGACGGCAGCGCCAGGATCCAGTTCAGGCGCGTGTGGATCTGCCAGACGACGACCATCACGGCGAACGCCACGAGGGCCAGCCGCAGCCACATCGACCGCCACGACGGCAACGCCAGGACGACCGCCACGGCGCTCCAGACGGTGCCGAGCAGCGGCAGCGCGGCCGACTGGTGCGTGAAGTCCTTCATCCCGTTCGTGTACTTGATCGAGAACAGGTACTTGGCCTCGACGAAGTTCATCGACGTCGTCACCAGGCCCTCGGCGTAGGTCGCGTTCGTCGCGATCAGCGTCTGGCCCTGGTACAGCACGTCGGGCAGCAGGAACCAGGCGTTGACGAGCACGGCGGGCACCATCACGAGCGCCAGCCGCTTCAGCCCGGCCTTCTGGAAGACCAGCCTCCGCGCCGCGGGCACGACCGCGAACAGCACGACGAGCACGATCGCCGAGAGCGTCGAGGCCCACAGCATCGTCAGGTTGTGGCTGCCCGTGTACATCAACGTGCTGAACGCCAGCGCGGCCGCCGGGCCGAGGCGCAGCCGATCAGCGCGCAGGACCGCGATCGCCGACGCGGCCACCAACGGCAGCGACGCGACCGCGACCGCCTGGCCCCACGACCCCCACGCGTAGATGCCCGACAGCCACCACGCCGAGGAGATGAACAGCACGCCCGGCGCGTGGGCGACGACCGGGCCGGCGCCGGCCTGGCGCGCCAGCCAGTAGAAGCCGCCCTCGGCCATCACGAAGGCCATGATCCACGTGATCGCGAACGCCGCGACGTGCCCGACGACCAGCGAGATCAACGCCGCCAGCACGTAGAGCGTCCCGCCGTAGAACGCGAAGTGCGGGTCGAAGACCCCGGTCTGGTTGAAGTTGTACAGCGAGGGGACCAGGTTCTGCTTGATCGACCCCTCCTGGTGCCAGATGTACCAGAGGTGCGTGTACCAGTCGAACCCGATGAAGTGATGCCCCCAGAGCATCGGGCGGACCAGGAAGAAGATCACCAGGGCGACCACCACGACCGAGAGGACCTCGAGCTGGGTGCGCCAACGGTCGCTCCATCCGACGGACGGAGCGACCGGCTTGAGGGTGGTGGGGGCGGCGTCGCTGACGGCCGACATGGTGCTCAGCTCACTTCCCGTTCAACGTGTAGGTGACGATCGCGGGCGTCTGGCCCTGGCCCGCGGCCAGGCCCGCCGGCGCGATGACCGTGTTGTCGTGGACGGTGACGCCCGTGTTCGTCGACGCGGGCAGCTGCTGCTCCCAGAGCGTCTTGCCGGTCTTGGCGCTGACGGCGTGCAGCACGCCGTCGAACGTCGTCGCGAAGACCACGTCGTTGGTCACCGTCGTGGCGCCGAAGGCCGGCGTCGGGAACTCGACCTTCCACTTGATCTTGCCCGTGTCGAGGTCGACGGCCACGAGCTCGCCGGTCGACGTCTGCCCGTCGGTGGCCTGGTCCTTGTCCTGGCCGGTGAACGTGACCGAGTTGTTGACCACCGGGGCGAAGACGTACTTGCCGTCGGTGGACATCGGCGCGATCACGCCGCCGAGGCGGCCGGGGTAGATCTCCTCGTTGAGCCTCAGCTTGGAGTACTGGCCCTTGGACGCGTAGAACGGGTCCTTGTCGTGGCCGTTGTGCTTGCCGACCGCCCGCTTCCACAGCAGCTTGCCCGTGGCGCGGTCGACGGCGACCACGTAGCCGACCTTCCCGGACTCGACGACCGCCGGCCTGCCCTTGACCTTGGTCAGGATCGGCGGGTTCTGGAAGTCCCAGTCGTAGATGTCGTGCGGGATGACCTGGTAGTACCACTTCAACTTGCCGGTCTTGGCGTCGAGCTTGACCAGCGAGTTGGTGTACAGGTTCTTGCCCGGCCGGCTGGAGCCCCACGGGTGGTCGTCGGTGCCCGGGAACGGCCCGGGGTTGCCGACGCCGAAGTACATCCCGCCGCTGCCGTCGAACGCCGGCGTGTGCCAGAGGCCGCCGCCGAGGTTGATGTCCTCGTTCTTCTTGGACCACTTCTCGGTCGGCGCCGTGTCGAACGACCAGACCTTCTTGCCGGACTTGGCGTCCAGCGCCCAGAGGATGCCCTTCGTGCCGCCGCCGTAGAACTTGCCGTTGTTGCCCGGGACCGTCGACACGTACACCAACCCGCCGTGGTAGCCGGGGGCCATGTCGATGCCCTCGCCCGCGTTGCGGATCAGCTTCCTGCTCCAGATCTCCTTGCCCGTCTTCTGGTCCAGCGCGAAGGCCGAGTCGGCCGTCGCGCCGTAGACGCGGCCGCCGCCGACGTTGACACCGTTGGGGCCCTGGTCCGGCGACGCGTACTGCTGCGACCACAGCACCTCGCCCGTCTTGAGGTCGATCGCGCTGACGTTGGAGGCGAGGTCCTGCGAGTAGATCACGCCCTTGACGACGACGGGGCTCGCGGCGTAGGACCCGTACTGGCTCTGGCTCTCCTGGCCGAGCGCCAGCGACCATCCGGCCTGCAGGTCCTTGACGTTGCCGGAGGTGATCGGGCCCTTCATGTCGCGGGTGTTGGACAGGTCGCCGTTGGGCAGAGCCGAGCCCGTCAGCGACGGCTTGGCCGACGCGTCGGGCTTGGCGTCGCCCTGGTCGCCGTTGCCCTGCTTCTGGGTCGCGCCGCCCCGCGGGGCGGCCGCGTTCTTGTTGTCGTTGTCGCTTCCGCCGCCCGCGACGAGCAGGACGACCACGACGACGAGGACGATGGCCAGAGCACCGGCACCGAGCAGCGCGGCCTTCGGCACACGCTGCATGCTCCTGGGGTTCATGCGGATTCCGCTTCCTCTGAGGCCGCGCTCGCGAGCGCGGCGATGATCTCGTCCTCGAGGCGACAGGTCGCCCCGATGAGCACTTCGAAAAGCTCGGCGCTGAACGCGGTGGGAAGCCCCACCGCCGCGCCGCGCGCGAGGTAGCGCTCGCGCACCTCGACGACCCGGTCGGGCTGCATCATGGGGATGTCGTGGGCGCTCTTGTGGCGCGCGACCGCACGGCAGATGTCGAAGCGCTCGCCGAGCAGCTCGGCGATCGCGTTGTCGATCTCGTCCAGCCGCGCCCGGAACGGCGCCAGCCCGTCGACCTCGCTCATGCGGCCACGACCTCCGCGCCCAGCAGCCCGGCCGAGAACGCGCCGGCGCACTCCGCGAGGCGGTCGACCGCGTAGCCGCCCTCCTGCACCACGCAGACCGGCAGGCCCGACTCGGCCAGCAGCGATCCGATCGCCGCGAAGATGCCGGGCTCGAAGTCCCACGTGCCGTGCGGATCGCCGGCGATCGTGTCGTAGCCCAGCGACAGCACCAGCGACCGGCAGCGCGTGGCGATCTGGTCCAGCGACTCGTCGACGGCGTCGAGGTAGGCCTCGGGGTCCGGCGTGCCGCGGAACTCGATCAGCCGCTCGCGGCCGGTGCGCGGGAGCACGGGGTCGGTCGGCGCGTTGGCCACCGGCCAGGCGTGCAGCGAGTGCAGCAGCACGTCGCTCATGCCGGCGACGATCGCCGACGTCCCGTTGGGGTAGTGCAGGTCGAGGTCGAGGATGCCGACCGGCCCCATCCCGGCCTCGCGCAGCGTCACCGTCGCGGCGGCCGCGGAGTTCAGGTAGCAGTAGCCGCCGCAGAACGCGGGTCCGGCGTGGTGGCCGGGCGGGCGGCACAAGGCGTAGGCGAACCGCGCGCCGCCGGCGACGTGGCGCGCCGCGGTGATCGTCGTGCGGATCGCCTCGTCGGCGGCCTCGACCAGCGCGGGGCCGGCGGGGATGTCCGGGCTCATGCCCGGCGCGACGAAGCGCGGCAACACCACCAACTCGGTCAGGTCGTGCAGCGCGGCCAGGTACTCGAGGTCGTGGATGGCGTACAACGTGCGCTCGACGTCGACGTCCGAGGCGCCCGAGCCGACGCCGCGAACCGCCCAGTGGCGCCGTAGCCCGGCCTCGACGGCGTCCAGCCGCCGGGCGCCGTCCTGGCCGGCGACGCGCTCGCCGCCGTCCACGATCCACGGCGCGTCGGCGTGGCCCGGCACCCCGGCGCGCCGCTGGCGCACCATCACCATGCCCCGCCCGACGATCATCGGCCGGTCCTCCGCCGCATCCGGGCCCCGACAAGCTCGAAGCCGTTGCGCTCGTAGAAGCGCCGCGTGTCCGCCAGGCCGGCGAACGTGTCGCGCGGGATCCCGACCTCGATGCGCGTCGCGCCGCGCGCCTCGGCCAGCGCGCAGAACGCCGCCATCAGGTCGGCGCCGGCGCCCGCGCCGCGCCGCGTGCCGTCGACCCACAGGTCTTGGATCAAGGCGTACATGCCGCCCGCGTGGACGGTCGTGATCCAGCTCGCGGCCAGGACGCCGACGGTCGCGCCGTCCTCCTCAGCCAGCAGGACCGCGTCGCCGGTGCCGATGACCGCGCGCGCCGCGTCCTCCATCGCGGCCGCGTCCGGCGGCGTCGCGCCCAGCTCGGTCAACAGCGCCGCGACCGCGCGTGCCACCACCGGCGCGTCGCCGGCGTCGGCGTGGCGCACGACGACCGCCATCTCGGGGGCGGAGCCGGTCACGACGCCGCCAGGGCGATGACGTCGGCGCGCCGGCCCTCGACCTCGACGGTGAACGCCGCCGGGGCGTCGCTGCCGGTGGCCGCCTGGGCGATGGCGGCCATCGGCGCGCGCGCCTTCAGCAGGATCTCGTCGAACTCCTCGACCGGATCGCTCTGCATGACGATCGCCCCGCCCGCGCCGATCGTCGTCGCGCCGGGGCGCAGGACGATCGTGCGGATCACGATGTTGAGGTCGACGACGCCGTCGGCGCCGAAGTAGCCGATCGCGCCGCTGTAGACGCCGCGCGCGCAGCGCTCGATGTCGTCGATGATCGACATCGTCCGCAGCTTCGGCGCGCCGGTCATCGAGCCACCCGGGAAGCACGCGCGCACGCATTCGACCGGCGTGCGGTCGCCTTCCAGGTAGCCCTCGATCGTGGACACCAGCTGGTGCACGGTCGGGTAGGGCTCGACGACCATCAGCTCGGGGACGCGGACGCTGTCGACGTCGCACACCCGCCCGAGGTCGTTGCGCAGCAGGTCCACGATCATGAGGTGCTCGGCGAACGTCTTCTCGTCGTCGCGCAGCTCGCCGGGGATCTCCGCGTCGCGGACCGGGTCGGCCGAGCGGGCGGCGGTGCCCTTGATCGGGCGTGCCTCGACGCGGCCGTCGCGGTCGATCGACAGGAAGCGCTCGGGCGAGGACGACACGACCGCCAGGTCGCCGCCGAGCTTCAGGTAGGCGGCGAACGGCGCCGGGTTGCGGCGGCGCAGCAACCGGTACAACTCGAACGGGTCGGGCGACGCGGTCGTCGTGATCTGGTCGGTGAGGCAGACCTCGTAGGACTCGCCGGCCATCAGCGCCGCCTGCGAGCGGGCGATGTCGGCCAGGTACTGGGTGCGGCCGCGGCCGACCTGGAAGACCACCGGCTCGACGTCGGCCGGCGGGTCGGGCGCCACCGCGACGACCGGCGGGGCGACGTCGTCGGCGGGCGGCGCCGCGAGCGCCTCGCGGACCACGGCCTCGGCGACGTCCAGCCAGCGCGACGGCGCCGGGTCGTCGGGCGCCCCGAGCGCGAGCAGGTAGGTGGTGTCGGAGACGTGGTCGACCGCCACGACCCGGTTGGCGAACAGGAAGACCGCGTCGGGGACGTCGGAGCGGTGGACGTTGGGCGAGCCGCAGTCGGCCTTGCACTCGTAGCCGAGGTAGCCGACGAACCCGCCGACCAGCCCGCGCGGCACCGCGGCCGGCGGCTCGATCGCGTTCGCGGCGCCCTCGCGGTCCAGCACGTCGAAGATCGACGCGTGCTCGACCGTGACGTCGTCGCCGCGCCGGATGCCGACCTGGCCGGCGTCGACGTCGTACTCGACCACGCAGTGCTCGGCGCTGGCCGTCGTCCCCAGGAACGACTGCTGGGCGAGCTTGCTCGGCGCGTCGGCGCTGTCCAGCCAGAAGGCGTGCTCGGCCTCGCCGAACAGCCGCTGGAAGACCAGCTCGGTGGACGGCTGGCCCGGCAGCTCGCGCACGCGCAGCTCCAGGCCGCTGGCCTCGCGACCGCGGTCGCCGGCCGTGCGCGACGGCGACGGGGCGGGCGCCGGCGGGCGGCCCGCGCCGCGCCGGCGCGGGCGCTTGTGCTCGCGCGCCAACCGGTAGAAGTTGTCGACGATCGCGTGGCCGTGCTCGGAGGCGATCGACTCGGGGTGGAACTGCACGCCCCACAGCGGGCGCCGAGTGTGCTCGATGCCCATCACGACGCCGTCCTCGGTCCACGCCGTGACGTGGCCGTCGGGCCCGAGCGGGCCGGTGACCGCCAGCGAGTGATACCGCACCACGGAGAAGTCCTGCGGAACGTCCGCGAACAGGCCGGTCCCCGCGTGCTGGACGCGCGACAGCCGCCCGTGCATCGGAACCGGCGCGCTGCCGACCACGCCGCTCAGCACCCGTCCCAGGCCCTGGTGGCCGAGGCAGATGCCCAACACGGGGATGTCGCTGGAGCGCAGGATGTCGCTGCACACGCCGAAGTCGTGCCAGCGCGCCGGATGCCCGGGTCCGGGGGACAGGACGATCGCGTCGAAGTCCCACCGCGACAACGCCCGCCACGACACCATGTCGTTGTGCACGACGATCGGCTCCTCGCCGGAGACCGCCGCCAGCAGGTGGAAGACGTTGTAGGTGTAGCTGTCGTAGTTGTCGATCAACAGGGTGCTCATCGGGCGGCCTCCAGGCCGAGCCCGCGCGCGCTGCGATCCAGCAGCGTCTGCACGACGCGGTCGACGTGCTCGCCGCGGTCGCGCTCCATCGACCAGCGCGCCAGGTGCTTCAGGTACAGCGCCAGCGGCCCGACGTCGTAGCGCTCGACGGCCAGCCGCAGGTGCTGGCGGTAGAGCTCGGACTGCACGACCGCGAAGCGGTACTCCGGGTCGTCGGCCGGGCGGCCGCCCTCGGCGCCGCCGCGCTGGCTGATGTGGGCCCGCGCGCGGACCAGGTCCCAGCCGACCGACTGCTTGTCGCGCAGCAGCTTCTGCTGGTCGAAGTCCATCGGCCGCGCGACCGGGTAGGGCAGGAAGTAGCCCAGCGCGATCTGCGGCGCCATCCGCTCGGGCTGCGGGTGGTGGCGGCGCAGCTCCCGCGTCGCCGGGTCGGCGTCGATCTGGTCGTCGACCCAGTCGACGAGCTCGTCGATCAGCAGCGCGCCGTCCGACGAGGAGATCGCGCGCTTCTGCCGGGCGACCATCGCGTTGAAGATGTCGAGCGTCGGGTGCAGCGACCCATTGCCATTGGGCAGCAGCTCGTCCATCAGCTTGCGCCGGGCGGTGACGTGGCCGACCCACTCGGTCCCGCAGATCTGCATCGAGGTCATGTCCTCGAGGTCGGGCGCCGCCATCCAGTAGGCCAGCGCCCGCATGTGCTGGGTCGTGACACCGTCGGGGCGCACGAGCGGGAACTCCTCGAAGCCGTCGACGCCCGTCGGGTAGACCACGACGCCGTCGTCGCGGCGCACGAAGCGGCCGTCGCGCAGGCCCTCGGCCATCAGGTCGGTCGCGTCGCCGAGGAAGTCCGACTCGAAGAACACGCGGTCGAACGCCACGCCCAGGCGGGCCAGCGTCTTGCGCTGGCCGGCGATGACCCAGGCCCGCGTCTTGTACCACAGCTCCAGCGTCTCGCGATCGCCCTCCAGGACGCGCCGCAGCAGGTCGTCGGCGTCGTCGTGGCGGACGGTCAGCTCGCGCGTCTGCGAGTCCTCGGGAAGCTCCTGCTCCCCGGCGACGATCGCCGTCGAGGCGGCGACGTAGTCGGCGTAGCAGACGCCGACGAAGTGATCGCTCTTCTCGTCGCCGTCGCTCCACCCGTTGGTGTGGCGGCCGCTGGCCATGACGCCGGCCATCGCCTCGCCCATCGAGCGCCCGGCGTCGGAGATCAGCGAGCGGCGCTCGACCTGACCGCCCGCCTGCGTCAGCGCGCTGGCGATGGCGTTCCCGATCGAGAGGTTGCGCAGGTGGCCGACGTGCAGGGCCTTCGTCGCGTTGGCGTCCCAGAACTGGACGGAGTAGCGCCGGCCGGCGGCCAGGTCGGACAGGCTGGAATCGGCCGAGCCGCCGGCCTCCAGGCCGGAGCCGACCGACTCGATCCAGCTGTCGGCGATGCGCACCTCGACCCCGTCGCGCTCGCGCTTGACGGAGTCCACCCAGGGCTCGCCCTCGATCCGGTCGAGGACCCTGAGGGAGTCGGGATCCTCCTGCCAGTAGGTCGTGCGGGGAATCAGCTTGATGTCGAACCGTCGGGGCCGTCGCGGCGCTCTCGCCGCCCACGGTGCGCCCGCGCCTTCGCGGGCCGTAGTGGTTTTCAGCTGGTCAAAGATGTTCAACGGCATGAGTATGGACCTGACCGGGACATGTACCAGTGGCCTCCGTGCCGCTTCAACGTGGACGTGTAGCCAGTCAGGCAAGAAGGTCAGGGGCTCTGACGATTGGCTTGTCGCAAGGCCAATTGGCTGTTGTGGGCCCCGTCCCGTGGCCGTTAGAAATGCCCTACCTCACGGCGCCGTCCCCATCGGATCTACGGCAAGGACGAGCGGGACGACAGCTGTGAGCCGTGCACCTGTGCCCTAATCGGTGAAGGGACCAGATTAGTAATCTGGGCATCAGGGTTCGAGCCCCTGCAGGTGTGTTTCGAGTTACCGCCATGCACGATCGGTCCACGTCTCTGCCACCAGGCCCTCCGATGCCGGCGGCTCTCCAGGCGTGGCGGTGGACCCGCGAGCCGCTGCCCTTCCTGGGGCGCTGCCGGCATCGATACGGCGATGCCTTCACCCTCCGGATGAGCCACGCCGGCACGTGGGTCGTGCTGAGCGACCCGGCCGACGTCAAGCGCGTCTTCACGGCCGCGCCCGACGCGATGGGCGCCAGCACCGCCAGCGCGGTGATCGAGCCGCTGCTGGGACGGCGCTCGGTCATGCTCCTCGACGAGCCCGAGCACCTCACGCGCCGCCGCATCATCCTGCCGCCGTTCCACGGGCAGCGGATGGCCGGCTACGCGGACATGACCGCGATGGTCGCCCGCCGCGAGGTGCAGCGCTGGCCCGTCGGCGAGCCGTTCGAGCTGTGGCCGCGGATGCAGTCGATCACGCTCGACGTGATCATGAACGTGGTCTTCGGCGAGGACGCCGAGACGAACCCGCGCCTGGGCCGGGTGCGCGAGGCGCTCGTGGCGATGACCGAGTGGCTCAACGACCCGCGGCGCCTGGCGGTGCTGGCGGTCCTGGGCCCGCGCTGGATCCGCGGCCACCGCGGCTTCGCGCGCACGCGTGGAGCGGTGGCCGACGCGGTGATGGACGAGGTCCGGCTGCGGCGCGGCGCCGCCGCCCATGGTGTGCCGGGTGGCAACGACATGATCTCGCTGCTGCTGGAGGGCAGCTACGAGGACGGCCGCCCGCTCAGCGACCAGGACCTCGCCGACGAGCTGATCACGCTGCTCTCCGACGGGCCGACGTCCACGACGCTGGCCTGGGCCTTCGAGCGGCTGCTGCGCCACCCCGACAAGCTGGAGCTCCTGCGCGACGAGGTCCGGGCCGGCGAGGACGACACCTACATGGAGGCCGTCATCCGCGAGACGCTCCGGCTCTGCCCGCCGGTCCCGGTCGTCGTGCGCCGGCTGCTCGCGCCGCTGGAGCTGGAGTCCGGGCACCGGCTGCCCACGGGCACGACGGTCGCGCCGTGCGTCTCGCTGATCCACCACCGCGAGGACGTCTACCCCGAGCCCGACGCGTTCCGGCCGGAGCGCTTCCTCGGCACGACGCCCGGCACGTACACGTGGATCCCCTTCGGCGGCGGCGTGCGGCGCTGCCTGGCCGCCTCGTTCGCCAACCAGGAGATGAAGCAGGTGCTGTCCACCGTCCTGCGCACCGTCGATCTGCGGGCCGTCGGGTCGGCCTCCGAGCGCGTCGCGCGCAGCTCGATCGCCTTCGTGCCCGACCGCCGCGCGCTGGCGCTGGTCGCATGAGGGCCGACCTGCTGGTGATCGGCGCGGGGGCGAAGGCCGCCGCGGTCGCCGCCAAGGTCCACGCGATCAACGAGCTGGGCCACGGGCCCGTGTCGGTGACGATCGTCGAGGACCGCGAGCCCGCCGCCTCCTGGCTGGGGCTCAACGGCATGACGTCGGGCGACGAGACGCTCGCGATCCCGCCGGTCAAGGACGTCGGCTTCCCGTACGAGAGCGGCCGGGCGTTCGGCGAGATCGGCAACGAGATCGACGGGGCGATGTTGTCGTTCTCGTGGGCGGCGTACCTGATCGCGGGCCGGCGCTACGCGCGCTGGATCAACGCGGAGTCGCCGAGCGTACGCCATCGCGACTACGGGATGTACCTGTCGTGGGTGCACTCGCGGGCGACGACCGGCGTACGTCACGTGCGCGGGCGCGCGGCGGCGATCGAGCTGGACGCCGACGGCTGGTCGGTGGAGGTCGTCACGCCGGAGGGCGCGCGCGTGCGCGAGATGGCCTCCGCGCTGATGCTCACCGGCTCGGGCGTGCACCGCGAGCTGGCGCACGACCCGGCGGTCGCCGATCGGCTGCTGCACTGCGACGACCATCGCGGCGACCTCGCGCGGGCGATCCCGGCCGACCGGCGCTCGGAGGTCGCGATCGTCGGCGGCGGCGAGGGCGCGCTGAGCTGCGTGCTGTTCCTGCGGGCGGCGCGACCGGCGGCGCGGATGACCGTCCACACGCCCGACCTGCCGATGAGCCGCGGCGAGGGCTTCCTCGAGAACCGCGTCTTCGCCGACCCCGACAGCATCGGCTGGAGCGGGCTGGACCTCGCGACCCGGCGCGACTTCATCGCCCGCTGCGACCGCGGGGTCTTCGGACCCGAGGGCCTGCTGCGGATCGCCTTCGACGAGCACCTGCGCTTCGTCACGGGTCGGGTCGTCGGCGTCGGGCCGGACGCCGACGGGCGCGGCGTGCGGGTGGACTGCTCGACGCCCGACGGGCCGTGGAGCGACCGCTATGACTTCGTCGTCAACTGCACCGGCTTCGACGTGCTGCGCCAGGTGCGCCGGCTGTTCTCCGACGACGTCCGCGACGCGATCGAGCAGGCCGCGGGCCCGGTGTGGTCGGCGTCGTCCGGCGAGGAGCTGCGCTTCGGCCGCGCGCTGGAGGTGGCCGGCCTGACCCCGCGCCTGCACATCCCGGGGCTGGCGAACGTCAGCCAGGGCCCGGGCTTCGCGAACCTCGGCTGCCTCGGGCTGACGGCCGACCGCGTGCTGGCGCCGGTGGTGCTCGGCGCCGAGGCGCCCGCGACCGCGCCGACGACCGCCTGGACCGCCGCGACGTGACGGCGGACGGCCGCGCGTGACAGCGTGCCGGCCGGCAGCTCGACGACGAACGCGGTGCTGCTGGGCCGGACGTGCTCCTGCCAGCGCGTCGCGGTGCCGGGCAGGCGCGGCAGCGTCCGGACGCGCATCCGCGCGGTGCGGGCGTAGCGGGCGATGATCGCGGGGTCGCTGCCGCGCGTGCGATCGACGAGGTCCATGTGCTGGTGAAACCAGATCGTCACGCGCGGGCGCTCGCGGCGGATCAGCGACATGATGGCCTTGGTCTCGGGCTCCGACGCGGGTCCCGACCCGGACGCGTAGATTCCGCCCTGGCGGCGCCAGCCCCAGGGGAAGTTGCGGTTGAGGTCCACGCCGCGCGCGTTGCCGCGGGTGCCGCGCGCGCAGCCGTCGGGGTTGGCGGCGTCGAGCAGCAGCAGCTGGACGCCCGCGGGCGGCGTGGCGCGGCGCAGGGCCTGGACGACCGGCAGCCCCGCGCGCTCGGTGCCGTGGACGCAGCCGACGACCAGGACGCGGACGGCGTGGGCGCCGGGCGTCTCGGCGCCGACGCGCACCAGGCGCAGCGCCCGGTGGCGCACCGAATGGCCGATGACCTGCGCGTGGATCGGTGGCGCGTCGGCGAGCACGTGTGCCGCGGAGCGTAAGGCGCCGCGAAGCGGCGCGCGATCCTCGGCGTCCGGCCGGCGGGGCCTGGGCCGACGACCGGGACCGACCCGCGCGCTCACGCGGGAGCGCGCCCGGCGGCTTGGCCGGTCCGCTGGTCGAGCCCGAGGACCTCGATCTCGCAGCCGGCGCGGTGCGGGTCCTTGGCGACGAACGCGGTCAGCCGCGCGCCGGGCGCGGCGGCGTCGAGCATCCCGAGCGTGATGCCGCGGTGCAGGCCGCAGACCGTCGGCTGGTCGGCCTCGACGACGTCCCGGTACGGGCAGTTGTGGAGGCAGAAGCGCGTGTGGCCGTCGGGCGCGGCCGCGCGCCGCGGGCGGAAGCCGAGCGCCGCGAGCGCGGCGTGCAGCGCGGGGCCTGGCGGGCCGTCGGCGTCGATCAGCTCGCGGCCGATGCGGCGGCCGGTGGCCTCGACGTCCGCGTCGGCGTCGGCCTCGGCGAGCGCGCGGACCAGCCAGCGGCCGAGGGCGGCGTAGCCGGTGGGCGCGTCGCCGACCGGGGCCTCGGGGTCCAGCGTCCACTCGTCGCGCGGGCGGCCGCGGCCGTGGGCGACCCGCTCGCGGGTGACCGCGCCCTCGCGCGCGAGCGCGTCCAGGTGGGCGCGCACGCCGTTGGGGTGCAGGCCGAGGCGGCGGGCCAGCTCCGCCGTCGTCGCCGGCCGGGCGAGCTCGTCGAGCAGGGCCACGAGCCGCGCGGGGGTCGGCGCGTCGTCCGAGGTCGCGTCGCGGATCGGTTCGGCCACGTCGGCCAGTCTGGCATCCGGGTCGGCCACGGTGCTATTTTTCACACTTAGATGTAAAAAATAACGCCCATCCTCAGGAGACCACCCCATGGCCTATGTGATCAGCGAGCCCTGCATCGGGACCAAGGACAGCTCGTGCGTCGAGGTCTGCCCCGTCGACTGCATCCATCCGACGCCCGACGAGGCCGACTTCGACCAGCACGAGCAGCTCTACATCGACCCCGAGGAGTGCATCGACTGCGACGTGTGCGTCGAGGCCTGCCCGGTCGACGCGATCACGCCGCTGGAGCAGATCCCGCCGGAGTGGGAGAAGTACATCGCGATCAACGCGAAGTACTACGAGCGCGCGTGAGCAGCGAGTGGGCGGCCACGAGCGCCCACGTCCCCTCGAGGAGCAGGAACCCGTACTGGCGCTCGTGCGCGGCGAGGACCGCGAGCACGGCGCCGCCGACCATGTTGAGCACGAGGTAGGGGCGCGAGCGGTCGCTGAGCCAGCCGCGCTGCGACGCGAGGAACGCCGCGAGGACGAGCAGCGAGCCGAGCACCTGGATGACCTGTTCCATGGTGGGAACCTCCTGGGTCGCGCCGTCGTCAGGCCGGGTACGGCGCGAGCTCTCGTCCGGGCGGCCGCGCTGGTGCGGCCGCGCCCTTCAGGCTAGCGGCGTCCCGATCATGCGCACGAGCAGGTCCGTCAGCCGGCGCCGGTCGGCCGGCGGCAGCGCGCCGGTCAGCGGCGCGAGCGCCCGGGCGACCTCGGCCGCGCCCCGGTCGGCCACCTCCGCGCCCGCGACGGTGATCAGCACGTCGACCGCGCGGCCATCGTCCGGGTTCGGCGCGCGCGCGAGCAGGCCCCGCTTCTCGGCGCGGTCGACGAGCCCCGACATCGTGGACTTCTCCAGCCCGAGGTAGTCGGCCAGCGCGGTCATGCGCAGGCGGCGGTCGCGCAGGATGGCCAGGACGCGCAGCTGCGTGAGCGAGAGGTCGGCGTCGGCGGCCGCCTTGGTCAGGACGGCCATGGTGGCGAACGACGCCTGGACGAGGGCGTCGACGAGCGGGTCGGCGGCAGGGGCGGCGGGCACGCCCGGAGCGTACTTGACGGAAGTTCGTAGTACCAACTAAGATGGTTCGTAGTACGAAATATCTTCGATCCGGAGGCCCGACCATGAGAGCTGCCGTCGTCACGTCGTTCGACGCGCCACCCGAGTACGAGGAGGTCCCCGCGCCGGTCGCCCGCGGGGAGGACGAGCTGCTCGTCGACGTGCTCGCCGCGGGCCTGCATCCACGTGTGCGGTCGCAGGCCGGCGGCTCGCACTACACGAGCACCGGCGTGCTGCCGCTGGTGCCGGGGGTCGACGGCGTCGGGCGCGACCCCGACGGGCGGCTGCGCTACTTCGTCCTGCCCGACACGACGCTCGGCTCGATGGCCGAGCGGACGCTGATCGACCCGCGCCGCAGCGTCGTGCTCGACGACGCGGCCGATCCGGTCGCGGTCGCCGCCGCGATGAACCCGGCGATGTCCTCGTGGGTCGCGCTGCGGCGGCGCATCGCCTTCGCGGCCGGCCAGAGCGTGCTGGTGCTCGGCGCGACCGGCAACGCCGGGCGCATGGCCGTGCCGATCGCGCGGCACCTGGGCGCCGCGCGCGTCGTCGCCGCCGCGCGCGACGCGACCAAGTTGTCGCGGTCGGACGCGAGCGACACGGTGGTGTTGGACGACGCCGAGCGCCTCGCCGCGCGGGCCGCCGACGTCGACGTCGTCATCGACTACCTCTGGGGCGAGCCCGCCGCGGCGGCGATGGTCACGCTGGTCGCCGCCCGACCCGACCGCGCCAAGCCGCTGACCTGGATCCAGATCGGGTCGGTCGCGGGCCCGACCGCGCCGATCCCGTCCGCCGCGCTGCGCGCGTCGCGCCTGCAGATCGTGGGCAGTGGCCAGGGCTCGGTCCCGACGAGCGACCTCGTCGCCGAGCTCTCCGCGCTGGCCGGCGAGATCGCGCGCGGGACGTTCGCGATCGACGCGCGCGCGGTGCCGCTGGCCGACGTGCGGCGCGCGTGGGGCGAGGCGGGAGCGACGGCCGAGCGGGTCGTGCTCGTGCCCTAGTGTCGTGATTCAGTCATTCGCTGGCCGCCTCCGGGCGCTCGCCGCCGCCATGCGCTCGTCGCTGATCCTCAACGACCCAAGGGGTCGCTTGCGGTCATCGACGACCGCCTGACGGGGCCGAGCATCCCGGAATGCTGCGACCGAATGAATGAATCACGACACTAGATGGTGGTCGCATCTCGCGCAGGCGCGCTCATCGCTCATCGCTTCTCGGTGCGCGTCGTCGGCGCCGGCGCCGCCACCCCGGCGGCCAGCGCGTAGGCGCGGTCGGCCTCGACGGCGGGCGGCGTGCCGTAGACGTGGAAGCTCTCCACGGTTCGGACGCCCCAGGCCTGGCCCTTGGCGCGCTCGGCCTCGGTCCACATCAGCGGCTGCTGCTCGGGGTCGTAGAGGAAGTGGCCGCCGGTGGTGACCTCCATGCGGTTGCCGCCGGGCTCGAAGCCGTACAGGAAGAAGCCGCCGGCGACCGCGTGCTTGGAGGGCGCGGCCTCGATGTGGACGCCGTAGTCCAGGAACAGGTCGGCGGCACGCAGGCACTCCTCGCGCGTGTCGACCCAGAAGGCGACGTGGTGGAGGCGGCCGTGCGCGCCGCGGGCGTCGTGGACGTAGATCAGCTCGTGGGCGGCGATCGACAGCGACAGCCACGCGCCGGTCTCGTCGCCGTTGTCGAGTTGTATGCCTTCGTAGTGGCGGAAGCCCAGGACGTCGGTGGCGAACCGCCGGCAGGCGGCGACGTCGGCGGCCAGCAGGTTGACGTGGTCCAGGCGCTTCACCGCGGCGCCGCGGCCGGTGTTGCGCATCGGCACGTTGCGCAGCGCGGGCCTGAGGTGCTCGGGCGCGACGTAGCGGTCGGCCTCCCAGATCAGCTCCATCGCGTGGCCGTCGGGGTCGGTGAACGTGTAGGCCTTGCCGTGGCCGTGGTCACCGTCGTGCCATCCGATCCCGAGTCCGGACGTCTCGATCGCGGCGACGCGACGCTCCAGCGCCTCGGCGCTCCAGGCGCGGATCGCCATGTGGCCCAGCCCGGAGGTCCTCGACTCGGTCAGCTTGAGGGAGTAGCGCTGGTACTCGCCCCACGAGCGCAGGTACACCGACGGCCCGTCGCGGTGCTCGACCTCCATGCCGAGCACGTCGACGTAGAAGTCGAGGCTCGCCTGCGGCGTGGGCGTGAGGACCTCGACGTGGTGGATGTGCGCGAGGTCGCTCACGACGACGGCGTTCCCTCCACGACCGCGCGCAGCCCGTCCAACTCATAGGACAGCTCGCCCGCCCGGAGCTTCTCGCGCTTGTCGCGCTCCTTGGCCTCGCGGGCCAGGGACGCGCCGAGCACCTCGTCGGCGCGCTCCTGGGCGACGACCGTGCCGCCGTCGGCGTCCAACACCACCAGGTCGCCCGGGCGGATCCGCGCGCCGCCGACGACGACCGGGACGTCCAGCGCGCCGACGACGTCCTTCGTCGCGCCGCGCGAGCGCACCCAGCGCGCCCAGACCGGCAGGCCCAGCTCCTCCAGGTCGGCGCAGTCGCGCACGGCCGCGTCGACGAGCACGCCCGCCGCGCCGTGGACGAGCGCCTGCGTGGCGAGCAGGTCGCCGAGCAGCGCGACCGGCGCGGGCTCGGGCATCGTCAGCACCAGCACCTCGCCCGGGCGCAGGGCCGCCATCGCCGCGTGGACCATCAGGTTGTCGTCCTGCCCGCAGCGGGCGATGCGCGCCGGGCCGCACGCGCGGGCGCCGGGGACGACCGGGATCAGGTCGGCGTCGATCAGGCCCTCGCGGCCCGACGCCTCGTAGACCGTCGCGGCGCCCAGGCGCGCGAGCTCGTTGGTCACCGTGCTCACAGCTCGTCCACCACCTGCGGGACGACGCGCATGAAGCTCTCGCCGTGGCGGACGTCCTGGTCGCCGGACGCGCGCCGCGCGTGGTTGCCGCGCTGCTCGCCGCGCTGGGCGTAGTAGGTCTGCAGGTACCGCTGGGCCTTCATCTCGGCCATCGCCGCGACTTTCCTGTCCCACACCGAGGTGATGTCCACGTGGACGGTCGGCGTGAAGTTGCACAGCTCGGGCTGGTGGGGCTCGAACAGGAACAGCTGCGGCGGCTTGATGGTGGCGAACGCGCTCGACACGCCCGCGCCGGCGGCCAGCGACCGCGCCCGGTCGACGGCCGCGTGGGCGACGGGGTGGTCCGGGTTGAACGGGTCGGTGTCGGTGTGGGTGATCAGGACGTCGGGCGCGAACTCCCGGATCGCCTCGGCGATCGCCAGCAGCCGGTCGCCGTCGACCTGCAGCGGGTAGTCGCCGAAGTCCATGCACTTGAAGGACGCGCCCAGGTGTCCCGCCGCCGCCTCGGCCTCGGCGTGGCGCGTCCGCTTGACGTTCGCGACCGTCTGGCCCTCGACCTTCCACAGCTCGCCGGACTCGCCGCGCTCGCCGTAGCTCAGCGCGATCACCTCGGCCTGCCCGCCCAAGGACACCGCCTTGGCCACCGCGCCGGCCGCGCGCCAGACGAAGTCCGCGCTGTGGGCGCCGATCACCTGCACCCGCCTAGGCACGGACCTCGACCCCGGCCAGCCGTCGCGTGTTCTCCACCGCCATGGTCACGACCTCCTGCTCGCTGAACCCGGCCTGGAGGTGACGGTCGGCCATGAGCGCCAGGCCGTCCTCGACCGGAGGGTTGAAGACCTGCCCGAGATCGCTGCCCCAGACCGTGTGGCGCGCGCCGACCGCGCGGGTGGCGGCGAAGATCTCGTCCCACGTGCACTTGCCCGTGTAGGGCGTGGTGAGCGCGCGCTGCAGCAGCGCGCCGCGGTCGGCCAGCTCCACCTGCTCGGCGGGCGTCAGCCGGTGCGACGGGAACTCGGGGTTGGTGACGACGATCGTCTCGACCCCGACGTCGAGGGCGGCGTCCACCACGACGAGGATCTCGTCGCGTGACAGGTGGCCGGTGTTCAGGACGAGCCCGTGCGCGGCCACCACCCGCAAGACCTCCAACAACTCGGGAAGCGGCGCGCCGTCGCCGTCGAGGACGTCGACCGGGCGCGGGGGAGCGCCCGCCGCGCGCAGCTCGCGCTCGAAGCGCACCCACACCGGCACGTTGCCGCCCGCCGGGGCCCGCTGCACCTTGGCGACCTCGCCCGGCGCGCTGACCGTCGGCAGCCACACGAACCGCACGCCCTGCCGCGCCGCGACCTCCACGGCGGTCGCGTTGAGCCCGCCGACGGCGTGGTTGAGGACGATCGAGCCGGCGGCGACCGTCGCGCCGACCGCGGCGTTGACGACCGCGGCGCGCTCGTGCGTCGCCGTGTAGTGCGACATGACGCCGAAGCCCGCCAGCCCCAGCTCCAGGCAGCGGCGCGCCAGCTCGAGGTCGGTGATCCGCCGCGGCGCGAAGTCGGGCGCGACGTGCACGTAGGGATCGAAGCCGCCGCGCACCAGCGCGCGGGCGCGCTCGGACGGGACGGGATGGTCGTCGGGACGCCCCACGCAGAGAACGCTAACAGGATTGTCAACAATCTTGTTCGCTTAGACTCGACCTGTGAGCGACACCGACGCCTACGACGCGCTGCATCGCGACATCGTCTCCGGCGAGCTGTCGCCGGGCGAGCGGCTCGTCGAGGAGGAGCTGGCCGAGCGCCTGGGGGTGAGCCGCGGCGCCGTGCGCTCCGCGCTGCAGCGGCTCGACCACGACGGCCTGGTCGTCCGCGAGCGCAACCGCGGCGCGCGCGTGCGGCGCGTCACGCCGCGCGAGGCGATCGAGGTGCTGGAGGCGCGCGCGGCGCTGGAGTCGCTGGCCGCCGGCTACGCCGCGCTGCGGCGCACCGACGCGGAGGCGGCCGAGCTGCGGGCGCTGACCGCCGAGATGGCGCGGTTGCACGCCGCGGGCGAGCTGCTGAGCATGTCCGAGCGCAACGCGGTCCTGCACCGCCGCATCCTGGAGATCTCCCGCCACGACGTCGCGCGCGACATCTGCTCGCGCTTGCACTCCCAGCTCGTGCGCTTCCAGTTCCGCACCATCTTGGCCCCCGGTCGCTCGCCGCGGTCGCTGACCGAGCACCAGGCCATCGTCGAGGCGATCGCGGCGGGCGACCGCAAGGCCGCCGAGCGGGCGATGCGCAAGCACCTGGACAACGTCGCCCGGGCGCTCGACGCCGTCGCGGCGGGCGAGCGCGTCGCGTCCTGAGCGACCGATGGCCCGCGGGCAAGGCCCGCGGGCCATCGATCACCTTGGGGGCGCCTCCGCACGACCAGCGCGGCGCCTGACCGTGGGTCGGGCTAGATCGACAGCACCACCTTGCTCGCGGTGGCGCCGCCGACCGTCACGGTCAGCGTGTAGCGCCCGTGGGCGAGCGCGCGGCGGCCCTTGAGCGTCACGGCGCCGGCGCCGCGGCGGGCGGTGGCGGTCGCGACGGCGCGGCCGCCGCGGCGCAGGACCAGGCGCGCGCTGCTCGCCTGCTTGCCGGAGAACGTCACCTTGCAGGTGACCTTCACGCGCTTGGCGCCCTTGGCGGTGCAGGCGACCTTGGCGTCGCGGCCGGGCTTGCCGGTCGCGCCCTTGGCGCCGGTCTCGCCCTTGGCGCCGGTCTCGCCCTTGGCGCCCGCGGCGCCCGCGGCGCCGGTCTCGCCCTTCGCGCCGGTCTCGCCCGCGGCGCCCGTGGCGCCCGTCGCCCCGGTCTCGCCCGTGGCCCCCGTGGCCCCCGTGTCGCCCCGCGGGCCGGTGGCGCCGTCGACCGGCACCGCGCGGACGAGCGTCGAGCACGACTTCGTCGTGGCGTGGCCGACGCGGTCGGTGGCGGTGTAGGACACCGTCTTGGTCCCGGCGGTCGCGGTGTCGATGGCGACCGTGCCCGCCGCGTCGCCGGCCAGGCCGGCTCCGACGTCGGTGGCGATCGCCGTCGCCTGCGCGGCGTCGCCGACGTACGCGCTCGACGGGCACGCCAGCGCGACCGACGGCGCGGCCGCGTCGACCTCGACCGTCCGCATGGCGGTGGCCGACACGTTGCCCGCCCGGTCGCGGACCGCGCCGCCGACCGTCAGCGATCCGGTGGTCGTGCGCGACGCGCCGGCCGGCACCGACGCCGGGTCGACGCCGCTGCCCGCGCTGCCGTCCGCCAGCGCCGGGTCGGTGGCGCTGACCGACAGCGTCACCGCGTCCTTGAACCAGTCACCGTCCGGCCCGGGGTACTCGGGCGCACGGTCGGCCGCGATCGTCGGCGCATCCGGCGCCGTGCGGTCGATCTTGACGCCGCTGAGGACGTTGGACCAGGCGGTCGTCTCCACGCGCGAGGGCTCGACCGGCGAGGGCACCGTGTGGGTCGTGCTGCGCACGCGGAACGCGTAGGTGCCGTCGGGCAGCGCCGCGCCCGCGCCCGCGAAGCTCCGCGCGGCCAGCGCGTCGGCGCCCGCGACGCCGGCCCACCGGGCGCTGGGCGCCGCGTCCTGGGCCTCCAGCTCGTAGGTCGTGTCGGTGGTGACCGGCGACGGGCCGCGCCAGCTCAGCCCGAACGTCCCGGCGTTGACCTCCCCGCCGGACAGGACCGGCACCGTCGGCCGCAGCCGCGTGAAGTCGGCGGCGTCGGCCTTCAGCGCGTCGACGCCGGAGTCCGTGAGGAAGCCGCCGCCCCGCAGCGCCTCGGCCTGCGCGTCGGACCGGTCGACGTAGTCGCCGTAGTCGCTGTAGGTCGTCTCGAGCGCCGACAGGGCGAACGGCGTGCTGGAGCCGAGCAGCCCGCAGAACGCGCTGAACGGGTTCGTCGTCCCGGCCATGGCCGAGTTGACGGAGGACTCGGTCGCGACCGGCACCGTCAGGCCCGGCAGCTGGATGCCGCCGATCTCGTTGCCGTTGGCGTCACGCGACAGCGCCGCGCCCGCCGTGACGTCCACGTACTGCGCGCGCGGCGCGATGGCCGGCGCGGCGCCGCCCTTCGCCCACGTCGCGAGCGCGTCGAGCGCGCGGTTGGCGACGTAGGGCCACTGGATCCGCGACAGCGCGGGCTTGGTGCAGTCGGCCGACTGCACGCCGAGGTCGCGCGTCGCGGACGGCACCCAGTTCTTGTAGGCCACGAACGGGAGGTGCGAGCCGCCCGCGATCTCCCAGTGGCGCAGCGTCGCGCTGTCGGCCTCCGGCGACGCGGGCCGGGTCGTGACCTCGCGCTCGCTGAGCACGCGCATGACCTTGGCCGTCTGGTCGGTGCGCAGGGAGCCGGTGGCGACCGTGATGAAGAACCCGTCGATCAGGTTGGCGACCGGCTGGATCGCGTTGTAGTAGTTGTTGAGGCGGCTGCCGGACTGCGACTCGCCGCTGGCGATGACCTGCGTGGTCTCCAGCCCGCCCATCGGGTCGCGGCCGTTGAACGCGCCGCGCGTGGCCTTCACCGCCTGGGAGAAGATGTCGTAGGACAGGATGTCGGCCGGGGACACGCCGCCGGAGTCGACGTCGAGGTCGCCGTAGCGCGCGGGGCTCCAGGACTTCAGCGCGTTGACGCCGACGCGCTGCGCCGAGACGCCGACCCACGCGTAGCCGTGGTCCATCAGGTACTTGGGGTCGTTGAACCAGTTCCACTCGACGTCGAAGCCGGCGGTGACGTTGTCCCACTCGACGATCGTCGTCCCGTTGAACTTGGCCGGGTCGGACGGGCGCCGGACGACGATGCGCGTCTTGTAGGGGTACAGGCCGCCGGCGGGGCCGTCGAGGACCTTCGTCGACGTCGTCAGGCCGGAAGGCGTCGAGTACTTGGTGGCGTCGCCCGACAGGTTGTACTCCTTCTCGACGTAGCCGCCGCCGGCCAGGTCGAGGTCGGACGCCAGGAACGGGTGCGACGTGGCGGTGACCGGGATCGGGCCGGACACCGTCGGGGTCGGGACGTCGGACAGGGCGGCCGACGCCGCGGACGGGCCGACCGCGGCCGCGGTCAGGGCGCAGGCCAGCGCCACGCAGGTGCGTGCTGATCGCACGGTTCTCTCCTCCAGGAACGGGACCCGGCGCGCCCATGGGACAACGCGCGCTCGGATTCGGTGAACAGGTGTTGACCGTAACCACACACGACCTTCCGGGTCAAGCCTGTTTCGCTTTCCTGCCCTTCGGTAGGGTCCACCGTGAGCCGTGAGCATCCGTTCACCCAACGATCCGCCGAGGGTCCGCGCCGCGCGCAAGGAGCAGACGCGCCGCCGCCTGCTCGGCGCCGCCCACGAGCTCCTGGCCGAGCAGGGGTTCACGAGCCTCAGCCTGCGCGAGGTCACCCGCCACGCCGGCGTCGTGCCCGCGGCGTTCTACCGCCACTTCGACAACCTCGAGGCGCTCGGCCTCGCGCTGGTGCAGGAGAGCTTCGCCAACCTCAACGGGGCGCTGCGCGCGGCCCGCGCCCGCGAGGGGGCCGACGGGCTGACGACCGCCACGTCGGCCGAGGCCGTGCGCCTGCTCGGCTACGCCCGCGAGAACACCGCGAGCTTCCGCTTCGTCGTGCGCGAGCGCCTCGGAGGCTCGGCCGCGATCCGCGCGGCGATCACCCGCGCGATGGAGCGCTTCGAGGGCGACCTCGCGCTCGACCTCGCCCGCGAACCCGCGCTGCGCGCCTGGAGCACCGAGGACATCAGGCTGCTGGCGTCGCTGCTCGTGACGATGATGACCTCGGCCGTCGAGCAGATGGTCGAGGCCGAAGGCCCGGCCGCCCAGCAGGCGATCGAGCAGCGGATCCTGCGCCAGCTGCAGATGCTCGGCGCCGGCGTCCGCGGCTGGGACGGCGCCTAGCCCGCGCGCTTCCGGGCCGTCGACCCGCGCTCGCGCAGCTCGGCGTCGACGATCAGCGAGCCGGTCTCGGCGCGGGCCTCCAGGCGGTCGGCCAGGAACGTCATCGCGGTGTCGCCGATCGTCGCCGCGTGCAGCTCGAAGGCGGTGATCGACGGCGACGTCGAGCGCAGCGCGTCGCTGTCGACCGTCGAGGCGATGCCGAGGTCGTCGGGGACCGCGATGCCGAGCTCCTGCGCGACGCGCAGCGTGCCGAGCGCGAAGTGGTCGAACGTCGCGTAGATCGCGTCGGGGCGGTCGGGGCGCGACAGCAGGGCGCGGGCCGCCGCGATCGCGGCGTCGGCGGTCGGAGGGCCGGGGACCTTGACCGCCAGCGGCTCGCCGCCGCGCGCCCGGACCCAGTCGCGATGGGACCGGATCATGTCGTGGGCGTAGGACCGGGACGCCGCGCCGGTCAGCAGCGCCGGCCGCGTGTAGCCGCGTGCCTCGAAGTGGTCGAGGACCTGGGTCGTCAGCGCCGCGTGGTCGTTGTCGACCCACGAGACCTCGCCGGTCCGCCGCAGCGGGCGGCCCGCCGTGACCACGACCTTGCCGGTGTCGACGAGCGTGCGCAGCAGCGGGTCGCGGGAGGTCGGGTCGATGATCACGGCGCCGTCGATCGCCAGGCCCTCGACCGCGTCGGCGCCGAGGTCGGACGGCGTCAGCATCGGCGTGTAGCCCCGGCGCAGCGCGGCGGCCGACGCGGCGTTGAGTACCTCGATGAAGTAGGCCGAGTCCGGCAGCAGGATCTTGCCGCGGTGGCCGCTGACCTGCAGCGCGACGGTCATGTGGCGCCCGGTGGCCAGGCCGCGGGCGTGCACGTTGGGCTCGAAGCCCAACTCGGCGGCCACCGCCATGATCCGGGTGCGGGTCTCCGGACCGACGCGTCCCTTGCCGTTGAGGGCGTGGCTGACCGTCGTCTTCGAGACGCCCGCACGCGCCGCGATGTCCTGGACCGTGGGTCGGCGCGTGGGTTCCACCGCGTCCATTCTCACGCATCGGGCTTGCTTCGCGCGGACTCAGGCGCTACGGTGCCAAACCGGTTGGGCGCCAAACCGGTTAGGCAGATGGTCGCACCCTCCCGACGCCGCGCACCCCGAGAGAGGAGACTCGACCCCGATGTCCGCCGTTTCGCCGACGAACGACCACAGCCAGGAGCTGGTCCGCGACTTCACGTTGCGCTCCACCCTGTCGCTGGCCTTCGCGTTCGTCTCGCCGATCGTCGCCCTGTACGGCATCTTCGCCATCGGCCTGACCACGATCGGGCCGGGCTTCTGGTGGGGCTTCCTGGTCACGCTGGGCGGCCAGATGCTGGTCGCGCTGACCTTCGGGCAGCTCGCGTCGCGCTGGCCCTACGAGGGATCGGTGTTCCAGTGGTCGCGCCGCCTGCTGGGCGAGACCTACGGGTGGTTCGCGGGCTGGGCCTACATCTGGGTGCTGTGCATCGCGATGGCCGCGGTCGCCTACAGCGGCGCCGGGTTCCTGGCCCAGGTCGTCGGGATCGACACGCCGAGCCAGACGACGCTGGCGCTGCTCGCGCTCGGCCTGCTGGCCTTCGCGACGTGGGGCAACACCCACGGCCGCCACGTGGTCAAGATCATGGTGGCCTTCTGCATCGGCGCCGAGGTGATCGGGTCGATCGGCGTCGGCGCGTGGCTGCTGCTCTTCCACCGCGAGCACGGGCTGGGCGTGATGACCGACGGCCTGGGCTCCGCCTCGACCGCCGGGTTCATGTCGACGCCGGTCGTGCTCGCGATCGCCTACGCGGGCTGGTCGTTCCTGGGCTTCGAGAGCGCGGGCGCCATCGCCGAGGAGGTCCGCGACCCCCGGCGCGCGGTGCCCAAGGCGATGGCGTTGTCGCTGTTGTTCGTGGCCCTGGTCGTGATGTTCTCGTCCTTGGCGATCATCCTGGCGATCCCGGACCTCGGCGCGGTCGCGTCGGGCCAGGTCGCCGACCCGGTCGTCGGCACGCTGGAGGCCCAGCTCGGCCACACGGCGACCGAGGTGCTGTTGTGCGTGTTCCTGATCGGCTTCCTGGCCAGCCTGCTGGCCATCCAGGCCGCGGTGTCGCGGATCATCTGGGCGCTGGCGCGCGAGGACCGCCTGCCCGCGGCGACGTTCCTGCGTAAGCTGTCGGGGCGCGACCGGCTGCCGGTCCGCGCGATCTGCGTCACGTTCGTGATGTCCGGCGTCCTGTTCCTGCTCAGCGGGACCGACATCTACACGATCCTCGTCACGTTCACCTCCGGCGGCTTCTACATCGCGTTCTCGTTCCCGGTCATCGGGCTGGCGGTCGCGCGGGCGCGCGGGACCTGGCGGCCCGCCGAGGACGGCTTCCTGTCCGGGACCAAGGGCGTCGTGATCTCCTGGGCCGCGCTCGTCTGGCTCGTGCTGGAGACCATCAACATCGTGTGGCCGCGCGGCGGGCTGCCCTGGTACGAGGACTACGCGGTGTTCCTCGTCGCGGGCGTGATCGGGATCGCGGGCGTCGTCATCCGCACCCGGCTGCCGCGCACGGGCGCCGACGCGCCCGCCGAGCCGCACGCCGAGGCCGCGCCGGCCCTGGTGGCCGAGTGATGTTCGCCTGGCCGGAGGTCGACCGCGCGGTGCTGCGCGCCCACCGTCACGCGCGGGTCCGCGCGCTGATGGACGAGCGCGGGCTGGACCACCTCCTGCTCACGGGCCCGGACCACATCCGCTACGTCACCGACTACCGCGCGCAGATCATCAGCGAGGCCCACGACTGGTTCGCGGTGGTCGTCGACGGCGAGGGCGAGGCCGACGTGTTCGGGCCGTCGGTCGGCGAGACCGTCCTGGCGCCGGTGCCCGAGCTGCCGCTCGTGCGCGCCGAGCACCCGCTGCCGTCGTGGTGCCCGGCGATCGGGCACCCGGAGTTCTGGGTGTCCTCGGTCGCGCGCGAGCTGACGCGCCGCGGCGCCCGGCACGTCGGCTACGAGGGCCTCGACCCGGCGCTGCTCGAAGGGCTCCGCGCCGCGCTGCCGTCCGTGGCCTTCGTCGGCGTCGGGCTGGACCTGTTCCTGACGCGGCAGGTCAAGCATCCGCTGGAGGTCGAGCTGGTCGAGGCCGCCGCGCGCGTCAACGCCGGCGCGATGCAGCGCGCGCTCGAGGTCGCCGAGGTCGGCATGACCGACCACGACCTGCTCGCGGCCGCCAACGCCTACGCCCAGTCGATGGGCGCCGAGTTCCTGAGCCACTCGGTGTGCAACCTGCGCAAGGGCAGCGGCGACTGGTTCGCGCACGGCGCGGAGATCCGCGAGGGCGACGCGTTCTTCTTCGACATCGGGTGCTACGGCGTCGGCGGCTACGCGTCCGACGCGGCGCGCACGGGGTTCGTCGGCGAGCCGCCCGCCGTCGTGGTGAAGGCCTACGAGACGTTGTTGGAGGCCTACGGAGAGCTGGTCGCCGCCGCCCGCCCTGGGGTGCGCGCGTCCGAGCTGGTCGCGCGCGTCAACGGGTTCCTGCGTGGCCGTGGGCTGGGGGAGACGCCCTACTCGATCGGCCACGGCGTCGGGCTGCGTGGATGCGAGCTGCCGACGCTGCACCGCTCCGAGCTGCTGGACCGCGACGCGGCCCTGGTCGAGGGCATGACCATCGCCTTGGAGCCCGAGACCTCGCTGGAGGTCGACGGCCAGGTGATCGTCCTCAAGGTGGAGGACAACTTCGTCGTCGAGTCCAACGGGTTGCGGCGCCTGACCGAGGCCCCGACGCTGGAGCAGGTGGTGCGCGCGTGATCGACGTCTTCTGGCACGACGCGGTCCTGGACCACGACACCGGCGAGGGGCACTTCGAGCTGCCGGCCAGCCCGCTGCTGGCCGTCCAGGAGCGCCACCCCGAGAGCGCGCCGCGGATCGCCAACATGAAGTCCATGCTCGAGCGCGGCCCGCTGGCCGACCGCGTGCGCTGGCGCGACGGCCGCCTGGCCGAGGTCGCCGAGCTTCAGACCGTCCACGACCCGGCCTACGTGGCGTGGGTCCAGGAGGCGATCGCCGGCGGCGGCACGCGGCTCTACGGCCATACGGTGCTGACGCCGCGCTCCTGGGAGCCGCTGCGCGCGGCGGCGGGCACGGCGCTGGCGGCCACCGACGCGGTGCTCGCCGCCGGCGGCGGCGACGAGGCGGCGCGGGTCGCGCTCGCGCTCGTGCGCCCGCCCGGCCACCACGCCCAGCCGGCGCGCGCCGACGGCTACTGCTTCTTCAACCACGTCGCGCTGGCCGCCGAGCGCGCCCGCCGGGCCGGCGTCGAGCGCGTCGCGATCGTCGACTGGGACGTCCACCACGGGAACGGCACGCAGGCGTGCTTCTACGAGCGCGCCGACGTCCTGACGATCTCGCTGCACATGCGCACCGGGCTCTGGGGACCGTCGCATCCGCAGACCGGCGGCCCGTCGGAGACCGGGCTGGGCCCGGGCGCCGGGCACAACGTCAACGTCGAGCTGCCGCTCGGCTCCGGCGACCTGGCCTACGCGATGGCCTTCGACCGGATCGTCGCGCCGATCCTGCGCGAGTACGACCCGCAGCTGATCGTCGGCGCCTGCGGCCAGGACGCCTCGGCCTTCGACCCCAACGGCCGCATGAACGTCACGATGGACGGCTTCCGCGCGCTCGGGCGGAGCATGGGAACGCTGGCCGACGAGCTGACCGACGGCCGCCTGCTGCTCGTCCAGGAGGGCGGCTACGCCCCGACCTACGCCGCCTTCTGCCTGCACGCGACGCTCGAGGGCGTGCTGGGCGAGCCCGAGCCGCTGCTCCAGGAGACGCTGGCGTTCTTCGGCGACGACCTCGGCACCGCGCGCGCGGCGATCGACGGCGTGCACAGCGCGCTGGCGCGCCACTGGGCGCTGCGCGCTCGCTGACGGGCGCGGGCGCCCGCGCCGGGCTGAGCCGGCGCGGGGTTCCCGGCACGGGTCGCGGCGGCGCCTACGCGGCGGCGCCGACCAGGCCGTGAGGGTCGAGGATGAACTTCTGCGCGGCGCCCGAGTCGAACTCCTCGTAGCCGCGCGGCGCGTCGTCCAACGTGATCACGGTCGCGTTGACGGCGTCGGCGATGTGCACGCGGTCGTTGAGGATCGCCTGCATCAGCCCGCGGTGGTACTTCATCACCGGCGCCTGGCCGGTGGCGAACGTCAGGCTCTTGGCCCAGCCGATGCCGAACTGCAGCGAGAGGTTGCCGTGCTTGGCCGACTCGTCGGCCGCGCCCGGGTCGCTCGGGACGTACAGGCCCGGGATGCCGATGCCGCCCGCCGCGCGCGTGATGCCCATGACCGTGTTGAGCACGACGGCCGGCGCCTCCTCGCCGTTGGTGCCGTGGCCCTTGGCCTCGAACCCGACGGCGTCGACGGCGCAGTCGACCACGGGCACGCCGAGGATGCCCTCGATCGCGCCCGCCATCGCCTCGGGGGAGTCGACCTTGGAGAGGTCGATCGTCTCGCAGCCGAACGACCGCGCCTGGCCGAGGCGGTCGGCCTGCATGTCGCCGACGATCACGACCGCCGCGCCCAGCAGCTGCGCCGAGCACGCCGCGGCGAGGCCGACCGGGCCCGCGCCCGCGACGTAGACCGTCGAGCCGGTGCCGACGCCCGCGGTGACGCAGCCGTGGTAGCCCGTCGGGAAGATGTCGGACAACATGGTCAGGTCGCGGATCTTGTCCATCGCCTGCTCCTTGTCCGGGAACTTCAGGCAGTTCCAGTCCGCGTAGGGGACCGTGACGTACTTGGCCTGCCCGCCCCGCCAGCCGCCCATCGCCACGTAGCCGTAGGCCGATCCCGGCTGCTCGGGGTTGACGTTCAGGCAGACGCCGGTGTTGCGCTCCTTGCAGTTGCGGCAGCGCCCGCAGGCGATGTTGAAGGGGATCGACACGAGATCGCCCTTCTTGATGAACTCGACCCCCGGCCCGATCTCGATGACCTCCCCGGTGATCTCGTGGCCGAGCTGCAGGCCCTCCGGGGCGTCGGTGCGTCCGCGGACCATGTGCTGGTCGGATCCGCAGATGTTCGTCGCGACGACCTTGAGGATCGCGGCGTGCGGCAGCTCCCGCCCCACGTTGTCGGGGTGGACGCCCGGCCCGTCCTGCAGGACGAAGCCGGCGTCCGCGACGTCCTCGACCTCGACGTGGCGGATCCCGCGGTAGATGACGGCGCGGTTGGTGTCAGCCATCGGGTACTCCCTTCACGGCCGCCTCGGCGACCGGTTGGACGTGGTCGGCGGTGCCACCGCTGGGTCCACGGCGTCCGCCGTCGGGCACAGGGTGCCCCAAGTCCGGGAAGAAAGGCCATCGAGCGCCGGAGAGAGGCGCGTAGGCGCTCGCGAACGTCAGGGGCCGGCGTAGCGCTCGGCCAGCCGTCGCTTGAAGAGCTTGCCGGTGTCCTGCCGGGGGAGGTCCTCGAAGACGACGACGCGGGGCACCTTGTAGCCGGCCAGCTCGCGGCGGACGTGGGCGCGGACGGCGTCCTCGTCCACGGCGGCGCCGGGCGCGAGCTGGAGGTGGGCGGCGATCGCCTCGCCCCAGTCGGCGTCGGGGATGCCGAAGACCGCGACGTCGACCACGCCGTCGAGCCCGAGCAGGCAGGCCTCGATCTCGGCCGGGTAGACGTTGACGCCGCCGGAGATGATCATGTCCTTGATCCGGTCGGTGATGTGGAGGTAGCCGTCGGCGTCGAGGTGGCCGGCGTCGCCCAGGGAGACGAAGTCGTCGAGGCCGATCGCCGCGCGCTGCTCGGGGCGGTTGAGGTAGGTGAAGTCCGGCCAGAAGGACGGCGGGCGCAGGAAGATCTCGCCGGTCTCGCCGGGGCCGAGGTCCCGGCCGTCGGAGCCGACGATCCGCACGGCGCCGTCGGCGACCGGCCGGCCGACCGTGCCGGGGTGCTCCAGCCACGCCGCGGTGTCGGTGACGACGACCAGCCCGACCTCGGTCCCGCCGTAGTACTCGTGGACGATCGGGCCCCACCAGTCGATCATCGCGCGCTTGACCTCGACCGGGCACGGCGCGGCGGCGTGGACGACCGACCGCAACGACGACAGGTCGTACCGCGCGCGCGTCGCCTCCGGCAGCGCGAGCAACCGCGTGAACATGGTCGGGACCATCTGGATGTGCTCGATCCGGTGGGCCTCGACCAACGCCAGCAGCCGCTCCGGGTCGAACTTCGCCATGACCGTCAGCTCGCACCCCATCCGCACCGCGAACAGGGCATGGACGTTGGGTGCGGTGTGGTAGAGCGGCGCGGGGATCAGCGTCCGCATCCCCGGCGCGAAGGCCAGGCCCTCCAGGACCAGGCCGGCGATCGCCTGCGCGGACTCCGGCGGCGTCGCGTCGCGCAGGACGCCCTTCGGCGTCCCGGTCGTCCCGGACGTGTAGATGATGCTCATCGGCGCGGTCGTGACCGGCTCGGCGGGCGGGACGCCCTCGGCGACCAGGGCCTCGTACTCGACGTGGCGCCCCGTCGCGCGCGCGGCGGTCGCGTCGAGCGCCAGGGCCTCGACGACCTCGTCCGGCGGCACGACCTCGACGATCGTCGCGTCGGGCGCGGCCGCCTCGGCCACCGCCACCAGGTCGCTGTGGACCACCACGATCCGGCTGCCGCTGTCGGCCAGCACGTGGGCGACCTCGCGGCCGGTCCAGCGCGAGTTGATCGGCACCGGCGCGCAGCCCGCCACGCCGATCCCGATGCTCGCCTCCACGAAGCGCGCCTCGTTGTGCAGCACCAAGGCGACGCGGTCGCCCGGCCGCGCGCCGAGCGCCGCCAGCCCGCCGGCCAGGCGCGCGGCCCGCTCGGCCAGCTCGTCGTAGGGACGCTCCAGCGTCCCGGACCGCAGCAGCGACATCGTGCTCAGGACCCCTCGTCGTCGGGCAACAGCATGTCCAACAGGTCGCCGCGCGTCCCGGCCCAGAGGCGGCGGGTCGACTGCGGCGAGTGGCGCAGCAGGCGCAGCAGCGCGACGCCGCGGATCGCGGCCAGCGCGGTGTTCCAGCGCGTCGTAAAGCCGGGTGTCTCCACGCGCTCCGCGCCGAACAGCTCGAGCGCGACCTCGGTGACGTGCGTCGACATCGCGCGCTCCTCCTCCTCGACGGCGGCCTGCAGCTCGGGCGCGCCGCGCGAGGCGAGCGCCAGCTCGGTGACCGTCGCGAACAGCGGGCCGCTGAACTGCTCGAAGAGGAAGTCCAGCGCCGCCTGCGCCCGCGCGCGCGGATCGCCCGACGCGGTCTCGACGACGTCGCGCACCGCCTGCACCTCGCGCTCGGCGAGATGCCGCAGCGCCTCGCCGACCAGCGCGGTCTTCTGCGGGAAGTGGCCCTGCGCCGCGCCGCGCGAGACGCCCGCGCGCTGGGCGACGGCCAGCGTCGTCAGCCCCTGGTAGCCGTGCTCCAGCAGCTCGTCGACGGCGGCGTCCAGCAGCAGCCGGCGCGTCGCGCGGCTGCGGTCCTGCTTGGGCTCCAGCGAGCCGAGACGGGGCGCGGGCGTCATCGGCGCATTCTCGCGGTCACGCCGCCGGCGGCGTGTAGACGGTGACGACGGCCGCGCCGCCCAGGCCGATGTTGTGCTGCAGCGCGACGCGCGCGCCGTCGACCTGGCGCGGCCCGGCGCTGCCGCGCAGCTGCCAGGTCAGCTCGCCGCACTGCGCCAGCCCGGTCGCGCCGAGCGGGTGGCCCTTGGAGATCAGCCCGCCGCTCGGGTTGACGACCGGGCCGTCGCCGCCGTAGGTGGTGGCCTCGGCGTCGACCAGGTGATGGCCCTCGCCCACGGCCGCGAACCCGAGCGCCTCGTAGGTCAGCAGCTCGTTGGCCGAGAAGCAGTCGTGCAGCTCGCAGACGTCGACCGCCGCCGCGTCGATCCCCGCCTCCTCGTAGGCCTGCCGCGCGGCGTCGCGCGACAGGTCGAAGCCGACGATCGTCGCGCAGCTGGCGTGCTCGTCGAACGTCGAGGCCAGGTCGGTGACCAGCGCCTGCCCGGCGATCTCGATCGCGCCCGCCCAGAGGTCGTGGGCGTCGACGAACCGCTCGCTCGCGACGACCACGGCGGCCGCGCCGTCGGACGTCGGCGAGCACTGCAGCTTGGTCAGCGGCGCGTGGATCATCGGCGCGTCCAGGATCTCCTCCAACGTGTAGGCCGTCTGGAACTGGGCGTAGGGGTTGTTGGTGGAGTGCCGGTGGTTCTTGTAGCCGATCCACGCGAAGTGCTCGGGCGTCGACCCGTGGCGCTCCATGTGCTCGCGCCCGGCGTTGCCGAACATCTGCGGCGCCATCGGGGAGGCCTCGGGCGCGCGCAGCTCGGCCATGCGGTCGAGGTGGCGGTCCAGCGCGGGCGTGCGGTCGGCGTACTTCATGCCCAGCGACCCGCGCTCCATCTTCTCGAAGCCGATCGCCAGCGCGCACTCGGCCAACCCGCCGCGCACGGCCTGGCGCGCGAGCCACAGCGCGCTCGACCCCGTCGCGCAGTTGTTGTTGACGTTGACGACCGGGACGCCGGTGAGGCCGAGGCCGTAGACCGCGCGCTGCCCGTAGGTCGAGTCGCCGAAGCAGTAGCCGGCGAAGACCTGCTCGATCGCGTCGTACCCCACGCCCGCGTCGGCCAGCGCCGCGCCGCCCGCCTCGACGGCCCAGTCGGGGTAGTCACCGTCCTTGGTCCCGGGCTTGGAGAACGACGTCATCCCGACGCCGACCACGAACGTCCGTCGCGGCGCGCCGGCCATCACGCGCCCATCCCGAACGCGATGCCGCCCGACACGTTGAGCACCTGGCCGGTGACGTAGTCGCTCCACGGCGAGCACAGGAACGCGATCCCGCCCGCGGCCTCGGTCGCCGTGCCGGCGCGCCCGAGCGCGATCATGGCGCTCATCGCGGCCTTGGCCCGCTCGGGGATGCCGACCGCGACCGCGCGGCCGCCGACGTCGATCGTGGTGTCCTCGCTCTTGGGCGCGGTCAGGCGCGTGTCGATGACGCCGAAGGCCACCGCGTTGACGTTGACCTTGTAGCTGCCCCACTCGCGCGCGAGCGTCTTGGTCAGCCCGATGACGCCGGACTTCGCGGAGGAGTAGTTGGCCTGCCCGGCGTTGCCGTAGGCGGCCAGCGAGGCGACGTTGACGACCTTGCGGAAGACCTCGCGGCCCTCGGCGCGCTCGGCCTTGGCGGGCTCGCGCAGCAGCGGCGCGGCGGCGCGCAGCACGCGGAAGGGCACGATCGTGTGGATGTCGAGCATTGCCTGGAAGTCGGCGTCGCTGAGCTTGTGGACCGGCGCGTCGAGCGTGTAGCCGGCGTTGTTGACCACGATGTCGAGGCGCCCGTCGAACGCGTCGGCCGCGGCGGCGACCAGCGCGTCGGCCGCGCCCTCGCGCGTGAGGTCGCCCGACCAGGCGACGACGTCGCCGCCGAGCCGCGCGGCGGTCTCGGAGACCGCGTCGGCGTCGAGGTCGGCGATGAGGACCCGAGCGCCGCCGGCGACCAGCAGCTCGGCGGTCGCGCGGCCGATGCCGCGGGCCCCGCCGGTGATCACGGCGGTCTTGTCGTTGAACATGCTCAGGACCGTAACAGAAAAAAACATCACGACGACTTTTTTGTGTACGGTGCCGCCATGATCGACCCGGAGCTGGTGGGGCAGGAGCTGGGGAGCGTGCGCTTCCCGGTCGAGCGGAGCAAGTTGTACGAGCTGGCTCGTGCCCTGCACGACGACGACGCGGCGTGGCACGACCCCGACGCCGCGGCCGCCGCGGGCTTCGACGGCGTGCCGCTCCCGCCGACCGCGACCGTGCTCGCCGACCACTGGCGCGCCGACGGCGCGCTCGCCCCGGCCCTCGCCCTCGGCGCCGACCTGGGTCGGCTGCTGCACGGCGAGGCCGCGTGGGAGCTCCTGCGCCCGGTCGCGCTGGGCGAGGAGCTGCGGGCGACCACGCGCGTGGTCGACGTCACCACCCGCGAGGGCCGGCGCGGCGGCACGATGACGCTGGCGACGATCGCCACCGACTTCGTCGCCCCCGACGGCGAGGTCGCGATCCGCCGGACCGACACGCTGATCGAGACCGGCGAGGCGGCGGCATGACCGCGCTGCCCGCCGCGCCGGTCGCCCTCGCCGCCGGCGACGCCATGCCGCCGCACAGCGTCGGTCCGCTGACCCGCACCGACATCGTCCGCTACGCCGGCGCGGGCGGCGACCTCAACCCGATCCACCACGACGAGCCGCTCGCGCGCGCGGCCGGGTTCCCGACGGTCTTCGGCATGGGGATGCTGCACGCCGGCGTGCTCGGGATGCGCCTCGCGCGCTGGGTCGGGCCGACGCACATCAAGACCTACAACGTGCGGTTCGTCGGCCAGGTCTGGCCCGGCGACGTCCTCGCGTTCACCGGGACCGTCGCGTCGGTCGCCGACGGCGTGGCGACGCTCGAGCTGGTCGTCGCCTCCTCCAGCGGCGGCGAGGTCCTGCGCGCCACGGCGACCGCGGCGGTCGCGGCGTGAGCGCCACCGACGTCACCGCGCCGCACGCGCTCGGCGCCGAGGAGGCGCTGGCGCTGTTCCGCGCCCGCGCGCTCTCGCCGGTCGAGCTGATGGAGGACGTGCTCGCGCGCGCCGACGCCGTCGAGCCGACCGTCAACGCGCTGCCGTTCGTCCACGCCGAGCGGGCGCTGGAGCAGGCCCGCGCGGCCGAGGCGCGCTACGCCCGCGGCGGCGACCGCGCGCGCCCGCTGGACGGCCTGCCGGTCGCGGTCAAGGAGGAGGCGCCGATCGAGGGCCTGCCCAACACCTATGGGTCGCTCGTGCACCGGGACGCCGTCGCGACCGAGACCGCGCCGTTCGTGCGCCGCATCCTCGCGGCCGGCGGGATCGTGCACGCCCAGACCGCGACGCCCGAGCTGTCGTGCGCGGCCACCACGCACAGCCGGCTCTGGGGCGTGACGCGCAACCCCTGGGACGCCACGCGCGCGGTCGGCGGCTCGTCGGGCGGCTCGGCCGCGGCGCTGGCCTCCGGCACCGCGCCGCTGGCGACCGGCTCGGACATCGGCGGCTCGATCCGGATCCCGTCGGCCTACTGCGGCACGGTCGGCTTCAAGCCGCCGCCCGGGCGCGTGCCCGAGATGCCGCCCTTCAACCGCGACTACTACTGCCACGAGGGGCCGATGGCCCGCTCGGTCGCCGACGTCGCGCTGCTGCAGAACGTCATCTCCGGGCCGCACCACGCCGACGTCGCGTCGCTGCGCCCCAAGCTGTGGGTCTCGGGCACGCGGCCCGGCGTCGCCGGCTGGAGGATCGCGGTCTGCGTGACGCTGGGCGACTACGAGGTCGACGCCGACTGGGCGGCCAACGCGCTGGCCGTCGCCGACGCGCTGCGGGCCGCCGGCGCCGACGTGCGCGAGGTCGAGCTGCCGTGGAGCGCCGAGCGGATCGGCCATGCCGCGCTCTGCCATCTCGGGACGACGATGGGCGCGGCGACCGGCGCGCTGCTCGACGAGCACCGCGACCAGCTCAACGACTACACCATCGCGCTGGCCGAGACGGGCCGGGCGCTGGGGCGCGAGGCGCTGCTGGAGGGCATGGCGATCGAGGGCGCGTTGTACCCCGCCCTGGGTCGCCTGCTCGAGGACCACCGGGCGCTGATCTGCCCGACGATGGCCGTGGGGCCGTGGGAGGCGGGCATGAGCGTGCCGCTGCACCGGATGACGCGGGAGGCGATGACGCTCCCGTTCAACATGTTCTCCAACTGCCCGGTGATCGCGATGCCGTCCGGGCACGACCGCCACGGGCGGCCGACGGGCGTGCAGGTCGTCGGGCCGACGTTCGACGACCTGTCGGTCTTCGTCGTGGCCGCCACGATCGAGCGCGAGCGGCCGTGGCCGCGGCTGGCGCCCGAGCCGGTGGCGGCATGAGCGGCGCGAGGCACGCGGCGCTCGACGCCATCGCCTACTCCGACCCCGCGCGGTCGCGCGCGGAGATCGCCACGATCTTCCGCACGACCTGGCAGGTCGCCGTGCTCGCGCGCGACGTGGCGCGGCCGGGGTCCTACGCGACCGCCGAGATCGGCGGGATGCCGGTCGTGCTCACCCGCGACCGCGACGGCGTGCTGCGCGGCTTCCGCAACGTCTGCCCGCACCGGGCGATGATCCTCGCCGACGGTACCGGGCCGGCCAAGCTCCTGCAGTGCCCCAACCACGCGTGGACGTTCACGCTGCAGGGGCGGCTGCGCCACGCCCCGCGCGCCGACCGCGAGCCGAGCTTCCGCGCCGACGGCCTCGACCTGCGGCCGGTGGCCGTCCGCGAGTGGGGCCCGCTGGTGCTCGTCAACGTCGACGCGGACGCCGCGCCGCCGACCGCCGAGCTCGACGCGATGGGCGCCTCGATCGCCGCCGCCGGCATGGACCTCGACGGCCTCGTGCCGGTCGGCCCGGTCTACGACTGGGACATCGCCGCCAACTGGAAGATCGTCTGCGAGAACTACCTCGAGTGCTACCACTGCGCGGTCGTCCACCCGAGCTTCTCGAAGGTCTTCGACGTCAGCGCCGACCGCTACGCCTTGGCGCCGGCCGGCGACCTGCTCTCGGCCACCGCGCCGGTCAAGGACACCAGGAAGCTCGACGAGCAGCAGGCGGTGCTCGCCACGCGGTCCGGTCCCGTCGAGGAGAGCCTCTGGCACCTGCTGTTCCCGGCCATGACCATCAACATCTATCCGGGCGAGGGCGCCTTCGAGGCCACCTGGTACTGGCCGGTCGACGCGCACACGACGCGCGGGCGCACGGCGGTCTTCCTCCCGGAGGGCGCGACCGAGGAGTACGCACGGCAGGTGACCGAGCTGTCGCTGCGGGTCGGCGAGGAGGACAACGCGCTGTGCGAGGCGATGCACCGCGGGATGGCCTCGGGCGCGATCGAGCGCGGCCGCCTGATGGAGGACAGCGAGGCGCTGCTGGTCCGCTTCCAGCGCCGCGTGCGCGAGCTGATGGGCGAGGCGTAGATGCCGTCGCGCGAGCGTCGCGCGCGCTACCCGACCGCGCGACCGCCGGGCGGGCCAAACCGGCGCACGGTCGTGCGCCGCCCTGGCCACATTGGTGTCAACTGCGTTGACACCAGCGATGGCGTAGGCGTACGGTGCCGCGCCATGGAGAGAGGAGCGGCGGTCGACGCCGCCGAGCCGCCGCGTGCCCGCTTGGACCGCGAGCGCATCCTGGACGCGGCCGAGGCGATCGTGCACCGGGAGGGCGTGGGCCGGTTGACGATGCGGCGCATCGGCACCGAGCTGGGGTCCGACCCGACCGCGATCTACCGGCACTTCCGCGGCAAGGACGAGCTGCTGGTCCAGCTCGCCGACCGCCTCTTCGGGACCGAGATCGACGTCGACCCGGCGCTGCCGTGGCGCGAGCAGATGAAGATCGAGCTGCGCCACGCGATGTACCGCTACCGCAGCCACCCCGAGCTGGCGCGGCTGCTGGCGGTCCAGCCCGACGACACGCCGAGCCTGCAGCGGATCGCCGAGCGCAACCTGCAGACGTTGACCGAGCGCGGGCTGTCCGACGCGCAGGCGGCGATGATGTTCCAGGTCATCGAGAACCACGTCGTCGGCACGGGCCTCTACTACGCCCACGTCGAGGACGCCGACGACCCCCGTCTTCGCGACCCCGGCGCGATGCGCCGCGCGTACGCGCTGCTGCCCGCCGACCGCTTCCCCAACGCGGTCCGCGCGGCGGCCCACCTCTTCCCGGATCTCGACGCCGCCTACGACTTCGGCAGCGACCTGATCCTGGACGCCATCGAGCGATTGGTCGCCCAGGGCGGCGACGAGCCCGGTTCCACCTCTACCGACGGAGTGCCCACACCATGAGCAGAGTCCTCGTCCCGGCGACGGCCGCCGCCGCCCTGGCCGCGCTGGCCGTCAGCGGCTGTGGCAAGGCCGCGCCCTCCACGGCGACCGGCGGCACCACGAACGGCGCGGCGGCGCCGACCGCGAACACCCAGCTGCCGGCGACCACGCCCGCGGCCACGGGCGACGTCGCCAAGATCACCTGGGCGACCTACCGCGAGGTCGGCACGCTCGACCCGATCCAGGCCTTCGACTACCCGGAGAACACGGTCGACACGGCGTTGTGCGATGCCTTGGTCAAGCAGCAGCCCGACGGCACGCTGGCCGCGGGCCTGTCGGCGCTGCCCGAGCACCCCGACGACAAGACCACGGTCTTCAAGCTCCAGGACGGCGCGAAGTTCTCCGACGGGCAGCCGGTCACCGCCGCCGACGTCGTCTACAGCCTCAAGCGCGCCGCCGACCCGAAGTCCGGCGGCTTCTACCCGCAGGTCTTCGCGCGCGTCGCGTCGATCGCCGCCACCGACGACCACACCGTCACGCTCAAGCTCAAGCAGCCGGACTTCTGGCTCGACGGCGAGCTGTCGCAGATGGCGGGCATCATCTACGAGAAGGCCTACGCCGAGAAGCAGGGCAAGAAGTTCGGGACGCCCGGCGGCGGGATCGTCTGCGCCGGCCCCTACAAGGTGGGCTCCTGGAAGGCGGGCGCGCAGCTGACGCTCGTCAAGAACGACAACTACTGGGGTCCGGACAAGCCGAAGGTCGGCCAGATCGACTTCAAGGGCGTCCCCGACGAGTCGTCGCTGACCACGGGCCTGATCACCGGCGGGATCGACGGCTCCTACCCGCAGGCGCTCAGCGCGCTGGACCAGCTGCGGTCCAACCCCAAGGTCACGGTGAGCGAGGGCCCGTCGTTCGCGATGGACGCGCTGGTCATCTCCAGCCTCAAGGGCGTGCTCGGCGACGTGCGCGTCCGCCAGGCGCTGTCGATGGCGATCGACCGCAAGGCCTACATCCAGACGGTCTACAAGGGCGGCGCGCAGCTGCCGCGCACGCTGGCCAACCCCGGCTCGTGGGGCTACGGCCGCGAGGTCTTCGCGGCCGACTGGGCGAAGCTGCCCGAGCCCACGCAGGACGTCGCCAAGGCCAAGCAGCTGGTCCAGGAGGCGGGCGCGACGGGCAAGACGCTCACGCTCGGCATGACCAGCGAGGTCTCCAACCTCAACTCGGCGGCCAACGCGCTGCGCACCGCGGGCGAGGCGATCGGGCTGAAGGTGAAGTTCAAGGCCGTCTCGGCGCAGAACTTCATCAACTTCTTCACCGACCCCAAGGCGCGCGAGGGCGTCGACGGCTTCCCGACCGTCAACTACCCCGACTACGCCGATCCGGCCGCGTTCTACAACACGTTCGTCTCGGCGGACGGCACGCAGAACTACTCCGGCTTCAGCGACCAGCGGATCACCGAGCTGATGAGCCAGGCGCGTGAGACCGGCGACGCCGACGCGCGCGCCAAGCTCGTCGCCGAGGCCGGCGACCGGATCATGCAGCAGCTGCCGTGGATCCCGATGGCCGCGCCCAGCAACGTGCTGATCACCTCCAGCAAGATCACGGGCGCGCCGGCCTCGTTCGCCTACATGGGCGGGCCCTGGGCCAACCTGATCGGGAGCAAGTAGCGATGCGGTCGTTCGTCGCGCGGCGTGCCGGGATGCTGGTGGTGGCGCTGCTCGTGTCCAGCTTCGTGGTGTTCGCGTCGCTGGACCTCGCGCCGGGCGACCCGCTCTCGACGCTCTCCGGCGGCCGCACCCTGCCGCCGGAGGCCGTCGCCCAGTTGCGCGCCCAGTACCACCTCGACGACCCGTTCCTCGAGCGCTACGTGCACTGGCTGGGCAACGTCGTCCTGCACGGCGACCTCGGCACGTCGATCGCGTTCCGCGAGTCGGTCACCTCGGTGATCGGCGCGCGGATCGGGACGACGATCGACCTGGTGCTCTACGCGGCGCTGCTGATCGTCGTCTTCGGCATCGGGCTCGGCGTGCTCGCGGGGCTGCGCCGCGGTCCGGTCGACAGCTCGATCGTGGCGATCACCACGGTCTTCGCGGCGGTGCCGTCGTTCGTGGCGGCGATCGTGTTGTTGTCGGTCTTCTCGGTCAACCTGGGGTGGTTCCCGGCGCTGGGCGGCGGCGACGGAGGCATGGACACCATCAAGCACCTGACGCTGCCCGCCATAGCGCTGGCGCTCAGCGCGATGGCGATCGTCGTGCGCGTCACCCGCGTGGCGGTTCGCACCGAGCTGGGCCGCGAGCACGTGGAGACCGCGGTCTCGCGCGGGATCCCGTACCTGCAGGTCGTGCGCCGCCACGTGCTGCGCAACGCGGCGATCCCGGTGACGACGGTGGTGGGGATCACGATCACCTCGCTGATCGCGCTGTCGGCGGTCGTCGAGCGCGCGTTCTCGCTCGACGGCCTCGGCGCCGCGCTCGTGCAGGCGGCGTTGTCGAAGGACTTCGCGGTCGTGCAGGGGATCGCGCTGGTCTTCGTCGCGGCGTTCGTGGTGGCCAACGCGATCGTCGACGTGCTCTACGCCTTCCTGGACCCGCGGGTCGCGATCGGGAGCCGGGCGGCATGAGCACCCCATCCTTCGCCCTGGAGCAGGTGCGCACGCGGCGCCGTCGCGTGGCCGGCCACCAGGTCGTGTTCTGGGTCTGCTCGGCCATCGTGGGGCTGGCCGTCTTCCTGGCGATCTTCGGCCCGCTGCTGGCGCCGCAGGACCCCAACGCCTCCAACCTGGCCGACGCGTTCGTCGGGCCGGTGTCCGGGCACGCGCTGGGCTTCGACTCCCAGGGCCGCGACCTCCTGAGCCGCCTGCTGACCGGCGCGCGGACGTCGATGGCCGGGCCGCTGCTGGTGGTCGTCGTCTCGGTGTCGGCCGGCGCGACGCTGGCGGTCGCCGCCGCGTGGGCGGGCGGCTGGGTCGACTCCATCATCTCGACGGTCCTCGACATCATGTTCTCGTTCCCCGCGATCCTGCTGGCCGTGCTGGCCGCCGCGGTCTTCGGGGCGGGCCTCACGGCGCCGACGCTCGCGCTCGGCGCCGCCTACACGCCGTACATCGCCCGCGTGCTGCGCGGCGCGGCGCTGCGCGAGCGCGCGCGGGAGTACGTCGCGGCCTGCGAGGTCCAGGGCCTCGGCGCGTGGACGATCTGCGCGCGCCACCTCGCGCCCAACCTGCTGCCGCTGATCGTCGCGCAGGCGACGCTGACCTTCGGCTACGCGATGGTCGACTTCGCCGCGATCTCCTACATCGGGCTGGGCGTGCAGCCGCCGACCGCCGACTGGGGCGTGATGGTCTCCACCGGCCAGGCCGGCGTGCTGCAGGGCTACCCGTTGGAGTCGCTGACCGCGGGCGGGTCGATCGTGCTCGTGGTCGTCGCCGTGAACCTGCTGGGCGAGCGCCTGGCCGCCAAGGACGCCGAGGGACGCTGATGAGCGAGTTGTACGCCATGTCCGCCACCGAGGCTCTGGCGCGCTTCCGGGACCGATCGCTGTCGCCGGTCGAGCTGCTCGACGCGGTGGTGGCGCGGGCCGAGGCGGTCGAGGGCACGGTCAACGCGCTCGTGCACGAGCGCTACGAGCAGGCGCGCGCCGAGGCGCGGGCCGCCGAGGACCGCTACACGGCCTGGGCGGCGCGCGGCGGGGCGGAGCCGCGCGCGCTGGAGGGCATCCCGCTGGCGATCAAGGAGGAGGAGGCGGTCGCGGGCCAGCCGTGGACGCAGGGCTCGCTGATCTACCGGGACACCGTGGCCGAGCACTCGTCGGCCTTCGCGCGGCGGATGCTCGACGCGGGCGCGATCGTCCATGCGCGCACGACCGCGCCGGAGTTCTCGTGCGCGTTCTTCACGCACTCGCGCCTGCACGGGGTCACGCGCAACCCGTGGAACCCCGCGTTCGGGGTCGGCGGGTCGAGCGGCGGCGCGGGCGCGGCGCTGGCGTCCGGTACGACGACGCTGGCGTCGGGCTCGGACATCGGCGGCTCGATCCGCGTGCCGGCGTCGTTCAACGGCGTCGTCGGCTTCAAGCCGCCCTACGGCCGGGTGCCGGTCGACCCGCCGTTCAACCTGGACGTCTACTGCCACTGCGGGCCGCTGGCGCGCACGGTCGCCGACACCGCGCTGTACGAGAACGTGGTCGCGGGGCCGGATCCGGGCGACGTCGCGTCGCTGCGGCCCGCCTACGTGCTGCCGACGGCGTTCGACGGCGACCTGACGGGGATGCGGATCGCGGTGTCGGTCGACCTCGGGTCGTTCCCGGTCGACCCGGAGGTCGCGGAGAACACGCGCGCGGTCGCCGTGGCGCTGCGCGCCGCGGGCGCGACCGTCGAGGAGGTCGACCTGGTGGTGTCGCGGGCGAAGGTCGAGCGCGCGACGTCGATCCACTTCCACCTCGGCTTCGGCGCGTGGATCGGCGCGGAGACCGCGGCCCACCCCGAGCTGGCCACCGACTACGCGGCGGCGTTCGCCGACCAGCTCGCCGAGCGGGCCGAGGGTGGGACGTTGATGGAGAAGAACACGCTGGAGGCCGAGCTGTACGCGCCGGTCGGCGAGTTGTTGGAGGACTTCGACCTGCTCGTCTGCCCGACGGTCGGCACGCGCGGGCTGGTCGCGGGGGACTCCTACGTCGACCACGGGCTGACGGTCGGCGACGTCGACCTCGACTTCTCCTTCGGCGCGTCGCTGACGCCCGTGTTCAACATCATGTCGCGCTGCCCGGTCCTGGCGGTGCCGTCGGGCTTCGCCGACAACGGCGTGCCGACGGGCGTCCAGCTCGTGGGCCGGACCTACGACGACGTCACGCCGTTCCGCGTCGGCGCCGCGCTCGAGCGCGTCCGGCCCTGGCCGCTGGTCGCGCCGGTCACGGAGGTCGCCGCGTGAGCGCGCTGCTGGAGGTCGAGCACCTGGCCGCGCGGCTGCCGGTCGAGGGCGAGCTGCGCACGGTCCTGCACGACGTGTCGCTGTCGATCGCCGCGGGCGAGGCGGTCGGGCTGGTCGGCGAGTCGGGCTCGGGCAAGTCGATGACCGCGCGGGCGGTGGCGCGGCTGCTGCCGTCCGGCGCGCAGGCCGACGGCGCGATCCGCTTCGACGGCAAGGACGTGGCCGCGCTGAAGGGCGGCGGGCTGCGCGACTACCGCGGCGAGGTCGCGATGGTCTTCCAGGACCCGCGCGCGCACGTCAACCCGGTGCGGACGATCGGCGACTTCATGGTGGAGGCCTTGCGCGCGCTGCGCGGCGTGGACCGCGGGACGGCGCGCAAGCGGGCGGTCGCGGCCCTGGCCGACGTCGGGATCCCCGAGGGCGAGCGGCGGCTGGGCCAGTACCCGCACGAGCTGTCGGGCGGCCTGCTGCAGCGCGTGATGATCGCCACCATGTTGCTCACCGAGCCGCGGCTGGTGCTGGCCGACGAGCCGACGACCGCGCTGGACGTGACGACCCAGGCCGAGGTGATGGCGATCCTCGACGAGCTGCGGCGCGAGCGCGGGATGGCGTTGTTGTTCATCACGCACGACCTCGAGCTGGCGGGCGCGGTGTGCGACCGGACCAGCGTGATGTACGCGGGCTCGATCGTCGAGACGCGCGAGTCGGCCAAGCTGCACGACGACCCGCTGCACCCCTACACGGCGTCGCTGGCGACCGCGCGGCCGACGATCGACGCGTCGGTGCGCCGGCTGGCCGCGATCCCCGGTCGCCCGGTCAGCGCGTTCGAGGCGCCGGAGGGCTGCGCGTTCGCGCCGCGGTGCGCATACGCGCAGGACCGCTGTCGCGCGACGAGGCCGCCGATCGAGGCGCTGGACGGCGGGCTGGTGCGGTGCGCGCGCGCCGAGGAGCTGCGCGGGCGTCTGACGGAGAAGGTGGTCAACCATGGCTGACGAGCTGGTCCTGGAGGCGACGGGCCTGCGCAAGGCGTTCGGGGACGTCGTGGCGGTCGACGGCGTCGACCTGGCGGTGCCGCGCCGGGGGTCGCTGGCGATCGTCGGCGAGTCGGGCTCGGGCAAGACGACGGTCGCGAAGATGATCGTCGGCCTGGAGGCACCGACCGCGGGGACGATCGTGGCCTGCGGGCGCGACCGGTCCGCGCCGGCGCGCGGGGCCAAGGAGCGCCGGCGGCGCGGCGGCGAGGTCCAGATCGTCTTCCAGGACCCGTACTCGTCGCTGGATCCGCGCCACAGCGCGGTGCAGGCGGTCGACGAGGTCCTGCGCCTGCACCGGCCCGACATGGACAAGGGCGCGCGGGCGGCGCGGGTGGCCGAGCTGGGCGAGCTGGTCGGGCTGGACGAGCGCCAGCTGCGCGCGCGGCCGCGCGCGCTGAGCGGGGGCCAGCGCCAGCGGATCGCGATCGCGCGCGCCCTGGCGGCCGACCCGCAGGTCGTCATCCTCGACGAGTCGGTCGCGGCCCTGGACGTCTCGATCCAGGCGCAGATCCTCAACCTGCTGGCCGACATCCGCGAGCGGACGGACATCTCCTACATCCTGATCTCCCACGACCTCGCCGTCGTGCGGCAGATCACCGACGAGGTGATCGTCATGCACCGCGGGAAGGTCGTCGAGCGGGGCGGCACGGCCGATGTGCTCGACCACCCGCGGCAACCGTACACCCAGCTCCTGCGGGCCTCCGTCCCGCGGCCGGGCTGGAAGCCGGCGCGCGGTCCGCGCGCCACGACCGAAGAGGGCTCCGTCGCATGACCCCGCTGGACCTCGCGCTCGTCAACGGGCGCGTCCGCACGCTGAACCCCGAGCTGCCGTCGGCCACCGCGCTGGGCGTGCGCGGCGACGCGATCGTCGCGCTGGGCGACGACGCGGAGGTGCGCGCGGAGGTGGGCTCCGCGACCGAGGTGATCGACCTGCGGGGCGCCTGCGTGCTGCCCGGGATCGTCGACTCGCACGTGCATCCGTTCCACGGTGCCTTGGACGCGCGCGGCGCCGACCTGATGGACGCGCGCACGCTGGACGACGTCCAGCGCCTGGTCGCCGCCGAGCGCGCGAAGTGCGCGCCGGACCAGTGGGTGCTCGGCTACGGGTTGGACTACAACGCGTTCGCGGAGTCGGGCATCAGCGGCGAGCTGATCGCGGCCGCCGCCGGCGGCGGGCCGGCGTTGTTGACGTTCATCGACTTCCACACCGCCCTGGCGACGCCGCGCGCGCTGGAGCTGGCCGGCGTCGACGGCGCGCGGGCGTTCGCCGAGCACGCGGAGATCGTGGTCGACGCGGGCGGGCGGCCGACCGGCGAGCTGCGCGAGCGCGGCGCGATGGACCTGGTGGCCGAGGCGATGCCGGCGCTGACCGACGCGGAGCGCTACGGGATCCTCGCCGACCAGCTGCGGCGCTTCGCGGCGACCGGCATCACCGGCCTGCACGGGATGGACGGGACGCTGGCGACCCTCGACACGCTGCGCGAGCTGGAGGGCAACGGCGACCTCGTCACCCGCATGGTGATGCCGTTCTGGTCGCAGCCCGACACGCCCGAGGAGACCTGGGAGGCCTACGCGCGCCACCGGACCGAGCGCGGCGAGCGCTGGCGCATGGGCGTCGCCAAGCTGTTCATCGACGGCGTCATCGACACCGGGACCGGCTGGCTGTTCGAGGAGGACTCCGAGGGCGACGGCCTGGCGCCGTTCTGGCCCGACATCGACAAGTACTTCCGCGCGGTGTCGTTCTTCGCCGCCGAGGGCTTCCAGATCGTCACGCACGCCACCGGCGACCGCGGCGTCCACGAGGCGCTCAACGCCTACAAGAAGGCCGGCGCCGCGCCGGGCGTGCGCCATCGGATCGAGCACATCGAGACGCTCCAGCCGTCCGACCTGCCGCGCTTCGCCGCCGAGGGCGTGATCGCCTCGATGCAGGCCCAGCACATGATGTGGATCGAGCCCGACCGCAGCGACAACTGGTCGCGCCGCCTGGGCGCCGAGCGCACCGCGCCCGGCCGCGCCTTCCCGATCCGCTCGCTGTGGGAGTCCGGCGCGCACGTGACGCTCGGCTCCGACTGGCCGGTCGCCCGCTACGACTGGCGCGAGGGCATGGCCGCCGCCCGCCTGCGCCGCCCGCCCGGGCATCCGAACCGCGAGGCCTTCGACGACCAGGGCCTCACCGCGCTGCAGGCCCTGGAGGGCTACACGACCCGCCCGGCGGCGACCGTCGGCGACGACCGCCTCGGAGCGCTGCGGACCGGGCGGCTGGCGGACCTCACGGTCGTGGCCGAGGACCCGGTCGAGCTGAGCGCCGACGACCTGCCGGCGAACCCGGTGACGCTGACGGTGGTCGGGGGCGACGTGGTGTTCCGCGGGGCGTCGGTGGGATGAGGCGCTGACGGGGCGGCGGCGACGAGCCCCGCGGGATGTCCGTGGGGCTCGCCCCTTCACCTCGACCGTGTGACCGGTCAAACCGTCGGAGCGACCGGCATGCGGCGGTGCGCGATCGAGTGGCGCATCTGCGCGACGGCCTGCTCCCAGCGCTGGTCGGCCGCGGCGAACTGGCCGGTGATCCGGCGGGAGGCGTCGTTGAAAGCGCGCCACTGAGGCGTGTCGCGGAAGTCGTCTCCGAAGCAGAACGGATCGGACGTGCACTCCTGGGCGGCGTCGCCGGCGTCCGTCATCGCCACGATCGCGTCCGACAGGACGGCGAGCAGCGAGGCGTGCGCGGCGGCGAGCGGTTGAGGTGGGTTGATCGCGGCGAGCGCGTCCCGGACGTCCTTGCGGCGATCGGCGGCGGCGTTCAGCTCGTCGAAGGCCCGGCCGTAGGGGATCGTCTCGTCGCCGGTGTCGGAGACCCAGTCGTCGAGGTCGTCGCGCAGGCCGTCGTAGGTCGACAGCTGTCCGGAGACCGCCGAGTCGTAGGACGTCAGCGCGGCGAGGCGGCGGCGCTGCGCGCGGCGGGCGCGACGGTAGGCACGACGCCAGGTGCGCAGCTTCGCCTTGGCGTGCGTGACCAGATGGCCGTCCGCCTGCAGGCTCGCGGCCAACGCGGTGGCCGGTGGGGCGATCGCCGCGGGAGCCCCGAGCGAACGGGCCGCCGCGACCGTCGTCTGCAGTCGCAGGCCGGCGGCCTCGATGCGCTCACGCGTCGAAGGCCACTGGTCGATGTGCGCGGGGTCGACGTGGAGGGCGAGCGAGGTCGCGGCGAGCAGCTCCCGCTCGGCGCCGATGACGGCCAGCGCCTTGCGACCTGCGTCCTTGTCGGCGATCGGGCTCAGACGTGCGGCCTCGGCGGCGAGCACGGCCTCCTGCTCCTGGGCGGCGCGCCCGACGGCGCGCAGGTCGTGGAGGTCGTGGACGCGGCCCAGACGCTGGACGATCTGGCCGGTGCTCGCGTCGGTGAGGCGCAGCGACGCACGCGCCTGCTCGGGGCTGTGGTCGGGCGTCGGCCAGAACGCCGCGAGCCCGACGCCGACGAGCGCGACGGCGGCGGCAGCAGCGGCGCCGACCAGCCACGGACGACGGCGCGCGGAGGACGGCGCCACGAACGACCGCTCGCGGGTCGACTCGGTCGGCTCCGGCGGCTCCACCGGGCTCGGCGTCGGGGTGCGGTCGAGCGGTGGCTCGGGCGCCGGCTGCTCGCCGCACGCGTTGCAGAACCTCGCGTCGGTCGCCGTCAGGGCGCCGCAGTGGGGGCAGAAGGCGACCGGCAGCGCCTTCGCCTTGACCATCGTGGGGTTGTTGGTGCTGTTGCTCATGGTGACCTCCGGAGCGGATAGGTGGGATGAGCCGCACTGTCGCCCGTCGCGTCGCCGCCGGAAATCGCCCACAGGGGTGGGGCGACCTACACCTCCGCGTCGGAGGAGGCGATCGTCGGGCCGCCGACGGGCGGTGGCGCCGCCACGGGCGCACGCGGCGGGGGCGCCGATCGGAGGTGCCCGGCCGCGGCGACCACGAGCCCGGCGAACGCGCGGGCGCTCGCCGGGCGGTCCGCCGGGTCTTTGGCGAGCCCCGCGACGAGCGCGTCGTCCAGCGCCTCGGGCACGCCGGGCGCCACGGCGCCGGCGCGCGGTGGCGGAGCGTTGAGATGGCCCCACATCGTCGTCGCCGCGTTCTCGCCCTCGAACGGCGCGCGTCCGGTCAGGCAGAAGTGCAGGACGCCGGCCAGCGCGTACACGTCGGCGCGTCCGTCGACCGGATCGCCGCGCAGCTGCTCGGGCGCGAGGAAGTCGAGGGTCCCGACCCACGCGTCGGGCTGGGTCAGCCCGGTGCTCGGGCCGACATGACGGGCGAGGCCGAAGTCCGTCAGGTACACGTGCGCGGGATCGCCCGCGGTCAGCAGGAGGTTGCCGGGCTTCACGTCGCGGTGGACGAGGCCGCCGGCGTGCGCGGCGTCCAACGCGGCGGCTGCTTGCGTCACCAGGTCGACCGCGACGTCCACCGACAGCGGCCCGGCACGGTTGACCAACCGCGCGAGGTCGACCCCGTCCACCAGGCGCATGGCGATGAACAGCAGCCCGTCGTCGTCGCCGGTCTCGTAGACCGGGATGACGTTCGGGTGCTCGATCGTCGCCGCGATGCGCGACTCCAACGCGAACCGCGATCGGAACACCGGGTCGGCGGTGCGCTCCGGCGCGATGAGCTTGATCGCCACGGGACGGTCGAGCGTGAGCTGCACCGCGCGGTAGACGACGCCCATGCCCCCGCGAGCCAGCAGCTCCTCCATGCGGTAGCCGGCGACGATCGAGGTGACACCGACCGGGCGGGCGAGCAGCGGGCCGACGACGCCGGCGTCCCCGGCGGCGAAGCGCTCGCGGAGCTCCTTGTGCGCGCGGTCGGCGCGCCACAGGCCGAGGACGAGCGCGCCGGCGGCCGACAGGGCGAAGGCGACGAGGGGAGCGATCGCGAGCGTCACGACGCCCATCGCGAACAGCGCCTGCGTCGCCACGAGGAAGACGGCGGGGACGATGACCGCCGACGCGAACGCGCCACGCCGCCCGAGCCGGAGCGCGGCGAGCGGGACGGCCAGCGCCATCGCGCCGATCAGCAGGGCGTCGAGCCACCACGGCGCGGAGCGCAGCGGCACGCCGCGCAGCCAGGTGGAGATCGCGTTGGCCTGGACCTCGCCGCCGGCCATGGTGTCGCCTCCGGGTGCCACGGTGGCCAACACGTCCTTGACGCCGGGGTCGGTCGCGGCGACGACCGCGATCTTGCCGCGGATCGCCGCCGACGGCACGTGGCCGGCGAGCAGGTCGCTGAAGCGGACGCGGGAGACCGTCCCGGGCGGCCCCGCGAAGGCGATCCGCGCCTCCCCGTCGGGGAGGTCCGACGGGAGGCGCACGCCCACGGCGCGAGCGACGGTGGCCGACAGGCTCGCCAGGCCGCCGACCGCGATCGGCACGGTGCCGGCGGGCAGGCCGTTCTCCGTGCGGAAGCCGGAGAACCCCGTGCGCATCGACGAGAGCTCTCCGGCGGGCGCGAGGACGTTGGTCCGCCCGCGCGCGTCGGGTGCGAAGGCGGCGAAGACCACGTTCCCGGCCCGACGGGCCGCCGCGCGGACCGCGGCGCTGTCACGCCGCGCCGCCGCGGTCGTCCCCTCGGCGGGGAGCTCGACGTCATAGGCGATCGCGCGCGCCCCGTCGGCGGTCAGCCGGTCGATCGCGCGCGCGTGCTCGATGCGTGGCAGCGGCCACGAGGAGCCCAGCGCGGTGAGCGACTCGCGATCGATCGCGACGAGGACGACGTCGGACGGCGGTGGCTCGGTGCCCCGCACGGCGAAGCGCGCTCGCACGGTCTCCAACTCGAGCCGCGCCGGGGCACCCGTCAGGCCGAGGACCGCTCCGACCACCGCCGGGAGCGCGAGCGCCGGCACGAGGGCGAGCGCGCTCCGCCACGAGGCTCTGCGAGCGCGGGCGTCGTCCATCGCTCAGCGGTGTGCCTCATATCGACCGCCCGCGTGCAGGGTCACCGTCTGGCCCGTGACGAGGTCGTGCACGGCGACGATGCCCTGGCGCACGACCGTGGTCGTGCTGTCGCAGGCCTCGGTCGTCAGCCAGTCGGTGCCGAGGGCCGCCGCCGACGAGTACCCACCGATGGTGTGGAACCCGCCGCGTGGCTTGCGCTTCTTCCTGGCCTTGGCGTGGCGCTCGCGCACGCGGACGGTGTTGACGCTCACGGTCGCCAGCGCGCTGGCTCGGGCGCGCGCTTTGGCCGGGCAGGAGTCGGGACGGGCGAGGAGGACGGAGACCACCGCGGAGCTCCGTGCCTGACCCGGGGTGAAGAGGCCCTGGGAGAAGAACCCGAAGATGGTGTCCTTGGGTTTGCGACCGACCGCCGCGAACAGCTGGACCGAGCCGTGCCGGGTGTCCAGCAGCGTGCCCATGGGCACGGCGGAGCCCGGCGTCAGCGGCGTGGTGGTGCCGTCGGCGGCGCGGACGAGGACACTGCCGGTGACCTTCCCGGCGGTCGTGTCGATGCCCTGACGCGGCGGCGTGATGGGCGTCGCGCTGGTGTCGCGGGCGAACTCCGGCGTGAACGCCACGAAGCGGCTGGTGCGCACGAGCTTGCGGATCTCGCGGGCGGCGTGTGGATAGCGGCGCAGCACGTACGGGCCGTCGGGACGGTTGCCGTGGTTGTAGATCATCATCTGGACCCGCGGGTGATGGTGTGCCCACGCGAACAGGCGCGCGACGAACGCCGCCGAGTCCGAGCCCCAGAGGGCCCACTCGCCGAAGACGACCGGCTTGGTGTGGAAGTGCCGGTAGAAGGTCTCGAGGTCTCGGTAGTTGGGGAACTTGGAGTAGAAGTCGGTGCCGACCCAGTCCACGTACTTGTCGCCCGGCCAGTAGGCCTGGGCGCTGTTGGCGGCCGTCTTCGGGTTGCCCGCCGTCTGGGGGACCCACAGGAACGACACGGGCACCTCCGGGAGCGTGTCGTCGGCCTGGCGCCCGCGGACGGCGGGCAACCCGAGCCGGTGCAGCTCGTGGTCGATCCGCGTCACGGGACCGCCGCGCATGATCAGCACCGAGCGCTTCCAGGCCCGGCGGAAGTTGGCGGTCGAGTGCGAGGCCCCGCGCGAGCGGCCGTTGGCCGAGTACGCGCAGTACGGGTTCCAGTTGCCGTTCATCTCGGGCATGATCCGGACGTAGGTCGGGCCGAACTGCGCGATCTGGGTGTTGAGGCGCAGCAGGTAGGAGTCGCCGTCGCCGAGCGCGATGGCCCGCGGGGTGATCTGCTCGTGGGCCAGCGTGCCGGTCGAGATCGAGAGCATCGGCCGCGAGCGGGCCGCCGCCGCGCGACGGAACGCCCAGTCCGACCGCCCTCCCCATTCGACGAACTGCTGAAGGACGGGCGGGTGCTTGCCGGCGGCCCGCGTCCACCAGCCCGCCGGGTTGGCGCCGGCCAGGCCGGCGTAGACCTTGCCGGGAGGCGGCGCCAACTCGTCGGCGCGCGCGGTTCCCGCCGCGGCCATGACGGCGCACACCAGGAGCACGGAGGCGATCGTCGCCGTCAGGGTTCGGGCGACGTGGGCAGAGGGTGCGGGCGCGGGCAACGGACGACGTCGAGTCGGGCGGGCGCCTCCAGGGCCGCGGCTCCGCCCCCCAAGGCAAGCGGCGGAGCCACGGTCAACCACACGCCCTCCCCGATAGTTCAGGGGTTCCGAGCAGCTCCGCTCAGGCGAACACGCCGGCCCAGAAGCTGGCATGCGTGACGCCGGTGCTGTAGATCCATCGCCCGCCGGACGCGCCACGTCCGGCGAACGGACCGCACCACGTGGCGATGGTGAAGCGGTGGCTGCCCGGCGGGAGGTCCACGCGCAGCGTCCGGCTGGGCCCGCTCTCGAAGGTGCCGGCGATGTCGACGGCGACCTTCCAATGCGTGAGCGACGTCCTCGGCAGGTAGCACGGGTTGTTGTTCAGCTTGATGATGACCGGCGCGGCGCCGGCGCCGGGCGGGTGCGCGAGGCCGGTCACGAGGGCCGCCGCCACCGTCAGCGTGGCGAGCGCGATGCGCGAGCGGAGCACGGTGGGGTGGCCGAGGACGAGGGGCGAGGTCATGACGGTGCCTTTCGGTCGGAGCGCCGAGGGCTCGGCGCGGGTGGATGGCGCCATCATGGGCAGGGCGGGCCGGGGCTCCCAGCCACCTTCGGGGTGAAGACGGCGACACCCGCCCCGGGTCAGCGCAGCCGGCCGCTGACGAGGTACTCGCGGTCGCCGCGGCGCCAGGTCGGCGATCCGTCGTTCCCCGCGGCGTCGAGTCCTCGGCCGTCCACTAGCGCTCGAGGTCGGCGACCGAGACGATCCCGAGCTGCAGCGCCGTCTCGGCGAGCTTCGCGCGCTTCTGGTTCTGCGGGAGATCGTTGAGCTCGAACTTCGCGAACAGCGCGCGCAGGTGCGTCTTGACCGCGTCGAGGCTGAGGAAGATCTCCGCGGCGATCTGCTGGTTGCTGGCGGCCGCGGCGTAGCTCGAGCCGCCGGTCAGATAGGGGCGGCACAGCGCGACCAGCACGCGCTTCTGGGCCGGGCTGACGTCGAGGTCGCCGTCGAGGCCGACGACGAGCGTGGGCGGGACGGGGCGCGCGGCAGGCGCGTTGAACGCGATGACCGTCTTCCCGGCGCGGATGCGGTCGCCATCGCTCAGCCGCCGGCGGCGGGAGACGCGTTGGCCGTTGAGGTAGGTGCCGTTCGTGGAGAGGCCGTCGTCGCTGATCGTCCAGGTGTCGCCGGCACCGGTCAGCTCGGCGTGAAGGCCGGAGACCTCCCCGTCCCAGGCGACGGCGACGTCCGAGTCGGGCCGTCGGCCGATCGTGACGACACGTTGTCGCGCGGCATCCAAGGTGAGCAGACGGAGGCGGTGATCGGCATCGCGCAACGCCAGGAACGGCGTGCCGTCGCGCTCGGCGACCATGAGCGCCTGCAGCTCGGACGGCGTGGCCGAGTGTCGGGCCAACGGATCGCTGAAGACCGCGTGAAGGTTGCCACCGCTGATCTCACGCATAGCGGCGCGTAGCGTACCGGGCCGTGGATGGTCCGCCGGTGGATCTTGATCGTGTCCGGGTGCCGGGGTGCAAACCTCGCCCTTGAGCCCAGCTCGGGGCGCTTCCCGGTGACCCTGGTCGACCGGTCAGGACCGCTTCTCGACGCTCGGGATCGCGTGTAGCTTCGCGCGATGTCTCGCCCGGCCGGCCACGAGCTCGTCACGTCTCCGAGCGGATCCACGCTCCGCCTGGCGCGGTCGGTGCTGCTCGTGCTGCTCGGCGTCCTGCTCGCGTGCTGGGCGCCGCAGGCGCGGGCGGGCGTGATCGTGTCCTTGGGCGACTCCTACTCCTCTGGCGAGGGCTCGGCTCCCTACGACCGGGACACCGACGTCAAGGGCAGCAAGCACAAGTGCCATCGCAGCGACCTCGGCTGGCCGAGGCTGATCGGCGTGACGGCCGACCATCACCTGGCCTGTTCGGGCGCGGTGGTCGCCAACATCCCCGAGACCGGAGACCGCGGGCCCGCGCAGAACGACGCCTCGCCGGACGACGTGACCCAGGTCACGAGGCTGAAGCAGATCGCGGGGACGACGGCGATCTCCCGGGTCGTCATGACCATCGGCGGCAACGACGCGCCGGTGAGCTTTGCCAAGCACCTGCGCAACTGCCGGCTCCTCGGCGCCCACGAGTGCCTTCGCGATGTCGACAAGGTCATCGGCGAGCTGCCGAGCCTGCGCACGCGCCTGGCCAACACCTATCGCAACGTCCAAGCCGCGGCGAGCGGCGCCCCGGTCCTGGTCGTCGGATATCCCGATCTCTTTCCCGCCCCGTCGGCCAAGCGCGTCAAGCTCCACTGCGGCTGGCTGGACCGCCCGACCCTCCAACGGCTGGAGAAGCTCGAAGCGGCGCTGGACTCCACGATCGCCGGCGCGGCGAGCGACGCCAACGTGGACTACGTCACGATGCGCGACGCGCTGAAGGGCCACGAGCTTTGCACGGGGTGGTCGTGGATCCGCGCCCTCGGCGGCAAGCCCGGCGACATCACGGGCGATCAGCAGCAGGGCCATCCCCTCAAAGAGGGCCAGACCGCGATGGCGATCAAGGTCCTGCACTGGCTCAACCAGCATCGCGGACAGTGCCAGGCCGCTTCCCGCGTCGCGACCATCTTGGACAACTCGGGGTCGATGGACAGCAACGACCCCGAGAACATTCGCGCCCAAGCGATGCAGCTGCTGTTGACCAAGCCCGACAACCAGAGCCGCGTCTTCGGCGCGATCAAGTTCGGCGACGATGCCGAGGCCCTGTTCGCCCCGGGACCGGTCGGCCCGAACCAGGCCATGATGCTCGGGACCCTGGCGGGTCTCGACAACGCGAGCGGCGGTACGGACTACAACGCCGCGTTCTCGGAGAGTGCCGCGGAGCAGCCGGACGCCGACGCCCGGATCTTCCTCACCGACGGCGGTCACAACGCCGGGACCTACGCCAACGGTCACCAGGGCGGGCCGCCGACCTACGTCATCGGCCTGAACATCGGACCGGCCGGCAGCGATGAGGACGCCAACCGACTCCAGCAGATCGCCGCCGACACCGGCGGGAAGTACTTCCCGCTCAAGCTCGCGGACGGCGACACCCCGGCCGTGCAGGTCGGCCGCCTGCAGTCGACGATCAACGACATCGACTCGCGCATCACGTGCGACCAGGTCCAGGCCGAGAGCGCGGTCACCGTGACCGCGCCGGGCACCCGGACCGGGACGGCGAGGACCTTGTTCGCGGGCAGCCCGGGCATGGAGGTCGTGCTCAGCTGGGCCAACCCGGACGCCGAGTTCGGTCTCGGATCGCTGACGGTGCGCGATCGCGCCGGGCGGGTCGTCGGCGACCTGTTGGGCACCAAGCGCATCGGCCACAGCCGCAAGAAGCGCACCAAGATCGCTCTGGGACAGGTCGACGGCCAGACCTTCTCGACCGTCACCTTCAAGCGCCCCAAGAACGGCAGCGGCCTGACGCTGACCGTCACCGCCACCGCGCTCCCGGCCCCGACGGCGGTTACGATCCAGATCCGTCCCATCGACCACCCGCCGACCGCGCCCAGCACGACCACGGTCCCCGTCGCCGGCTCGCAGCCCGGCGGCGGCTCGCAGGGCGGGGATCAGCAGGGGCAGGCGCCGAAGCCCAAGGGCAGGATCACGGCGACCGTCTCCGGCAGCGGCACGATCGCCAGCAACCCGGCCGGGATCGCGTGCCCGACCACGTGCACCGCCACCTTCGACTCCGGCGCCACCGTCACGCTCACCCCGACGCCCGCCGCCGGATGGTCCTTCGCCGGATGGACGGGGGACTGCTCCGGAGTCGGTGCGTGCACGATCACCGCCGACGCCGCGGCGGCCAAGACGGTCAAGGCCACGTTCAGCCCACCGCCCCCGCACCGCGTCGACGCCTACAGCAACTACGGTCCCGCCACCGCCGGCCGGGCGATGTGCCGTGGCAACCCCGGGACGCCGTCCTCCATGCCGGGCGGCACCGCGACCCAGACGTTCACCGTGCCCGCCGGCGTCGCGTCGTTGGACCACGCGACGATCCAGATCGACCCCGACAGCCGCGTCAACGCGCACCTGACGGTCTTCGTCAACGGCGCCGCCAGGGCCTCGGCCGACGCGGCCGCGGCGGGCGACACGCAGTTCTCGTTCTCGTCGGTCGGGGTCACACCCGGTGACACGGTGACGTTCTCGATCTCCTTCTCGGCGAGCTTCGGCAAGATCATCACCGTCTACAGCGCCGCGGCCGTCGGCGGCACCCTCACGATCGGCAACAGCTGCCCTGACGGGGCACCGAGCCTGACCAGCGCCAACGGCCTCCGGGCGGTGGTCTCCGGGTGGTCGACCTAGGTCGTGCGTCGCAAGCGTGAGGGATCGCAACAGTCCGCAGCGTGAACGAGGCAGAACCCGCTGAGGACGATGGCAAGCTCTTCTGGTTCACCGCCGCCGGAGCGCAGGCCCAGCGCCACCACGAGCGTTCCCTGCTGTCCGGCGTGCCGCTCGACCAGTTGCAGGGGCTGGACGCCGATCTCGTCGCGCTCCTGAGTGAGCACGCCCACGACGGGCGCGTCCATGCCTGGGGCGCGCGCCCCGGCAGCGCCGCCGAGCAGAGTGGCTCCGGCTCACGCCCGGTTTCCGCTGTGGGGCAAGGTGGTGGCCAAGGCGCCGGACGCCGAGGACGCCTGATCTCCACCATGCGCCCGACCGGCCGTCCCTGTCATGACGTGAGCGGATCGATCACTCCGTCGCGGCCTGTGGCGGCTCGACCAGCAGCTTGAACAGCCACAGCAGCATGATCCCGGCGACGACGGCGCCGAGCAGGCCGACGATGAGGCCGCCCTTGGTCATCAGGTTGGCGGTCGAGCAACTGCTCGAGGCGACGTTGCTGAACGCTTGGGCCATCTGGCCCGTGGTCGTGTGACAGGCCTCGTAGGTCCGGTGGTAGTGGCCTCGGACCGCGAAGCCGACGATCGCGACGAGCGTGCCGATCGTGGCGCAGATGCCAACGGCGACGCGGCGCGGCAGCTCCTCGAAGATGAAGTCGAAGATGTCGATGATGATGTCCATGTGAGTCGTCCTCCTCGCGCCCTGGTGGCGCGACCGATGAGTGTTGTCGATCGGCAGCCTCCCGGGCGTGGGTGGCGGCGTCCATCCGCCATAGGTGGCTTCCGGCTCCGCCCTGAGGGGCGGGGAACGACACCTTTGGGTGGATGCGGGCGGGCCCGTGGCGCGGGAGATTCGTCTTACGGGACGGAGCCCGCTCCGTTCGGTCCGAATCCACCCGCCCGAGGAGCATCATCATGTACTTGCGCACGCTCGCCATCGCCGGACTCGCCGTCGCCGCCATCCCGCTCGCCGGGTGCGGCACCAAGCTCAACGCCGACACCAGCTGCGAGTCCTTCCTGAAGGCCGGACAGCAGCAGCAGGACGAGGGCGTCAGCAGCGTCGCCGCCGACCTGCACGCCGGCAACGCGGTCACGCCGCTCGGCCGCCCGAACATCAACTACATCTGCGCCAACCACCCCGACATGACGCTGGGCGACGCCGTTCGCGCCACGGGATGACCAACCGCCCCGCACGGATGCGGCGAGACGCCGCGGACCTGGTCCGCGGCGTCGGCGTGTTGGAGTCGGCTCCCGTCCCCGGAACGGACCTCGAAGACGGAGAGGAGGCCGACGCGGCGCCTTCCCTATCGGCCCGCGCGTGGGCGTGCGGTCTCGGACTCGGCCGAACGCGCCGTGCCCTCGGGCGGTGAGCCTGCGCCGATGTCGTCGGCATCTACGAAATGCTGGAGCATGATGGACGACACCACGATGTCGCCGGGCGATGCCGACCTCGAGCTCGTGGAGGCCGGCGTGCCGGCGCGGCGGCGCTGGCACTGATGGTGGTCGGCCTGATTGACCGAGGCGGCGGCGCGCGGACGATCACCGGTATGGCGACCACCTCTGGCGCGCGCGTCGCGGTCCCCGTAGACCGCGATGGTCATGCCGTCCTGCGCCTGGCCGGGATGCCGAACCCGCCCGACGGCCGCGTCTACGAAGTGTGGCTCGTCCGGCGCGGGGACAGCCGCGTGCGACGCACGCGCTGTTCGCCGTCCGGCCGGACGGACGTGCCTAAGTGAGCATCCCGGAGAAGATCAGCGACGCTGATCGCATCATGGTCACCGACGAACCGCCGAGCGGCAGCGCGATCCCCACCGGGACCGCCGCGGCAAACGCGGATCTGCCCTAAGCGCTCGCGCGCGGACGAACGCGGCGGCCGGCGTGCCAAGTCGGCGGTGTTGACCGCAAATGGGTGATCTGTCCGCCGCCCGGCCGCGCAAGACCGGACATGACGAACATCGACATCGATCAGCTGGACCGCTCCGGCGACCTCCGGCAGGCCGCAGATGACGCGGGCGCGTGGGACCCGAGCGGGACGCGGCGCCAGATGCTGCGCAACGCGGGGATCGGTGGCGCGGCGGTCTTCGGGCTCAACGCGCTGCTGTCGCCGCTGGACGCGTTCGCCTCGGCGACCGCGGGGCAGAAGGGCGCCTACTCGACCTCGGGGTCGAAGTCGATCCGGCGCGGCAAGGCCAACGCCAACGACGTCAAGATCGGCAACTACGCGCTGACGCTGGAGTACCTGGAGGCCGCGTTCTACGCCGCCGCGGTGCAGGCCAACTACCCCGACGCCGACATCAACGCGTTCGCCAAGACCGTCGCCGCCCACGAGGCCGCGCACGTCACGGCGCTCAAGAAGGTCCTCGGCAAGGCCGCGGTCAAGCCGCCGGAGATCAACACCGCCACGGTCGGCAAGCTGCTGGCCGACCAGAACACGTTCATGAAGACCGCCGCGGCGATCGAGCCGGTCGGCACCGCCGCCTACGCGGGCGCCGGGCCCTACCTGAACAACTTGGCGATCGTCAAGGCCGCGCTGTCGATCCACTCGGTCGAGGCCAACCACGCCGCCTACGCCGCGGCGCTGGTCAAGTTGAAGGGCATCGACGCCACGGCGGACCCCATCCCCAACGCCTTCAACCCGGCCTACACGTTCAACAAGACCATCAAGACGGTCTCCGGCCTGGACCTCGTCAAGGGCGACCTCCAGCCGTAGAGGCGAAAGGAGCCAAGACCATGAACATGGATCAGATCTCCGTCGTCGAGTTCGACGGCGACGAGGCGGTCGCCGAGGCGGTCGCCGGGCTGGAGGAAGCCGGCGCGACGCGCGGGTCGTTCTTCCGGCGTTCGGGCGCGGCGGCCGGTGGGCTGGGCGTCGCGGCGGCGCTGGTGCCGTCGTTCTTCGGTGGGACGGCCGGGGCGCGCGAGGGTGGCAGCAAGGCGCAGGACGTCAAGATCCTCAACTTCGCGTTGACGTTGGAGTACCTGGAGGCCGCGTTCTACCGCGAGGCCGTCAACCGTGGGATCTACTCGGGCGCGGTGGGGACGTTCGCCGCGACGGTCGCGTCGCACGAGGCGACGCACGTCGCGACGCTGAAGTCGGTGCTGGGGTCCAAGGCGGTGGCGTCGCCGAGCTTTGACTTCAAGGGCACCACCAAGCAGTGGAAGACGTTCCTGCGCACCGCCAAGGTGCTGGAGGACACGGGCGTCGCGGCCTACCAGGGCCAGGCGCCGCGCATCCACCAGAACGCGGTGCTCGGGCCGGCGGCGGCGATCCTGGCCGTCGAGGCCCGGCACGCCGCGTGGGTCCGCGACCTGCTCGGCGCCGGCAAGACGGTCAAGCCCGCGCCGGCGGCGTTCAGCACGCCGCACTCGATGGAGGCCATCCTGGCCGCCGTCAAGAAGACCGGCTTCATCAAGTCCTAGCCCTCGACCTGGAGATCAAGACATGTTGTTCATGAACCAGAAGCCCCGGGTCGACCTGACCGCCGTGCTGGACTACGACACCGACGGCGCGCTGGCCGAGACGGCGGCCGAGGCGCAGCGCCACTCGCGCCGGGCGTTCCTGCGCCGGTCGGGGATCGCCGCCGGCGGCGCGGTCGCGGCGGGCGCGATGGTGCCCGGCCTGACCTCCGGCGCGATGGCAGCGACGCCCAAGGGTGACGTCGCGATCGCGAACTTCGCGCTCACACTGGAGTACCTGGAGACGGCGTTCTACGCTGCGGCGCTCAAGCACGCGGGGCTCACCGGTGAGCACAAGCGTCTCGCGCGGACCGTCCACGCCCACGAGGCCGCCCACGTCGCGGCGCTGAAGAAGATGCTCGGCAGCGCCGCGGTCAAGAAGCCGTCGTTCGACTTCGGCTCGGCCGTGCAGTCCCAGGCGGCGTTCACCGCCACCGCGATCACGCTGGAGGACACCGGCGTGCAGGCCTACCAGGGCCAGGCCGCGTTCATCAAGAGCCAGGCCGTGTTCAAGGCCGCGCTGTCGATCCACCCGGTCGAGGCCCGCCACGCCGCCTGGATCCGCCAGATCGCCCACCAGAACCCGGCGCCCGCCGCGTTCAACCCCTCGCTCACCAAGTCGCAGGTCCTGGCCGCCGTCCAGGGCACCGGCTTCATCAAGAGCTAGAAGAAGGAGATCAAGAACATGCCCATCGGCGTCCCCGAGATGTTGATCATCCTCGTCATCGCGCTGGTCGTCCTCGGCCCCAAGAAGCTGCCCGAAGCGGGCAAGTCGCTCGGCAGCGGCATGCGCGAGTTCAAAAGGAGAGCCTGTCCGGCGCATCCGCCCGCGACGACGAACGCGCCTAGTGAGCGGCGCGCCCGCCTCGGGATCTTGTCGACCGCAAGCTCTGCAAGGAGTTCAAGGCCTACAAGATGCGCGAGGCGGCCGAGCTGCGCGAAGCGCTGGAGGCGGGCGCTGACCTCCGTGACTGCCATGGTCGCAAGTTGAAGCCCTTGGGTCCCGCGTCGATGCGCAAGCTGATCGACCGCGCTGGCGATCATCCTGGACGAGGCCGCCGAGGACGAGTACCTGGACGCCAACCCGCGCGCGGCAAGCGCATGCGGGTCCGGGTTCCCCAAGCCCAAGCGCACGTTCCTGGAGATGGACGAGCTGGCGTGTCTGCTGGACTGCGCCTCCGACCAGGACAAGCTGCTCCCCGACGAGCCCGAGGACGACGGCGACACCCGCACCTCGGCGCAGGCGATGGTCGCCCACTGCCTCATGCGCGGCCTGGAGGGCGCCAGCGCCATCAAGCCGCGGGTCCTGGTCGCCGTCTAGCGATCGGCAACATCATCAACCTGAAAAGCGCCTCAGTGTCAGGCTTGGTGATGCGGATGGTGGTGGTGTCCGCTTGGGGTTGTTGGGTTCCGGGAGGGCGGCGGGCTGACTCGTAAAGCGCCTGTCTTTGTGACCTGGCGGGGTTGT
>Ga0335075_10000423_pt1 | contig 76489 bp, 59 predicted proteins | sample Lox_Sample_24_FD_206723 | JGI IMG/M metagenome (GOLD analysis project Ga0335075, IMG submission 206723) | Soil microbial communities from Loxahatchee National Wildlife Refuge, Florida, United States - Lox_Sample_2.4 | ecosystem: Environmental > Terrestrial > Soil > Wetlands | place: USA... | reverse complement strand
CGCCGCCTCGACCGCCGCCTCGACCGCCGCCTCGACCGCCGCTTCAACCGGCATCGATCAGGAGCACCACGGCCTGCGCGGCAATGCCTTCGGCCCGGCCCAGAAAGCCGAGCTTCTCGGTGGTCGTCGCCTTCACGTTGACCTGATCGACACCGACCTCCAGCAGCTCCGCCACCTCGCGGCGGATCTCGTCCCGCACCGGCGACAGCTTCGGCCGCTCCGCCAGCACCGTCAGGTCGGCATTACCCACCCTGAGCTTCCGTTCGCGCAGCATGTCCATCACCGCCCGCACGAAGCGCTTGCTGTCCTCACCCTTCCAGCGTGGATCGGTGTCCTTGAAGTGCTGGCCGATGTCTCCGAGCCCGGCGGCCCCGAGCAGCGCGTCGGTGAGCGCATGCAACACCACATCGCCATCGGAATGAGCCACCACGCCGTGCGTATGCGCAACGCGTACGCCCCCCAGCATCACGAAGTCGCCGGGGCCGAATGCATGGACATCGATACCGGAGCCAATTCTCATCAGCGGTTTTCCTTCAGCAGCGCGGCCGCGATTGCAAGATCCGCGGCGCCGGTGATCTTCAGATTTGCGGCTGCGCCTTCGACCAGCTTCGGCCGGTCACCCAGCCACTCGATGGCCTGCGCCTCGTCGGTCGGAACGCGGCCGGCAGCATGCGCCCGGTCGAGCGCCTCGCAAAGCCGCCCGTAGCGGAACATCTGCGGCGTGAGCGCGCGCCAGAGCCCCGACCTGTCCACGGTCTGCTGCACTTCCCGCGAAGCGTCGGTACGCTTCAAGGTGTCCGCCGCCGGGGTGGCCAAAAGGCCTCCTACCGGATGAGCGTCGAGCTCGGCGAGGAGACCGTCGAGGTCCTTGCGCGGTAGACAGGGCCTTGCCGCGTCGTGGACCAGAACCCAGTCGTCGCGAGCGGCGCGCTCCACAAGAGCCGCCAGGCCATTGCGCACCGAGTGGCTTCGCTCCTCGCCGCCTCCCGCGACGAGGACGCTGGGCGCAGCAACGGCCGCCCAGTAGGGATCATCCTGCGCCAGCACCACCACGGCGCCTGCGCACCGATCATCGGTCAGGAAGGGAGCCAGGGCCCATTCGATCACCGTCCGCCCACACAGCGGCGCGTACTGCTTGGGACGGTCGGTACCGAAGCGGCGGCCTATCCCCGCGGCAGGCATTACCAGCCAATACCTCATCCTGCCAGTTTATACGATGCCGGCGACGCTCAATCGCCGCATCGAGCGTCGCCGTCAATTGCCGCCGTGGCCATCCTTCGCGACCTTTGCAGTCGCGGCAGTGGAAGCCGTGGCGACCGGCGCGGGCTGCACGACCTGATAGAACGTCTCGTTGGGACCGATCATGCCGAGGTCGCTGCGGGCGCGCTCTTCGATCGCCGCGGTGCCGGCCTTGAGGTCCTGCACCTCGGCATCGAGGCGACTGTTGCGCTCGATCAGGGTCGCATTCAACTTCTGCTGCGCGGCGACGGCGTGTTGCAGTCGTGTCACGCCGCGCACACCGTCGTCGGAGACCCAGATCCGGTATTGGAGCAGGATCAGCGCAACGGCCAAGGCTGCAGTGAGCCACCTCATGTAGTCATAAGGCCAGCAGCTCCTCGCTAGACCTTCACCGGGAAGGCATCGCGGCCGGCATAGCGGACCTTGCCGAGCTCGGCTTCGATGCGCAGCAGCTGGTTGTACTTGGCGATCCGGTCGGAGCGCGACAGCGAGCCGGTCTTGATCTGCGTGGCCGCGCTGGCCACCGCGAGATCGGCGATGGTGCTGTCCTCCGTCTCGCCCGAGCGGTGGGACATCACGGCGGCGTAATGGGCATCATCCGCCATGTCGATCGCGGCCAGCGTCTCCGTCAGCGTGCCGATCTGATTGGGCTTGATGAGGATGGCGTTGGCGACGCGCTTCTCGATGCCTTCCTTCAGGATCTTCGTGTTGGTGACGAAGATGTCGTCGCCGACGAGCTGATGCTTCTCCCCGAGAGCCCGGGTGAGCTGCGCCCACCCGTCCCAGTCGGCCTCGGCCATGCCGTCCTCGATGCTGACGATGGGATAGCGGCCGGCGAGATCCGCGAGGTAACGGGTGAACTCCGCGCTCGAGTAGCGCTTCTTCTCCGCCTTGAGGTCATAGCTGCCGTCGTGGAAGAACTCCGAGCTCGCGCAATCGAGTCCGAGATGGATGTCGCGGCCGGCCTCGTAGCCGGCCTTCTCGATGGCCTGCAGGATGACTCCGAGCGCCTCCTCGTTGGACCCCAGGTTGGGTGCGAAGCCGCCCTCATCGCCGACGGCCGTGGAGAAGCCGCGATCGCCCAGGATCTTCTTCAGATGATGGAAAACCTCGGCGCCATACCGCAACGCCTCGTGGAAGCTCGGCGCGCCGATCGGCAGCACCATGAACTCCTGGATGTCGAGGCCGTTGTTGGCATGCGCGCCGCCATTGATGATGTTCATCATCGGCACGGGCATCACCGGCTCGCGGCCGGCGGTCAGGCTCTGGGCGAGGTAGCGGTAGAGCGGCAGCCCGGCATCGCGCGCGGCGGCATGCGCGGTCGCGAGCGAGACGGCGAGAATGGCGTTGGCGCCGAGGCGCCCCTTGTTGTCGGTGCCGTCGAGATCGATCATCTTCTGGTCGATCCCCCCCTGGTCGCGCGCATCCGCGCCTACCACGGCGGACTTCAGGACCGTGTTGACGTGCTCGACGGCATTGAGCACACCCTTGCCGAGATAGCGCTTCTTGTCGCCGTCACGCAGCTCCACCGCCTCGCGCGTCCCCGTGGAGGCGCCCGACGGCACCGCCGCGCGCCCCAGCACGCCGGAATCGAGAATGACGTCGGCCTCGACGGTGGGGTTGCCGCGGGAATCGAGGATCTCACGGCCGCGGATGTCGGCGATACGGGTCATCTTGGATTTCCTTCTGATGCAAGCAGCGACTCCTCGAGCGGCCGCGCTTTCACGGCGTCATCGAGAGCCTTCAGGGTGAGGAGCAGCGGCTCCATCCGATCGAGGGGCCACGCATTGGGTCCGTCGGAGAGCGCATGCGCCGGATCGGGGTGGGTCTCCATGAAGAGGCCGGAGACACCCGCCGCCACCGCCGCGCGGGCCAGGACGGGGATGAACTCGCGCTGGCCGCCCGAAGCCGCGCCGAGGCCGCCCGGCAGCTGCACCGAGTGGGTGGCATCGAACACCACGGGACAGCCGGTCGAGCGCATGACCGACAGGGAGCGCATGTCCGAGACGAGATTGTTGTAGCCGAAGGAGAAGCCGCGCTCGCAGACGAGGATGGAGTCATTCCCGGTCGAGCGGGCCTTGTCGACGACGTTGCCCATCTCCCAGGGCGAGAGGAACTGCCCCTTCTTGATGTTGACGGGCTTGCCCCGCGAGGCGACGCCGACGATGAAGTTGGTCTGCCGGCAAAGGAACGCGGGCGTCTGCAGCACGTCCACCACGGCGGCGACCTCGTCGAGCGGCGTGTCCTCATGGACATCGGTGAGCACCGGCACGCCCAGGCTGCGCCTCACCCCTTCCAGGATTTTCAGGCCCTGCTCCATCCCGGGGCCGCGATAGCTCGCGCGCGAGGAGCGGTTCGCCTTGTCGAAGGAGCACTTGAAAACGAAAGGGATACCGAGACGGCCGGTGATCTCCTGCAGCCGCCCGGCGACCTGCTGCGTGAGCTCGGCGCTCTCGATGACACAGGGACCCGCTATGAGAAAGAGCGGACGGCCGATGCCGATCTCCTGTCCCGCGATTTTCATGCGAAATCAGGCACAGGGATGTGCCCCGCCGCGCCTCATCAAGCCCCCGCTGCTTGCGGCAGGAGCGAAGCCCGCTGGGCGCGCGCGGCGCGGATGAAGCCGGTGAAGAGCGGATGGCCGTCGCGCGGCGTCGAGGTGAACTCCGGATGGAACTGGGTGGCGACGAACCACGGATGACTGGGGATCTCGATGACTTCCACCAGGCTGTCGCGCGAGAAGCCGGAGAAGCGCATGCCCGCCTGGCGGTAGCGGTCGAGGAAGTTGTTGTTGAACTCGTAGCGGTGGCGGTGGCGCTCGAAGATCGAGTCCTTGCCGTAGAGGTCCCGGGCGCGGGTGCCGGCCCCGAGCAGGATCTCCTGGGCGCCGAGGCGCATGGTGCCGCCCTTGCCCGAGCTCTCGTCGCGGGTCTGCGTGCCGCGGGCCTGGTCCTGCCACTCGCTGATGAGCGCGATCACCGGATTCGGCGTCGCGCGGTTGAACTCGGTGCTGTTGGCGGCCGCAAGCCCGAGCGCGTGGCGGCCGAACTCGACGATGGCGACCTGCATCCCCAGGCAGATGCCGAGGTAGGGGACCCCATGCTCGCGCGCGTAGCGCACCGCCTGGATCTTCCCTTCGATGCCGCGCTCACCGAAGCCGCCCGGCACGAGGATGGCATCCATCCCCTGCAAGGCATGCGTGCCGTGCTGCTCGATGTCGGTGGACTCGACGTAATGGATATTCACCCGGGTGCGGGACTTCAGTCCGCCGTGCATCAGCGCCTCGTGCAGCGAGAGGTAGGAATCGCGCATCTGCACGTACTTCCCGACCATCGCGACGTCGACCTGGCCGTCGGGGTTCGCCTTGGCGCTGACGACCTGACGCCACTCCGTGAGATCGGTCTGCGGCACCTGCAATCGCAGCTTGTCGACGACGATCTCATCGAGCGCCTGCTCGTGCAGCAGAATCGGGATCTGGTAGATGTCGTCGGCGTCGATCGCGGAGATGACCGCCCGCTCCTCGACGTTGGTGAAGAGCGCGATCTTGCGCCGCTGCTCCTCCGGCAGCGGGTGCTTGCAGCGGCAGAGCAGCACATCCGGCTGAATGCCGATGCCGCGCAGCTCCTTGACCGAATGTTGGGTCGGCTTGGTCTTGATCTCGCCGGAGCCGCCGACGATGGGCACCAGCGTCAGGTGCAGGTAGACGCAGTTGCTGCGCCCGAGCTCGACGCCGAGCTGGCGTATCGCCTCGAGGAACGGCAGCGATTCGATGTCGCCCACCGTGCCGCCGATCTCCACCATGCACACGTCGGCGCCTTCGGACCCGAGCTGGATGCTGCGCTTGATCTCATCGGTGATGTGCGGGATCACCTGCACCGTGGCGCCGAGATAATCGCCGCGGCGCTCCTTGGCGATCACCCGCTCGTAGATGCGGCCGGTGGTGAAATTGCTGTGGCGCCCGGTGGTCGTGCGCACGAAGCGCTCGTAGTGGCCGAGGTCGAGATCGGTCTCCGTGCCGTCATGGGTGACGAACACCTCCCCATGCTGGAAGGGGCTCATGGTCCCGGGGTCCACGTTGATGTAGGGGTCGAGCTTGACCATGGCGACCTTGAGGCCGCGGGCCTCGAGAATCGCGCCGAGCGAGGCGGCGGCGATGCCCTTGCCCAATGAGGACACCACGCCACCGGTGACGAATACGAATCGCGCCATATTTAAATCAGAGGATGTCCCGTCGTGAGAAGTGCTGCCAGCAGCGCCCGTGAATGAGAGCCTGGACGACGGGAGAGCAGGTTATCACAAAATCGCCGGGAGCGGCTTCACACCGGTCCGCCGCCGCGTCTGTGCCAGACGAGCCGGCCGCGATGCCGCGCGTCAGGCGGCGCCCGCACCGACTCGTCGATCCAGAGGTCCGCCGCTGCGATGAGCGTGCCGTCCGCAAGAATCAGCGGCAGCTGCGCGCGCTCCGCCAGCCGTACTTGAGCTTCCTGCAGCAAGCTCTTGAGCGCGCGACGCGGACCACCGCGCCGCAGACGCAGCCGCTCGCCCCCGCGCCGCCAGGTGATGGCGAGCCGTGGCGGCAGCGCGTCGAGATCGATGGGTCCATGCCGCTGGGGAGTCAGCTCCAGGGCGCCACCGTCGGGCAACGCGCAGGCGCACGACTGTCGCCAGTCCCACACGAGTTGTCCCTCCGGTACCGCCGCTGCCGAGGCTGGCGCTGAATCCAACACGGGCGCCCGCTCCGCGAGTGAGAGCAGGTCCGCGTGCCGCATGACGACGATCCGCCGCGCGGCAGCGGCCTCCCGGCTCGACTCGATGTCCCACTCCACCCGTGGATGCGCATCCGCGCGCGCATCGATGAGTGGGCCGGCGATCTCCTCGAGGCGCCGCGCGTCGGGCAGAGTGCGGCCCGCGCTCGCGATCCAGAGCCTCAGCACGTTGCGCCGGCGTTCCGCCGGCAGCATCCTCAGTACCTTCACCGAGAGCGAGGCGCCGTCGGCGGCCCGCTCGAGATCGGCCCGTGCGAGCGTGGCGAGCAGTCCTTGCGCCTCGGCGGCGTGCCGCGCCGAACGGGCCACCGCCGCGGCGACCCCCGGCCAGCGCTCACGCACGGCGGGCAGTACACGCCGCCGCAGGTAGTTGCGGTCGAAGCGCTCATCGCGGTTCGTGTCATCCTCGATCCAGGTCAGCTCGCGGGCGCGCACCCAGGCCTCGAGCTGCGAGCGGGTGCAGGTGAGCAGCGGCCGCACGAGGCTTCCGGCGCCGAGCGGCGCAATTGCCGGCATGGCGGCGAGGCCCGGGAGACCGCAGCCGCGGAAGAGCTGCAACAGTACGGTCTCGAGCTGGTCGTCCTGCGTGTGGGCCGTCAGCAGCGTCTCGTCCCTGCGCAAGTGCTCCGCGAAGCATCGATAGCGCGCCGCTCGTGCAGCCTCCTCCAGCGAGGCACCGCGCTCACGCGCCACTTGCACCGAGACTACTCGCAGCGGAACGCCGAGCCGGCGCGCGAGCTTGCGGCAATGTGCGCTCCAATGCTTCGCGTTCGGATGAAGGCCGTGATTTACGTGCAAGGCGCGTAAGCGTAAACCGTCGGCGGCGCCGTCGGAGCACGCGTCGGCGAGAGCCGCGAGCAGCGCGGTAGAATCCACGCCGCCGCTCAGAGCGAGGCAGATCGAAACGTCCGGGAATCCAGGCAGAAGGTGCGCGAGGCGCTCGCGGAGCCAGTCGGGACCGAAGGCGTCTGCCCGCTTACTCCTGGCTCTCACTGAAGACCCCGAAGGAGGCGATCCGGCGCGAGCGCGCGGCGCGCAGCTCATCGCGCGGAATCGACTCGAGCGCATCGAGGTGTTTCAGCAGCGCGGCCTTGAGACTGGCCGACGTGGCGCCGGGATCGCGGTGCGCGCCGCCGAGCGGCTCCTCGATCACCTCATCGACCAGCCCCAGCTTCGACAGTCTGTCGGCGGTCATGTTGAGCGCCTCCGCGGCGGCTTCCTTCTTGTCCTGGCTCTTCCAGAGAATCGACGCGCAGCCCTCGGGCGAGATGACCGAGTACGTGCTGTACTGCAGCATGAGCAGGCGGTCGCAGACCCCGATGGCCAGCGCACCGCCGGAGCCGCCCTCCCCCGTCACCACCGTCACGATCGGCACGCTGAGCACGGACATCTCGAAGAGATTGCGGGCGATCGCCTCGCTCTGGCCGCGCTCCTCGGCGCCGACGCCGGGGTAGGCGCCTTGGGTGTCGATCAGGGTGACGAGCGGCAGCCCGAAGCGCTCGGCCAGCCGCATCAGCCGCAGCGCCTTGCGATAGCCTTCCGGCTTGGGCATGCCGTAATTGCGCCGCACCCGCTCCTTGGTGTCGCGCCCCTTCTGGTGGCCGATGATCATCACCGGGCGGCCATCGATGCGGCCCAGGCCGCCGACGATCGCCTGGTCATCGGCGAACATGCGATCGCCGTGCAGCTCGCTGAACTCCGCGCAGATGGAGGCGACATAATCCAGCGTGTAGGGACGGCGCGGATGGCGCGCCAGCTGCGTGATCTGCCAGGGCGTGAGGTTCGCGAAGATGCTGGTGGTCAGCTGCCGGCTCTTGGCCTGCAGGCGTGAGATCTCCTCCTGGATGTTGACCTCGGATTCGGACGTGACATGCCGCAGCTCCTCGATCTTGGCTTCGAGCTCGGCGATGGGTTGTTCGAAATCCAGGAATGCAACGGCCATGCAGTCTTACCGCGACTTTCTCACGCTGCGCGTGAGGTTAAGGGGCCACAGCCCCGGGCGCAAGCGCCGCGGTCAGCGGCGCGTACTTGACGTCCACCGACCCGTGACCCAGCAACTCCTCGAGGCCCTCCCGCAGCTCACTCGTGGCCCGCACGGCCCATTCCGGCCCCAGCCTGAGCACCCCGCGTGCCGCGGCGCCGGAATATTCGATGGTGACGTTGCAGGGGCCGGGCCTGAAGGCGGCGAGAATCTCCGCCAGGCGCGCCTGCAGCGCCGCCGAGTCCGGCCGATCGTGCGGCCATGTCAGATCGATCCGGCGCGCCTGCTGCTCCCCCGTCCTGCGCAGGTCGGTGATCCGGCGCGCCTGCAGCCGCCAGCCATCGCTGAAATCATCGAAACGCAGCATGCCCTCGACCAGGATCATCGCATCCTTCACGATCACATCGCGATACTTCTGGTAGACATCCTCGAAGAGCGACACTTCGACCCGGCCGCTGCCGTCGTCCAACGTCACGATGAAGCGCGGCCCGCGCTTCTTGACCTCATCGACCAGACCCCCGACCGTCACCGCCTTGCCGCCGCCGAAGCGCACCGGCTCGGCGCCGGGCATCGGCCGCTCGCTCGTAAGGTCCCCGATCCAGTGCGAGGCCACACAGGCGAGCAGCGTGGCGTAGCCTTTCGCGGGATGGCCGGTGAGGTAGAGCCCGAGCGTCTCGCGCTCGCCGGCCAACCGCACCGCCTCCGTCCACTCCCGAAGGGCCGGCCCGTCTCCTCTTGATGGAAGCGCCGACGGCTGTGCGGACGATGGCGCGGGCCCGAGCCCGAAAAGATCGTTCTGCCCGGCTTCGTGCGCCCTGGAGTTCTGATCGCCGAGCTGCATGGCCGACGGCAGGCGCTGCATCAGCGTCGCCCGGTTGGGCCCGAGCGCATCGAGGCTGCCGGAGCGCAGCAGCGCTTCCAACACGCGGCGGTTGATCTTCTGCAGATCGAGCCGCCGACAGAGCTCATCCAGGCTGGTGAAGACCCCGCGGGCCTCGCGCTCGGCGACGATCGCCTCCACTACGCCCTGCCCCACGCCACGCACCGCGCCCAGGCCGTAGCGGATGGCGCTGTCGCCCTCGACGGCGAACTCATACGCCGAAGTGTTGATGTCGGGCGGACGCACTTCGAGCTTCATGGCGGCGCATTCGTGGATCAGCGTCACGACCTTGTCGGTGTGATCCATGTCGGCGGACAGCATGGCCGCCATGAAGGCGGCGGGAAAATGCGCCTTGAGGTATGCGGTCTGGTAGGACAGCACCGCGTAGGCCGCGGCGTGACTCTTGTTGAACCCGTAGCCGGCGAACTTCTCCATCTGGTCGAAGATCGCATTGGCGACCCGCTCCGCGATGCCGCGCGCCGCGGCGCCCGCGACGAAGACACCGCGCTGCTTGGCCATCTCCTCGGGCTTCTTCTTGCCCATGGCGCGGCGCAGCAGGTCGGCGCCGCCGAGCGTATAGCCGGCCAGGCGCTGGGCGATCTGCATCACCTGCTCCTGGTAGACGAACACGCCGTGAGTGACTCCCAGCACCTGCTCCATGTCAGGGTGCAGGTACTCGGGCTTCTTGCCGTGCTTGCAGGCGACGTATTCCGGGATCAGGTCCATCGGGCCCGGCCGATATAGCGCACCGAGCGCGATCAGGTCATCGAAACGATCGGGCCTCGCATCCTTGAGCATGCGCTGCATGCCGCCGGACTCGAACTGGAAGACCGCCACGGTCTGCGCCCGCTTGAACACCCGGTCGTAGGTGAAGGCGTCGTCCAGCGGGATCTTGCCGATGTCCAGCGCGGGCTCGCCGCTGCCGACGCGCCGTGCGTTGATCGCCTTGACGGTCCAGTCGATGACGGTGAGGGTGCGCAATCCCAGGAAGTCGAACTTCACGAGGCCGGCCGCCTCGACGTCATCCTTGTCGAACTGGGTGACGAGGCTGCCGCCCGACTCGTCGCAATAGAGCGGCGCGAAGTCGGTCAACACCGACGGCGCGATGACGACGCCGCCGGCGTGCATGCCGGCGTTGCGCGTCAGTCCTTCCAGCGAGCGCGCCAGATCTATCAGGTTGCGGACGTCCTCCTCTGAATCGTACAGCCGCTTGAGCTCGGGCTCTTTCTGCAGCGCGTCATCGAGCGTAATGCCGAGCTCGAACGGGATGAGCTTGGCGATCTTGTCGACGAAGCCGTAGGTCATGCCGAGAACACGGCCGACGTCGCGCACCACGGCTTTGGCGGCCATGGTGCCGTACGTGATGATCTGAGAGACGCGTTCGCGGCCGTAGTGGCCCGCCACGTAGTCGATCACGCGGTCCCGGCCCTCCATGCAGAAGTCGACATCGAAGTCGGGCATGGAGACGCGCTCGGGATTCAGGAAGCGCTCGAAGAGAAGATCGTAGCGCAGGGGATCGAGATCCGTGATGCGCAGACTGTACGCCACCAGGGAGCCGGCGCCGGAGCCGCGGCCGGGGCCCACCGGGACGCCGTTCTCCCGCGCCCAACGGATGAAGTCCGCGACGATCAGGAAGTAGCCGGCGAAGCCCATCTGGCAGATGACATCGAGCTCATCGCGCAGGCGCTTGCCATAGAGCGCGGCGTCCACCGTGCCGAGCTCCGCCAGGCGCTTCCCGAATCCCGATTCGGCCTCCCGGCGCAGGAAATCCTCGGTCGTCATGCCGCCGGGAACCGGATAAGGAGGCAGGCGCGGCTGGCCGAGCTTGAGGGCGAGGCTGGCACGGCGCGCGATCTCGACGGAGTTGGCCAGCGCTTCGGGGATGTCGGCGAAGAGGCGCGCCATCTCCTCCGGGGAGCGCAGGTACTGCTGGGCGGTGTAGCGTCGCACGCGGCCGGCGTCGGCCAGGAGGGCGCCATCGTGGATGCAGACGCGCGCTTCGTGCGACTCGAAGTCGCTCTGCTCGAGAAAGCGTACGTCATTGGTGGCGACCACGGGAATGCCCCGCCGGCCGGCCAGGCTGACGGCGGCCGCGATGTAGCTTTCCTCGTTGGCCCGGCCGACGCGCTGCAGCTCGATGTAGTAGCGTTCGGGAAGCAGTGCCAGCCAGCGCTCGAGCGCACGCGCCGCATCCTCGTCGCGGCCATTGACCAGCGCCCGCCCGACATCGCCCTCCGTCGCACAGGAGAGCCCGATGAGACCTTCGAGCGTCTCCACGGTCAGCCAGTCGCGCTCGATCAGGGGCACGCCCCGCTGCTGGCCTTCCAGGTAGGCGCGGCTGACGAGGCGCGTGGCGTTGTGGTAGCCGGTCTGGTTCTGACAGATGAGCGTGATGCGCGTCGGCTGCTGGCGCTCGCCGGGCTCGCGCACCAGCAGGTCGACGCCGATGATGGGCTTGACGCCGCGCGCGAGCGCGGCGCGGTAGAACTTGACCATCGCAAAGAGATTGCTCTGGTCCGTGGCGGCAACGGCGGGCATGCCGGCGGCGGCGACGGCCTCGATGAGCTCGGGTACGCGTACGACGCTGTCGATCAGCGAATACTCGGTATGCAGGCGCAGGTGCACGAAGCCCGCGGACATGTCAGGACTCCGTGCCGGTGCCGGCGAGGGGCAGCTCGCACTGCGGGTCGGGCAATTCGCCGAAGGCCACTCTCACCGGGCTGAAGGAGCGGCGATGCTGCGGCGACGGCTCGCGGGTCCGCAGCGCCTGCAGATGCGCCGGCGTGCAATAGCCCTTGTGCGCGGCGAGCTCGAAGCCCGGGTAGCAGGGATCGAGCGCCTCCATCATGGCATCCCGATGAGTCTTGGCGAGAATGGAGGCGGCGCTGATGGCGGCAATGCGCGCGTCCCCTTCGATGATGGCTTCCACCGTGCAGCCCAGCGGCAGATCGCCGATCGGCGGAAGTTGGTTGCCGTCGACCTGTACGTGTGTGGGACAAACCGGCAGACGCAGCAGCGCGCGGCGCATCGCGAGGAACGTCGCGCCGAGAATGTTCAGGGCATCGATCTCGTCGCGGTCGGCCCATGCGACCGCCCAGGCCAGGGCACGGGCACGGATCATCGGCGCGAGACGCGCCCGCGCCTGCGCAGTGAGCGCTTTGGAGTCGGCGAGTCCCGGGATCCTGCGGCGCGGGTGCAGGATGACCGCGGCGGCCACGACCGGCCCGGCAAGCGGGCCGCGGCCCGCTTCGTCAACCCCGGCGATGCGTCTGAAAGTGCGAGTCATCTGGGTAGCAGCGCCAGAATCGCCTCGGCCGCGCGCGCTGCAGCGCCGCCGCGCAGCGTCTGGTGAACCTTGCGGAATTCCTCGTCGAGCTCGCGCAGATACGCGCGATCCGACAGGCGCCCGAGGAGCGCTTCGCCGAGCGCGGCGCCGCTCACCTGCTCCTGGAAGAGCTCGGGCACGAGCGCCCGTCCGACGAGCAGATTCGGTTGCGAGAAGTACGGCACCTTGACCAGTCGCAGTTTTCGCAGCAGGAACGCGGTCAGCGCGCCGAGACGATACGCCACGACCATCGGCCGGCGCGACAGCAGCGTCTCCAGTGTAGCGGTTCCCGAGGCGACGATGGCTGCGTCAGACGCGGCAAGCGCCTGTTGAGCCCGGCCCTCGAGCAGCAAAATCTTCGGTGCCGTAGGCACTTCCGCACGTTTGCTCTCGAAGGCCTCACGAGCGCGTTCCGTTGCCATGGGGGCGATGAACTGCAGATCCGGACGGCGCTCGGCGAGCCAGGCCGCGGCCCGCAGGAAATCCGCTGCCAGCCGCTCGACCTCACCGACACGGCTGCCCGGCAGGAGCGCCACGAGGGTGGCGGAGCCGGACACGCCGAGCGCTGCGCGCGCGCCCGCGCGATCGACCTCCAGGGGAATCTGGTCGGCGAGCGGGTGGCCGACGAAGACTGCAGGCACGCCGTGGCGCGAGTAGAAGGCCGTCTCGAAGGGCAGCAGGCAAAGCACCAGATCGCACGCGCGGCCGATGTTCCGCACCCTCCCCTGGCGCCACGCCCAAACCTGAGGGCTGACGTACTGCACGGTCCTCAGGCCCTGCGCGTGCAGTCGCTTCGCGAGTCCGAGATTGAACTCCGGCGCATCGATTCCGACGAACACATCGGGACGGGCGGCGAGAAACCGGTCGACCAGCGATGCCCGCAGCCGCAGCAGCCGCGGCAGATGATGCAGCACTTCGGCGAGGCCCATCACCGCGAGCTCCTCCGCGCCCGCCCAGGCCTCGCAGCCGGCGGCGATCATCTTCGGTCCCGCGACCCCGAAGCATTCGAGGGCGGGCACGCGCTCGCGCAGCGCCGCGATGAGCGCGGCGCCGAGTTGATCCCCGGACGATTCCCCCGCGACGATGCCGACGCGCAGCGGCGCCGCGCCCGTCATCTGATGATGCTGCGGGTGGAGCTGCGGATGAAGTCGACGAACAGCCGCAGCTCGGGCTGCTCCCGGGCGGACGGCTCCAGCCGCTCGAGCGCCTCGCTGAGCTTCAGGTCGCTGCGATAGACGAGGCGGTAGGCCTCGCGGACGGAGCGGACCTGCTCCTCCGTGAACCCCCGGCGCTTCAGGCCCTCGGAGTTGACCATGTGCGGGGAGCTGGGATTGCCGGCAACCATGACGTACGGAGGGACGTCGCGCGTGACGATCGCACCCCCTGCGAGAAAGGCGTGCGCGCCGACCTTGCAATGCTGATGCACCGCCGAGAGGCCGCCCAGAATCACCCAGTCGCCGATCTCGACGTGACCCGCGAGCGAGGCGCAGTTGGCAAACACCGTGTTGCTTCCCACCACACAATCATGCGCCACGTGGGAGTAGGCCATGAAGAGATTGTCGTGGCCGATGCGGGTGACGCCCTTGTCGTGGATCGTGCCGCGATTCATCGTGCAGCTCTCACGGAAGACGTTGCGGTCGCCGATCTCGAGACGGGTGGGCTCGCCGGCGTACTTCTTGTCCTGGGGCGCATCGCCGAGCGAGGCGAACTGGAAGATCTGATTGTCGGCGCCGATGGTCGTCTCACCCGTGATGACGACGTGAGGTCCGACGACCGTGCCCCGGCCTATGCGCACGCCGGGGCCGATCACGCTGAAGGGGCCCACGGCGACGCCCGCCGCCAGCGCCGCCTGCGGCGAGACGATGGCGTGCGGGTCGATCACTTCGCGGTCTCCGGCGCCACCATGATTTCCGCGTGAGCGACTTCGTTGTCACCGATGAGCGCCGCGGTGGAGAAGCGCCAGATGCCCTTCAGATAACGCTCCACCTGGGCGGTGAGCACCAGCTGGTCGCCCGGCTCCACCGGCTTCCTGAAGCGGGCCTTGTCGATGCCGACGAAATAAAAGCGGGTCTCCGCGGTCGGGATCACGTTGGCGCTGAGGAAGGTGAGGATGCCCGCGGTCTGGGCCAGCGCCTCGATGATGATGACGCCCGGCATGACCGGGCGGCCGGGGAAGTGACCGGGGAAGAACGGCTCGTTGTAGGTGACGTTCTTCAGCGCCCGGATATTCTGGCCGCTCTGCCAGTCGAGCACCCGGTCGACCAGCAGGAAAGGATACCGGTGCGGCAGATACCGCAGAATGCCTTGGATATCGAGCTGCGTCGAGTCAGTCATCATCCTCTTCCTGATCGGGGCCGCGGGAGGTGTTGCGCTCTAGCGCTTTCAGCCGTATGGCGAGGGAGTCGATGCGCTTGAAACGCGCGACCAGCCGGCGCCAGACATGAGCCTCTTCGAGCGGAATGCCCCCGGAGTATACGCCGGGGCGGGGAATGGAATGGCTGACCATCGTGCAGCCGGTGATGATCACATCGTCGCTGATCGTGAGATGGCCGCCAATGCCCACCTGGCCGCCGATCATGCAGCGGCGGCCGATCGTCGTGCTGCCCGAGATTCCCACGCAGGCCGCCAGGGCACTGTGCGCGCCGACCCGTACGTTGTGCGCGATCATGATCAGGTTGTCGAGCTTCACGCCCTCCTCGATGACCGTGTCATCGATGGCTCCGCGATCGATGGTCGTGTTGGCGCCGATCTCGACATCCGGTCCGACGCGCACGGTGCCCGTCTGCGGCACCTTGATCCAACGACCGCGCTCCTGCGCGAAGCCGAAGCCGTCACCGCCGATCACCGCCCCCGGCTGGATCACGGTACGCGCGCCGATCTCGACACCGTGACGCACCGTCACACGCGCAGTGAGGCGCGCGTCCTCGCCCACAGTTGCTCCCTCTTCGACGATGCAGTGCGGGCCAAGGAATACCCGGGCTCCGATGATCGCGCCCTCCCCGACCACGCTGAGGGCGCCAATGTGAGCGCTGGGATCGATGCGTGCGCCCGGCGCGATCACGGCCGACGGGTGGGTGCCGGCAGGCGCCGCGGGGAGCGGATGCAGAACGGCGGCAATCCGGGCGTAAGTGGCGTGCGGGTTCTCGCACACCAGCGCCGCGGTCGCACAGTCCGCCGCGCTGGCCGCGTCCAGGACCACGGCTCCCGCACCCGTCGTCGTCACTTGCTGCCGGTAGAGAGGATTGGCAAGAAAGGCCAGCGAGCGCGCATCCGCGCGAGCCAGCGTGGCCACGCGGTCGACGCGAACGTCGGGATCACCACGCAGCTCGCAGCCGAACCGGACTGCGAGCTCCCCGAGTGAGATGCTCATGGCGGAACGGATCGCGGCGGCCGCGCCGTGCGCCGTTTACCTGCCGCGGGCCGCCGGCGCGCTGCGCGCGGGTGCCTGCGACTTCAGCTTGCTGAGAATGGCGGGCGTGATGTCGAGCGCGTTGTTGGCATAGATGTACCCGTCCGCGAGCACCAGGTCGTACCCCTGCTGCTTGGCGTAGGTCTGTACGACCTGCTGCACCGTGTGCTGCAGCTCCGACATCAGCTCGTTGCGGCGCGTGTTGACGTCGTCCTGGATCTCGCTCTGCTTGCGCGCCAGATCCTGGTAGCGCTCGCGCAGGTCGACCTCCGCCTGATCGCGCTGGTCCTGCGTCATGGTGGCCTCGTTCTTCTTCAGCGTGTCCTCCCTGGCCTTGAGCTCATTCGCTTCCGCCTGGAGGCTGCGCTGCTTGGGCGCGAACTCCGCCCGCAGCGACGACACGGCCGCCTGCGCCTGCGGCGACTCCTGGATGAGCAGCGAATAGTTCACCGTCGCGATCCTGAGCCCGGCCGCCTGCGCCTGCGCCGCGGCCATCGCCCCGGCCAGCAGCAGCGCCAGCCCCCCGGCCATGACGGCCCCGCAAACCCCCGAGCGCAACCGGATCAAGCACTTCACGGAAACCCACCTCAGATTATGAAAGAAGGCCGTCTAAAGCGGCCAAGCCCCCAATAATAGCATCCCCTCAGAATGCATTCCCCACGGAGAACTGGAAGCCCTCGGTCTCATCCCCCCAGGTGCAGCTGTTGCCGGCCCCGCAGAGCGTGCTGTGTTTGGCGTTCAGCGGTACGCCGAAGCTGAACCGGAAGAGTCCGAGCGGCGCCAGCCACTGGACCGCGACGCCGACCGAGCGCTTGATGTCACCCCAGCCGTCCAGGTGGTACGTCACGGGTGTCACCCCGTCCGGCCCGTAGAACTGGATCTTGTTGCCGGTATAGAAGACGTTCCCCATGTCGAAGAAGAGGCTCACCCGGGCACTCTGCCGCCACTTGGCCGGCATGGGCAGGATGAGCTCGTTCTGGCTGGTGATGCGGAAGTTGCCGCCGTAGGGGTTGCCGAAGTTGTCGCGCGGCCCGAGCCAGTCCTCGCGGAAGCCGCGCACCGAGTCCGGGCCGCCGCCGAAGAGCTGCTGGAAGGGCGGGATGGCCGTGGTCCGGCCCAGCGCCCCGCCGTAGTCCACGCTGTTGAAGAACGACAGCGTCAGATGGTCCGGCCACAGGGGTACGTACTGCTGGAAGGTGAAATCCCCCATGTAGTACTGCACGACGCTTCCCGGAGCGGTGATGCGGGCCGAGATCGCCGTGCGGTTGCCCCGGTCGGCGAACAGCGAGCGGTTGCGTGAATCGATGCCCCAGCCGGCGACGAACAGCACGTTGTTGAAGTCGGTGCCGTACAGCTCGTAATCGTTGTTGGTGTAGTCCTCGTGCACCAGGCGGCTGTAGGAGTGGCCGTTCTCCAGCACCCACTCATTCGCCTGCTGGGCGCTGCTGTAGGAGGTGGTGAGCAGCTGCGAGCTCTGGAACACCGTGCCGAAGGTGAGGAACTGGAACTCCGAGATCGGGTAGCTCCAGGTCGGGCCCAGGCTGAGCGTCTTCGAGGAGAAGTTCGACGACGAGGAAACGAACTGCGTGACGTCGCTGTAGGTCACCGACAGCGTCTGCCCGACGCCGTTCATGGTGATGTACGGGTTCGTGTACGAGACGTTGTACGTCTTGTTGTAGGCGCCGCCCGAAAGGTCGACCGCGAAGCGGTTGCCCGTGCCGAGGAAGTCGGCATCGGCGTAGTTCGCGTTCAGCATCAGCTTGTAGGTCGCGGAGTAGCCGATGCCGCCGGAGAGCTGCGCGGCCGGTCCCTGCTTGATCTTGTAGTTGACGTCGACCTGGTCCGCGGATCCCGACACCGGCGTGGTGGTGTAGTCCACGTCCTTGACGTAAGGCAGCCGCTGGATGCGCTGCTTGGAGCGCTCGAGCGCCACGTTGGAGAGCCAGGCGCCCTCGAGCTGGCGCATCTCCCGGCGCAGCACCACGTCGTTGATCGACGTCTCGCCGGAGAAGATGATGTTGCGCACGTAGACGCGGTTGCCCGGATCGATGAAGAACGTGAGCGCGACCGTGTGGTTCGTGTTGTCGGGCGTCGGCACCGGATCGACCTTGGCGAAGGCGTAGCCGTCCTCGCCCAGGCGGTCCTGGATCAGTTTCTGCGTGGCGGTGATGAGCTTGCGGTTGAAGATCTCTCCCGGATGGACCTCTACCAGCTGCTCGAGCTCCGGCTTCGGCACGACGAAGATGCCGGCGAGCTTGACCGAGGAGATCTTGAAGACCTGTCCCTCGGTGATGTTGATGTCGATGAAGATGTCGTTCTTCTCGGGCGCGATCTGCACCTGGGTGGAGTTGATCTGGAAGTTGGCGTAACCGCGGTCCATGTAGTAATCGCGCAGCCGCTCCAGGTCGCCCTGCAGCGTCTCGCGCGAGTAGCGGTCGTCCTGCTTGTACCAGGAGAGCCAGTTCGGCGTCTTCAGCTGGAAGCCCTGCAGGACGTCCTTCTGCTTGAACCTGGTGTCGCCCACGATGTTGATGGCGCGGATCACGGCCCGGTCGCCCTCGCGGATCTTGATCGCGATCTTGACTCGGTTGTCCGTGTCCGGCGTGACCTTGGTGTCGATACCGACGCCGTACTTGCCGCGGCTGTAGTACTCGTCGGTCAGCGACTGGGTGACGTCGTCGAGCACCGAGCGGTCGAAGATCTTGCCGGGGGCGAGCCCGATGTTGCGCAGTGATTTCTGCAGCTCGTCGGTCTTGATGTCCTTGTTGCCGGAAATGGTGAAACTCTCGATCGAGGGCCGCTCCAGCACCACCACGATCAGCGTGTTGCCCTCGCGGCGCAGCTCCACGTCGCGGAAGAACCCGGTCTGGTAGAGGGCGCGAATGGCTTCACGCACCCGCTGCGCCGTCATGTGATCGCCGATGTTCACCGGCAGGTAGTTGAATACGGTGCCCTCGGAGATGCGCTCCAGCCCCTCCACCTTGATGTCGCCGACGGTGAAGCTCGAGGACGAAGGCTGTATCTGGGCCTGCGCGAGCGCGAGCGCCGAATGAACGGCCAGCGCGACCGAGGCCAGCAGCACGACACGAGGCTTCATGTTCTCATACTCAATTCTTCAGTCACCTTCACGTAAAGCCGACCCGCGGACCTCTGGGGGTCCTGCTCTCACTCGACACTCTAATCAAACTGACCTTAACTGAACTGGCGCGCGATATCGTTGAAGAGCGCCACCCCCATGAGGAGGATCAGCAGCGCGATCCCGACCTGCTGCCCGAAGGCCTGCGCCCGGTCCGACATCGGGCTGCCCTTCACCCACTCGACCAGCTGAAAGACGATCTGGCCGCCGTCGAGGATGGGAATGGGCAGCAGGTTGAGGAATCCGAGCGACAGCGAGATCAGCACCAGGAAATCGAGGAACGCGCTCGCTCCCTGGCTCGCCGACTCGCCCGCGTACTGGGCGATCGACACCGGGCCGCTCAGGTTCCTGACCGACACCCGGCCGAGCATCATGCGCCAGAAGAACTTCCCCTGCAGCGCCGTCATGTCCCACGCCTTCTCCGTGGCCTGCTGCAGGGCCGCGACCGGTGACACGCTCAGGTGCCGCACCATGTTGGCCGGATAGGGAATGTCGGACACCTGCTCCGACTCGGCCCTGATCTGGCCGACGTACTTGCCTTTGGACTCCTCGCTCCCGACCTCCACCTGCACCGCGTGCGTCTGTCCGTCGCGCTCGTACGTCAGGCTGATCGTGCCACCCGGATGGGGAGCCACCTGCGCGATGACGTCGTCGAAAGTCTTCACCGCCTGCCCGTTGACGGACAGGATGCGATCGCCGGCCTGCAATCCCGCGCGCGCCGCGGGACCGTCCGGCAACACCTGGGCGAGGACGGGCGGAATCGGCGGCTCCCAGAACTGAAAGCCGAGACCCGTGAAGAGCTCCGGCAGGGTGGTGAGGCGGCGCCGGGTGGCGGGGTCGTTCACTTCCAGATCGACCTGGCGGACGTCCCCTTTGCCGCCGCGCACGGTCAGATCCGCATCGCCGCGTGAGCTCATCGCATCGAGCAGGTCGAAGATGACATCCTGCTGCTCGCCCACCTTTGAGCCGTTGACCGCCAGGATGGTATCGCCCGAGCGCAGTCCCGCGTCGGCGGCGAGCGAGCCCGCCGTCACGTCGCCGACCACGGGCAGGTACTGCGTGATGCCGCTGACGCACATGATGCCCGCGAGCACCAGGATGGCGAACAGGATGTTGAAAACGGGTCCGGCGAGCAGCACCAGGATGCGCTGGAAGGGATGCCTGCGCGTGAAGGAGCGCGGCAGATCCTCGGGCGCCACGGGGCCTTCGCGCTCGTCGAGCAGCTTCACGTAGCCGCCGAGCGGGATGGGGGCGATGGCGATCTCGGTCCGGTCCGAGCCCACGCGCCGGGACCAGAGCGGCTGTCCGAAGCCGACGGAAAATCTGAGCACCTTGAAGCCGAGCCGCCGCGCGACCCAGAAGTGCCCGAATTCGTGAATGGTGACCAGCACCCCGACGGCGATGACGAACCACAGTGTGTACCAGACGACACTCATTCCCGCGCGCTCTCCAATGAGCGCCCCCCGGCCGCGAGGCGCCCGCCGGCGATGCGCTCGGACGTGAGCCGCCGCGCCTCCGCGTCGGCCGCCAGCACGTCGTCCAGGCCGCCGATAGCCCCCGCGGGACACTGTGTGACCACTTCCTCAATGACTGCGGCGATGCCGGGAAAGTTCAATCGGCGCTCCAGAAACGCGTGGACGGCGACCTCATTGGCGGCGTTCAGGGCGACCGGAACCAGGCCGCCGGCCCGTGCCGCCGACTGTGCCAGCGCCAGGCAGCGGAATTTCTGCGGGTCCGGGGCGCGGAAGTCGAGCCGCGAGGTCTTCACCAGATCGAGGAATTCTACACCGGAAGCCATTCTCTCGGGCCAGGAGAGCGCGCAGGCGATCGGCGTGCGCATGTCCGGCGAGCCGAGCTGCGCGAGCAGCGAGCCGTCGAGGTACTCCACCAGCGAATGGATGATGCTCTGGGGATGGACGACGATCTCGACGCGGTCCGGCGTCAGCGCGAAAAGGAAGCAGGCCTCGATCAGCTCCAGCCCTTTGTTCATCAGGGTTGCGGAGTCGACCGAGATCTTCCGTCCCATCACCCAGTTGGGATGAGCGCACGCCGCCTCGGGAGTGGCCGCGGCGATCGCGTCCGCCTGCCAGTCGCGAAACGGGCCGCCGGAAGCCGTGAGGAGGATGCGCCGCACGCCTTTCGGCGCCTCACCGGCGCGCGAGCCCGCGGGCAGGCACTGGAAGATGGCATTGTGCTCGCTGTCGATGGGCAACAGCGTCGCGCCGCTGTCGCGCACCGCATCCATGAGCAGCGGTCCCGACATGACGAGCGATTCCTTGTTCGCGAGCAGCAGGCGCTTGCCGGCGCGCGCCGCGGCCAGCGTCGAGCGCAGTCCCGCGGCGCCCACGATCGCGGCCATGACGCAGTCGGCCCCGGGCAGGGTCGCGAGCTCCGTCAGGGCCTCCGCGCCCGCGAGAACACGGGTCGCGCGCCCGGCCTCACCCAGCTCGGCGACGAGCTCGCGCGCGGCCCGCTCATCGGCCAGCGCCGCATACGGCGGGCGGAAGCGGCGGATCTGTTCCGCCAGCTTGCCAACATTGCGGTTGGCGCCGAGCGCCAGCAGGCGGAAGCGATCCGGATGGCGCGCGAGCACATCGAGCGTGCTCTCGCCGATCGAGCCGGTGGAACCCAAGACGACCACACCGATCATGGCAGGACTCCCAGAAAAGTGAGGCCGAGCAGCAACACGGGCACGGCGCCCGTGACGCTGTCGATGCGGTCCATCACGCCGCCGTGCCCGGGAAAGAGGGTACCGCTGTCCTTCATTCCCGCGAAGCGCTTCAGCAGACTTTCGGTCAGGTCACCGACGATGGAGAAGGCAACCGCCGCCAGGCAGAGCACCAGGAACTGCGCGAGCGGCAGCCGGAACCAGGCGCCGCCGATGACGGCGACGATGCCGCTCGCAGCGAGGCCGCCGAGCGCGCCCTCCCAGGTTTTTCCAGGCGAAACGGCCGGAGCGAGCCGCCGCTTGCCGAACCGCCGGCCGCAGAAGTAAGCGCCGATATCGGCCATCCAGACGAGCGCCAGGGCGAAGAGCACCCACTCCGCTCCATGCCGGGTCTCCATCCTGAGACGAGTCAGCGCCAGCCAGGCCGGCACCAGCGACAAGAGTCCGGCGAGCCCCGCCGACCATGCCCGCACCCGCCGCGGCGCGGCCACGATCCATACCAGCGCGACCAGCCACCAGAGGAATGCGACGCCGAGCAAGGCTTCCAGGCCTGCCGAAGTGCGGGTCAGGAGCCACGCGACCGGCAGGAGGACGGCAACGAGCGCGACGTAAGCGCCGCGTGCCCGCGGATCGGTCCAGCGGAGGAACGCCGACCACTCCCAGGCGCCCATGAGCACGACGATGGTCAGCATCGCCACCGTTGCCGCCGCCGGCAGCCAGAAGAGCACCACGAGCAGCAGCGCAATGAGGACGGCGGCAGTGGCAATTCGTTTGCGCAGCGACTCGGTCACGGGCCTCGGGCTTTCATCTGTCCGGTCGTGAGGCCGAAGCGCCGCTCCCGGCCGGCGAAGAAGTCCAGCGCTGCCGAGAGCTCCGTCTTGTCGAAATCCGGCCATAGGCGATCGCTGAAATAGAGCTCCGCGTAGGCAATGTTCCACAGCAGGAAGTTGCTGATGCGCCGCTCGCCGCCGGTACGGATCAGCAGATCCGCGTCCGGCAATCCGCCGAGCTCGAGCGCCGAGCCGAAGCGGTCCTCGTCGATGTCGGCCGGCAACAGGGCGCCGCTCAGGCACCGGTCGGCGAGTTGGCGCGCGGCCTGCACGATGTCCCAACGGCCGCCGTAGCTCACCGCCACCTGGAGTTTCAGCCCCGTGTTGCCGGCCGTATGCTGCTCCGCGCCGGCGATCTGCGCCTGCAGCCGCACCGAGAGCCGCTGCCGGTTGCCGATGAAACGCACGCGCACGCGCTGCCGGTGCAGCTCCGCGATCTCGCGATCCACGGCCTCGAAGAACAGGCCCATCAGGCTCGCCACTTCCTCCGCCGGCCGCGACCAGTTCTCGCTCGAGAACGCGAACAGCGTCAGCGCCTCGACCCCGAGGCGGCTGCACTCCTCGACGCACAGCCGTACCGGTGTCAGGCCCGCCTTGTGACCGGCGGTTCGGGGCAGTCCACGCGCCGCGGCCCAACGGCCGTTGCCGTCCATCGTGATCGCGATGTGGCGGGGCACGGTATACATCAAACCTGCATCACTTCCTTTTCCTTGGCCGCCAGAAGCTGCTCGATGTCAGCCACGTGCTTGTCGGTCAGCTTCTGGATCTCCGTCTCGGCGCGCCGCTCGTCGTCCTGCGAGATCATCTTTTCCTTCAGCATCTCCTTGACGTCCTGCATGACGTCACGGCGCACGTTGCGCACCGCGACACGGGCGTTCTCCGCATCGTGCCGCAGCACCTTGGTGATCTCGCGGCGCCGCTCTTCGGTGAGCGGCGGCATCGGGATGCGGATCACGGTGCCCGCCGTCATGGGTGTCAGTCCGAGGTCCGACTTGAAGATCGCCTTCTCGATCGCCTGCACGACCGTCTTCTCCCAGGGGGAGACGACCAGGGTGCGGCCCTCTTCCACGGCGATGCTCGCCACCTGCTGCAGCGGCACGTCCGAACCGTAGTAGTCGACCTTCAGGTGCTCGATCAGACTCGGATGCGCGCGTCCGGTGCGCAGCTTCTTGAGGTCCCCCTGGAAGTTCTGCACGCATTTGGCCATGCGCTCACGGGCGTCTTTCTTGATATCGTCGAGCATTGTCATCTCCTGGACGCGGCCTACTCGCAGGTGACGGAGGTACCCACCTCTTCGCCCCGCACGATGCGCGTCAGGTCGCCGGCATTGTTGAGATTGAAGACCCGCAGAGGCAGGTTGTTGTCGCGGCACATCACCACGGCCGTCGCGTCCATGACGTTGAGCTTCTCCGTGAGCACGCGGTCGAACGTGAGATGGGCGTAATGGATGGCCGCCGGGTTGCGCATCGGATCGTCGGAGTAGACGCCGTTCACCTTGGTGGCTTTGAGGAGCACCTCGGCATTGATCTCGATGGCACGCAGCGCCGCGGCGGTGTCCGTGGTGAAGAACGGATTCCCGGTCCCCGCGGCGCAGATGACCACCCGCCCCTTCTCCAGGTGCCGGATCGCACGGCGGCGGATGTAGTCTTCGCAGACTTCGTTGATGCGGATGGCGGACATGACGCGTGCGTAGAGCCCCAGGCTCTCGAGCGCGTCCTGCATCGCGAGCGCGTTCATGACGGTGGCGAGCATTCCCATGTGGTCGCCCGCCACGCGGTCCATGCCCGCCCGCGCCAGGCCCGCGCCGCGGAAGATATTGCCGCCGCCGATGACGACGGCCAGCTGCACGCCGAGGCCGACTATGTCCTGCAGCTCCTCCGCGATGCGCTTGAGCACCGCCGGATCGATGCCGTAGTCACCCCTGCCCATCAGCGCCTCTCCCGAGAGCTTCACGAGAATGCGGGAGTAGCTAGCCTTCGATGTGCCTACTGTCATGCGCCAAAAGCCTCGTCGTGATGGAAAAAACCCCGCCTTGAGCGGGGCTTTTTCGTGAGCGGCTGCCGCGGCGTCAGTGCTTGGGGCCGGAAGAGCCCTTCACCTGGGCCATGACCTCCGCCACGAAGTCCTCCTGTTTCTTCTCGATGCCCGCGCCGACCTCGAAGCGCTCGAACGCGGCGACCTGCGCGCCGGCGCCCTTCAGCAGCTTCTCCACCGTCGTGTCCGGATCCTTGACGAACGGCTGGCCGAGAAGGGTGATCTCCCCCAGCGACTTGCGCAAGCGCCCCTCGACCATCTTGGCGACGATCTCCGGCGGCTTGCCCTCTCCCTGGGCCTGCTCGGTGAGGATCTCGCGCTCTTTGGCGATCACCTCGGCAGGCACCTCGCGCTGCGACAGGTACTTCGGGTTGCTCGCGGCGACGTGCATCGCCAGATCATGCGCCAGTTCCGCACTCCCACCTTTCAGCGCCACCAGCACGCCGATCCGGGTGCCATGGGTATAGGCGCCGAGGTGCTGCGGCGAAGCCAGGACGGCGAAGCGCCGCACGCCGATGTTCTCGCCGATCTTGGCCACCAGGGCCCGGCGGCGCTCCTCTATGGTCTCGGAGCCATCGAGCTTCGACTGCAGCAGGGCTTCGAGGGTCTGCGGGCGATCCGCCACCGCGCGGGCGGCGACCGCCTTGGCGAAGGCGCGAAAATCCTGCTCCCGCGCAACGAAATCCGTCTCGCAATTGACCTCCACCATGGCGGCCGCGAGGCCGTCGGCGGAGCGCTCGATGGCGATCACGCCCTCCGCGGCAATGCGGGTCGCCTTCTTGTCCGCCTTGGCCAGGCCCTGCTTGCGCATGAGCTCCGCCGCGGCGTCCAGGTCGCCGCCGGTTTCCACCAGGGCCTTCTTGCACTCCATCATGCCGGCGCCGGTGCGCTCGCGCAGCTGCTTGACCGTGTCTGCTGAGATGCTCATGAGGTGTTCCCGTTTCCCGAATCAGTCTGCCCCGCCGCGTCCCTTGCGCCGGCCGGCGCCACCGCCGCCCGGACGCCGTGCGGGCGTACCGCTGGGCTTCTCGCCGGTGCCCGTACCGCCCGAAGCAGCCAGCTCCGGCAGCTCCTCGCCGTCCAGATCGTCCTCTTCGCCCCCACTGATTTCCTCGGGGGCACCGGCCACCGCCGGCGCCTTGACGGGCGTGGGCCGCCGGCGCTGCGGAGCCTTCTTGCTGCGCACCGTGGCCGCCGGCCTCTGTCGGCCGCGCGCGGACTTGCGGCGCGGATTGCCGGCCTCATCGAGCTCCACGAATTCGTCCTCGCCCACGGCGACGGTCGGCACGGACTCCTTGCCCTCGAGCACGGCATCGGCAATGCCGGCCGCATAGAGCTGGATGGCGCGCATGGCGTCGTCATTGCCGGGGATCACGTAATCGATGCCGTCGGGGGAGCAATTGGTATCGACGATCGCCACCACCGGAATGCCGAGCTTCCTCGCCTCATCGACGGCAATCTTCTCGTGACCGACGTCGACCAGGAAGAGCGCATCCGGCAGCGCCTCCATGTTCTTGATGCCGCCGAGGCTTCTTTCCAGCTTTTCCATCTCGCGGCGCAGCTGGGTCGCTTCCTTCTTGCCGCGCTTCTCGAGCGCGCCCGAGGTGGCGAGCTCGGTGATCTCACCGAGGCGCTTGATCGACTGGCGGATGGTCTTGAAGTTCGTCAGCATGCCCCCCAGCCAGCGCTGGTTGACGAACGGCTGGCCGGAGCGTTCGGCCTCTTTCTGCATGGCTTCGCGGGCGGAGCGCTTGGTGCCGACGAAGAGCACCGTGCCGCCGTCGGCGACCACGCCCCTGACGAACTGGGCCGCCTCCGCGTAGAGCGGCTGCGTCTTCTCGAGATTGATGATGTGGATCTTGTTACGCTCACCGAAGATGAAGGGAGCCATCTTCGGGTTCCAGAAGCGGGTCTGATGTCCAAAATGGACCCCCGCCTCCAGCATCTGTCGCATGGACACGCCGGGCATGGAGAGTTCTCCTGTTTGGGTTGAGCCTCCGCGCATCCCCGCGGCCATCCTCATCCAAGGCGAGGACACCCAGCCGACGGGTTCATGCGATGCGCGTGTGGTGTTTAATGAACGAGAATAGTCGAGAATTGCCAAAAAAGGCGGCGCTTTATACCATGAATCGAGACACCATGCACGTGACGATCAAAACCCCCGAAGAGCAGGAGAAGATGCGCATCGCCGGCCGTCTCGCCGCCGATGTGCTCGACATGATCACGGAGTACGTGGTCCCCGGGGTGACCACGGACGAGCTCGACCGCATCTGCCACGATTACATCGTCAAGGTGCAGAAATCGGTGCCGGCGAACCTGAACTATCGCGGGTTTCCCAAGACCATCTGCACCTCGGTCAATCACGTCGTCTGCCACGGCATCCCGAACGACAAACGCCTCAAGGCGGGCGACATCATCAACATAGACGTGACCGTGATCAGGGACGGCTTCCACGGCGACACCAGCCGCATGTACTTCGTCGGCAAGCCCCCCGCGCATGCGCAGCGGCTGGCCGAAACCTGCTTCGCGGCCATGTGGCAGGGCATCCAGACCGTCCGCCCCGGCACCCGGCTCGGCGACATCGGCCATGCCATCCAGACCTTCGTGGAGCAGAACAACTACTCCGTGGTGCGTGAATACTGCGGCCACGGCATCGGGCGCATCTACCACGAGGATCCGCAGGTCCTCCACTACGGGGAGCCCGGCACGGGGCTCGAGCTCAAGGCCGGAATGACCTTCACCGTGGAGCCGATGGTCAACGCGGGCAAGCGCCATGTCCGCCTGCTGCCCGACGGCTGGACGGTGATCACCAAGGATCATTCGCTCTCGGCCCAGTGGGAGCACACGGTGTTGGTCACCGATCAGGGGCATGAGGTGCTCACACTCGGGTGCGCCGACCGCCACGTGCACTAGCCGCCATGAAGCGACACGACACAGCAATTCAGGCACGGGGATGTGCCCGGCCGCCGCAGGTGGCCGACTCTCGGGCAAAGACCACGCTCTTTGCCCGAGACGGCGCTGGGCCGGGCAGGATGCCCGGATCCAGCGCTTCATACTAGGCCACGACCATGGCCGCCGGAGACGTCGATCTCCTCGAGGAAACGCTGCCCGCCCCGCCCGCCGATCCCGGCTGGCCCTGGCTGCAGCGCCTGCCGGCCCTGCTCGCGGAAGCGCAGGGATCGAGCGCCGCCTGGCGGGAGCTGCTGCGTCAGGCTCACGAGGAGCTGAAAGCCCGCTTTCTCGCGGAAGAGCCGGTGGAGTCACTGGTACACGCGCGGGCGGCCCTCGTCGATGTGGTGCTGCGCGAGTCGTGGCGCACGCACTCGATCGCCTCGATGATCTCCTGGGCACTGGTGGCGGTGGGCGGTTACGGCCGCGGCGAGCTGCACCTCTGCTCCGACATCGACATCCTGCTCCTCGTGCCCCGCGCGCCGGACGCCCCGGAGCGGGGCGCGATCGAAAGGCTGCTCGCCTTCCTTTGGGACATCGGGCTCGAGGTCGGCCACAGCGTACGCACCGTCGAAGAATGTGCGGCCGAGAGCGTCGCCGATGTCAGCGTGATGACGACGCTGCTCGAGGCGCGCCTCGTCTCGGGCAACGCCGCCCTCCTCGCGGACATGCAGACCGCTCTCGCACCGGACCGGATCTGGCCGGTGAAGGAGTTCTTCGAAGCCAAGGTGCGCGAGCAGGCGGAGCGTCACCTCAAGGCGAACGACACCGCCTACAACCTGGAACCCAACGTCAAGACGAGCCCCGGGGGGCTGCGCGACATTCAGACCATCGCCTGGGTCGCCAAGCGCCGCTTCGGCTCCGACACGCTCGACGGGCTCGTCACCAACGGCTTTCTCACCCTGGCGGAGCTGCGGCGGCTGAAGCAGGCGCAGTCCTTCCTCTGGAAGGTGCGCTTCGGCCTGCATGTGCTCACCGGGCGGCGCGAGGACCGCCTGCTCTTCGACCATCAGCTGAAGCTCGCGCAGACCTTCGGCTACGAGGACGCGTCCTACACGCTGGCCGTAGAGCAGCTCATGCAGCGCTACTACCGCACGGTCAAGGACGTGAGCCTCCTCAACGAGCTGCTGCTGCAGCTCTTTCGCGAGGCGGTGCAGACCGAGAGCGAGCCTCCCCGGCCTCTGAACGCCCGCTTTCAGGTGCGCAACGGCTCGCTCGAGGCCGTCAGCGAGGACGTGTTCGCCCGCGTCCCCTCGGCGCTCCTCGAGCTCTTCGTGCTGCTGCAGCAGAATCCCGACATCAAGGGCGTGCGCGCCGCCACCATGCGCGCGGTCGCGCGCAGCCTGTGGCTCATCGATGAGGAGTTCCGCCAGACGCCGCGCCACCACAGGCTCTTCCTGGAAATCGTGCGGGCGCCGGCCGGCGTCACCCACGAGCTGCGGCGGATGAACGCCTATGGAGTGTTGGGGCGTTACATCCCGGCTTTCGGCCGCATCGTCGGCCGGATGCAATACGATCTCTTCCACGCCTACACGGTGGATGCGCACACGCTCTTCGTCGTGAGCAACCTCAGGCGGTTCGCGATCCCGAGATACGATCACGAGCTGCCCGAGGCCTCGCGCATCATGCAGCAGCTGCCGCGTCCCGAGGTGGCCTACCTGGCGGCGCTCTTTCACGATATCGCCAAGGGCCGCGGCGGCGACCATTCCGACCTCGGCGCCGTGGACGCGGAAGCCTTCTGCCTGGAGCAGGGCCTCTCGCCCTATGACGCACGCATCGTGGCCTGGCTGGTGCGCAGCCATCTCACCTTCTCGATCACCGCGCAGAAGCAGGACATCGGCGATCCCGAGGTCATCAACGCCTTCGCCCGCACGGTAGGCGATGAGGCGCACCTCGATTACCTCTACGTGCTCACCTGCGCCGACGTGCGCGGCACCAACCCCAAGCTGTGGAATTCCTGGAAGGCCTCCCTTTTCCACGACTTCTATCACCGCGTGCGCCGGGCGCTGCGCCGCGGGCTGGAGACGCCCATCGACCAGGAGCAGCTGGTGCGCGAGACGCAGGAGGCCGCGCGCCGCCTGATGCAGGAGCGCAACCTTCCTGCCGCCGACATCGAGCGCGCCTGGACACGCTTCTCCGCCACGTACTTCCTGCAGCACTCGCCGGAGGAGGTCGCGTGGCACTCGCGCCTGCTCGCCGAGCGCGACCCGAGGTCGGATGAGCCGCTGATCGCGCTCGACCCGCAGAGCCTGCGCGGCACCACCGCGGTGCTCATCTACTCGCGCGCGCGCCGGCATGGCTTCGCCCGCACCACCGCCGTGCTCGATCAGCTCGGACTCAACATCGTCGACGCGCGGATCACTCCCACGGGCGACGGCTTCAGCCTCGACCTCTATCACGTCCTGGAAGACGACGGCGCCCCCATCACCGACCGCGACCGCCAGGAAGAGATCGAGCACGCGCTCTGGCGCTCACTGCAGCGCCCCGAAGACACGCCCTTCGCCGTCTACCGCCGCGCCCCCCGCCAGGTGCGCATGTTCCACACCGCGACCCTGATAGCCCTGAGCGTAGACGAGCGCAACCGCCGCTCCGTGCTCGAGCTCACCGCCGGCGACCGCCCCGGCCTCCTCTGCGACGTCGGCAAAGTCCTGATGGACGAACGCGTAGAGCTCCAAGCCGCCAAAATCATGACCGTAGGCGAGCGCGCCGAAGACGTCTTCTACGTCACCGACTTCGACGGCCGCCCCCTGGACTCCGCGGCGGGCGATCGTTTACGCGAGAGTCTCATGCGCGCGCTCGACCGCCGCGACGCCGCCTGACCAAGCGCGCCCCCGGGGCCTGCATCTCCCATGAATCCCCTCCTCGCGCGCCTGCATCCCTACCCCTTCGAACAGCTGGCCCAGCTCTTATCCGGCGTGCCCACTCCCGCAGGCCTGACCCCCATCAAAATGTCCATCGGCGAGCCCCAACACGACCCTCCGGCAAACGTGCTGGCGGCGCTGCGCGACAACCTCCATCGCCTCGGTACTTATCCAACCACCACCGGCCTCCCCGAACTGCGCTCCGCCTGTGCGGCCTGGCTCGAGAAACGCTATCGCCTCCCCCGCGGCAGCGTCGATCCCGAATCCATGGTGCTCCCCGTCAACGGCACACGCGAAGCCCTCTTCGCCTTCGTGCAGGCTGCGGTGGACGGCCGCGCCGACGCGCTGGTGCTGATGCCGAACCCCTTCTATCAGATCTACGAAGGCGCCGCGCTGCTGGCCGGCGCCGAGCCGCACTTCCTCGCCACCACGCCCGCCAACGGCTATGTCCCGGACCTCGATGCCGTCCCCGAGAGCATCTGGCGCCGATGTCAGGCGTTGTTTCTCTGCAGCCCCGGCAACCCCGCCGGCAGGGTCCTGCCGCTGGACCATCTGCGCCGGGCGCTCGCGCTCGCCGACCGGCACGGCTTCATCATCGCCGCGGACGAGTGCTACACGGAGATCTATCTCGATGAGGCCTCCCCGCCCCCCGGCCTCCTCGAGGCCTGCCTCGCCGCCGGCCACGGCCGCTTCGAGCGCTGCGTGGTGTTCCACAGCCTCTCCAAGCGCTCGAGCGTCCCAGGCCTCAGGTCCGGCTTCGTCTGCGGCGATCCAAAGGTCATATCTTCGTTTTTGCAATACCGCACCTATCATGGCAGCGCCATGCCGGTGCCGACCCAGCTCGCCAGCATCGCGGCCTGGCAGGACGAGGAGTACGCGGCGCGCAACCGGCGCCTGTACCAGGAGAAATTCGAGCGTGTACTGCCCATACTCGCTTCCTGCCTCGAGGTCGCCAGGCCCGATGGCGCGTTCTATCTCTGGCCCGATGTGCGCGGCGATGATGCGCGGTTCGCGCGCGGCCTCTACGCAAGTCAGGCGGTGACGGTGCTGCCGGGCAGTTTTCTGGCGCGGGAAGGCCCGGGCGGCAACCCGGGCGCCGGGCGCGTGCGCATCTCGCTGGTGCCGCCCCTGGAGCAGTGCGTCGCGGCCGCCGGGCGCATCCGAGAGTTCGTGCAACGGAATCCATCATGAATGACCTGAAGAATCTGCAAGCGGCAATCGACGCCGCGTTCGAGTTCCGCGCCGAGATCACGCCGAAGAACATTCCGGCGGGGCTCGAGGGTGTGCTGGAAAAGTGCATCGGATTGCTGGATTCGGGCAGCGTGCGCGTCGCGGAGCAGAGCGACGGCATCTGGGTCGTCAACGAATGGCTCAAGAAGGCCGTGCTGCTCTACTTCCGCACCCGCGACAACGCGGTGATGGATGCCGGCTTCACGCGGTTTTACGACAAGGTCCCACTGAAGTATGCGGGCTGCTCCGAGGAGCAGCTGCGGGCGTCAGGTTCGCGCGTCGTGCCGCACGCCATCGTTCGTAGGGGGGCCTTCGTGGCACCCAACGTCGTGTTGATGCCGTGTTACATCAACATCGGCGCGTACGTGGGGTCCGGCACGATGGTCGACACCTGGGCGACGGTCGGATCCTGCGCCCAGATCGGGCGCAACGTGCACCTCTCGGGCGGTGTCGGCATCGGGGGCGTTCTGGAGCCGCTGCAGGCCAGCCCGACGATCATCGAGGAGGACTGCTTCATCGGAGCGCGGTCGGAGATCGTGGAGGGAGTCGTCGTGGAAGCCGGCTCGGTCATCTCCATGGGAGTCTTCATCGGACAGAGCACGCGGATCTACGACCGCATCACCGGGGAGGTGCTGCGGGGAAGGATTCCGGCCGGGTCGGTGGTGGTGCCGGGAACGTTGCCTTCGGCTGACGGGAAGTACGGGCTCTATTGCGCGGTCATCGTCAAGCGCGTGGATGCGCAGACCCGTGCCAAGACGTCCATCAACGAGCTGTTGCGCAGCGCCGAGTAGGCGCAGCGCAATGGCCATCCATGGCGGCGGGGCACCCAGTCCGCGCGTCCTGCGCGGCCGTTCGCGCTTCTGGAAGACACGTTAAGTGTCTTCCAGAAGCACTCACCCAAAGCGTCCGGTAATGTAGTCTTCCGTCAGGCGGTGCTGCGGGTTGGTGAACACCCGATCCGTATCGCCGACTTCGATCAGCTGCCCCATGTAGAAGTAGGCCGTGCGTTGCGAGACGCGCGCCGCCTGTTGCATCGAGTGCGTCACTATCACTATCGCGTAGGAGGCGCGCAATTGCTCGATCAGGTCCTCGACGTGAGCGGTGGCGATGGGATCGAGCGCGGAGCACGGCTCGTCCATCAGGATCACCTCCGGCTGCACCGCCAGGGCGCGGGCGATGCACAGGCGCTGCTGCTGGCCGCCGGAGAGGCCGACGGCGTGGGAGCTCAGGCGGTCCTTGATTTCGTCCCAGAGTCCGGCGCGCTGCAGGCTGGTGAAGACGATCTCGTCCAGGTCGGCGCGGCTGCGGGCCAGCTTGTGGATGCGCGGGCCGTAGGCGACGTTGTCGTAGATCGACTTCGGAAAGGGGTTCGGCTTCTGGAAGACCATGCCGATGCGCGCGCGCAGCTGCGCGAGGTCCTGGCGCTTGGAATAGATGTCCTGGCCGTCGAGCGTGATGCTGCCGGTCACGCGCGCGCCCGGAATCGTGTCGTTCATCCGGTTGAGGCAGCGCAGGAAGGTCGACTTGCCGCAACCGGAGGGGCCGATGGCGGCGAGCACCTGGCGGCGCGCGACGTCGATGGTCACGTTCTTGAGCGCCGGTTTGGCGCCATAGAAGACATTGACGTCGCGGCAGGAGAACACAGCGTCCTCGACCGCGATCTCGCCTACCGGACGCGTCGGCATGCCGCTATCCGGAGTCTGGGGAACGTGCAGGCGTCCGCTCGGTTTGAGATTCAAGCCGCCATCGCCGAAGCGGTGGCCGCCGTCGGAGCCGCCCGCGGCGCTGGATTCGGCTCGCCTGGGCTCATGGATCATGTCTTCTCCCGGCACCGCGCTCACCCGAACCGGCCCGTGACATAGTCGTCGGTCCGGCGGTTTTTCGGCGCGGTGAAAATCTGTCCGGTGGGTCCCATCTCGATGAGCTCGCCCAGGTACATGAATACCGTGAAGTTGGACACGCGCGCGGCCTGCTGCAGGTTGTGCGTCACGATCGCGATGCAATACTTCTCGCGCAGGCTCTGCAGCGTCTCCTCGACCCGCAGGGTCGAGATCGGATCGAGCGCCGCCGTCGGCTCGTCAAACAGGATCACTTCCGGCTCCAGCGCTATGGTACGCGCGATGCAGAGCCTCTGCTGCTGTCCGCCGGAGAGGCTGCGGCCGTCCTCGTTCAGCTTGTCCTTGACCTCCTCCCACATGGCGGCATCCTGCAGCGCCGCCTCCACGCGCTCGCGCAGCTCCCCCCGGCCGATTCCGCGCGAGAGGCGCAGGCCAAACGCGACGTTCTCGAAGATCGACATCGGGAAGGGGGTCGGCCGCTGGAACACCATGCCGACGCGCAGCCTCAGATCCGCCACGTCGACCGACGGCGCCAGGATGTCCTGTCCGTCGAGCAGGACCTCGCCCACCGCACGATGGCCGGGGTAGAGGGTGTACATGCGATTGAACACCCGCAGCAGCGTCGATTTGCCGCATCCGGAAGGGCCGATGAAGGCGGTGATGCTCCGGTCGCGCAGCGTCAGGCTCACGTCCTTCAGGGCGTGCGAGCTGCCGTAGTAGAAGTTCAGATGCCGCACGTCGATCTTCGCGGCGTTGGCGCCCTCCTCGGGCCGCCCGGTCTCCAACTGCCTCTGCGGGACGCTCATCGGCGGCCCGTCCCCGGGCCCAGGGTGGCGACCACCACCCGGGCGACGATGCTCAGGATCAGGATCGCGAACGTGATGATGAGCGCGCCTTCCCACGCGAGCTGCTGCCAGTTGTCATACGGGCTCAGGGCGAACTGGAAGATGACCACCGGCAGGTTGGCCATGGGCGCCGTGAGATTCGTGCTCCAGAACTGATTGTTGAGTGCGGTGAAGAGCAGCGGCGCGGTCTCGCCGCTGATGCGCGCCACCGCCAGCAGCAGTCCCGTCAGCATGCCGCTGCGCGCGGCCGGATAGGCGACGCTCATGATCGTCCGCCAGGGATACGCGCCCATCGCCGTGGAGGCGTCCTTGATTCCCTGCGGCACCAGGTTGAGCATGTCCTCCGTCGTGCGCACGATGACCGGCATGGCGATGATCGCCAGCGAGATGGCGCCGGAGATCGCGGAGAAGTTGCCCATCGGCACGACCACCAGCTCGTAGACGAACAGGCCGATGATGATCGAGGGAGCGCTCAACAGCACGTCGTTGACGAAGCGGATGACGGTGCTCAGGCGTGCGTTGCGCCCATACTCCGCCAGATACGTGCCGGCGAGCACGCCGATCGGCCCGCCGATCAGAATGCCGATCAGAGTCATGATGGCGCTGCCGTAAATGGCATTCAACAGGCCGCCGCCGGCGGTTGCCGGGGGAGGCGTCATGCGGGTGAAGACGTCCATGGAGAAATGCCCGATGCCCTCCTCGAGCAGCGACCAGAGCAGCGCGCCGAGCACCAGCAGACCTACCAGGGTGGCGACGCCCGACAGCCCGAGGGCGAGCAGGTTGACGGTCTTGCGGAAGAGGCGCCGGCTCATACGGAGGAGAGCGCCCGGCGGTCGAGCCGCAGCAGCATCAGCCGCGCCAGGGCGATGACCGAGAAGGTGATGACGAAAAGAAGAGTCCCGAGCGCAATGAGCGAGGAGGCGTAGAGCTTGGTGGTCGCCTCGGTGAACTCGTTGGCGATGGCGGCGGAAATCGTCGTGCCGGGATCGAGCAGCGAGTGGGAGATCTGGTGGGCATTGCCGATGACGAAGGTCACGGCCATGGTCTCACCGAGGGCGCGGCCGAGGCCGAGCATGGTTCCGCCCACCATGCCGGTGCGGGAATACGGCACCACGACCCGCCAGATCACCTCCCAGGTGGTGGCGCCGAGACCGTAGGCCGACTCCTTCAGCACGTCGGGGACCGTCTCGAAGACATCGCGCATCACGGCAGCAATGAATGGCACGATCATGATCGCCAGCACGATGCCGGCGGTCAGCACTCCGATGCCGAACGGCGCGCCCTGGAACAGCACGCCGACGCCGGGCAGCGCCCCCAGGGTGCTGATGATCCACGGCTCGACGTGCTCCTGCAGCACGGGTGCCAGGACGAAGAGCCCCCAGAACCCGTAGATGATGCTGGGGATGGCCGCCAGCAGCTCGATCGCGACGCCGATCGGACGCTTGAGCCACGAAGGGGCGAGCTCCGTCAGGAACACCGCAATGCCAAAGCTGACCGGGAGCGCGAGCAGCATCGCAATGACCGATGTCACCACCGTCCCATAGACCGCGCCCAGGGCGCCGTATTCGTCGGTGACCGGGTTCCAGACCTCCCGCGTCAGGAAGGCCAGCTTGAAGTGCGAGAGCGCGGGCCAGGCGCCATGCACCAGCGAGACGGCGACTCCGCCGAGCAGCGCCAGCACGAGCAGCGCCGCCGCGAGAGTCGTGCCATGGAAAATCCGCTCTTTGAGGCGCTGGCCGGCCAGTCGCTTCGAATCGATGGCGACCACGCTGCTCATGACCAAATCCCGGTATTGACGCTCACATTGCCTGCCATCACTGTCGATCGGATCCGTCCGCTCACCGGGGTCGGGTGCGGATGGACGGCTGCCCCGGTGGGCAGCCGTCCACCTTCAGACTACCTCAATTAGATGCCCAGGTGCTGCTTCCAGTATTTCTGGATCGCCCGCACGGTGCTGGCCGGCAGCGGGCCGAAGGCGATCGACTTGGCCATCTCCTGCCCGTGCTCGAAGCCCCACAGGAAGAACTTCGTCACCGGCTCGTTGACCGACTTCGGCGCCGTCGTGCGCAGGATCTGCCACGTGCAACCGGAGATCGGCCAGCTCTTCGCGCCGGGCTGGTCCGTCAGGATCTCGTAGAAGTCCTGCACCTTGGTGAAATCCACGTTGGCCGCGGCCGCCTGGAATCCCTCCAGGCCCGGGCTCACCACCTTGCCCGCGCTGTTGATCATGCGCGCGTAGTTCATGTGGTTTTCGAGGATGTACGCATATTCGACGTAGCCGATGGAGCCGCGGATCCGCTGCACGTAGCCGGCCACGCCCTCATTGCCCTTGCCGCCGAAGCCGGTCGGCCAGTCGATCGAGGTGCTGGCGCCGACTTTCGTCTTCCACTCCGGGCTGACCTTGGAGAGATAGTCGGCGAACGTGAAGGTCGTCCCCGAGCCGTCGGAGCGATGGATCACGCTGATCGCCATGCCCGGCAGCTGCAGCTTCGGATTCAGCCGCTGGATCGCCGGGTCGTTCCACTGCTTGATCTTGCCGAGATAGATGTCGGCGATGACCGGACCGGTCAGCAGGAGCTGACCCGACTCGACCCCGGGAACGTTGTAGACGATGTCCTCGCCCGCGATCGCGGTGGGAAACTGAATCAGGTGGTTCTGGCTGAGCACATCGGGTGTGAGCGGCATGTCGCTGGCTCCGAAGGCCACCGTGCCCGCCTTGATCTGCTGGATGCCGCCGCCGGAGCCGATCGGCTGGTAGTTGACCTGCACACCGGTCTGCTGTGCATAGGTCGCGGCCCATTTGGCGACCAGCGGATAAACCCAGGTGCTGCCGGCACCCGTGATCTGCCCGGCGGCAAAGACGTTCGTGCTGAGAACGGTGGCCGCAGCAGCCGCGATGAAGCGCGTCGCCATGGATTTGCGCTGCGCGCCGGGACGAAATATGTTCATGATACCTCCGCGTTGTTCTGGTTCAGGACTGGAGCTGGCGCGCGCATTAAATGACATCAATGTGACGGCAATGTGACAGCCCGGCGCCGCGGCCCGTCGCCCCGAGGCGCTCTAGTCTTGCCGGCGAACGTTGCGCGCGCGTGACAGGCGGCCGCGCCGGCGTGACGAAAAGCCTTGAAGCCCCGGGCCGCCCGCTTTATAAACGCGCTCCGAATGCCCCGGCGCCCCGGATGGAGACATGTCCGCCACCCTCGAGCTCACCCGTGACCTCATGAGCCGTCGCTCCGTGACGCCCGCCGACGAGGGCTGCCAGGAAGTGATGATCCGCCGCCTGCGGGCGATCGGCTTCGAGGTCGAGGCGCTGCGCTTCGGCAGCGTGGAGAATTTCTGGGCGTGCCACGGCCGCGGCGACGGTCCCCTGTTCTGCTTCGCCGGGCACACGGATGTCGTGCCGACCGGGCCGCTGGAAGAGTGGCGCAGCGATCCCTTCGTACCGACCGTCCGCGACGGGATGCTCTACGGCAGAGGCGCGGCCGACATGAAAAGCGGCCTCGCCGCCATGATCACCGCCACGGAGGAATTCCTCGCCGCCCATCCCGCCCACCGCGGCCGTATCGCCTTCCTCATCACCAGCGACGAGGAAGGACCCTCGGTCGACGGCACCAGGCGCGTAGTCGAGGCCCTGGCCGCGCGGGCGGAGCGCATCGACTGGTGCCTCGTGGGTGAGCCCTCGAGCGAGGCGTCGATCGGGGACACCATCAAGATAGGCCGGCGGGGCTCATTCAGCGGCCGGCTGACGGTCCATGGCGTCCAGGGACACGTCGCCTACCCCCATCTGGCCGAGAATCCGGTCCACACCCTCGCGCCAGCCCTCGCCGAGCTGACCAGCCGGGTGTGGGATCAGGGGACCGAACACTTCGACCCGACGAGCTTTCAGGTCTCGAACCTCAATGCGGGCACGGGTGCGCCGAACGTCATTCCCGGCGAGCTCAAGGCGCGGTTCAACCTGCGGTACTCGCCGGTGCAGACGCTCGAAGGGTTGAAGGAAGCCGTAGAGGGCATCCTGCGCAAGCACGGCGTGCGCTACACCCTGGAATGGTACGTGTCGGGGGAGCCGTTCTATACGCCGCCCGGGAAGCTATCGGAAGCCGTGCGCGCGGCCATCGAAGAAGAGACCGGCCGCGGACCGAAGATGTCCACCGGCGGAGGCACCTCGGATGGGCGTTTCATCGCGCCGCTGGGAGCTCAGGTGGTGGAGCTCGGCGTCATCAACGCGTCGATTCACAAGGTGAACGAGTCCGTGCGCCTCACGGACATCGACGCGCTGCACCGCATGTACTTCAACGTGCTGCGAAACCTGTTGGCCTGAGGTTCGCGAAAACGCCGCCGGCGCCGAGGAAGACGGCCCAGATGAACACCCAGGCGGGCATGGCCAGGTGGAGGAATCTCCAGTTGACGATGCCGCACTCCCCGCTGCCGGTGAGAACCTTGCGGATCACCGTGGTCAGCGGCATGAACTTCAGCATCATCGACAGCGGCGCGCCGCAGGAAGGGATGGCGCCCGCCGGCAGGTGTTGGATGTAGAGCTGGCGGGCGGCAACCGCCGCGGTGGCCAGCGCCGCGATGGCGATCAGCACCGCGTATACCCGCGCGCCCCGGCCCCGCGGGCCGTGCAGTGCGGCGATCAGGAACACCAGGCCGAGGGCGGCGATACCGATGCGCTGGAAGATGCAGAGCGGACAGGGATCGAGTCCGAGCTCGAATTGCGCGTACAGCGCGTAACCGATGAGGCCGGCGCAGATCAGGAAGCCGGCGAAGTTGACCGGACGGCGAGGCAACACGCCCGGCGGCCTCGCCGCCGCCAGCGGCGTTCCGCTCATGGGGCTGCCGTGGGCCGCGGCTCGCCGCCGGGAGCGCTCCGCTCTCGCAACTCGCGCTCCACGTCATCCAGCGACGTGTGCCGGACGTCCTTCCCGTACACCATATAGATGACGTACTCGCTGATGTTCTTCGCGTGATCGCCGATGCGCTCCAGCGCACGGACGACCCACATGACGTCCAGCGCCCGGCGAATGGTGCGCGGATCCTCCATCATGAAGGTGATGCTCTGGCGCTGGATGGCCTCGTACTCTTCGTCGACCAGCCGATCCTGACGCGCGACCCGCAGGGCCGATTCAGCATCCATGCGCGCGAAGGCATCGAGCGCGTCGTGCACCATCTCCGACACGATGCGGCCGAGATGTTTGATCTCCCGGTACTTGTCAGCGGGGCGCTCCATGGTCGCCAGCCGCGAGGCGATGTAGCCGATCTTCTCGCCCTCGTCGCCGATGCGCTCGAGATCGGTGATGGTCTTGATGATGGCGACGATGACCCGCAGGTCGCCGGCCGCCGGCGCCCGCGTCGCGAGAATGCGGCTGCACTCCTCGTCGATCGACATCTCCATGTTGTTGACCTGGTAGTCGCCGAGCGCCACCGATTCCCCGAGGGTGCTGTCGCCCTCGGTGAGCGCCGTGATGGCCTTCTGCAGCTGCTGCTCCACGAAGCCGCCCATGGCGAGCACTTTGCTGCGCACGCGCTCCAGGTCTTCGTTGAAACGACGCGAGATGTGGTGGCTGAGGTCGGCGGTTTCCATCAGGATCGTTCTCCGGCTCGGTGGCCGATGATAGCTGAAACGCCGGCGGCCAACCGTGCACGTGCACGCAGTGAGATCGGCTCGAGGCCGGCCAGAAACTGGCCGGTCGCCGCCTCCCAGGTGAAGTCGGCGGCGGCCGCGGCGCAGGCGGCGCGCTCGAGCCGCAGCGCGCCGCGGATCGCCTCGGCGAGATCCCGGCTCATGACGCCGGTCACGCCGGGCTGCAGCACATCGAGCGGCCCGGTAACCGGGAAAGCCGCCACCGGCAGGCCGCAGGCCAACGCCTCGACCATTGCGATGCCGAACGTGTCGGTGAGGCTCGGAAAGACGAAAACATCGCTGCCGGCGAGGAAAGCCGCCAGCTCCTCACCGAAGCGATAGCCGGCGAACACCGCATGCGGATAGCGGGCCGTGAGAGCCGCGCGCTGCGGGCCGTCGCCGACGAGCAGCTTCGTTCCCGGCAGCGGCAGATCGAGAAAGGCCGTGAGGTTCTTCTCGACCGCGAGCCGGCCGGCGTACACCATGATGGGCCGCGGCAGGCCGCGCAGCTCGGGGTGCGGCGGATGTCCGGGATGAAAGCGTGAGGTGTCCACCCCTCGGCGCCAGAGATGCAGAGCGCGAAAGCCGTGGCCGGCAAGCTCCGCCCGCAGGGTATCGTTGCTGACGAAGGTACGGGCCGCCGCGCGATGGAAGCGGCGCAGCCACGCATAACTCACGCGCGGCGGGATCGGCCAGCGCTCCGCCAGGTATTCCGGATAACGCGTGTGATAGGAAGTCGTGAACGGTGCCCCGCGCCCGCGGCAGTAGCGCCGGGCAGCCATGCCCAGCGGGCCCTCGGTGGCGATGTGGATGGCGTGCGGCCGGAAGGCCTTCAGGCGTCCGGCGATGAAAGGACCGGGCCAGAGGGCGAGCCGGATCTCCGGATAGCTCGGACACGGCAGGCACCTCAGGCCTTCGGGAGAGAGGACGAGGACCGTATGGCCGCGTCGGGCAAGCTCACGCGCCGTTGCCGTGAGCGTCGTGACGACACCGTTGGTTTGAGGCGCCCAGGCGTCGGTGACGATAGCGATTCTCACGCTGCCCTCGCACTGATGACCTGGCCCCACATGCTCGCCCGTAGAGATGTCGCGCCCATGACGCCGGGGTGAGAGTCTCGTGACGCGCGAGGGATGTGCTGCATCTGGTGTGAAGCGCTGGATCGGGGCATCCTGCCTCGCCCCGCGCGCCGCCCTGTGCCTGCTACCGATTCGCGCAACTTGATGATTCGGGGGGGACGTGTATCCATGGGCACCTGGCTAGACGGCCGTGGCCGCGCGAGCAGCGTGGACGCGCTGCGGCGGGAAGTGGCAAGTGAACGTGCTGCCCTTGCCGAGCGTGCTGCGGACCTCGAGCTCCGCGCCGTGGCGCTGCAGGACGTGCTTGACGATGGCGAGACCTAGACCGGAGCCGCCGGTTGCGCGCGAACGGCCCTGATCGACGCGGTAGAAGCGCTCCGTCAGCCGGGGGATGTGGTCGGAGGGCACGCCGATGCCGGTGTCGGTCACGGAGAAGTGTGCACCGTCCTCATCGACCCACCAACGCATCTCGATGGAGCCGTCCACGGGCGTGTATTTGGCGGCGTTGTCGACCAGGTTGGAGAACGCGGAGTGGATTTCCGACTCCACGCCGAGCAGCTGGGCGTCGGAGTCGATGCGCACCCGCACCTCCCGCGGGTGGACCGGCCGGGCGAGCACGTCCTTGCGCAGCAGGGCGAGCAGCGCGGGTACATCGATCGGCTCGCCGCCCACGGGCTCCGCCGACTGCTCCAGCCGGGAGAGCTCGAGCAGGTCGTGGATGATGGCCGTCATGCGCTCCGCCTGGCGCCGCATCTCCGCCACCGGTCCGGCGAGGTCGCCGTCGAGCGCCGGATCCTGGCTCAGGGTCTCCAGGTAGCCGGAGATGACGGTCAGGGGCGAGCGCAGCTCGTGCGAGGCATTGGCGACGAAGTCCCGGCGTACCGCCTCGAGGCGCATCTGCCGCGACACATCCGCCGCGAGCAGCAGCTGCTGGCCGTCGCCGTAGGGCACGATCTGCAGGGACAGGTAGCACTCCTCACGATTCGCCCGGCGAATGGTCACCGGATTCGCGTAGTCCTGACCCTGCAGGTAGCGCGCGAACTCCGGCTCGCGCAGCAGATTCTCGATCCTCAGGCCCAGATCCGCGGTGCGGCGCAGATCGAGGAGCCTGCCCGCCATCCGGTTGAACCAGACGATCTCGCGCTGCGGATTGAGAATGACCACGCCGTTGGGTAACGCGGCGGTCGAGCTCTGCAGCTGGCGCATCAGCTGCACGAAGCGCTGCTTGTGGAAGCGCTTGCGGCGGTGGAGGCGCACGATCTGCGAGATGATCTCGCCCCAGACGCCGCCGAAATCCGGAGGATCGGCGAAGCTGCGGTGCCGCAGCCACCACTCCACGCGGAAGAGCACCGCGAGCTGCCAGGCGAGATGGAGCGCGAGCGCGATGGCGAGCCCGCCCCAGATGCTGCCGAGCAGGCCGCCGATGATGAGCCCGGCGATGACCGTCGCGAGCAATCGCCCGGCCGCGAAAAACCACGCCTGTGTTTCCGGTTGCAGCGGTGTCCTCACTGCGCCTTGTTGGAGAATCGGTAGCCTGCGCTGCGCACCGTCTGAATATAGCGGTCCAGACCATACGGCTCCAGCGCCATGCGGAGCCGGCGGATGCAGACATCGATCGTCCGGTCCTCGACGCTGGTATCGCTGCCCCAGAGCCGTGCAATGAGCTGCTCACGGCTGAACACCCGCTCCGGCCGGCTCATGAAGAACTCGAGCATGCGGAATTCGGTGCGCGCGAGCGGCAAAACCTCGTCGTTGACGGTGATCCGCTGGCCCTGCTGGTCGAGCTTGAGGCCTTCGAACTCGATGACCTGGTTGAGGCCCACGGTGCCGGCCCGGCGCAGCACCGCGCCGATCCGTGCCAGCAGCTCCCGCGGCGAGAAGGGCTTGGTGATGTAGTCGTCGGCGCCGTTCTCGAGGCCCATGACCTTGTCACCCTCCTCGGCCCGGGCGGTGAGCAGGATGATGGGGAGCTCGCGGGTGAGGCGGTCCCGCTTCACGGAGCGGGTGAGCTCGAGCCCGCTCATGTCGGGCAGCATCCAGTCGACCAGCATGAGGTCCGGGAGGCGGTCGGCCAGCGCCTCGCGCGCCGTCCGGCAGTCCTCCGCTTCCCGCACGCCGTAGCCGGCGCGCTTCAGGCCGAAAGCGATCATGTCGCGAATCGCCCGCTCGTCCTCCACCACCAGAATGAGTTTTCCGTGCATGATCGACGCTTATATCCGCACCGCGCGTATTACAGACGGGGAATGTTGCAGAGTCATGACAGCCTCCGCCATATGTTACGGTTGCGGCCGCGCGACATCATCACGAAGATAGACCGGCACGGCGGCCTCCGGAGCGAGCAGCCGGCCGGCGGTGAGCTCGGGCACGGCAAGCCGGGCCACTTCGGCCGCTCGGGGCAGGAGCCCGTCCCAGCCTCCACACACCGCAACGCCCGGCAGCATCCGCAGCGCCGGGTAGGCGGCAAAGCCGCGGCCGGCACCCGCCGCCTCCGTCCAACCCGGAGGAAGCCGGACCCTCTCGGCGGGAGCCACGCCCTCCGGGCTCCGTCCCAGCGCAAGTCCGTCGCCACCCCGCTCGAAGCATCCCCAATACACTTCTTTCATCCGTGCATCACCGCATACCAGCACGCGCGCGACGCCGCCTTCGTCGTCGAAGACCCGCTGCGCGACGGCGGCCAGATCCGAAATCGCCACCACGCCGAGACCGGCGCCGAAGGCGAGTCCCTGGGCAACGCTCGCGCCGAGGCGAACGCCGGTGAAGGATCCGGGGCCGCGGCCGAACGCGATCGCTGCAAGCTGGCGCAGGCCGATCCCGGCCTCGCCCAGGAGCTCATCGACCATCGGCAGGATGCGCTCCGCATGGCCGCGCGCCAGCTCCACCTCGCGACTGAGCAAGCGGCCTTCGATGTGCAGTGCCGCCGAGCAGCACTCCGTGGAGGTATCGATCGCCAACAGTCTCACGGTGCGAGAGCCTGGTGGTGCGAAGCCGGAACCGGAGGCGCATGGCGCAGCAGAAAATCGACTGCCGTCTGGCGATCGCGGGTGACGGTCATCGGGGGCAGCGCCCCGAGGAACACCTTGCCGTAGCCGCGCCCGATCAGGCGCGGATCGCAGATCGCGACCGCGCCGAAGTCATCCTCGCTGCGGATGAGACGGCCGACGCCCTGCTTGAGCGCCAGCGCGGCCTCGGGGAGTTGGTATTCGCGAAAGGCGCTTCTTCCAGTCGACTCGAGATGCTCGACGCGCGCGCGAACGAGCGGGTCATCGGGGGAGGCAAACGGCAGCTTCTCGATGACGACCAGCCGCAGCGCACTGCCCTTGACGTCCACGCCCTCCCAGAAGCTCGTCGTCCCGAGCAGCACGGCGCTGCCGTCCTCGCGAAATTCCCGCAGCAGCTGCTCGCGGGGCGCCTCGCCCTGCACCAGCAGGCGATAGCCCGCGGTCCGCGAGGACTGCTCGCGCCACAGGGCGGCCGCCCCGGCGAGCGCGCGATGGCTGGTGAAGAGGACGAAAGCGCCGCCCCGCGAGGCATCGATGAGCTGCAGCGCAACTTCCATGACCGCCGGCAGATACTCGCGCGAGGCGGGCAACGGCATCTGCGCGGGAAGATAAAGGAGACTCTGCCGCGGATAGTCGAAGGGACTGTCGATCTTCAAGGTGGCGCTGCCCTCGAGCCCCAGCCGGCCGGTGAAGGGACTGAAGTCCTCGCCGAGCGACAGGGTGGCCGAGGTAAAAACCCAGGAGCAGGGGTGCGCCTGGATGAGTGCCTGGAAGCGCGCCGCGATGTCGAACGGCAGCAGGCTGAGCGCGAAGCGGCTCCCCGACGTCATCTCGAACGAGCGTGCTCCCTCGATATCGCCCGCCGCGATACGCTCCAGGCTCGCCGCGAGATCGCCGGCCCGCTCCCCGAGCGCGCGTGCGGCCGTCTCATCGCCGGCGGCGCGCAGCGCCTGTGCAAGCGTCGCGACCGCGTGGCCGAGGTCGGCGACCGCCTCGGCGACGGGCGATGTTGCTTCCGTCCAGGCCACCCGGCCTACGCCGCCGGCAGCAGTGCCGCAGAGCTGCGCGACACAGGCTTGAACCGCACGCACGGCTGCGACCGCACTCGCCTGCGCCTCGGGCGCGAGGCCGCAGCCCTTCGCCAGCTCCGCCTGGACATCATCCAACAGACCGTCGATGCGCCGGCTGCTCACGTGCGCACCGAAGAACTGCGCCGCGAGATCGGGGATCTGGTGCGCCTCGTCCAGGATGATGGCGTCGGCGGCGCCGAGGAGATCGCCGAAGCCGTCCTGCTTGAGCGCCAGGTCGGCGAGCAGCAGGTGATGGTTGACGATGACGATGTCGGCATCGAGCGCCTGGCGCCTGGCGAGCGCGACATGACAGCCCGCGATCTGCGGACAACGCCCGCCGAGACAGTTGTCCCGCGTCGAAGTGACCTGCGCCCACACCGGATGGGAGTCGGCGAGGCCGCTGACTTCCGCGAGATCGCCGCTGCGAGTGGTGCGCGACCAACTGCGGATGCGCCCGAGCATGTCGTCGCGCCCGTGTCCCGGCGCCTGGTCCAGCCGCTGCCGGCACAGATAGTTGGCTCGGCCCTTCAGCAGGGCGACCCTCGCCGGGCGGCCGAGAGCCGCGCCCACCAGCGGCAGGTCCTTGGCGTACAGCTGATCCTGCAGTGTCCGGGTGCCCGTCGAGATGAGCACCCGGGTGCCGGAAAGCAGCGCGGGTACGAGATATGCGAAAGTTTTGCCCGTGCCGGTCCCCGCCTCCACCGTCAGGATCTCGCGCCCGGCCAGTGCGGCGGCGATGCGCCCGGCCATGTGCACCTGTTGCCGGCGGACGTTGAAGCCCGGCAGCGCTCGCTGCAAGGGCCCTCCTTCCCCGAAGATGTCCTCGAGCTCCAACATGGCGCGATGATGAGGCCGCGGCGGCGCGGCCAGATGATTGATTTCCCGCGGATTCTGTCGTGTGCGATTATGGAACAAAAGCGAAGGTTTTATCGTACTTTATGAGGCTGCGGGGAACGCGCGGCTATACTGGGATGCACTCCGGGACGCGGCAGGAGCCGAGGGTCCCCCACGTGCGGTAAACGGCCTCGGTGAAGGCCGGGCCGCGAACGAAAAGAGGAACCGAGGATGGCCACTGCTGCACCCCTGCCGATCCCGATGTCCCAACTCTCAGGCGCGGTCACCGAGTGGGTGGAGTCGGTTCGCGCCCTCACCCGGCCGGCGGCCGTGCGCTGGTGCGAGGGCTCCGATGCGGAGCGCGCCGAGCTCACTTCGAAGCTGATCCGCGATGGCGAGCTCCTCAAGCTCAACCCGGAGCACTTCCCCGGCTGTCATCTCTACCGTTCGAGCGCGAGCGACGTCGCGCGCGTCGAGCATTTGACTTATATCTGCACCCACTCCCGGGACGATGCCGGACCCAACAACCACTGGATGGATCCGGCGGAGGCGCACGCGAAGATGCACGGGCTCTTCGCCGGCTGCATGCGCGGGCGGACGCTGTACGTCATTCCGTATTGCATGGGGCCCATCGACTCGCCGCTCTCCCGCCGCGGAGTGGAGATCACCGACAGCGCCTACGTCGCGGTCAACATGATGATCATGACGCGCGCCGGACGCGCGGCCCTGGAGCGGATCGCGCATGACGGCAACTTCGTCCGCGGCCTGCACTCGATCGGGGAGCTCGATCCGAACCGGCGCTTCATCATGCACTTCCCGGAGGAGCTCGCGATCGAGAGCTTCGGCTCCGGCTACGGCGGCAACGCGCTGCTCGGCAAGAAGTGCCATGCGCTGCGCATCGCGAGCTGGCAGGCGCGCACCGAGGGCTGGCTGGCCGAGCACATGCTGATCGTCGGCCTGGAGAGCCCGCAGGGGGAGACGCACTACATCGCCTGCGCCTTCCCCTCCGCCTGCGGCAAGACCAACCTCGCCATGCTGATCCCGCCGGCCTCGCTCCCGGGCTGGAAGGTTTATACCGTGGGCGATGACATCGCCTGGCTGCATCCGGGCGCCGACGGGCGGCTGTGGGCCATCAACCCCGAGGCCGGCTATTTCGGTGTCGTGCCCGGGACCAACCGCGAGACCAACCGCAACGCCTACGAGATGATCCGGCGCGACACGCTCTTCACCAACGTCGCGCTCACGGCCGACAGCCAGCCCTGGTGGGAAGGCCTGCCGACGGGTATTCCGGTCACGGACTGGCAGGGCCGCCCGTACGATCCCACGAAGGGACCCGCTGCACATCCCAACTCGCGCTTCACCGTCTCCGCCAGACGCAATCCCAGCTACTCGCCGCGCGCCGAGGATCCGCGCGGCGTGCCGATCTCGGCGCTGGTCTTCGGCGGCCGGCGCCGAGAGGTGGCGCCGCTCGTCTACGAGGCGCGCAACTGGCAGCACGGCGTACTGGTCGGAGCCTCCGTCGCTTCGGAAACCACCGCGGCCGCGGTCGGCCAGGTCGGTGTGGTGCGCCGTGACCCCATGGCCATGCAGCCTTTCTGCGGCTATAACTTCGCCGACTACTGGCGCCATTGGCTCGCGGTCGGCGCCAAGCTCGCCCGGCCGCCGAAGATCTTCCACGTCAACTGGTTCCGGCGCGATGCGCACGGCAAGTTCCTCTGGCCGGGCTACGGCGAGAACCTGCGCGTGCTCGCGTGGATGCTCGATCGCTGCAGCGGCCGCGCCGGCGCGGCGGAGTCGCCGATCGGGCTGCTGCCGCGGGTCGAGGAGTTGAACGTAGAGGGATTGCGTCTCGGCGAGGACTCGCTGCGCGCGCTGCTGTCGGTGGATCCCGCGCTGTGGCGCAAGGAGATCGCGGACATCCGCGCCTATCTGGAGAAGTACGGCTCGCGGCTGCCGCCCGAGCTGATTGCGGAGCTGGCCGCCAGCGAGAGCCGCCTGGGCTAAACGATCTCGCAGGCGAAGCGGATGGTCTGCGCGGAGTCGGCCTCCGGCAGGCGGCCGAGGCCGATCATCCCCTCGCCCTTGAGCTGCAGGCTGTCGCGGCGGACGAAGGACTCCTCCCCGCCCTGGGTCTGCACGAAGGTGCCGTTGGTGCTCTGGTCGATGAGCACGAGCTTGTTGCGGTTGAGCTCGATGCGGGCATGCAGGCGGGAGATGAGATTCCCCTTCACGACGAGGTCGTTGTCTTCGGCGCGACCGATGGTGACGCTGGGACGGCGCTCATCGACGACCACCTCCTGGTCGAGCCAGCGCAGACGCAGCCGGGCGGCCGCGGCCTGACGTCCCTTGAGGGCGATCGCCGGCACCATGCTGGTCACGTCTTCCGTCTGCCAGAGCACCTCGTAGAGAGGGACTTCATTCCCCTGCCCCTTGATCGGCGCGGTATCGATCAGGCGGCAGTTCGCGCGCCATTCCGGCGAGAGGTGCTCGACCGTGGCCGCGGTGGTAATGATCTGGCCGGCCTTCGCCTGGCTGGTCATGCGATTGGCGGTGTGCACCGTCGAGCCGAATACATCGCGGGCCTCGAGGACCACCGGGCCGAAGTGGCAGCCGATGCGGATCGCGACCGGCTGGCCGTCAACCTTGAGCTGGGCGTGAGTCGAGATCTGCTGCTGCATCTGCGACGCGGCGTTCAGGGCCTCGTCGGCGCTCGGGAAGGTCGCCATGACCTCGTCACCCATGGTCTTGATGACCGTCCCATGGCGCTGTTCCGTGGCGCTTCGCATCACATCGATGCAGATCGAGACCATATCGCGCGCGCGCAGGTCACCCATCAGCTCGTAGAGCCGGGTCGAACCGACGACGTCGGCAAACAATATGGCGAGTTCGATATCCTTGCCCATGCAGAGTGCGCAGTTTGCCGCCCACCCTTGCACCCCCACGCGGCAAGGCCCGACGACGTTGGCCGGGATCATACCAGAGAGCCTTCGGCGCGCTACCGATTAGCCGGAGGTAGTGGTCGACCGGCCAGCCATAGCACCGGTTCAGCCCCGCGGGCCATGGGCGGCCTTGGCCCGCTCACTCCATTGCTTTAGATCGTTCCGCTGCCCTACGGATGAGGTCTGCCCCCGCCCCTGGGGCCCGAGCCCCCTCGCTGAGGAGGCGGCGGTAGTCCCGGGCCCCCGGCTCCCCGGCATAGAGCCCGAGCATGTGGCGCGTGATCGTCGACAGGCGATCACCCTGCGCGACCTGCCGCTGCGCGTATCTCGCCATTCGCTCGAGCAGCGCCTCGCGGCTCGGCGGCTCGAAGTCCGAGTCGCCGAGCGAGCGCTGCAGGTCACTCAATATGAAGGGGCGGTGATAGGCCTCGCGGCCGAGCATCACCCCGTCACACCAGGTCAGCGCCTCGAGCGCGCTCGCCGCGGTGCGGAAACCGCCGTTGACGATCATCGGCAGATCTTTGAACTGCCCCTTCAATCGGCGCACGACATCGTAGCGAAGCGGCGGGACCTCCCGGTTGTCCTTCGGCGACAGTCCTCCCAACACCGCCTTGCGCGCGTGGACGATGGCAACTTCGCAGCCGGCGTCGCGGACCTGACTCACGAACCCGTGCAGAGCCTCGAAGTCAGCTTCATCGAAGCTGCCCAGCGAATCCCTGACCTGGTCGCGGGTTCCACTCACGACGCCTATGCGCATCTTCACGGTGACCGGGACAGCCACCGCGGCACGCATCGCCGCGACGCAATCCGCAACACGCGCCGGCTCCCGCATCAGACACGCGCCGAACGCACCGCTCGCGACACGGTCGCTCGGGCAGCCGCAGTTCAAGTTGATCTCGTCATAACCGGCGTCCGCCCCGGCCCGAGCCGCCGCCGCAAGCTCCCGCGGCTCGCTGCCGCCCAACTGCAGCGCGACCGGATGCTCCTCGGCATCGAAGGCCAGGAGGCGGCGCGCGTCACCGCGGACGATCGCCGCCGCCGTGATCATCTCCGTGTATAGGAGTGCCGCCGGAGAGAAGCCGCGCAGGAAGTACCGGCAGTGGCGGTCGGTCCAGTCCATCATGGGCGCGACAGATATTTTTCTGTTCAATACCAAATACTCATACTCACTTAATAAAGTAACAAAATAGCACGTGCGCGGGCCGCTGCTGGAACGTACCAGATCCGGGCCGGAGGCTCAGCGGTCGTGGCGGGAGATGATGTGCGAGGCGGTGTTGGTTAGAAGAGCGGCAAGCTCCAGGAGGCGCCTGGTTGCTTTACGCTGCTGCGGCGAGCAGATCACGAGTGCACCAGCGCATTCGCCTCCGGCGCTGTTGATGGGGAAGCTCCAGCAGCCGCGATAACCCAGCCGATCGGCCAGTCGGTACCATCCCTGCCAGCGCGGATCCTCGCGCACGTCGATCGCAAGGATCGAGTCCCGAGGGCCCGCAGGTTGGCGCCGCGCCAGGGATTCCGGCGAAATCCGCAACTCATCCAGCGCTGCGACCTGCTCCGCGGGCAATCCGACGACGTGGCGAAAAAACGTTGCGTCTCGATCAGCCAGAAAAAAGGCCGCGCAGGCCTCTCCACCGAAGGCCTCGCTCGCAGTGCGCGCGAGAATTCCCAGGGAAGTCTCCAACGATGCGCCGCTCACCGCGGTCTCGAGCGCCGCACACTGGCCACGCATCCAATTGCAGCGTTCCTCCAATTCCTCGTAGCGCTGTTGGGCTCGACCCTTTGCCTCGACCGCGTCTTCCAGCACGTTCAGAGTCGCAAGACGAGCGTCGCTGACTTCGGCGTTTGCTCTTTTTAGGTCGGCCAGGTGGGCGCTGAGCGTCTCGGTCGCACGACGCCGCTCTGCCGCGCGATTGACGTGCGCCCGCACGCGTGCCAGCAGCTCGGGAGCAGTGAATGGCTTGACCAGATAATCGTCGGCGCCCGCGTCCAGGCCTTCCACCTTTGACTCCTCTCCCGCGCGCGCGGAGAGGAGAATGACCGGTATCTGACACGTCCTGGAATCGGTCCGCAGGGCGCGCAGCAGCTCCAGTCCGTCCATGCGAGGCATCATGATGTCGGCCACTACGAGATCCGGCGGTCGATCGCGAACGGCATCGAGAGCCGCTGCCCCGTCCACGACAGTTTGCACATCGTAATCGCCCGCGAGCAGACGCTTCACGTAGTCGCGCATGTCGGCGTTGTCGTCGGCGACAAGAATTCTGCTCCCCACAGCGCGATCTGGCGCGGCACCCATGGAGGGCTGCGGCACCCAGCGCAGCGCCTCCTCGACGAAGGGACCGGCCCCGATCGCCGTCGACGAAAGCTCGCGCGGCGCGGTTAGCCGGTCCTGCGGCAGATGGGCACAGCCCGTACGCAGGCAGACCGTGAATGTCGTACCTTTTCCCGGCGCGCTCTGCACCTCGATGGATCCCGCATGCAGTTTCACCAGCTCCTGCACCAACGCCAGGCCGATCCCCGAGCCTTCGTGCGATCGGGCGCGGGCGCCGCGGATGCGGTGGAAGCGCTCGAAGATGCGCGGCAGATCCGCTTCCGCCACGCCGATGCCGGTATCGCTGACGACGACCCGCAACTGGCCGTCAGCGGGTGGCAACACGCGCACCGCGATCTCGCCTTCGAAGGTGAATTTGAAGGCATTCGACAGCAGGTTGAAGACGACCTTTTCCCACATGTCGCGGTCGATCCAAACCGGCTCCGACAGCGCCGGACAGTCGACCGTGAGAGACATGCCCGCACTCTCGATGGCCGAGCGGAAGTTGCCGGCCAGGTCCGCGGTGACGGCCCCGAGGTCGAGCGGCTCGTACGAGGCCTCGACGCGATCGGCCTCTATACGCGAGAAATCGAGCAACGTATTGACCAGCTTGAGCAGGCGCAGCGCGTTGCGATGCGCGATGGTGAGCTCCTCGCGCAATGCGTGCGGCGCTCGCCCGTCCGATGACAACGCCTTCTCCAGCGGCCCCAGCATCAGAGTCAGCGGTGTGCGGAACTCGTGGCTGATGTTGGAGAAGAATGCCGTTTTCGCGCGATCGAGCTCCGCCAATGCCCGCGCCCGCCCGCGCTCGGCCTCGTATGCCAGAGTATCGGCGATGGTCGAGGCCACCTGCGCTACCAACAGCTCGAGGAAGGAGCGATACGACTGGTCGAGCCGCTTGTGCGGACTGATGCCGGTGACGAGCACCGCACGTGCCTTGGGGCTGCCGGGCACGACGACCGGCGCCAGATAAACCTGGCGTGGCGGCTCGCTCCAGCCGCCGCGGGGCAGACGCGTTGCATCGATCCCCTCCAGCATGCGAGGCTCTTGCAGCGCCTGCGCAAGAGGCCATTCGGTGAGCTCTTCCAGAGGACCTCCGGCGCTCTCGCGAGCGCCGTCGGTGGCTCCCATGAGCGAGACCGAGGCGCCATCATCGGAAAGCAAGTAGAGGAACGCAAACGGGACGTCGCGACCGTTTTTCGCGAGCACCGCAATGGCCTGGCGGCAGGCCTCGCGCACCGTCTCGGCGCGGCGCAGAGCAGCCAGCTGCCGCAGAGTCTCGAGCCTGCGGGCTCCGATGATCTTTTCCGTGGTCTCGATGACGGGGCAGAAAACACCGCTGACGGCTCCGTTCTCGTCATAGATCGGACTGTAGGAAAAATAGAAGAAGCACTCTTCGAAGTAGCCGTGGCGCCAGACCATGAGCTGCAGATCGTCGGCGGTGAACGGCGTGCCTTGATCGAGCACCCGCTCCAGCATCGGCCCCACCAGCGGCCAGACCTCGTGCCAGCACTGCTCTCCTCTCCGGCCCAGCGCGTCGGGGTGCTTGTTGCCCAGAATCGAGGTGTAGGCGTCGTTGTAGAGCAGAATCAGCTCGCGCCCCCACCAGATCACGATGGGGAACGAGGAGCCGAGACAGGTGCTGGCCGCTATCCGCAGGTTCTGCGGCCACTGCCGCGCCGGTCCGAGCGGCGTCTTCGTCCAGTCGAACGAACGGGTGCGCTCTCCCATCTCGCCGCCACCGGCCAGCCAGGTCGGGACATCCTGCACCACCCTATCCGGCGCCGGCGTCATGATCCCCCTCCTCGAATTCGAGCCGGTAGCTCGGCGACTCGCCCCGTTGCGTGCGTAGCTCGTTGACCTCCTTCTTGAGCTCGATCATCCGCAGCTCCCGGTCGACGACCACCCTGTTGAATCGCTCCAACTCCTCGTTGCGCGACCGCAGGTCCTCTTCGGCACGCCTGCGCGCGGTGATATCGGTGAAGGTTACCGCCACCCCCAATGTCTCATCCGTTCGTGCCAGATAGGGGCCGATCCGGCGCAGAAACCACTTGCCCTCGAGGTTGCGCACTTCCGCCTCGCGCGGCGCGTTCGTCTGCATCACCGCGCGGACTTCGCCGACGAAATCACTGTCATCGAACCTTTGCGCGATATCAGTGATTCCGCGGCCGGCATCGGCCGGCACCAGCGGGAAGAGCTCGCGGATCGCCGGTGTGAACCAGCGTATGCGCAATTCCTCATCGAGAAAGAGCGTCATCACCGCGCCGGAGCTGAGCACGCGGCTCTGCATCTCGAGCGCCATGATCTTCTCCTGCAGCTGTGTGTTTGCGAGAGCAAGGCCCTCGTTGGCACTGTTGATCTCGTCGTTCGACGCCTTGAGCTCCTGGTTGAGCGCCTGCAGCTCCTCGCGCGATGCTTCAAGCTCTTCGCGGAAGAGGCGCAGCGCATCGCTCCGGTCAAGCGATTGCGCACCTCCGTCACCCACCAGCGCCTCCGAGGGATCGCCTGATCTGTCGTGCGTGTCAATCCCCGCAGACGGCCCGCGTATGAACGAGATGAGCAGCTGAGTTCCGCCGCCGTCCTGGCTCTGCAGCGGTGTCAAACGGACCCGCAATGAAGACTCGCCGGTGACGGGATCGGTGCGATCACTGATCGTGGCACTGCGCTGGGTCACGAGCGCTATTTCGGCGGCGGCCTGGATCCGCGGCACGAGCGGTGCCGGCGCCAGATCCAGCAGGCTCAGGCTCGGTTGGCCGGCTTTGAATCGGAGATAGGGCCCGGTATCGCCATAGATGCGCAGCAGGTTGAAGTGCTCATCGACGAGCACCGAAGGCAACTCGCTTCGCTCGAGTATCGCGCGATGCGCATGCGCTTCGACAGTGCCGAGACTCGACTGCCCCCCACGCAGGCCCGCCGGGCGCCTGGGGAAGTCGATGCTCATCTCGCTCGCGCGGCCGACTTTGCGGTAGAGGTTCGCGCGCGAGGAGGCAACCTCGAACCCTTCCACCCTCGCGGGGGGGGTCTCGCTGCGACCGAGCAGCAGATGGCCACCCATCGCCAGCGAGGAGTGAAGCAGATGGAGCACGCGCCTGGCGGCATCGGGCTCCAGATAGATGAGGAGATTGCGGCAGGTCACGATGTCGAGACCGGTGAACGGAGGGTCGACGAGCAGATTCTGGGACACGAAGACCATCCTGTCCCGCAGCGAACGCTGCACCCGAAACGCGTTGTCCGCCTCGTAGAAGAACTTCTCCCTTCTTTCGGCGGATAGCACAGCCACCGCGCGCGGCCCGAAGATGCCACGGCTGGCGCGCGCCACGACCTCCGCCGAGGCATCGGTTGCGAACACCTGGAAGGTCCGCGGACTCGACGTTGTGCTTGCATGCTCGGCCATGAGCATGGCGACGGAGTAGGCTTCCTCGCCGGTAGCGCATGCCGGCGTCCATGCCCGGATCGGGGCGCCATCGGTCTGCGCGAAGCGCGGACGGATTGCAATGTCCCGCAAGGTGTCCCACGCCTCGGCGTCGCGAAAGAACTTCGTTACGTGGATGGGAATGCCGCGAATCAGAACCTCGAGCTCCACGGGATCGTCATGCAGCAGCGCCTCGTAATCGCGGAACAACGCAACATTACGCGCTTGCATGCGGCGTTGGATCGGCCAGAGCAGCGGCATCATCTTGTAGCCCGTGAGATCGAGTCCGCCTCTGCTTCGGATCAGCTCGATCATGCCATCGATGGCCACGCCGACCTCGTTGGCCCAGGATACCGCGGCGCCGCCTCTGACGTAGCAAGCCGATCCGCAGGCCAACAGCTCTGCCGCCAGAGCACCGACCGGCACGACTCGATCGGCGGCGCCCGTCGCGATGGCCGCTTTCGGCATGCCGTCATGCACCGCCGTGGCCGGGTCCTGCACGAACACCACGCCGCCCGCCTGCCTGACACGGATGACACCCGCCGCGCCATCGGCGCCCGTGCCTGAAAGGACGACAGCCACGGCACGCGGCCCGAAATCACGCGCCAGACTCTCGAACAGTGTGTCGATGGTGTCGATGCCACCGTGCAGCCTCAAATCACCCACCGCGGGTGTCACCATCACACCGTTCTGAACCACCATGCTCTGTCCCGGCGGCGCGACATAGACACAGTCGCGCTCGATAGCCATCCCCGTCACGGCCTCATGGACCGGCAAAAGGCTCCATTTGCCGAACAGGCTGTGCAGGCAGCTGCGCCGATCGGGCAGTGTGTGCTGCACGATGACCAAGGCCAGGTTGGGATGCGCCGGCAACGACTGCAGGAAGGCCTTAAGAGTCGGAATACCGCCGGCGGATGCGCCGATGCCGACCACCGGGAAATCCATCAGTCGGCGCCGGCGCCGTTCAGCGCAGCCAGGAGGACTTCCGGATCCGCGGGCTTGGTCAGGTGACGGTCGAACCCGGCTTGCCGCGACCGGCGACGATGCTCCGCCTGACCCCAGCCTGTGAGCGCGATCAGCAATACCTCTTTCCCCCAGGGCTCGGCGCGCATGCGCCGCGCCACCTCGTAGCCATCCATCCCTGGCATGCCCAAATCGAGCAGCACGACGTCGGGATGTAACTGCGAGCCGAGCGCGAGCGCCTCGGCGCCGTCGGTGGCAACCCGCACCTCACCGCTGACCAGCGTGCTCACGAGCGATTGCAGCGTCTCGGCGGCATCGGCATTGTCATCGACGATCAGGACCCGCTGTTTGCCGGCGCGCCGGGCCGCGGTGTTGTCGATGCCGGCTTCGGCCCCGCGAACGACGCCCTGCACGAGCGGCAGCCGCACGGTGAAGGTGCTGCCCTGGCCCGGCGCGCGGCTCGCGGCTGAGATCGTGCCGCCATGCATCTCCACGAGCCTCCTCGCCAGAGTGAGTCCTACGCCGAGTCCCTGCTTCGGCCGGTCGGGGGATTGACGGGCCTGAAAGAACATCTCGAACACATTGGGGAGCGCCTCGGCGGGGATTCCCGCGCCGTTGTCCTGCACGCTGATGACCACCCACTGGTCCGCATGCGTCACCCGCAGCTCGATGCGGCCTCCAGGTGCGGTGTAGCGCGCCGCATTGTGGAGCAGGTTCACGAATACCTGCGTGAGACGCGCCGGATCGCCGTTGATGATCAGCGGCTCGGCCGGCACGCTCACGGTCAACTGGTGTTCCTGGCTCTCGATGAAGGGCTCCACCGCCGCGACGGCATCGCGCACCGGCTCCGCGACCGGCAGCCGCTCCAGGCGCAGTGTCACCTTGCCGCTGCTGATACGACTCACTTCCAACAGGTCGTCGACCAGGCGTACGAGCTGCTGCGTCTGGCGCGCCATGGTCGCCGTCATCCGCTTTACCATGACAGGATCATCGGGTGCCTTGCGCAAAACCTCGATACCGGCGCTGATCGGCGCGAGCGGGTTGCGCAGCTCGTGCGCCAGGACGGCAATGAACTCGTCCTTGCGCCGATCGGCCTCGCGGAGCGCGAGATCCGCGCGCTTGCGCGCCGTGATGTCGATGAGCACGAGCACGGCGCCTTCGAGGCCGCGCAAGGCGGTGCGGTAGGGCAACATCCGCGCCAGGTACCAGCGCGTGTCATCGGTTTCGATCTCGAGATCGACCGTCGCGCCATCCCGGATGACGCGCTCCAGGTCGCTGATCAGGTGCGGGTAGCGCAGTCGGTGAGTGAGATCGACGATCGAGCGGCCGACGTCGGTGGGGCGCAGGGGAAAAAGATCCGCCATGAGCGGTGTGAAACGGACCACATTGAGCGACCGGTCAACCAGCAGGGTCGCCAGCCCCGTCGATTCGAGCAGGTGCTGCAGATCGTTGGAGAGCTGCGAGAGTGTCTCGAGCCGGCGCTGGTTCTCGTCGGAGAGCGTCATCAGCTCCTCGTTCACGGCCTGCAGCTCCTCGCGCGAGCTTTCCAGCTCCTCCACCACGGCCGTCAGCTCCGGCTCCTCCTCGCGCTCCCGCCGCGCAGGATCCTCCACCAAGGCAGCAAGCCGTGCGTGCGTGCGTGCCACCTCGTCCTGCAGGCGCAGGATCTCGCTGAAGGCCTTCGCATCGGGCCCGTCCTGTTCCAGGACCCGAGTTTCCACGGCGTCGTTCAAAACGACGAGCAACGGCTCGGGCGACTCTTCGCCGGCGGCTATTCGATCGACGTGCACGACCATGCGGCGGATGCCTCCCGCCGCCGCAAGCGCGAGCGGCTCGGATCGCCAGCAGGGCAGCCCGGCGCGTACCTGCGCGAGGCCCTCGCGTACCAGCTCCGCGACGGCTCTGGGGAGAAGCTTCAGGATATCGTGCGTCAACTCACCGCCCGGAATCTTCACGTAACGCGAGGCCGTCTGTGAGAAATACACGACCTGATCGGCGGCGTCGACCAACACGCTGGGCGGTGTGTAGGATTCGATTGCCTCACGAAAGGCGCCGGCTACGTCGGCGCCGTGCAAGGGCGGCGATGCGCCGGATCGCTCGCCGATCACGCGCCCGCGCGACCGCAACTCCGGGATCAGCTCGAGCGCGCGTTTCGGCCCGCTCACCGGGCGCAGCAGACGGGGATTCCTCTGATCGCGAGTGAATAGATCGCGCGTGTCCAGCTCATCGTCCAGATCGACGATCAGGACGCCGTGCGGCTCGAGCGCGTAGTAGAAAAGACTCAACACGCCACGGCGTCTCTCGGGCTGCAGATTGGCGAGCAGATTGCGGCAGACGATCAGATCGAGATGGGCGTAAGGCGGATCCTTGAACAGATCATGGGCGGCGAACGTCACGACATCGCGCAGCTCGCGCCGGATGCGGTAACGGTCATGTTCGTGGGTGAAGAAGCGTTGCAGGCGCTGCGGTGACACTGTGGCGGCGACTTCCTCCGGATAGATGCCTTCGCGCGCCAGCTGCACCGCGCTCGCCGAAAGCTCCGTGGCGAACACCTGCAGCGGCAGCCGCCGGGCGCGGCGCGAGCTCTGCTCCGCAAGCAGCATCGCGAGTGAGTAGGCTTCCTCGCCCGTCGAGCACCCCACGGACCAGAGACGGATGTGGTCGCTCTCCTGATTCTTGCGCTCGAGAATCTCATCCAGTACGCGCTCCAGTGTCTCGTACATGGGCGCATCGCGGAAGAACTCGGTCACATTGAGCAGCAGATCGTTGGACAAGGCGCGCGCCTCGTCCCCGCGCCCGCGCAGCACCTCGAAGTACTCCGCCAAGGTGCTCACCCGGTGCATCTGCATTCGCCGGCGAAGCCGGCGCAGCAGCACGGCGCGGCGGAACATGGCGAATTCCTGGCCCGTACGCAAGCGCAGCTCGTTGACAATCTTCTCGAGGACGAGGCCCCGCTCATCCTCCTCATCCTCCTCATCCTCCTCATCCTCCTCATCCTCCTCATCCTCCTCAGGTGCCGCGAGCCGCGCAGTGGAGTAGCCGTAGATCATCTCCGCCATGTCGCGCAGCGGTAGTACGGCATCCACGGTACCCGTCTCGATCGCGCTGGCGGGCATGCCGGCGTATTCGGCCTCCACCGGATCCTGCGCGATCGTGAGGCCGCCGCGCTCCTTGATTTGGCGGATGCCGAGCGAACCGTCGGATCCGGCCCCGGTCAGGATTACGCCAATAGCCGTTTCGCCGTGCGTCTCCGCGAGGCTGCGCAGGAAGTGATCGATGGGCGCGCGGCTGGCGCGCCGCGTCTCGAGCTGCGACAACCGCAGATGGGTATCGATGGAGGTGAGATTGGCGTTGGGCGGAATGACGTAAACACAGTTCGGCTCGAGTGCGATCGTCTCGGTGACCTGAGACACCCGCATGCGGGTGTAAGGCTGCAGCAGGTCAACCATGTGGCTCTCGTGCTCGGGAGAGAGGTGCAAGACGACCACGCAGGCGAAGCCCGGAGCGTCAGGCATGCGGCTGAAGAAAGTGCGCAACGCGGCGAGTCCACCGGCCGAGGCACCGATGCCGACCACATAGAAGTCCGGCTTGCTCGCTTTCATAAGCACCGCAGTAATCATCCCCACCGGAGGCCCGCACCATCCGCGGTCCTGCCGGCGCCGCAACCCCACTCCCCCGCCGAATCAACCCGGACGTCCATGCCGGGGTTCCGGGCGCGCCTGCTCCTCCGGTCACATCGCGCCGATCGGCCTCACGAAGGTGATGACCACACCGTCTATCTTGTCCTCGGCCGTGCGGTAGGTACGGATTCGGACCACCATCGGCTCGTTCGAGCGCAGGGTGATCTGCCGCTCCAGGGGCGACAGGTCGTGGAGCACGCGCGCAGCGTCCCGCTCGAGGTCCTCATACGTCATATTATGGGTCAGATCACCGATCGGGCGGCCCTGATCGTGGGGCCTGACGTTGAAAATCTGCCTGAGTGGAGCGGTATAGCGCTTGATGCGCAGGTCGCGATCGAGAAACAGCATGGGAATGTCGGTCGCCGCCATGAAATTCTCGAGGTCGTTGTTGGCGCGCGAGACTTCCTCGAGCTTCATCTTGAGCTCGTGATTGACGGTCTGGAGCTCCTCGTTGACGCTCTGCAGCTCCTCCTTGCTGGTCTCGAGCTCCTCGGTCGTCGAGCGGTATTCCTCGTTGAGACTCTGCAGCTCTTCATTGGCCGCACGCAAGTCCTCGTACGCCATGCCGTGCTCCTGCCGCATGGTCTCCAGACGCTGCTCGGCGATGCGCAGCTTGTCACGCAGGCTGAGCACGAGGGAGTCGTTGCTTTCGGACCGGTCGGTCACCTCCCCGGGCTCGGCCTCACCCGCCTCGAGGAAGGTGACCAGAACATGGGCCTCCTGCCCCTCCTGGCGGAGACGCGGCTGAACCAACGCTGCGACCATCTGCGCGGTACCGTTGAAGCGCACCGGAACGAAAGAGGACAGGCAGGGCTTCTGCAGCTCGAACGAGCGATGCAGTGCGGAGCGCAATTCGTCTACGAGCTCAGCTCGGACGAGCTCCGTGACGACCTGACTCGGCGTGCCGCCACGCGGCTGCAGGTACCGTCCGGCCGACGCCGACAGATGCTCGACGCTCCAGTGCTCATCCACCAGCATACTCGGTGGGGCCATTTCCTCGAGCATCTCGACATGCACGTCAGCCACGGACCGCCTCAGACGTATGCTGCGCTCACGCCCCCGCTCGACCACGGCCGGGACGAGCGGCATAGGAGGCAATTGCGGCAGGCGCACGGCCGGCCCGCTGGCCCGCGCACGCACGCGGAACAGCCGGTGCTGCTTCTCGAGCGGGTCGAAAAGCTCCGGATCCGCGGTTTCCGACACACCGATGAAGAGATAGCCATCGTCCCGCAGGGCATAACGAAAGACGCTCTGCAGCTGCTTCTGCAGCTCGCGATCGAGGTAGATCAGCAGATTGCGGCAGGAAATCAGGTGCAGCTTCGAGAACGGCGGATCGCGCAGCACACTGTGGGCCGCGAACACCACCGAGTCGCGGATTTCGCTGGAAATGCGGTAATGATCGCCCTCGGCGCGGAAATAGCGAGCCAGGCGCGACTCGGCCACGTCGGCGGCGATGGCCGCCGGATACAGGCCGTCCCGCGCAATCGCAAGGGCTCCCTGGTCGACGTCCGAAGCAAAGATGACCAGCTCGACGGGTACGTCGCGCCGGCTCATTTCCTCGCGAAACAGCATCGCGAGCGTGTAAGCCTCCTCGCCGGTGGCGCAGCCGGGTACCCAGGCGCGCAGCGGCTGGTTGGGCTGAGCGCGCTGCACGAGGGGTGCGATGACCTGTACCCGAAGCGCCTCCCAGGCGGGCGGATCGCGAAAGAAACTGGTCACCGAGATCAGGAGATCATCGAAGAGCGCCTGCACTTCCTCCGGAGTCTCCTTGAGCATCGTCAGGTAATGCTCGAGCGAGCTGCGATGATTGAGCTGCATGCGCCGCGCGAGGCGGCGCAGGATCGTGCCGCGCTTGTAGCGACTGAAATCGTGGTTGGTTCGCAGGCGTACCAGGTCGAAAATACGCTTCAGGGCAAGCTCCTCATCCTCGCCGATAGTCGCCTCCTCGCGAGGCGGCATCAGGTCGGCAAGCTCCTCCTTGTGCCGCACCAGCTCGCCGAGCCTCGCGGCCAGGCCGCCCACCGGCAGAACCAGATCGGCGATCTCGGCCGCGATCACGGCACGCGGCATCCCCTCGTGCGTCGCCTCCCGCGGATCCTGGACGAGCACGAGGCCGCCGGCTTCCTTGACGGCCCTTGCCCCTAGCGCCCCATCGGAGCCGCCACCCGAGAGGATGATGGCGAAACCGTCGCCATAATTGTGCGCCAGGGAGCGAAAGAAAAGGTCTATGGCCGCGCGGCGCTCGCTCAGCTCCGTCATGGGCATCGCACGCACGCTGGTGTCGCTGATTTCCAGCTTGCGGTCGGGCGCGATCACGAAGACATGATCGCGCCTGAGCTGCTGCGGCTCATCCGTGACTTCCATGACCGGCATCCGGGTATGCCGCCCGAGAATGGCGGCGAGCTCGCTCTTGTGGTCCGGCGAGAGGTGCACGATCACTACAAAGGCCACGCCCAAGTCCGGCGGTACGTCGTCGAAAAACCCGGAGAGCGCCTCGATGCCGCCCGCCGAGGCGCCGATCCCGACCACGGTGACGCGGTCGCTCGGTCCGCCGTCGTTCTCAGTCTTTGCCATTCAATACCCCCGCGGCATCTCGAGCGCTGGGCGCTCGTACCGAGCGTTCGCCTGAATCATATGCTTGTAGTCGCTTGCGCGACTGTCCGCAAGACAGCCGGTCCGCCGGTTCGTTCGGGCCCGCGACGAACATCGGTCCGGTCCATCATCGGAGCGACGGCGAGGCGGCGATCTAAGTCTTTCATTCTGAAACGGAAATTCGAGTCGGGCGGTGCAGTCCAGGATCGGACCCGCGCATTGTCCGTGGTTCGCCTATCGCTGGCCCTTCCTCCGCGCGCATGGCGGACCGCGATGAAACCGAGCAATGTCATGGGTGGATGAAATGAAGAAGCGCTATGACTTTTCCAAATCATTTCGCAATCCGCGGCATTCCCGATCAAAGTCTCATCAACCTGTATCTCCGGGAATGCGCCGAGTCGGGGAAGACTCTCAACATGAGCTGGGGAATTCATGGTTAGAAGATCCACGCGTGCGTCATCCGCAACGGCAGGATACTCAGGAACGCCCCTTGTGAAGAAACTCGGGGTCAAGAGGGGTGTGTCATTCACACCATCGGCGCTCCTCCCGGGTACCGTGCACTTCTGAAGCCGATGCCGGCAGGTGTGAAATTCAAAGGTTTCGCTGATGGATCAGTCGACATGCGCCGTCCTCTTTACAGAAACACAGGGCATGATAATTTCAGGGCGCCGCGTAGCGCGGGATAATCGGGGGAGCTCATGCAACGCCATCTTCTGTTCTGTGCCGCCGTCAGCCTGCTCGGTTTGGGTCTCACGGCAAATGCGCAACAGGCGGCGCGCAATGCGGACGGCAAATTGCTGTTCGGCACCGACGCGGCGCTGCGCGTGGCCGAAGTCTCCTCGCCGGAGCTTTCGCCGGATAAGACCCGTGTCGCCTATCTCGTGCAGACCACGCTCGAACCCAAGGGCGAGCCCTGGAAGGCTGTGACGCAAGTCTGGGTCACACCAGTCGCCGGCCCGGCGAGCGCGGCACGTCAGTACACGCGCGGCGATGAGAGCGCGACGCAGGTGCGCTGGTCGCCGGATGGCAGCGAGCTCGGCTTCATCCGCTCCTCGGGCACCGGCGAGAGCGCCAAACCCCAGGTCTGGTTGATGTACGCCAACGGCGGCTCGGCTTGGCCGGTCACCACGCTGCCCGCGGGCGTGCAGGCATTCGCCTTCTCCCCCGACGGCAAGTCGCTTCTGCTGGTAGCCGACCCAAAGCCGACCGCGGCTCATCTGCTGGACATGAAGGATCACGTCGACGCCGTCGTCGTGGATCACGACCCGGTGCTGTCACAGCTCTGGCTGTGGGACATTGCCAGCGGCAAGGCAACGCAGCTCACCCACGGCGACTTCACTGTCAGCGATCCGCAGTGGTCGCCCAACGGCCATGAAGTCTTGTTCGTCACCCGCCCAACACCCGCGCAGGAAGACAGCAGCCATACGAGCGAATATCTGCTCGACCTGCAGACCGGCCACCTGCGCCAGATCGGTTCCACCGCCGACTACGCCTCGGACGGCCGCTGGTCCCCCGATGGCGCGACCATCGCCTTCCTCGCTGCACCCAAGGGAGAGATGATCCGGCAGCAAGTGGACGCGGACCTCTATCTCGTTCCTGCCGCCGGCGGTGTGCCGCGCGAGTTGACGTTCCCATTGGGCGCGGCGACCCCGGTTTGGGCGCCGGATGGCAAAACGATCTATTTCAGCACCGGCGACCACGAGGCCGTGGCCGTTTTCGCCGTGAGTATCGCAAGCGGCGCGGTGCGACGCCTCAGTCAGCAAGCCGCCGACGTTCGCATCGACCACATCAGCCCCGATGGCAGCTTCGCCATCGGCACCTGGAGCGATCCCACGCATCCGGCCGAGGTTTTCTGCGCAAACCTTGATTTCACCGCGCTCCACAACCTGACCGATCAGAACGCGTGGCTGGCCGGCTACGCGCTCGGCAACGCCAGCGTGCTCAAATGGAAAAGCTCCGCCGACGGCATGGAGATCGAGGGCGTGGTCACCGAACCGGTCGGCTTTGACGCCTCGCGCAAATACCCCTTCCTGCTCAATCCCCACGGCGGTCCCACGGGGGCGACGACGCTCAGCTTCAACCCCACCGGGCAGATCCTGGCGGCCAACGGCTACCTGGTGCTGGAGCCCAACTTCCGCGGCTCCAGCGGACGCGGATTGGCCTTTGCCACCGCCGACGAAAACGACTGGGGCGGCGGCGATTTCCACGATGACATGAGCGGCGTGGACGCGGTCATCGCCAAGGGATGGGCCGACCCCAAGCGCCTGGGCGAGTTCGGCTGGTCCTATGGCGGCTACATGAGCTACTGGATCGACACCCACACCCACCGCTTTCGTGCCATCTCACCCGGCGCGGGCCTGACCGATCTATACCCGTTCTATTCGCAAACCGACATTCACGGCTACCTCAAGCTCTTCTTCAGGAACAAAGACCCTTGGGATTTGCAAGCCGAATATTGGGATCACTCGCCGATGAAGTACGTCGAAGACGTCACGACGCCGACCATGATCCTGCAGGGTCTGGCCGACCCCCGCGTCCCCCTCCCGCAGCAGCAGGAATTCTATCGCGCCCTCTCGGACCGCCACGTGCCGGTCGAGTTCGTGACTTATCCACGCGAGCAGCACGGCTTCGTCGAGCCGCACCACATCCAGGACCGCTGGCAGCGCTACCTGGTTTTCTTCGGCCACTATCTCGACAACGAGCCCGTCACCGAGCCCGCGTCCACCATCGCCGCGCTTCGCCGCGATCTGCCTGGAGCAGCGGCCGCGGCTGTGACCACGGCCGCGAATCGATAGCCATCAACAGCCAGATGAAGGTGGTGCCATCGACGCGCCGGCCGAAGTCATTCAGCCCGTAAACCCCTTCGCCACCAGGTAGACCTCGCGCGATTCCTTGCGCGAGGCTGTGGGCTTGCGGATGGATACCTTGGCGAAGTGTGTCCGCAGCTCCTTCAAATACTGATCCGAGCCTGAGCCCTGAAACATCTTGGCGGCGAAGCTCGCACCGGGCTTCAGAGTCTTGCACACCGTGTCGAGTGCCAGCTCCAGGAAGTAGATCGACCTCGCCTGATCGGCTGAATCGATGCCGCTGATGTTCGGCGCGATGTCGGAAATGATCAGGTCGAACTTTGCGCCCGTGAGCCAGTCGAGCACCTGCTGCACGACGCTCTCTTCGGTGAAATCGCCCTGGATGAAATCGACGTTCTTCAGCGCGTCCATCGGCAGAATGTCCGTCGCGAGCACGCGCCCTTTGTCGCCGACGAGCCGGCCGGCCACCTGCGACCAGCCGCCCGGCGCGGAGCCGAGATCCATGATCCGCATGCCCGGGCGGATCAGTTTGTCCTTGTCATTGAGCTCGATGAGCTTGTAGGCCGAGCGCGAGCGGTAACCGTCCTTTTGTGCCTGCTTGACGAAAGGATCACTGAGGTGGCGGGAGAGCCAGCTGGCGCTGCTTTTCGTTCGGGGCATCTTCGCAGGAAACTACCGGTTATAATCCATTGATTCTACTCCTCTGCCGGATTCACCGGCCAGGAAGACGCCGGTGATCCGCATCAGCGAGCTGCAGTTGCCGCTCGAATACACGCCCGAGGCGCTCCGTCAGGCCATTTTGCAGCGTCTCGCCCTCCCCGCGGCGGAGTTGCTCGATTTCAATCTGTTCAAGCGCAGCTACGACGCGCGCAAGAAGAACAGCGGCATTTTCTTCATCTGCATCGTCGACGTCACGGTGCTTGACGAAGCCGCCGTACTGAAGCGCCTGGCGGGGGATCGCCACGTCGGCGTTTCACCGGACACGAGCTATCACCCTGTCGCCCGAGCCCCCGCGCAGCTCGAGGAACGGCCCCTGATCATCGGCTTCGGGCCCTGCGGACTCTTCGCGGCGCTGCTGCTCGCGCAAATGGGCTTCAGGCCCATCGTGCTGGAACGCGGCCGGGATGTGCGGCGCCGGACGCGCGACACGTGGGCCCTGTGGCGCGAGAACACGCTGACGCCGGAGTCCAATGTCCAGTTCGGCGAGGGAGGCGCCGGCCTCTTTTCCGACGGCAAGCTCTACAGCCAGATCAAAGACCCGAAATTTCATGGCCGCAAGGTGATGCGGGAGTTCGTGCGTGCGGGCGCACCCGCTGAGATTCTCTATGTCAGCAAGCCGCACATCGGTACGTTTCGCCTGACGGGGGTCGTATCGAAGATGCGCGAGGAGATCATCTCGCTGGGCGGTGAAGTACGCTTCGAGAGCAGGGTCAGCGATCTGATCATCGAGCAGGGACAGATCGCGGGTGTCGTGCTGGCGAGCGGCGAGACTCTACATGGCCGCCACGTGGTGCTCGCGCTCGGTCACAGCTCCCGCGACACCTTCCGCATGCTCGAGCACCGCCGGGTCCATCTCGAGGCCAAGCCTTTTGCCATCGGCCTGCGCATCGAGCATCCGCAGTCGCTGATCGATGCCGCCCGCCTGGGGCGGTTTGCCGGTCACCCGCTGCTGGGCGCCTCCGACTACAAACTGGTCCATCACGCGCGTAATGGGCGTTCGGTCTACAGCTTCTGCATGTGTCCCGGCGGCACTGTGGTCGCGGCCACTTCCGAGCCGGGGCGTGTGGTCACCAACGGCATGAGTCAGTATTCGCGCAACGAGCGCAACGCCAACGCGGGCATCGTCGTCGCCATCAATCCTGAAACGGACTTTCCGGGCGGGCCCCTCGCCGGCGTCGAGCTCCAGGAGAAGTGCGAATCCAAAGCCTATCTGCTGGGCGGCAGCGACTACCGCGCACCGGGACAGCTGGTTGGCGATTTCCTGCGCGGTGTAGGCTCCACGCAGCTGGGCGATATCGTACCGTCCTACACGCCGGGGGTGCAGCTGAGTGACCTGTCACGGGCCCTGCCCGACTATGCCATCGACGCCATACGCGAGGCATTGCCCGCATTCGGCAAGCAGATCCGCGGCTTCGACCGCGAGGACGCCGTCCTCACCGCCGTGGAGAGCCGCACCTCCTCGCCCGTGCGCATTACGCGCGACGCTGAATCGCTGCAGAGTCTCAATGTACGCGGGCTCTATCCCTGCGGCGAAGGCGCGGGTTATGCCGGCGGCATCCTCTCGGCCGCCGTCGATGGCATCAAGGTCGCCGAAGCGGTCGCGCGGAGCCTGTCATGAAATTCGAAGACATCAGGAAACTTCATCAGAAGAAGTTCCGCGAGCAGCTCGGCTGTTTCCTGCTGGAAGGCGAGCACCTGGTGGAGGAGCTGCAGAAGGCTCTGCATCGCGACCCCCGCCTGCGCGCCAGCGAAATCTATCTGACGCCCGAGTATGCGCATTGGAAAAGCGAGCTCCCCATCCACGTACTCGACTCCCGCCGCATGGCACAACTGAGCGAGACACGCTCGCCGCAGGGTATTCTCGCGGTCGCGCCGCTACTCCCGGCACCCCCGCAACAGCCCGGGGAGCGCGCCATCTATCTCCATGAGATTCAGGATCCCGGGAATCTCGGCACGATCCTGCGCTCGCTCGCCTGGTTCGGCGGCTTCCGCTGCCTGCTCAGCCCCAATAGCGTCGATGTGCACAACGGCAAGTCGGTGCGCGCCAGCATGGGTGCCATCTTTCACGTGCCGGTAGAAGCCGACGTGCCGCTGCACGACATCCCGGAACGCTTCGGTCGGATCGCCGTACTCGATCTGCAGGGTAAGCGAATCGCTGCGCCGGAGTTTCGCAACTTCGATTGCTATATCTACGGCAATGAGGCCCGGGGACCGCCGCGTGAAGCCTTGCGTGGAATGAATACGACGCCGTTCACGATTGCGGGAACGGGAGCAATCGAATCGCTGAATGTCGCGGCGACGGTGAACATCTGCCAATACGAGCTGACGCGACCGGCTTAGCTCGGGGCCCCGGCCAGGTTGATCGCGGATTGCTCGTGAATCCGGCCTCTCAGTACCGGTAAACGGCGGTCACGCCGAAGGTGCGCGGCGGGAAGGTCCAGTCGTCCTGCAACCGCGATTGCCCCTCACCCGGATCGATCGACCACTCGTAGTTCGTGACCGTATGGGTGTTCCCGAGGTTGTCGACGAACCCCTCGAACCGCCAGGCGCCAAAGCGCATGCCGGTCCGCAACGACATGTAGTTCGTCGGACTGAGCACGTAGAACGCCGAATCGTACTGCTGCGTGTTGGAGTCTTCCTGCGGTGACGGCCACTTCGCACGTCCCTGGAACTCATCGTCGAAGCGGACGAAGGTGCTGTGCCGGAAGAGCTCGAAGTCATACTGCAGGCCGATCGAGGCCGTCACCGGAGGGGCCGGCTGGCCGCTCTGCCCGGTGATGGCATCACCGCTGCTGACGATGGGCGTGAGCTCGCCGGGCGAGAAGCGCGCATCCCGGGTATAACGCGCATCGGTGTATCCCGCGGTGATCTCGGCCGTGAGATTTCCGACCAGCGCGACATTGAGGTCGATGTCGGCGCCTTTCGCGACCGCCTGCCCGAGGTTGGCGATGAAGGAGATCTGGCAGATCGGCGGCACCACCGTCTGCTGAATATTGTTCCAGCGGATATAGTAGACGCTGGTCGCGACCTGCACCCGCCCGTTGACGTTGTTCTTGGCGCCGACCTCGTAGCTGTCGACCGAGTCGGAGCTGAAGGTCTGCGGGGCGGAATTGATGCCGAAATTCTGGAAATCCGTCGCGCAGGCGGCGTAGGGCACGGGATTGTTGGCGCCCCCGGGCCGGAAGCCCTTGGCGTACGTCGCGTAGTAGAGGTCGTTCTCGTCATACTGGAAGGAGAGGCTCGCCTTGGGCGTGAACGCCGTCTCCGTCTTGCCGCCGCTGCCGGTCTGCGGCGTCAGGAAGAGCTGCGGGCCGCCGGTCAGCGTGTTGAACGTATACTGCATGCGCGACTCGCGCGCCCCGAGCGTGAGCTGCCATTGCTTGGTGAAGGCGTAGGTCGCCTGCCCGTACCAGGCCGTCTGGGTGTCCTTCGAGTACGTCTGCAGGAAGTAGGAGTCGTTCGGGAAGCGCGGATCGTAGGTGATCGGCTGATACGGCGTCGTGCAGGCATCAGTCGTGGCATCGAAATTGCAGAAGACGTCCGTGTAGGCCTCGCCCAGGTAAGCCTCGGTCAGCTCGTTGAGATCCGGGTCGTGGATCTGCTCCAGGTAGCTTTGCCGGTCGGCGGCGAAAAACAGCCCGGTCGTCCAGGTGAGCGCGGCGTCCGGATCGGTCGATTGCAGCCGCACCTCTTCGTTGAAGTTGCGCTGGTTGTTGTTGATCGACGCCGGCGAGCGGTAGTTGGTGGCGCCGGCCGGAAGATGGATGCCGTTGCCGTCGATCAGCAGCGGCAGCTCATTGTCGTAGGCGTCGAACACCGCGCCTGACTGGTAGAAGCCCAGATTGTAGATCGTGCCCTCGTAACCGGTGATGTCGTCCCGATGGTAATACGAGGTGTCCTCGATGAGCTGGAACTTGCCGAAGTTGCCCGTGACCTGCACCGACGGCAGGTAGAACTTGTCCGGCCGCACGCGCTGGTCCGGGTCGGCGCTCACGAAATTGTTGCTTCCCGGATTGGAATACAGCGGCCAGTAATCGTCGGTGTTGTTCGATTCCCGGCTCTGGTAGTAGAAACCCGGGCGGATGCGCCAGGTATCGTTGACCGCCCAGATCGCATCGAGCCGCACCAGCGCGGACTCGGAATAGTTCGCATTGGACTCTATGGTGCTCAGGCTGACCGGATCGATCAGATCGATGTAGCCGCCGTCGCGCCGATACCAGACCGTGGCGCGGACACCGAGCGTGCCCGCGATGATCGGCGTGCCCGCCGCGATGCCCGCTTCGTAGCTCGGGGCTCCGCCCTCCGTGTCCGAAACCTCATCACGGCTATAGACGCTGGTTTGCGTCAGGCTCGGGGGCGTCGTGATATAGCGTACGGTCCCACCCTCGGAGCCGGCACCGAACAGCGTCCCCTGGGGGCCGCGCAGCACCTCGACACGATCCAGGTCGAACGCCTGCGGCAGCGCCTCGTCGGGATTGAAAGCCAACGCACGCATCTGGATCGGCGTGTCGTCGATGTATATGCCGGTCGTACCCGCGCCGCCCGTGGAGGCGATGCCGCGGATGGAGATGTTGGCGGTACCGGAGTTGTCGATGTAGAGCCCGGGCGTGAAGCGCGCAACGTCCTGGATATCCTTGATGCCCCGGATATCCATGTTGCTCTGCGTCAGCGCCGAGATGCTCATCGGCACTTTGCTGATCGCCTCGGCGCGGCGGGTGGCGGTGACGACGACCTCCTGCAGCGCCGGCCCGGTAGTGGCGGTTGCGTCGGCTCCGGTACTGCCGTTGGCTCCGCCCGTTGCGGCGGCTTGTGGCGCCGCAACGACAGGTGCGGCCAGGAAGGCGCAGGCGAGCGCGCCCAATATGAGGGCGCCGCGGGCCGGGCCACGCTCCGACCGGTGATACGCCTCGAGATCGTGTCGAAAGTCATGCATACGACTGACTCCCCGGCCGTGACCCGCAGTGACGTGCGTGTGATATCGATTATCGCTACGTGTGCATCGGAGAGTTTAGCGCCGCCCGCGGCGCCGATCAATGCCGATGTTTCCATCGGTTACCGATATGCGCGTATATAATCTGCCCGCATGAGCAGGACAGCCCGGAGCCGCGCTGCGCGCCGCTCGCCCACATCGCCGCGCACTTCCGCCGCCACCGCGGCACCCAAGGATGCGCCCGCGCACGATCCGTTGTTCAACGATTCGGCACAGAAGGCGCTCGCCGTCCTCGACGCATTCGGTCAGGGGCGGAGGGTGCTGAAGCTGGCGGAGGCCGCGGACGTGGCCGGCATCACCAAGGCATCCGCGCAACGGTGCATCCATACGCTCGAAGTGTTGGGGTACTTGCGGCGCGACCGGCGCGGCACCGGCTGGATGCTGACGCCGCGCGCGCTTGGGATCGCCCATGCCTACCTTGCGGGGTACCGGCTCATCGAACAGGCGCAGCAGCACCTCGTGGATCTCAATCGCGCCACCGGAGAATCCGTCAGCCTGTCGGAGCCCGACGGCACCGACATGGTGTTCGTGGCCCGATTCCCCAGCCACAAGCGCTTCCTGATCCACATGCCCATCGGCAGGCGGCTGCCGATGTACTGCACCGCATCCGGACGCGCGTATCTTTCGGCCCTGCCACACGCCGAGGCGCAGCAGCTGCTGCGCGAGTCGACCCTGCGGGCGCTCACGCCCATGACCGTCACCGATCCACGGCGGATCCAGGAGCTCATCGCGGCCGCACACGTCGATGGGTATTCCTACTCCGATCAGGAATGCTATCGCGGTGACGTGACGGTCGCGGCACCGGTGATCGGCGAAGGCGGACATCCCATCGCGGCAATCAACATCTCCGCCCCCATCAGCCGCTGGACCCTGGAAGAGATGCGCGCGAAGCTCGCGACATTGGTGATGGAGACCGCGCGCGCCGTCTCCAGCGGAGCCGTCCCTCACACTCACGGATAGCGGTCTTCATCCCCTCCGGCGCAATACCATGCTCAACAACCGAAGCCACCCCAGGTCCCGCCCGCAGCTCTTTCACCTGCTGTCCTTCGGGCTGATGCTTCTCGTCGGGTCCGCCCCCTGGACCCCGGCCCTGGCGCAAACCGCGGACCACGCCGCCGTTTTCAACAACAACTGCTCCATGTGCCACCAGCTCGGCGCCGCAGGTGTGCCGGGGGAGTTCCCGCGGCTCGCCGGACGTGCCGGCAAGATTGCGGCCACGGACGCTGGACGCAACTATCTCGAGCGGGTAGTCCTCTTTGGGATGCTGGGGAAAGTCACCGTGGACGGTACACCGATCGTCGGCGGCGTCATGCCCTCCTTCGGATCGCTCTCGGATCAGGACCTGGCCGATGCACTCGACTACATCGTCAGCCTCGATGACTCCGGCAAGCTGCAATGGAAAGGGATGGTGTTCAAGCCGGCGGACCTGGCCAGGGCCCGCGCGGACAAGACCCTCTCGCCCGCCCAGGTGCACGAGCTGCGCGCCGCCGTGACGGCGGCCTCCCGTCCCTAGATTCCGGCGTTCTGCGCGATGAATGGAAACGCGCGCTTTGACAGCACCTGCTCCACGGCCCAGTGCGCGGTGAGGAAGGCCGCATCGGTGTGCGGACTCGCGGCCGCATCCGCGTTGGCGATGGAAATGAGCCCGTACGGCCGTCTCGCCGCGACACAGGGGCGCCGATCGGTTTCCGTGAATACCCAATCGGGCGGATCGTAGAGGCTGTTGTACGTGTAAGAGTAGCCATGGCCCCAGCGGTTGACCATGATGCCGAGGATGTCCCGCCGCGGCTCGAAGCCCCCGGGCGCCAGGATGCGGCCGAGCTGATCGCGGATGCTGCGCTCGAAGGTTTCGAAAGTCGTGCTCAGCAGCTCGGCGCGGCCCGCCCGGTGCTGCTCCTTGCGCGGGAGTCCCGGCACGTTGGGATAGCGCGTGAGCGAGAGCACGATCGGGTCCTCCGGAGATGCCGAATGACGCAACTCGCCGAGGTCGACCGGCTCCGGGAGCGAGACGGTATCGTGGTACATCGTCGGACAGCTGACCGAGCTGATGCCGAGCTTCTCGAACGCCTTCCAACTCCTGACCAGTACACTGGTATAGACGATCGGCGCCTTGACGTTGTCGGCCAGGGCCGCCTTCTGCTCTGCAGGCAGCTCCGGGATCACGTATGGGATCATCATGTTCCAGGACGCCATCACGCATGCCCGGGCACGCACATCGTACAGTTTGCCCGAGGAAACGTCGGACGGGCTGTATGAGATGATGACTTCCCTGGCGCTCGCAGCGTCGCCATCGTGCCGCACGTTGAGTACCGTACTGTTCAGACGAATGCGGGTCGGGGTCCCGGGACGATCGAAGCGCGCATAGTCAACCCGTGCCATGCCGACGTCCTCCATCGTCGTACCGGGCACCGCGTCCGGGAGTAGTCGGCGCAGCAACAGACGGACGAGCGTGGCATTGCCGTCGGGGAAGTGCACCCCGCCCCCGCCCGGCCTCTGGCGGCCATGCTGCCCGCCCGGCAGGTCGGCCAACAGCCCATCGGGAAGCGCATTCAACCGCAACCCCGCAAAGCCGTCGCCGCCCATCACCCAGGCGAAGAGGGCCGGCGTCGCATCCGCGCCAACGCCGAACACATCGCGGCCGAGTGCCATGTAGAACCAGTACGCCTGGCTGTCGACCTTGGCGACCTCGAGCAGGTAGTCCTTGTAACTGATGCGGGCGAGCCGCTCGATCTTCTGCGTCTGCCCGAGATCCGCGAGGTAGTCGGGCTGCCCCGGATCCTGAAGCCGCAGCAGATCCCGCTTCGCGCGTTCGGAGATCGGCATGTGGCGAAGGTAGTCCTGCGTGAAGAGCTGCCGGGACTGCCCGCTCCCCGCCGGCGCCACCGCCAGCCGGTCGGCGCCGAATGTCTCACGCTCGAAGAAGTACCCGCTGCGCAGACCGAGGGAAGCATACAACCCGGCGCTCGCCTCGTTCGCCGCCAGGTAGCGGGGCAGGTCCACCCCGATGTCATCCAACACCTGACGCGCCCATTGGTTGTAGCGCGACGGCGATTCGATGTCGAACGTGCCCCCGTTGAGCGCCAGCGTCCTTCCCTGGTAGTGGAACTCGTTGCGTCGGGCGTGCCCGCCGACATCGTCGTGATTATCGAGTATGAGCACCCGGGCGCCACGCCCGACGCTCTTGTGAAAGAAATGGGCGGCAGCAAGCCCGCTCAGCCCCCCTCCCACGATGACCAGATCGTAGGTTTCCCCGGTATGCTCCGCACGCGAGAGGTCGACGGAGCGGCTGTCGCGCAGGGCGTGGGCCGCGGTGAATGAGCCGGGCTGCGAGCCGCGCATCCCGGTGCGCATCGGCGGATAGGAAGAGTCCTCGCCCGGGGCGGCGCCAGTGGCGGCAGTGCGGACTTTCCCCGCGCTCAACGCCGCCTCGGGAAGCGCGAGGGAGCCGGCGACCATCGCAACGCCGTTGAGGAAATCGCGCCGTGAGATATCTCGATCCATTCCGAGGCCGCGATCCGAGGGTGCGTCAGGCTTGCCGCTATCGTCGGGCGCCTCGCCGTAAGGCGTTGTGGTCGTCATCCGGATCAGCGGGTACTGGCTACGCGGGCGGCATAGACGTGCAGCGCCGCGGGAACCCGGCACTCGAGTGCCAATCCAGCCACCACCTGGTTGCGATAGACGGTCAGTCCCGTATCGGTGAGCGGCTGCCGGCGCAGCCGCGCGACCTCGGCGACCGTGTAAGGCTGCGCCGGCTTACCGCCCGCCACCGGTGCGCCGATGTCGAACACGACGAAATTCATCACGTCAGTGAGCTCGCGGTCGGAGAGCGTCGACAGCCCGACGTCCGGCAGCCGAATGATGAACTCCCTTCCCTGTTGAGTGCAAAGGAAGCTGCCCGTAAGACCGCGTAACGTCGGTACCGCTCCTGGCGCCGAGACCCCCTCGATGCCGTGACAGCCGCCGCAGTGAGTCAGATACGCCACCTGCGTCGCCGAAAGCCGCGTCACGGCCCGCGCGGAGCTCGCCTGCGGCGTGGCGCCGAGCGCGACCGCCGTCACCAGCGCCAGCACGCAGGTCGCCAATCCGAACGGGACGGCGCAGCGACGATTCACGATGCTCGCCCGCGGGGACTCACTCCGCCAGTCCCACGAGTACCGCCATCGAGCAGTGGTACTCGAACGTATTGGTGCCGATGCACCAGATGACGTGATTGTTGGCCTGCGGCCGGTAGATGGGCATCGCATGATCCGTGCTGAGGCAGCCGCACTTGTTGCAGACGGAGGAGCCGCAACAATCCCGATAGGCGATCAGGTACGACCGCTGGTCGGCGGGATTGATGCAGCTGCCGATCCAGGACGTCGGCGAAGGCTGCGATCCCGGAGGACAGGAATGCGTACTGCCGCCGCAGCAGGAGCAGAGATTGCCGTCGATACCACAGTAGCGCCAGTAGTTGCAGGCCTGGTCATCGGTCGTTTGCGCGGCACGGCTGAAGTCCGTACCGGTGTTGGCGTCCGCCGCGCGAGCGCGCTGCACCGGGAGCAACGGAAATGCAGGAGCCGCTACCAGGACCGCTCCCAGCCGCGCCAGCGCGCTGCGCCTGGAGAGCTGACCCGCCAGCCGCCGTGTCAGCCGCTCCCCCCAGTTGTCGACACCGCTTCGCTTCATTTCATTCACCTCTCACCTTGACCAGGGCCGGCGTCACGATCTGCATCGCACGCAGCACCGCTCCGGATTCCGGATTCATGACCCAGAGCCAACCGCTGCCGGACAGGGCGAAGAGCAGCGGCTGCGCATCGTCCGTGATGGCCACCAGGGACGCGGATTCCGGCACATCGAAGCGCTGCAGCAGCCGGTGCTGCCGGGTATCGAGCACCCACACCTGGGTGCCGGCCTGCTCGCTGCTCCACGGGTGCCCTTCATGCATCAGCACATAGAGGCGCGCGGTCGACTGTTGATACGCGGCGAACACCTGGCCGCCTGGACGCCAGGTGATCGCTCCGACCCGGGAAGTGGCCGGCGCGAGGCCGGCGGCCTGCTCGAGCGACCACGCCTTGTCGAAGCGCGGCTGGTCCCCGAGGTGGACCGGGTGGACCCACCCGTTGTTGGTGATGAAGAACGCGAGACCGCTGCGGCCGCCCCCGATACTCTCGTCCATCACGGGATCGTCCATGATGTCGAAGAAGCGTTTGGTGCGGTGCACGGAGTACCGGCCCCGTGCATCGGCATCGATCACTGCCAGCGAGCCGTCAGCGCACAATGAGGCGAAACCGCGTTCGCCGAACGGGTACACCAGGCCGCAGCCGGGGATCTCCACCGAGGTGAGGAGCTTGCGCTGCCTCAGGTCGATTACGCTGACCGATGGAGCCGGTTGGAAGCTGTAGTCGTACGCATAATGGCCATCACTGCTCAAAGCGAATGTATTCGTCTTCGGGTCCGAGATGAGGCGTCCCGGCAGCGTGATCTCGCCTTCGTTGCGCAGCGTCGGGCCGCCATAGATCGACAGCACATCCTCGCGTGTGCCGCGGTTACCCATCGTCCAATAGGTCTCCGAAACGTACAGTGTGCGATGGTCTGCAGCCCACGCGAAGTTGGCGTATTGGGAGGCGTACACGGTGCCGACCAGCCTCGCCGTGTCCCCGTCGATGATGCGAATGCCCGGGGCCGCGCCGACGGAATCCATGGCGCTGTACGCCAAGTCGTGCGCCATCAGGCCAGGGAATGGAGTCGTCCCCGCCGTTTCACTCTGCAGCACCGGAGGCGCAGTATCTGGCGCGGGACCCGTCGCGCCCGCCGGCTGCGCGAGCCCGGCGGCCAGTACCAGCGCCGCGGCGATTCCGCAGGCTGCAGCCCCGTGTGGAAGTCGCTTCATGGGCTACCCCCCTCGATGTCGTGAGATACGAATTCCGGGCGCGCGGCGCCCGGCGCGGACCCGGCCGCCTGGCTCGCCGACCGCAGCATGACCACCGCGGCATACGCGACCACTACGGTGACCAACCACCGCAACGCCCGCAGCGGCAGGCTCTTGACGATGAAGACAGCGATGAGCACGCCGATCACGCCGCCGAAGGTGAGGCCCAGAGAGGGTCCCCACGCGAACCGGCCCGTGCGCAGGAATCTCAAGCCCGCCACGGGCAACATGATGCCCCCCGAGGCCATCATGATGGGAAACGACGTTATCGGATTGAGGCCGAGCAGCGCCAGCACCACCATGCTCGGGGCGTACCAGCCGATGCCGATCGTGTTGAGCGCGCCAAGGATGAAGTTGGTCGTCACCGCGATGACGAACGGCCAGCCTGCGAGCCCACGCGCCATGCCGCCGACCGGGAAGGCGCCGAGATTGCCCATGATGAAGGTCACCGCCGCGATGAGCAGCGCGACCCCCATGAAGATCTGGATCGCTCGCCGCGGCATGCGACTGACCACTCCGGCGCCGAGCCAGGCGCCGACCGTGGCGCTCGCCACCATGGCCACGAGCAGCTTCGGGTCCACCG
>Ga0335075_10000422_pt1 | contig 76512 bp, 64 predicted proteins | sample Lox_Sample_24_FD_206723 | JGI IMG/M metagenome (GOLD analysis project Ga0335075, IMG submission 206723) | Soil microbial communities from Loxahatchee National Wildlife Refuge, Florida, United States - Lox_Sample_2.4 | ecosystem: Environmental > Terrestrial > Soil > Wetlands | place: USA... | reverse complement strand
CGAGTTCGACCGCGGCTCCATCGACGTCGACCGCGCGGTCACGCAGTTCGGCCAGCGCGCCGGCCTCTCGCCCGAGCAGATGCGCCGCCTGCTCCAGACCGCCAACGCATCGCTGCATCCCGTCCCCGGCTCGATCGAGCTCGTCGAGGATCTGGCCGCCGCCGGCGTGCACCTCTACGTGCTCTCCAACATGCCGGTGAGCACGTACGAATACCTCGTGAAGGCCCACGGCTTCTTCGCACACTTCAAACAACTCGTGATCTCCGGCGCCATCCTGCTGATCAAGCCCGAGCCGGCGATCTACAAGCACCTCGTCGAGCGGACCGGCATCGTGCCCGCCGAGAGCGTGTTCATCGACGACCTGCTGAAGAACGTCGTCGCCGCGCGCGAGAGCGGCCTGCACGCGATCCAGTTCGAATCCGCCGACACCACCCGCGCCGCGCTGCGCGCCTATCTACCCGGTGCAAACCTATGAAGACCCGCCGCCAGTTCCTCGGCCACGGCATGGGCGCCGCGCTCGCCGCGTCGGCCGCTACGATCGCCACGGCCGCCACGACCTCCGCCGCGCCTGCGAACGACGCGGCGCGCACCACGCCGAGCGCCGGCGGCGACCTGCTGAGCCGCATGACCTGGCTCAACCCGCCCGCCAAGGAGTTCTACGACTCCGGCTCGATCACCGCCCGCTCGAAGGGCAAGACGGATTTCTGGCGCAAGACCTTCTACGGCTACATCACCGACAACGGCCATTTCCTGCACGCCCCCGCCGGCGCCGAGTTCATGTTCCAGGCGCGTGTGAACGGCAACTACTCGCAGCTCTACGACCAGGCCGGCCTCATGGTCCGCCTCGACGAAAAACACTGGCTCAAGTGCGGCTCCGAATATTTCGAGGGACAGCGCTGGGCCAGCGTCGTCGTCACGCACGATTTCTCGGACTGGTCGACGATGGAAGACCTCTCGCAGAACGGCGCCGTCTACTGGCGCATCCTGCGCAAGAAGGATTCCCTCGAGGCGCAGTGCTCGAAGGACGGCGAGAAGTACACGACCGTGCGCCAGGCGTACTTCCCGCCCGGCGTTCCCGTCGAGGTCGGCGTCATGTGCGCGGCGCCGGAGGGCTCCGGTTTCGACGTCACGTTCGACCAGCTCGAATTGTCCCAATTGAAGTAGTTATCCACCGCGACCGCACATGTGATGCGGTACCGCTTTCCCGGCGACCCCGTTCAGTTTTCGGTCCCTAAGCCGTTACCCGAGGGTCGTGAATACGCAGCCAAACCGCCTCCCCCCGGACGACCTGGACCAGGATGCCGACTCCGGCAGCAGCCAGCGTCGGAACCTCGCCTCCGCGCTGGCCCACGAGCGCACCGTGCTGCGGACGATGATCGACCTCATCCCGGCCTTCATCTACGCGAAGGACGCGCACAGCCGCTTCACCGCCGCCAACAAGCTGGTCGCGAACCGCATGGGCGTGAACCCGGACGACCTGATCGGCAAGACCGATTTCGATTTCTTCCCGCGCGAGATGGCGGAGAAGTTCTTCGCCGACGAACAGGCGCTCATCCAGTCGGGTGAGGCGCTGTACGACCTCGAGGAAGTCGCGTACGACAAGACGCGCGGGATGAACCGCGTCATCCTGACCTCGAAGGTCCCGCTGCGCGATGCCGACGGCAATCTCACCGGCATCGTCGGCACGGGCTACGACATCACCGAACGCAAGGCCGCCGAAGAACGCATGGCGAATGCCGAGCGCCACGAATCCATCGGCCGCCTCGCGGGCGGCGTCGCGCACGAGATCAACACGCCGATCCAGTACCTCTCGGACAGCGTGAAGTTCATCGGCGAAGGCGTTCAGGAACTGCTCGAGTACGTCGACAAACTACACGCCACCCACAAGACGGAAGCGAACGACGACGTCGAGTACCTGCGCGAGGAGCTGCCGCCGGCGCTGAAGCGCGTCGCCGACGGCCTCGGCCGCATCGCCGAGATCGTGCGCTCGCTGAAGGATTTCTCGCACGCCGACCAGAACGAGATGGGCCGCGTCGACCTCAACCGCGCCATCAACAGCACGCTGGTGATCGCGCGCAGCGAATACGCCGCGGTCGCCGACGTCGAAACCGAATTCACGCCGCTGCCGGACGTCACCTGCCACGGCGGCCAGATCAACCAGGTCGTGCTGAACCTGATCGTCAACGCGGCGGACGCCATCACCGAGGTCGTCGGGCGCACCGGCTGCCGCGGCCGCATCGTCGTCCGCACGAAGCTCGACGGCGACCACGTGCGGGTCGAGATCGAGGACACGGGCGGCGGCATCCCCGAATCGATCCGCGGCCGCGTCTTCGACCCCTTCTTCACGACCAAGGACGTCGGCAAGGGCACGGGCCAAGGCCTGTCCATCGCGCGAAACGTGATCGTGAAGGGACACCACGGCAGCCTCGATTTCGTGACCGAGAGTGGCGTCGGCACGACATTCACCGTCCGCCTGCCCATCCACCCGCCCGAGGTGTGACGTCGGCGGGAACGTCCCGACCATGGACGTGGCAGAATCCCCGCCCGTAGACAAGCAGAAGGTTCCGGGGTCAGGGGGTTATGGATTTCGTCCCAGGCGGCGAGTTGTCGCGCCGGATTCGTGAAGGCGACGTCAGCGCCGAAAGCGAGCTCATTCGTCAGTTCGAGCCCGGACTCCGCGTCATCCTGCGACGACGGACCGGCGGCGACCACGGCCTGCTCCAGGATCTCGTGCAGGAGACCCTGTTAGTCGTCCTCCAGCGCCTGCGCAACGGTGGCATCGACGACCCGGGCAAACTAGCCGCGTTCGCGGCGCAGACCGCAAGAAATCTCGCGATCGCGTCACTGCGGAAGGCCGAGCGACAGAGAACCGATGTCGATACCGATGCCACCGACCGGAACGCGGATCCGGCCGGCAGCGTCGATGCGTGGGCTGCCGATGTCGAGGCTGCGCTCGCGGTTCGTGCGCTGCTTCGCGAGCTGCCGCAACCCCGGGATCGCCTGATGCTCAAACGGTTCTATCTAGACGATCATGACAAGGAAATGATTTGTCAGGAGCTCGACCTTTCCGAAGCGGCGTTCAACCAGGCCTTGAGCCGGGCGCGCCGCCGTTTCCGCCAGATCCTCGAGGAGCGCGGCTTCTCGAAGCGCGATCTGCTGAGCGATCGATGAACCAGGAACAGATTGAACAATATGTCTCGGGCAAGCTCGTCGGCAAAGACGCCGAGGAGTTCGAGGCCTATTGCGTCGCGAATCCGGAATTCGCGAAGAACGTCGAGTTCGAGCAGCGGCTGCGCGCGGGTCTCGCGCAGGTCGCGCGCGGTTCCACCGCGGAGTTCGTGCGTTCCCACGGCCAGTCGCGCTGGAAGTTCGCGGCCGCCGCCAGCATCGTGCTGGCCCTGGGCGCGTTCTCCTGGGCGTGGTGGCACCAGTCGGCGAAGCTGGGACGCGCGCTGATGGCCGCGGTCTCCACCGAGGCGCAGCGCAACGGCCCGTCGCTGCGGCTGGCGCAGGTGCGCGGCGCGGAATCCGTGCCGCACCTGGGCTCCGCCGTGATGCGCGTCGAGATCGTCGGGTTGTTCGACGTCGCGGCGAACTACAGCATCACGCTCGACCGGGTCACCGACCAGCAGCAGCCGGCCGAGACGCTGACCACGCTGTACGGCCAGCATCCGAGCTCGCCGGTCACGCTGGAATTCATGCTCGATTCCGAAGACCTGCCGGCCGGCGCCTACACGCTGCGCGTGCGCAAGCAGTCCGCCGACGAAGAACCGCTGGATTTCGCCGTCCTGAAGCCCTGACCCTGTCACGGGGCGCCCGCTCGTCGCAGAGAAGCCTCTGCGTCCAGGGTCAAGGGAACCACATGATCAACGCTGCGGCCGATCCGGGCCGCTTCGGCACCGCCTTCGACTGGTTGGGCGTCGAACGCGCGTGGCAGAGAACACGCGGCAGTGCGACCGTGCTCATTGCGATCGTCGACCAGGGCGTGCAGCTCGATCACCCGCTGCTCGGCGCCAACCTCCAGCACGATCCCGCGCATCCGCCACACGCCGCCGGCGAACACGACATCGCGGGAACGCATGCCGCGGGCGTTGCCGCGGGCCGCGCCAGCGACGCGGCGGATTTCTCCGGCGTCGCTCCCGAGGCACGCATCCTGCCCGTGCGCTACCGCACCGATCCCGGCGCGCAGGCGTTCGATCTCGCGCACGCCATCGAGTACGCCGTCGAGATGGGCGCGCACATCGTCAACGTCGGCCACGACGCGGAGATGGGCACGAGCGCGGTCCGCCGCGCCGTGCAGTACGCGGCCACGCGCAACGTACTCGTCGTCTGCGCCGCGCGGCCGCGCGCCGCCGTGCGTTCCGATGACGAAGGTCCGCCGCCCAATCTGGTCACCGTGCTGTCCGTCGACGAGGAGTTCCAGCCGCTCGCCGACTGCGCCGCCGACATCGCCGCGCCCGGCTTCGCGCGCGTGCCGCACTGGCGCGGCACCGGTCACGTCACGCGCACGCACGCGGCGATCGGCGCGCCGTACGTCAGCGGCTGCGCGGCGTTGATCAAGTCGCTGAACCCCGGCTGGGGTTACCACGAGCTGCGCGAGCACCTGCTGCTGAGCGCGGTCGCGCATCCGCGCATCGAGGCGGCGTGTCCGGGCGTGCGCGCGCTGAACGTCGCCGACGCCGTGCAGGGTCCGATCGAGATCGCCAGCGAGGCGCGGTCGATGCAGTGGTCGTCGCTGAACGACGCGTTGCTGTCGTGGCGGCTGCGTTACCGCTCGGCGTTCTGCATCAACGCGGTGGCGCTGTATCGCCCGCACGGCGACGAACACTGGCGCGAGTTGTCGTTCGCGCGCGCGGCGTCGTTGCACATGGTGGTGCCGGCGGCGGCGTTGCGCCGGTCGAGCGGGACTTTGCGCATCGCCAGCCGCGAGGCGAACTTCCACTCCGAGGAGATCGCACTCACGATCCGTTGAGTGGCTACTTCTTCGGCACCAGCCAGTTCTGGATCTCGGTGTCTTCGATGAAGCGCGTCTCGATGTCGCGCGCCAGGTCCGCGTGTCCTTCGCAGCCCGAGTTGAGATCGCGCACGCGCATGCGCTGACCGTCCGGCGTCGAGCGCATCACCATCAGCATCGAGCGGCCTGACAAACAACTGCCGCGCTTGAGCTTCTTGTCGAGCACGTCGGTGTTCACGATCAGCGTCAGCAGCGACGCGTAGGTCTCGGGCGAGATCATCTTCGTCAGCACGCCCGTCTTGTTGGTGAACTTGCGGCCGGAGAAGATGACCTTGCCGTCGCTGAAGAGGTAGAGGTCGTAGACGGGACAGCTGCCGGAACAGGCACCGCCGGACACGGCGACGAACTGCTCGCCGGGATTCCACAGCGGCACGCCGCCGTTCGGATTGCCGGCCGCGTAGGGCAGCTCGCGCGCCTTCTCGGCGGCGGTGGAGACGACGGAGAACGCAAGAACGGCCGCGACCAGCGCGGCGAGCTTCGTGGTGTTCATGGGCCGAAGCATACGTGACGGCGGGCGCGCGCCGAGCCCGCCGTTTGGACGGCGGAGCGGGCACGAGGCCCGCTCCGCGCGGTAAGCGGCTGGATGGGTCGATCTCGGCCGCGAACCCAGTCGGGCTTGCGCCCCGGTGTCGCCAACCTAACCGGGCGCCCGGCGACGGGTCTGTCGCCAACGTTGAGAGAATTCGTCAAATTGTGTGCGGTCCCGGGGCTACACTTTTCGACAGGTAACGAACGGCCCTTCGGCCATGCTTGCGGGATCGTGTCGATCGCAACCAACTCCTTGAAAGTCGCGGCCCTTTGGGCGCTCGCGGGGCTCGCGCATGCGGATCCCGACGCGGCGGCACAAGCGGCCGTGAACGCGACGCCGCCGGCCGCCGCCGTGGCCGAGAAACACTGGCGGCTCGGCGTCGCGCTCGGTTACGGCCAGCGCACGAACCCGCTGATCCAGTCGGACGAGATCCCGATCCTCGTCGACCTCGACATCGCCTGGTTCGGCGAACGCTGGTTCTTCGACAACGGCGACCTCGGCTTCGAGCTGCTCGACCGCCCGGCGTTCACGCTGAACGCGGTCGCGCGCGTGAACACCGACCGCGCGTTCTTCGCGAAGACCAACACGCGCTACATCAACTTCCGGTATCTCTCCGCCGGCAACACGACCTCGCTGACCAACCAGGGCAACCCCCCGCCGCCCACCCTCGGTGGCGACGTGCCGCCGGTCGAGGAAACGCTGCCGTTCAAGCCGCCGGAGCGCGACTACGCGATCGAGGCCGGCTTCGAGAGCCTGTTCGGCGGCGAATGGGGCTCGGCCACGGTGCACGCGTTCCGCGATGTCAGCGGCACGCACGACGGCTTCGAGATCGGCGCGGACTACGACTACCGCATCACGCGCGGGCGCTTCTCGATCTCGCCGTCGCTGGGCATCGAATACAAGAGCCGCAAGCTGAACGACTACTACTGGGGCGTGCACGACGACGAGGCCAGCTTCACCGTCGCCGAGTACCACGCCGACGGCGGGTTCGGCTGGCAGGCCGGTTTGCGCAGCAGCTACTACCTGACCAAGAATCTGCGCCTCGCGCTGTCGGCCAACTACGAGCGGCTGCAGTCGAGCGTGGCGGACAGCCCGCTGGTGAAGGACGATTACGTGCTCGGTTATTTCGGCGGATTCGCCTGGACGTTCTGATGGTTCGCAAGTTGTTAGCCACGTTCGCGGCCGGCGCCGTGTTCTCCCTGCCCGCGGCCGCCGCGGGGCCGGCGCCCGTCAAGCTGGTCGTCAAGCCGCTGCTGTGCGTGCTCGACAAGGCGGCGACGAGCTGCATGATGAGTTTCGACGTGCGCTGGAAGAGCGCCGGCAGCGACGAGTACTGCCTCAACGACAGCACGCAGGGCGATCCGCTGCATTGCTGGGCCAGCGCGCTGTCCGGCGCGTGGCTGCAGGAACGCGAGGTCAGCGAGGAGTTCACGTACTGGCTCGGCCGGCCGGGCGGCACGGACCATCTCGCCGAGGTCAAGGTGACCGTGCTCAAGGTCGGCTCGGACGACCGGCGCCGCGAGCGGCGCGCGCGCCACGTGTGGGACGTGTTGTGAGCAGCGCCACCGACATCCTGCTGATCGAGGACGATCCGCGCCTCGCCGAGCTGACGGCTACCTACCTGGAGCAGAACGGCCTGCGCGTGAAAGTCGAGGCGCGCGGCGACCGCGCGCTCGAGCGTTTCACGCAGGAGAAGCCGCGGCTCGTGCTGCTCGACCTGCTGCTGCCCGGCAAGGACGGACTCTCCATCTGCCGCGAGCTGCGCCGAGTGCACGACGTGCCCATCCTGATCCTGACCGCGAAGGACACCGATCTCGATCACGTCATCGGCCTCGAGGCCGGCGCCGATGATTACGTGATGAAGCCCGTGGACCCGATGGTGCTGCTGGCGCGCGTCCGCGCGCTGCTGCGCCGCGCCGAGCGAAACTCGACCACGGGCAGCGAGCGAAAGCCGGACGTGTTGCTCGGCACGCTGCGCATCAGCGACACGTCGCGCGAGGTGTGGCTGGGCGAAACGGCCGTGACGCTGACCACGCAGGAGTTCGAGCTGCTCAGCCTGCTGGCGCACCGCGCCGGCGAGCTGGTCAGCCGCGACGAGGTGTTCCGCACGATGCGCGGCATCGACTACGACGGCCTCGACCGCTCGATCGACGGCCGCGTATCCAAGCTGCGCCGCAAGCTCGGCGACGACGCCGCGGCGCCGACGCGCATCAAGACGGTGTGGGGCAAGGGCTATCTACTCGTCCCGGACGCCTGGGCCTGACGTGAGGACGTGGTTGTCCGCGGGCGAACGCGGGCTGTTCATCCGCTCGTACATCGCGCTGGCCGGCGGATTGCTGGTCGCCGCGATCCTGCTCGACCTGGGCTTCGGCGCGCTGCAGTCGCGCCAGTCGCGCGCTGCGGATCCGTGGCTGGTCTCCACGCTGCATCTCATGGAAGCGGAGCTCGCCGCCGCCCCGGCCGACGAACGCGCCGCGCGCGCCACCGAGCTCGGCAGCCGCCTCGGCCTGGATCTCGCGCTGCTGGAGACGGGCGACATCGCCGGCGCGCTGCCGCAGGACAACGGCCCGCGCGAGCTGCTCGACGACGCCGGCCACGTCTTCTATCTGTGGAACGCGCCGGCGCTGAACGCGGTGCTGCGGCTCGGCCCATTCGACCCGCCGCACGAGAGCGTGTGGGTGCGGTTCCTGCCCGTGTTGTTCTACGCGTCGATCCTGCTGATCGTCGGCCTGTGGCTGCGGCCGCTGCTGATCGACCTGCGGCTGCTGACCGACGCGTCGCAGAAGTTCGCGAGCGACTATCGCGAGCCGCTCGACACCGCGCGCCACGCGAAGCAGCTCAAGGGGCTGGCCACCAACCTCGACGACATGTCCGGCAAGGTCAGCCAGCTCATCCAGAGCCAGAAGGAGATGACGGCCGCGCTGTCGCACGAGATGCGCACGCCGCTGGCGCGCGTGCGGTTCGCCGTCGCCGTGCTCGAGGGCGAAGTCGACGAGAGCCTGCATGCGCAGCTGCGCGCCGTGAACACGGACGTACAGCAGATAGACGACCTGATCTCGGACATGCTCGATTACGCGCGGCTCGATCATCCCGGCCTGCGCATGGACGTGCAGGACGTGATGCTCGAGCCGTGGCTGAAGCAGGTGGTCGCGTCCTGTCCGCCGCACGAGCGCCGCGTCGACGTGGTCCGCGCCGACGATCTGCAGTCCGCGTGGATGGAGCCGCGGCTGATGGAGCTCGCGTTGAACAACCTGCTGGTTAACGCGCTGCGGTATGCGAAGCAGCGCGTGCGCATCGAAGTGACGCGCGACTACGACCTCTTCCGGCTGGTCGTCGAGGACGATGGCGAAGGAATTCCCGAAGCGGATCGCGCCGCGATCTTCCGCGCGTTCACGCGGCTCGACACCAGCCGCAATCGCGAGACCGGCGGGTTCGGCCTCGGGCTGGCGATAGTGGCGCGCATCGCGTCGCTGCATCGCGGCCGCGTGATCGCGGGCGCGAGCCGCGAGCTCGGCGGTGCGCGGCTGGCGCTCGAGTGGCCGGCACCGGCCGGTAGTTAGTCAGCCGCTCAGCCCGGGCCCGACAGCGGCTGCCGCGACTCGGCGCGGTCGCGCATCTGTGGCTTGCCCGCGTGGCTGGCGCAGCTCGCGCAGCAGTAGAACCGCCCCTCCGCCTCCATGCCGTGCCCGATGATCCGGCACTGGCAGTGCTCGCACACCGGCGCGAGCGCGTGGATCGCGCATTCGAAACTGTCGAACACGTGCGACTCCGAGCCCTGGATGATGGTGAACGCCTTGTCGTACTCGTTGCCGCACACTTCGCACTTGGCCATGAGGTTCTCCGTTGCCGGTCGCGCCAGTATGCGGCGCGGCGCGCCGGCCGAAACGCCGCCCCGCGATCCGCTGACACCAGCAGGCGACATCTTCCGATGTGGCCGCCGCAGCGCGGTTCGTAAGGTCTGGGTGAACCAAGGACCCACGAAGGAGTGAATCCATGCCCACCGCATCCGGACATACCGAAGTCATTCGCGCCAAGAAGGTGATCGGCACCAGCGTGAAGAACACCGCTGGCGAGAAGATCGGCCAGGTCGAGGACATCGTGCTCGACAAGCTGTCCAACAACATCGTGTACGCCGTGATCGGTTTCGGCGGCTTCCTCGGCGTGAACGAGAAGTTCCACCCGGTGCCGTGGTCGGCGCTGGACTACGACGAGGCGGAAGGCAGCTACGTCGTGCCGTTCACGAAGGAGCAGCTGCAGGCGGCGCCCGCGGATTCGCTCGACAAGCTGACGAAGTCCGATGGCGTCGGCGCGTATCAATCGAAGGTGAACGACTACTACAGCGTTCGCCACTAGTCAGGACCGGGGCAGCTGGCCGGTGACGCCAGTACACGCGAGCGCCGAACTCCCACGGCGCTCGCGTGCCCCATCTTCCCGGGAGTTTCAGAAGGCCAGCGTCGAGATCGATCCGGTCGCGATCGGTCCCCGACATCGCGATACCGCGTATCGCGGGATCAGACGTACAGCAGCCGCCCCAGCGCCGACCAGTGCTCGTTCAACGTCCGCAGCTTGTTCATGTCGACCTGCGAGATCTCGAAGTCGAATACGTGCAGGTTGTCGCGCTGGTGAGTGGCGTGATTCGCCTTCGGCAGCGGGACCACACCGAGCTGCAGGCTCCAGCGGATCAATAGTTGCGCCGGCGTGCGGCCGTAACGCGCCGCCATCGCCCCCAGCTTGTCGTCGTTGAGGCGTTCGCCGCGCGTCAGCGGGCTCCAGGCCTGGATCACGATGTGGTTGTCGTGGCAGAAATCGAGCATGCGCGGGCTGTGGCCGAACGGCGTCCACTCGACCTGATTCACCACCGGCAGCTCGCCGGTGCGGTACACCAGCTCCTCGATCTGCTCGATCGAGTAGTTCGACACGCCGATGTCGCGCGTCAGGCCTTCGCGTTTCGCGCGCCGCAGTCCCTGCCACAGATGCTCGCCGACGCCGCGTTCGGGCGGGCGGTGGATCAACACGAGGTCCGCGTAGTCGAGCTTCAACTGCGCGAGGTTGGCCTTGGCCGCGGCATACGCGTCGTCGGTTTCCTCAACCTTCGTCGTGACGAACACCGACTCGCGCGCCACACCCGCGGCGCGCAGTGCGTCGCCGATGCCGCGCTGCGTGTGGTAGTCGCCGGACGTGTCGATCATGCGGTAGCCGGCGGCCAGGGCCTGCGCGATGGAATCCGCGGTGTGATGCTTGAGTTGCCACGTGCCCAGTCCGATGACCGGCATGTCGCGGCCGGTCAACAGCGGCACGCGCGACTCGGCGCAGAGGGGTTGTGAGGAGTCCGTGCGACTTCGCGGCGCGAGGTGCACTGCAATCGGATTGGCTGCCATGGACTCAGGCTATCGACTGGGTCCGGGCCTGCCCATCGTGAATCTGCTGATGCATTTGTAGGAAAAGCGCCGGCGACCTTCCTGGCCGCCGGCGCCTTCCTACCACTGCCGGGGGTACGTCAGCGGGATCAGTCGTGGTTCTTCGGGGCGATGACGCCCGCGGCGAACCAGGCACCCGGCGTCGCCGGCGCACCGGTCGTCGGGTTGGCCGGCGTCACGGAGCGCACCAGCAGCACGGGGCGGTTGTCGACGTCGTCGCCGCAGGTCAGCGGCGGCGTGGCGCCGGTGGCGTCGGTCAGCGAGCCCTTCACCACGAAGTCGCCGTCCTCGTCGAGATCGACGGGCGCCGAGTTGAAGGCGTTCTGCAGCACCGTGCCGGCGACGGCCGGCGGCACCGGAACGCTGCGGCAGAACAGCGAAACGATGACCTGGCGCGGACCGGCGCGCGTGCCGATGCCGTCGGCGCCCCACAGCAGCACGCCCGTGCCGCGGCCGCGGATCTCGCCGGAATTCTTGATCGTCGCCTTGAAGGACGTCATGCCCCAGGGCGCGCCGCCGGGCGGAACGCCCGCGACGGTGTTCAGGACCGGCGCGCCGGCCTGGCTGCGGAACGGCTGCACGCCGATGCCGCCATCGAACTTGAAGAGGACGTTGCGGTCGTTACGGTCGCCGCCGCCATCGTGGGCGAACGCGGTCCCCGCCGCGACGAGGCCCACCGCCGCCAAAAGATGCTTGATTTTCATTGGTATAGCTCCTGACTCGTTCGGGTAAGAAGGTTCGGACCTCCATGAGTAACCGGACCCGCGGATCCGGTTCCCGGTCACCCCACGGCAGCTGACAGGCCGGCCGCGCCCTGGCTAACTACCGGCCGATGGAGTTCCTGGGAGGGAACCATGAAGAGCGCCGGATTCGTCATACGACTGTGTTTTCTCGCCCTGCTGCCGCTGGCAGCGCAGGCGGACCCGCCGGCGTCCGTGACCGGCTTCTACGTCGGCCTGGACGTGGGGCAATCGAAGCTGCAGGCCAAACTATCGCAGCAGTTCTTCGGGCCGGAGATCGCGCGGCAGTCCGGCGACGACGTCGGGGTCCGGGTGCGCGGCGGCTACCAGTTCTCGCGGTTCGTCGCCGTCGAGGCGAGCTACGTCGATTTCGGGAAGTTCGAGATGAGCGGGATCCCGTACAACTGCCCGGGCAACGTGTCGGCCGCGGTCTGCAGTTATTCGTTGTCGGCGGAGACGCAGGGCTTCTCGACCTCGGTCATCGGCTCGTGGCCGTTCGCGGACGGATGGTCGCTGAACGCGCGGATCGGCGCGGTCTACATGGAAGGCACGACTCACGAGCGCGATCCCGCCATCCCGGCGTCGACGCGCACGTACTCGGACAACAACTCGGGCGTGATGTATGGCGTCGGCATCGGCTACCGCTTCAACGAACACCTGGGCGTCAACGTCGACTGGCAGCAATACGACCAGTTCGTGCTCGGGCTGCGATTGAGCGGCAGCGCGGGCACGTACGACGTGGGCTCGTCGAAGCTGATCTCGGCGGGCGTGTCGTACCGCTTCTAGCTAGACCGTCGCGCCGAACAGCGAACCGACGCCAGCGGTGACCGCCATCGCGACCGCGCTCCAGAACGTGACGCGTACCGCGCCGGTGATCACGCTGGCGCCGCCGGCGCGCGCAGCCAGGCCGCCCAGCAAGGCGAGGAAGATCAGCGACGCGATGGACACGGCGAGCCCGAGCCGCGGGCCGCCATAGAGCAGCACGACCAGCAACGGCAGCGCCGCGCCCACCGTGAAGCTCGCGGCCGACGACAACGCCGCCTGCAGCGGCCGCGCCGCCAGTTCCTCGGTGATGCCCAGCTCGTCGCGCGCGTGCGCAGCGAGCGCATCCTTCTCGGTGAGTTGCTGCGCCACCTGCCGCGCGAGCGCCGGATCGAGCCCGCGCTTCACGTAGATGCCCGCGAGCTCGCGCAGCTCGGCCTCCGGCTCGTCGCGCAGCTCCTGCTTCTCGACCTTGAGGTCGGCCTTCTCCGCGTCGGCCTGCGAGTGCACGGAGACGTATTCGCCGGCCGCCATCGACATCGCGCCGGCCACGAGGCCCGCCGTGCCGGCGATGAGGATGGTCGACGGCGGACTGTGCGCCGCGGCCACGCCGACGATGAGGCTGGCCGTGGAGACGATGCCGTCGTTCGCACCCAGCACGGCGGCGCGCAGCCAGCCGACGTGCGCGATCTTGTGATGTTCTTTGTGCTTGCGGGCCTTGGGCATGCCCGCGAGTATGACTCAGATGGAGTGCTCGACGTCGCCCTCGACGCGCGTGCGCTCGAGTGTCGGCCGCTCGCCGGGCTTCCACAACGCCGTGCGATGCGTGACCTTGTAGCGCAGCGGTCCGCCATCCGGCGTCGCGCTGCGTTCGAGCGGCGGCGGAATGCAAACGAACTGCGTTTCCAGTGCGGTCGGCGTCGTCGTGACCACGGAGTATCCGTGCCCGGCGAGATCGACGAACGAGAGCTGCGGCGAGACGTCCGGATTGCGCAGCGCGCGCGCCTTCGCGGCGTCGCCGGCCGCGAGCGCCAGCGCCGCGCGCACGCCGTGCAGGATCGTGAAGTTGATCGACGGCACGAAGCTCTCCTTCGTGCCGACGAGATACAACGCGCGCAGCGGATGATCCGGCTTGATCGCGTACGGCGACGCTTCGGCCATCCCGAGCGCCGAGATCGAGCCGGTGACGAACTCCACGGCGACCGGGTCGTAATCGCGCGGCGGCAGATCCGCGCAGGCCAGGCCCGCCCAGAAGGAATGTTTGTCGCCCGCGACGATCGCGAGGCCGGTGATGCCGTGTTTGCGCACGGCGCCGAAGATCTCGGCGTGCTCGGCGTAGAAGCCGCCGTTGATCAGGCCGTAGCCCTTGCCAGGCCACGACGGTCCGAGGCCGGTGGGCAGGTTCTGCAGATCCGAGCGCCACGCCAGCGTGCCGAAGCTGTGGCCCCAGACCTTCCACGGCGCCTTGCTGGCGCGCAGCTTGTCGATGAGCCAGGCGCGTTGCTCGATGCCCAGATAGGACTGCGGCGCGGCGTCTTTCTGCGGGTTCGGCAGGTCCTTGCCGGCGAAGTGCACGGTGGCCGGTGGTTTGCCGCCGGCGTAAGCGCGGCCGTCGTCGAGGATGCGCGCCGCGTCCTCGTCGGAGAACTGCGGGAATTCGTCGGGCGAGAAGTCGCCGAGGTCGACGTCGGCCGTCTTGTAGCTGCGGTTGTCGGTGAGGATCAGCTCGGTGTTGCGGCCGTAGCGGAACGAGCGCTGGATGCGCAGCGAATCGACGGCGGCGATGTTGTTGGGTTCGCGGGCGAAGCCGGCGGCGTCGAAGGCGGTGATCGGTGCGTTCGTCACCGCGGGCGCGGTGAAACCCTTCAGGTCGACGCCACGGGGCTGGAGGACTCTCGCCGGCTGGTATTCCCACCACGCCTGGTTGGCCGCGACCTTGCGCGTCTGGGCCGGACGTTGTTTGCCGTCGAACACCTGGATGCCCTGGAAGCCCTGCCAGGAGAACTCGTGGTTGTCCCACACGGGCACGAACGGGAAACGCGCGCGGGCATCCTGCAGGTCCGGGTCCTGTAGATAGGCGCGGTAGGCGGTGCGGTAGTCCTCGAGCGTCACCGGCAGGTGGTAGTCGTGGAGATTCTCGCCGTCGGGATAACGGAACAGGTCGCGAATGCGACGCGAGTAGCGTCGGCCGCCGGGCTTGTCCTCGGGGTACCAGCACACCTCGTAGATGAAATCGCCGAGATGCAGCACGAAGCCGAGCTGCTCGGCACGGGGGCGGCGCTCGTCTTCCCAGATCATGCGGCGGTACGCGTTGCAGGCGCTCTGGCCGACGTCCTGGCAGCTGACGAACGCGAATTGCACCGGGCGCGCGTCGTGATCGGCAGGCGCGGTGATCGTGCGGCCCACGCGGCTGCCGGCGCCGGTGCCATCGATGAAGCGATACCAGTATTCGGTCGCGGGCTTCAGGCCGCCGACGAGGAAGCGACAGGTGTAGTCGGTCTGCGCGGTGAGCAGCGTTTCGTCGGAGGCGACGATCTTGCGGAAGTCCGGATCGGCCGCGACCTGCAGCAGCAGCGCGACGGCGGCGGCGGGATCCGGTTGGCCCGGCGGGCGGCGCGTCCAGAGGATGACGCTGGTCGGCGCGGGGTCGCCGGAGGCGACGCCCTGCGGAAAGGACTCGCGTTTTTCGACCCACGGCGGATAGCGAACGTGGGCATTCGAATCGCCGATGACGAACACGGCGCCGATGGCGCTCGCATCTCGGAGGAACTGGCGGCGGGTGCGCATGGGCGGATCGTGCACCAGTGCGCGGGTGGCGCGCAGGATTTCGTCGCACGGTTCGGCGCGCCGACGGGATGCAGGCGCACGCTGATGGCATCGCGCGCCGCGGGCGCTTAAGTTCGGGACATGAAACACCGCATGGGTCGATCCCTGGCCGGGCTGTTAGCCGGCGTCGTCGCCGCCGTCGCGCTCGCCGCACCGCCGCAGCCGCCGTCGCTGCTGTACCCGGAATTGTTCGACGCCGTGCAGCGCTCGACGATCTACCCGGACAGCAAGACGTTCGCGGACGCGATTCCGAAGGAGGATCCGGCGGCGATCGGTGCGGCGTACCGGCGCGAGCGCGGCGCGACGGGGTTCGATCTGCGCGCGTTCGTCGCGCGGCATTTCGACGAGCCGGAGCACGCGGGCAGCGGTTTCCAGGCCGATCCATCGCGCAATGTCTGCCAGCACATCGACGCGTTGTGGTCCGCGTTGACGCGCGGGCCGGATGCCGCGAAGGCCGGCAGTTCGCTGCTGCCGCTGCCGCATCGGTACGTCGTGCCGGGCGGGCGATATCGCGAGGTTTACTACTGGGACTCGTACTTCACGATGATCGGGCTCGAGGCGTCCGGCCGGCACGACCTGGTCGTGGAGATGGTCGACAACTTCGCGCACCTGATCGACGAGGTCGGCCACATCCCGAACGGCAACCGGACTTACTACCTGTCGCGGTCGCAGCCGCCGTTCTTCGCCGCGATGGTGAAGCTGGTGGCGCAGAAGGACGGCGACGCCGTCTACGCGAAATACCTGCCGCAGATGAGGAAGGAGCACGACTTCTGGATGGCGGGCGCGCAAGGTGTGCCGCGCGGCGCCGCCGGGCGGCGCGTCGTGCGGCTGGCCGGCGGCGAGCTGCTGAATCGCTACTGGGACGACCGCGCGAGTCCGCGCGACGAGTCGTACCGCGAAGACGTCGAAACCGCGCGCGTGTCGGGACGGCCAAAGGCCGAGGTGTACCGCAACCTGCGCGCGGCGGCCGAGAGCGGCTGGGACTTCAGCGCGCGCTGGCTGACGGACGGGAAGACGCTGGCGACGATCCACACGGCGGACTATCTGCCGCCGGATCTGAACGCGTTGCTGTACCAGCTCGAAGTGGCGATTTCGCTGGGTTACGCGGCGGGCGGCAACGAGGCGGAAGCGCGCGCCGCGAAGGCGGTGGCCGACACGCGGGCGCGTGGCATGCGCCGGATCCTGTGGAACCCGGCGCGGCGATCGTTCACGGATTACCTGTGGCGCGAGAAGAAGCCGTCGGAGCTCGTCACCGCCGCCGGCATGTACCCGCTGTACTTCGACGTCGCGACCCGCGAGCAGGCGGCCGAGTCCGCGGCGGCGCTGCGCTCCTATCTACTGCGGCCGGGCGGCATCGTGCCGACGCCGATCGCGAGCGGGCAGCAATGGGACGCGCCGAACGGCTGGGCGCCGCTGCAGTGGATCGCGATCCAGGGGCTGGCGCGATATGGCGAGGCGGAGCTGTCACGCGCGATCGCCTGGCGCTGGGCGCACGAGAACCTGTCCGGCTACGAGCGCGACCACAAGCTCGTCGAGAAATACGACGTCGAAGGCGCCGGACCGGCGCGCGACGGCGAGTACCCGACGCAGGACGGGTTCGGCTGGACGAACGGCATCCTGCGCGCGTTGATGACGCCGGATTGCCAGGCGCCGGCGCCGTGAAGATGGCGTTCTATAGCGTGTAGAACCCGTGCGCCAGCGCGGTGATGCGCCGGCGTGCCTGCTCCGCGTCGCTCCTGCCCGGCGCGGGCGCGAGCCACGCGCGCTGCGTCTCGCCCAGCGCCTGTGCGGCCGTCGCGCCCTGCGTGTAGCGCCGGTAGAAATCCGCCGAGAATTCCTGCGCCATCACGTCCTCGATCGGCCACAGCGTCGCGATGACACCGCGGGCGCCGGCGCGCAGGAACGCGCGTTGCAGGCCGGGCATGCCGCCCGCGTAACGCGGCGGGCCGATGGCGCTGTCGCAGGCGCTGAGGAACACGAGCTCGGCGTCGCCGCGCCAGCCTTCGACCTGGCCGGCCGTCAGGTAGGTAGCCGTGCCGCCCTCGCCGGTCGCCGGCAACACCAGCAACGACGCCAGCGGCTGGCGCAGGTCCGCCAGCGCGTGCGTGGCGAAGTGGACGACGTCCGCGCCGCTGCTCCAGATCCGGTGCAGGTCCGCGGCATTGCCCTCGGGCGCAACCATCAGGCGGATGTTCGCGGCCGGGTCGCGCGCGGAGAACAGGTCGGCGACGGCGCGGACCTCACTGGTCGCGGCCTGTAGTTTGGCGGTCGGATTGACCACCGGCACCGCGCGCAGGCCGCTCGTGCCGCTGGCCAATGCGACCAGCCGGAACGGCCGCGCCTGCTGCACGCGCGGACGCTGATCGACCGAGTACAGCGACGTGATCATCGTCAGCGCGTGCGTCTCGACCAGGCGCTTCGCCGGCTGCGTCGGCGACGCGAGACCGGCGAACGGCACGCCGGCAATGCGGCCTTCGGCGACGATCTCCACGGCGGTCGAGTCCGCGGGCAACAGTCCCGGCGGCAGTAGTTCGGCCGACACCGCCGCCAGCGAGCGCTCGACGTCCGCCGACTGCGACTGCGGGCTCAGCGCGCTCAACGCGATCAGCTCTCGCTCGAGCTCGCGCGGCGCCTTGGAGAGCATCGCCACGTTGACGCCCTTCGGGCTGCGCACCCAGACGAACGCGTGCCGGTTGCCGAGCGCGTACGACACCTGCACCGCGCCCGCGGGCAACGGCCGCAGCGTCTTCGCCGACGGCGCCTTCGGCTCGGTCGAGGCGACGCGCGCCTTCGCTGCGGTGGTGCGCAACTGGTCGAGCTCCGCGTGCAGGTCCGACATGTCCGACTGGGCCTGCGCCAGCGCGGCGACCTGGTCGGGCGTCTTTTCGCCACGAAGCAGCGTCGCGATCTTCACGCTCTTGTCCGCCATCTGCTGCAGCAGCAAGTCGACGCGCGCGCTGGTCGCGGCATCGAGCTCGCCGGTGCGCGCCGGGCCGAAGTACGTGTCGCGCACGCGTTCGAGCGTGTACAGCGCGGCCTCTTCGCGCTTCGACGCGGGACGTGGCGGCGTCGCACCGCGCGCCACCACGTCGCGCAGCGCCGCGTCCAGGTAGCCGCGCAGCGCCAGCGTCTCGTGGACGAGCGTCGTGCGGCGGGCGTCGGAGTTCACGCTCTGCTCGCGGTACTCGCGGCAGAGATCGAACGCCTTCGCGTATTCGGCCATCGCCTGCTCGGACTTGCCCTGCGCGGCGAACAGGTTCGCACGCGTGCGGTGCGCGCCGATGATGCCGAGGCGGTCGCCGACTTTCAGCGAGCTCTCGAGCGTCTCGTCGATGAGCTTCGACGCCTCGCCGAGCGCGGCGCCGGAGCCGTCGTCGGCATCGATCAGCGATTGCGCCAGATTGCGCTTCACGTCGCTGTACGCGTGGTGTTTCGGATCCTGCAGCTTGACGGCGAGACCCTGGCGATACGCCGCGATGGACTTCGGATAGTCCTGCTGCGCGAAGTAGTCGAGCCCGAGCTCGCGCGCGGTGCGCACCTGCGCGATCGGGTTGAACGCGAGGCGCACGGCCTCCTCGTGTAGTTTGATCGCGGCGGCGTAGTCGCCCTCCTCGCGCGCGACGATGCCGGCGGATGCCAGGCCCCAGACGTAGCCCTGGATGTCGTCCTGCTCGCGCATGATGGCCAGCGCGTCGGTGAAGTACGTGCGCGTCTGCAACGTGTCGCCGCGGTTCTGGTAGGCCTCGCCGAGGCCCTGCAGCGCGCCGGCTTCGCGCACGCGCAGGTGGTAGTCGCGCGCCTGGCGCAGCGCGAGCAGCAGCTCTTCGAGCGCCTTGTCCGGCTGGCCGGCCAGCGAGTGGCCGCGCGCGGAGCCGAGATACAGCGCGACGCGCAGATCGGGATCCGAGATCGCGTCGAGCTCGGGCGCGAGGTCGTTGAACGCCTGCGCGGCGTCGCGGAAGCGGCCGCGCTCGAGCAGCGCCAACGCGAGGCTGCCGCGCATCTCGCGTTCGCCGGCCGTGTAGCCGGCCTCGCGGTAGATGGTCTGCGCGGCGACGTAGTGCGTTTCGGCGTCGTCGAGCTTGCTGGCGTTGAGCTCGACGTCGCCGAGCGCGGCCAGCGCGCGGGCGCGGCCGATCGGGTTCAGCGGCGAGTCTGCGGCGCTCAGCGACGTGAGGATGTCGCGTGCGAGCCCGGCGGCCTCTTCGGCGCTGGGGTTCTTCGCGGCACGTTGGCCGGAGATTCCCACCAGCGCACGCGCCTCGAGGAAGCGGGCGCGCGCCTGGTCGCGGTCGGCCGTCGGTAGTTTGGCGGCGGCGAAGGCGTCCGCGGCCACGCGCGCCGTGTCGCGCGAGGCGCGGAAATCCAGCTGGAAGAAGCGCAGCCCGTTCGCCTTCACGAGCTGCGCGTTGGCGGCGAGATTCGCGTCGCCGTCGGGACGCGCGAAGCTGGCGATCGCGCGGTCGATCGCGGGCAGGCCTTCGGCCTCGAACCCGGCGTTGCGCAGGGAGGATTTCGTCGCGTCGCTCCAGGCTTCGAGGCCGGTGAGCCGCGCCGCATACGGCGCGTCGTCGCGGTCACGAGTGCGGAAGCGGATGACCTTCAAACGCACGGTGCCGGGCTGCGTCGCGTCCGCGCGGCCCGTGAGGGTGACCTGCATCGTCGCCGTTCGCGGCGCCGCCAACGCGGCCACTTCCAGGCCCGCACCCATGAGGTTGTTCTCCACCTCGACGCTGGACTCGCCCGCTGCGAGCCGCACGCGGACGTCGGTCAGATTCTCGTCGACGATCGCGACGATGACCGAGTCACTATCTACCGTGATGTCGCGCGTGGCGACGTCGGTGGCTCCGGAGCGCGTCAGCGTCACCGGCTCGTCGAGCACCACCCGTTCGTCCGGCGTCGAATCGCGAGGCGCGCATGCGCACAGCGCGAGGCCGAGCAGCGGCGCCGCGAAAGTCCATCTCATGTGAATCCCCTGTCCCCCGAGCGGGACTAGCTTAATGAAGGGGCCGCGGTGAAGCCGGGAAATTTGCGGACTTATGTCTCGCGACCTTAGTACGAAGACCTTCGTTGACAATACGAAATCCTTCGTAGTAGCCTCCCGACCCATGAAGCCAGAACCCCGAATCCAGCCCACGCCATCCGAGCTCGCGATCCTGCAGATCCTCTGGTCGCGCGGTCCGTCGACGGTCCGCGAGATCCACGAGATGCTCAGCAAGGAGAAGGAGGTCGGCTACACCAGCGCCCTCAAACTACTGCAGATCATGACGACGAAGGGCATCGTCAAGCGCAGCGAAGATGCGCGCGCGCACGTGTACTCGGCCACGCATGCCGCCGAGAAGACCAAACAACAATTCGCGACGGACGTCCTGCAGCGCGTGTTCCGCGGCTCCGCGAGCCAGCTCATGCAGCACGCGCTGGCCGGCCGTCGCGCGTCCAAACAGGAAATCGACGAACTGCGCCGTCTGCTCGACGAACACGAGAGGAAACAGTCATGAACGCCCTGGCCTGGTCACTGGTCCATTTTCTCTGGCAGGGCGCGGCCATCGCGGCATTGGCCGCCGCGCTGATGCACGTCTTTCGCAGCCCGTCGACGCGCTACCTCATCGGTCTCGGCGCGCTGGCGCTGATGCTCGCGGCGTTCGCCGCGACCCTGTTCGCCGGCGGCTCACCCTTCAACGGCGCGGTGGTGTCGGCTCCCCAGCCGGCACCCGTGGCTGCAAACACGTGGGCTCCCTCCCCCGCGCCGCCTTTCATCGCCCCGGCCGACGACAGCGACGGCTTCGTGTGGGTCGCGCGCCTCTGGCTGGTCGGCGTGTTCGCGCTGGCGCTGCGCGTGTTGTTCGGCCTGCTGGTGCTCGAGCAGCTGCGGCGGCGCGGGCTCACCGAACTACCGGCCGAGCTCGTGGCGCGTTTCCGCGCGCTGCAGGACAGGATCGGCGTGACGCGTTTCGTGCGCTACTGCGAATGCCAGGCCGTGCGCGTGCCGGCCGTCATTGGCCTGTTCCGCCCCATCGTGCTGATCCCCGTGCGCGCGCTCACCGGGCTGTCGCCGGAACAGCTCGAGGCCGTGGTTGCGCACGAGCTCGGGCACGTGAAGCGTTTCGACGTCGCCGTGAACTTCGCGCAGGCGATCGCCGAGACGTTGTTCTTCTTCCATCCGGCCGTGTGGTGGCTGAACAAGCGCATCCGCGCGGATCGCGAGGATTGCTGTGACGACGTCGCCGTCAGCGTCACGCAGGGCAGCGTCGGTTATGCGCGGGCCCTCGCCACGATGGCCACGTGGCGCGACGCACCGGACTTCGCGATGGCCGCCACCGGCGGTCCCATCGCGGCGCGCGTGGCGCGGTTGTTAGGCCTGCGCCAGTCGCGCGACGGTGCACGCACCGCCGGCGTGTTCTCCGCGTCGCTGGTGCTCGCCGTCGCCGTGCTGGTTGCCGGCGTGGCGCTGGGCGTCGTGAAGCCGGCGCTGGCCGAGACGCCCGTGACCGTCGACGTGGCCGAGCCCCGGATCGACATGCAGGTAGAAACGCAGGTCGACACTCAGATCGATACGCAGATCGACGTCTCGCCCGAGCCGCAGATCTCCGCGTTGGTGGACGCCGCGGTGGACGCCGCGATCTCCGCAGCGGCCGCGCCGGCCGCCCCCGCGGCGCCGGCCGCGGCGCCCGCGCGTGCTGCGAAGCCCGCGCCCGCCGCCGCTCCCGCGCCTGTCGCGCCCGCCGCGAAGCTGCCGCCGCGCGCCGCTCCCGCACCGGCTGCCCCGCCCGCGCCCGCCGCGCCGCGCACGTCGTACATCGAAGAGATGGGCAAGGCCGGCCTCACCGATCTCGACGTCGACACGCTGATCGCGATGAAGATCCACGGCGTCACGCCCGCTTACATCAAAGGCATGCGCGACACCGGCCTGAATCCCGACACCAGCCAGATCATCGCGATGGCCGTGCAGGGTGTGACTCCCGACTACGTGAAGCAGGTGCGCGATCTCGGCTTCAAGCCCGACGCGAACGAGATCATCTCGATGCGCGTGCAGGACATCACGCCCGACTACGTGCGGAACATGCGCGCGATCGGCTTCGACGTGGATGCCAACCAGATGATCGCGATGAAGGTGCAGGGTGTGACGCCCGAGTACGTCAAGAAGATGCGCTCATCCGGCTTCGACGTCGGTCCCAACGAGCTCATCGCGCTGAAGGTCCAGGGTGTCACGCCCGAGTATCGCCAGCAGCTCGAGGCCGCGGGTTACAAGATGGACACCAACCAGCTGATCGAAGCGAAGGTCATGGATATCACTCCCGAGTTCGTCGCCAAGGCGAGGGAACACGGGTTCAAGAACCTCGACATCAACAAGCTGATCCAGCTCAAGAACGCCGACATCCTCTAGTCGGCCCACTCCAGGAGTTCATTTATGTTCGCGAGAAAGCTCTCGTTCACCGCGCTCGCCCTCGTGTTGGTGGCGATCGCCGGACTGGCCCGCGCCGACGATGCGACGCGCGGTAGTTGGACCATCAGCCAGTCCGAACAGGCGGGCAAGGTGATGTTCGCGCTGATGCAGAACCGTCCGCGGCATCGCTGGAACAGCGAGTCCGACTGGCCGCTGACGGCGTTCACCGGCCTCGATGTTTCGCCCGCCCGGCACGACGTGAAGTTCGCGGTGATTCGCGATGCCGGCCGGTTCGATTGTTCGGGCTACCTGGAAGCCGGCGAAGGCGCGGGCACGTTCCAGTTCACCGCGAATCCGGATTTCGTGCGCGACATGGCCGCGATCGGCTTCACCGACATCGATGCCGAGAAGCAGATGGCGATGGCCGTGCACGACGTGTCGGTCGCGTTCGCGCGCGAGATGAAGGCGCAGAAGCTCTCGCGGTTCGATACCGACAAGCTGATCGCGTTCCGCATCTTCGACGTGGATTCACGGTTCATCCGCGAGCTGCGCGCGGAAGGACTGGCGGCGAACGATGCCGACAAGCTCGTCGCCTTCCGTGTGCACGGTGTGACACCGGAGATCGTGCGCGATCTGCGCAAGGCCGGGCTGCAGCTCACCGAAGATCAGCTCATCGCGTTCCGGGTCCACGGCGTGTCGCCGGAGTTCGTGTCGAAGGTCGAGGAGCTGGGATACGAGAACCCGAACCCGGATCAGCTCGTCTCGATGAAGATCTTCGGCGTGACGCCGGAGTTCATCACCGGCCTGCGGGCGCGCGGGTTGAAGGACCTGACGATCGACAAGCTCGTGCAGTTGAAGGTGCACGGCATCGACTAGTTTGCCGCGCGCCGCCCGCCGGATTGTTCCGGCGGGCGATGCGCAGGATTCGACGAGAGCCGAACTTCAGCGCGCGGCCGCGCTCGTCAGCACCCGGTCGAGATACGCCACCGCCGTCGGCGACTTCGACTGCCCCAGCCAGAACAACGCGCGCTTGCGCTGCTCGCGCGACAGCGACTGGTCTTCCGCGACATGGATCAGCGCCGGCGTCGCCCTATCGTCCGGCAGCTGCGACAGCGCGAACACCGCCTGCTCCCGGACGTGATCATCCGCGTCCTTGCGCAACGCGTTGGCGATCGCACGTTCGGCACCCTCGGCACCGGTGTGCGCCAGCCAGAACCACGCCTGCGCGCGCACGTCCCCATCTTTGTCCGTATCGCCGAGCCGCGTCAGGTCCGCCGTCTTCGTCGCGGACTTCGACTGCGTGACCGCGAACGCCGCATGTTTGCGCACCTCGCTGTCCGCGTCGCCGAACATCAGGTCCGTCGTGACCTTCGCGCCGGCGGCACCGCGCAGCACGGCCATCCAGAAGATGGCCTTCTTGCGCGCTTCGGCATCCGCGTCGGCGCGGGCGAAGCCGTTCAGCGCGTCGAAGGCGGTGGCACCGCGGTGGATAGCCAGTGCCGCGAGGGCGTCGTCATCGAGATCGAACTTCTGCGTCGACTTCTGTTTCGCGATGCCGGTCAGCCAGCGCACGCTGTCGTCGGCGGCGACGTTCTCCAGCTTCTGGACAGGCGTCTTCGTGTCGACCGGGCACGCGGCCGCAAGTGCGCGCAGCTTCTCCAGCTTGCCGGCCTTGAAGCGCGCGTAGACGCGCACCGAGTCCGTCGTCGCGTGATCGCGCGTGCCGAAGCCGCGGTTGTCGTCGCCGAGGCGGCAGGTCTCGGGCGTCGCGTCGTGATCGTTCCAGTTGAAGCAGCACCAGGCCGGCGCGTCTTCGACCGCCTCCACCTGCCAGCTCGCCCAGCCATCTTTAGGCAGCGCGATCTCGGCAGAGCGGCCTTGAGCCGCCAGTCCCAGCGCCACGCACGCGGCCACGGCCGCACCGACCCGTTTCGCGTTCATCACTTCTTCTCCAGCGTCGCGTCGATGGCCTCGAGCGCGGCGTCGCTGTCCATGACCGACAACGTGCGCAGCAACGTGCGTTTCTCGTCGTTGGTCTTCGCCGCGCGATACAGCGCGAGCACACCTTTGTCGTCGCCCGAGATCAGCATGCCCTGCAGCGCGGCTTCGCGGATCTCGGCGTCGGTCGTCCTGGTGTAGATGTCGCGCAGCGCGGCGCGCGCGTCGTCGCCGTGGATGATGCCGATGCGGCTCACCGCGTTGACGCGCAGCTCGTGGTCGCCATTGCCGTCGGCGATCTTGCGCAGGCCCGCGAGGTCGCCGCTGATCGCGTAGGCTTCCAGCAGCCCCGCCGTCGGCTTCGGCCGGTCTCCCAGCTTCCGCAGCTCTTCCTTCGCGCCCATCACGCCCAGCATGCGGATGGCCTCGGCGGCTTCGTCATCGGTCTTCGCGTTCAGCGCGGCCTGGTACACGGCTTCCTTGCGGCCCGCGATCATCCAGGACTGCAGGATCTGCTTTTTCGTGTCCTCGTCGCCGGCCTTGTAGATCTCGGCCAGCGCGTCGAGCGACGTCGGGTCGCCGCTGATGCCGATGCTGCGGATCGCCTCGTCGCGCAGCTCGCCGTTCGTGCGCGCCGTCTGCAGCAGGATGTCGCGGGCCTCGGCCGTGCCGATCTGGCCGAGCACGAACAACGCGCGGCGCTTGACCAGCGTGGACTGCGATCCCGCCATCACCTTCTTGAGGATCGGCAGCGAACGCGCCGACGGTTGCGCCATGAGGCCTTCGAGCGCGGCGAGCGCGAGGGACTCGTCGTCCGTGGGCGTGCGGTCTTCACGATCGACACTGCGCGCCGGGTAGGCAGGCGTTGCGGGGGTGGCCTTCACCGCCGGCACCGGGCGCGTCGGCGGCGTCGCGGTCTGGGCGTGGGCGATGCCGGTCACGAGGAGCGCGGCGATGGTGGTTCGGAGCAGGTTCATGGTCGTTCCTTCAGAGCGTGGTCGTCTGGTTGTCAGAGGTGGGCGCAGCGCCGAGTCGGCCCTGCGTCACACGGAGTTCGAAGGCGAGCTGCGCGACGTTCGCGGAGGCATCGCCGTTGTCTTTCGCCAGGTCCTGCAAGATCGGCGTGAACGCGCGCAGCACGCGCGCCAGCTGCGGCTTGCCGGCGCGTTCGGCGGCGAGCGCATAGATGCGGTTCTGCTCGATGATCGTGTCGACGAGCTTCGAGCGGTCTTCGGGCGTCGCGGTCTCCAGCGAGGCGAGTTGGCGCTCCGTGTTGACCAGGTGCGCGTTCAGGCCGCGTTCGTAGGCGGAGTTGTCTTCCTGCGCCAGCGCATTGTGTGCCGTCTCCGGTGCGGCCGGCTGGCGGTTGAACTGGAGCACCGAGACCACGGCCACCAGCACCACGGCTGCCGCCGCGAGCCACGGCACGTATGCCGGGCGCGGGCGCTTCGGCGGTGCGAGCGCGGTAGTTTGGCCGCGCGCGGCCGCCTGCTCGATCGCGGCTTTCCACTTGAGCTTGGCCGCTTCCGGCACCGGCACTTCCGGGATCGCGGCGACCGCGTCCAGGCGCGCCACCAGCTTGTGCAGCCGCTGCGCGACCTCCGGCTGCTCGGCCAGCGCGGCGCCGATGCGCGCGCGGTCGGCGGCGTCGAGGCCGTCGCGGTAGTGATAGAGAAGCAGATCGTCGTCGGAAATCATGGCTCGCTCCGCCAGACGTGAAGGTCCACGCGCAGTTTGCGCACGGCACGGAACAACGTGCTCTTCACGTTGTTGATGTTGGATCGGGTGCTCTCGGCGATTTCCTCGAGCTTCCAGCCTTCGATGTGTTTGAGCAGGAAGGTCTGGCGTTCGAGATTGGAGAGGCGTTGCAGCGCCGTGCCCAGGTCCTTGCCGAAGGACTCTGTCGTGTACTCGGCCTCGGGCGCGGCGATCGGCGGTGCTTCGTGGGCGTCGTCTTCGAGCTCCTCTTCGGCGCGGCGTTTGCGCTTGCGAGTGAGGTCGATCGCGGCGTTCAACGCGATGCGATGGATCCACGAGTCGAGCGCGGCGTCGCCGCGGAATTCGTCACGGCGGTCCCAGGCCTTGAGCAGCGCCTCCTGGACCGCGTCGGCCGCCAGGTCCGCGTCGCGCGTGATGCGCAGGCAGGCGTTGTACCAGCGGCCGCTGCGCTCGTTGAGGACCGCGTGGAAGGCGTCCGGCTCGGCCCAGGGTTTGAGAAGTGTCAGCACGAACCTTGGACGGTGCGCCCGGGAAAAGGTTAGGTGCCGGATTTTACCTGCATTGCCCGTGGGTTACGCGGCCGTCCCGGCGCGGAGGCGGCGCCGCGTCCACGCAGCGCCGCCCGCCGTCAGCTCAGTACATGAATATGGCGCCCGAACCCTTGAGGCTCGCATCGGCCCAGTTGCCGTCGATACCCTTGGCCGAGCTGTCTTCGCCGAACACGCCGACGGCCAGCGTCTTGCCGGTGCCGCTCAACGCCGCCATACGGCCGAATTCCAGGTAGTAGGCCTCGCCCGGGTTGATGTAGTTAGGCTTGACCATGTTCGCGAGCCTCCAGGAATCCGTCAGCCGGTAGACGAAGACCGCGCCGGTGGGCGACGTGCCTTCGAGCAGCGGCGCCGCGCGCGGTCCGAGTCCCTTGCCGACGTCGGCCGGGTGGCCGACGGCCAGCGTGAGGCCGTCGGCGCTCATCGCGATCGAGTACCCGAAATACAGGTTCAGATCCTGGTAGGCATTCCACGCGCCAGAAAGCAACGTCGCGACATTCAGATACGTTCCGGCGTCCCTGTGGTACACGCTGACGGCTCCCCCGGACTGGTTCCCCTGTCGCTCGCGGCCGGTGTGGACCGCGATGGTGTCGCCGGTGGCGTCCACTGCGAACCCGTCGTGGTAGTCGCCGGATCGGTCGTCATCGAGATCGGGATAGTCCAGGTCGATCTCCGCGCGCGTCGTCCACGTGCTGCCGGACAGCACGCGCACGTAGTCGCGCCAGGGACCGGTCTCGCCGCCCTGCCGACACACGGCCGCGAGCGTCTTGCCGTCGCCGGTCAGCGTCGTGTTCCAGCAGTATTCCGCCGCCGAGACCGTGCCGATCTTCGACCACACGCTGTTGGTCGACTTGTAGATAGTCGTGACGGTGTTTCCGGCGGACATGCCGGTGACGGCGAGCACGTAGCCGCTGTCGCTGAGCTGCACGCCGGAAATGGTGTCGACGTCCGGGCGCGGGATCCGGCTGCGCGTGTAGACGTTGTTCCCCCAGTGGAAGACGTCCACCTGTCCACGCCTCGAGTTATCGACGACCTCGTTGTTCAACGCCGCGGCGATCGTGTTGCCGGTCGCGCTGATGGCGACGAAAGTCGCATTGGCGTCCAGTCGCGCACGCTGCGTCCACTTGCCGTTGCCGTCGCGACGGAAGACGTACGCGGCGCCGTACTTCGTGACGCCGTTCGTCGTCTTTACCTCGCCCGGGGCGGTGGCGACCATGGTGTAGCCGTCGGGCGCCAGATCGACCTGATTGCCCAGCGACGCGGACTGCTGCGGCAACGCCGCCTTGAAATAGCCGACCGCATCGCGCCGCAGATCGGAGACGGAGACTTCGGCCGAACGGGTGCAGCACGCGCGTAGGTCCAGTCGAAGAGATGCAGCGGGAAGCTGAAGTGCGTCGACGTCGCGTTGGACGGCAGATCGCCGCCCTGCTTCGTGAACGCGCCCGCCTGGTGAGCGCGGAGCTCGAGCTGGTACCACGACGCGCCGGGAACCGGGTCCCAGTCGAAGCGCAGACCCTTGAACTCGGCGCCGGCGGTGAGGGTGGGCGCGGCGGGTGCGGCGGTCTGGGCGAAGGCGGATGCCGACATCGCCAGGGCGATGCCGAGGAAGGCTGGAATCTTCATTGGGTTTCCCTGAATGGATGCGCGAATGGCGCGGTAGTCAGGGAGCAAGTTTCGGGCCACGGCAATCGCGGCTGCCGGGCGTCGCGCTGGCCAAACTACCGGACGTGCGCCGCAGAAATTGCAAAGTGCCCGCATCGAATCTTCTACGGGGTCGGGGAGTGGCGCGGTGATGTAGGAGGTCGCCGCCAAGCGGACAGTGCCGCGGAAGGCGTCGAGGGCTAGCTAATCGCGATTGCCGCAGATCAACCTCGTTGCCAACCAAAATCCTCCTGGCGCGTCAGAGGGGACCGGGGTCTTCGCGGAGGTCGTCATGCCCGTTCGACGTTCGATTGCGCTTGCCATCGTGGTTTGCACGTTCTGCTCTCTCGCGCACGGCGACGGGCTGGCCGGGTTGTGGACCGCCAAGGGCCGATTCGGCCCCGATCTACGCGGGACGCTGATCGTCTCGACGGACGGCGGCGGATTTCGCGGCGAGATCGCCGGTCGCAGCGCGCCGATGCGCACCGAGGCCGACGAGGTCGTGTTCGAGCTGCCCGATCGACTCGGGTTCTTCCGCGGCAAGCGCGAAGGTTCGCGTATCGCGGGACACTGGTTTCGATATGGCACGCCCGTGAACGGCGCCGATGCCGGCGATGCGCCGGTGTCGCTGTCACCGGTGGTGCTCGAAGCGGATGGCGCCGGGCGATGGCGCGGTGTGGTGGCGCCGTTGCAGGACGACTTCACGTTCTTCCTGCGCCTCACGCCGCGGCCGGATGGAAGGTTCGGCGCGGTGCTGCGCAACCCCGAGTTCGATCTCGGCACGCAGCAGGGCGTGGACACGCTCGTGGTGGATGGCTCGCGGTTGAAGCTGCTCGGCACGCGTCGCGGCCAGGTCAACGAGGTGGGCGCCGGGCAGATCGATGCCGACGGCGACATCATCACCCTCACCTTCCCCACGCGCGGCGGCAGCTACGACTTCCGGCGCGATGGCGACGCCAGCGATTTCTATCCGCGCGGTCACACGCCCGGGCGATACGTTTATCGGCGGCCACCGCCGCTCGACGATGGCTGGCGGGTGTCGACGCTCGCGGCCGAGGACTTCGACGTGCCCGCGCTGGAGCGGTTCGTCCAGATGCTGCTCGACATGCCGATGGAATCGAACGACGCGTTGCAGATCCACGCAGTGCTCATCGCGCGTCATGGCCGGCTCGTGTTCGAGGAGTATTTCCACGGCGAGCACCGCGACAAACCGCACATGACGCGGTCTGCCGCGAAGAGCATGACCGCGGTGCTCGCCGGCGCGGTGATGCAAAGCGGCGCGCCGCTGAAACTGTCTTCGCCCGTTTATGAAGTGATGAATGGCGGGCGATTCCCGGCCGATCTGGATCCGCGCAAGCGCGGCATGACGCTCGAGCACCTGTTGACGATGTCGTCCGGCTACTTCTGCGACGACGGCAACGATGCCGCACCGGGCAACGAGGAGACGATGTGGGACCAGCGCGAGGAACCGGATTTCTGGCGGTACACGCTGAACGTGCCGCTCGCGACGCCGCCGGGGGAAAGGGCTATCTACTGCAGCGCGAACCCGAATCTCGCGCTGGGCATGGTGGCTCGTGCCACGGGCGAGATGCCCGTCTACAGCTTCGATCGGCTCGTCGCGCGGCCGATGAAGCTCGGCAACTATGCGTGGTTGCTGGATCACGCCGGGAATCCCTACGGCGGCGGGGGCGTGATGTTCCTGCCGCGGGATTTCCTGAAGTTCGGGCAGCTGATGCTGAATGGCGGGACGTGGGAAGGACGGCGGATCCTGAGTCGCCAATTCGTCGCGGCGGCGTCGACGCCGCAGTACCACCTCGCCGGCATCTACTATGGATACAACTGGTGGATGGAAGATTTTCCGTACCGCGAGCGCGCCGTGCGCGCGGTGATGGCGCTGGGTGCCGGTGGGCAGGTGATTACCGTGGTGCCCGAGCTCGATCTGGTCGTAGCGTTCTACGCGGGGAACTACAGCAGCCGCGTGCAGCGGGAGCTCGGGCACAGCTACGTGCCGAATTTCATCCTTCCGGCGGTGCGCATGAAGGGTGAGGATGCCGCGGCGCCCGTTATCGACGGCGCCTACGCGAGTCCGTATGGACGCGGCCCGGACGGCAGCCGCGTCGCGCGTTAGCGGCCGGGCGCCACGAAGCGGCTCCGTCGCCGACGCAACCTTTTCCCGGGACCGCACGTCTTCTCCCTGCCATGTGCACATTCGACGAATGCGGCCGCGCCGCCCGACGCTCTTTCCTGACCCGAAGCCTGGCGGTGGCCGCCGCCGCGCTGATCGGCGCCCGCGCGAGAGCGGCGCAACGGCACATCGAGGGCGACGAGGTGACGTTTCCGAGCTCGGTCGGACCCGTTCGCGGATACGTGGCGAAACCGTCGAGGCGCGGCATCCATCCGGGCGTCGTGCTGCTGCATGGCGAATTCGGCCTGCCGCAGACGCACCGCGAGACCGCCGACGAACTCGCGCACGCCGGGTTCGTGGCGCTCGCCGTGCAGCGCTTCTCGAGGGTTCCCGGCATGACCTGGCAGGATCTGCAGGCGGACGACCGCGGCGCCGGGCGCTTTCGAGCCGGCGCGTTCGCGCGTGAGGAGCTGGACGAAAGCCGCGGCGCCGTCGACTGGTTAGGCGCGTCCGCCGATGTGGACGCCGACCGCCTCGGCGCCGTTGGCTTCTGCGGCGGTGGCATCCGTGCGATTCGACTCGCCGGGGAGGATCCGCGCGTTCGCGGTGTGGTGGCGTTCTACCCGCCGCCGCGGATCCCGCCCGAGTACAAGAACCGCGACGATCCCGCGCCGGATCTGCTCGAGCTGCCGACGGTCGCGAAATGCCCGCTGCAGATCCATTTCGGCACTGACGATTACATCGTGAAGCGGGAAGACGTGGACGCGTTTGCATCCCTCTACCGTGCATCCGGAACGCGCGCAGATGCTTTCGAGTACGCCGGAGCCGGTCATGCGTTCTATGACCGTACCGATGCGTCGGCTTATCGGGCGTCGGCCGCCAGTGCGGCGCGCCGACGCTATCTGCAGTTCCTGCGGAAATCGATCGGGCGGTGATTCCAGATCATCCGCCCGATGTTGCGTGTCGCTACGAGCGATACGCCTCGCGGCCCACGCCCTGCACCTTGATGCCCTGGCTGTTCATCACCTGGTGCAGCGAGTACATCGCAGCCGCCGCCTCGTCTATCGCCTTCACGAAGGCGAGCGAGCCCTCGAGGATCGGCGCGAGCTTTGCCTTGTCCTGGATGCGCGCCGGCGGGTACTCGTGCTCGACGACCAGATAGGTGTTCGCCGGATCGATCGACAGCAGCTCGCGCGCCGCCAGCTGGTGGTCCAGCCAGTCGACCGTGCGGTTCTGTAGATAGGCCAGCGGATCGTGCTTCGCCGTGCCCGGCAGCTCGTGCTCGGCGAGGATCACCTGCTTCTTCCAGGCGTTCACGTGGTCCGCCGGGTTCGGCGAGATCTTGCCGTTGATCCAGTCGCCGCGTTCCATCGTCTGGCCGCCGTAGCCCCAGGCCGAGACGCCCTTCGAGTCGACCACCTGCCCTTTCACGTGGAAGCCGCCGATCAGAAAGCCGTAGCCCTGGTCTTTCAGGTACTGGAACAGCGAGCGCGTGTCCTGGCCCATGAGGATCGCGTGCGAGGGGTCGTAGTGGATGCGGAACTGGTCGCCGACGCCGTGTTTCTCGCAGATGCGATGGAGCGCGATCCAGGGACCCGGCGCGTAGGCGATGTTGTTGTGCCAGCGGTCGAGCACGTTCCAGCCTGGCATCGGGCATTGCTCGACGCGGTACGTGAGACCGCGCGCCTTCGCCTCCTTTAAGAGGGGGATGAATTCCTGCTCGAACATGACGAGGTTCTCGTCCATCTCGAGCTTGATGTTGCGACCGACGAAGCCGCACACCGCGTCCGTGCCGAGCAGCGCCGCGGCGTCGAAGACGCGCAGCATGAAATCGTGCTTGGCTTTGCGGGCGGCCTTGTCGTCGACCAGCATGTTGTCGAAGTAGCCGACGTCCGACAGGCCGACCTTGTTCGCCGCCATCGCCTTCTGCACGCGGGCCGCGCGGGCCTTGTCGAAGGGAGCGCGCAGGTCGAGCGTGTTCGCGACCGGGTCGAGCATGGCCTCCGCGGGTACGTCGCTCAACGTAGGGTGAAGAGCGGAGGAGAGCTGGATGTTCGGGGCGCCGATGTCGCGGGCGAAGGCGAGCCATTCTTCGATGGCGAGATCGGGGTCGGGGTCGCGCTTTTCGCGGGGCGTCAGCTCTTGGAGAGCGGCGGTGAGGATGCTCAATTTCATGGGAGCCGGGAAGAAGGGAGTATTAGCCATTGGAGCAGCGTTCTCTCTTGGATGGTGTCGCTTGGAATGATGCGCAGCTAGGTCGGCCATCACAAGTAGACCTTGGCCGAAGGGATCGCAGTTGGTGAACACAAGGCCAAGACCAAAGTCGTGTATGTCTGCCCTTTCGAGAGGACGCCCAGAAATGCATGCCGGGCGATTGGTGATTCAAATTTTTCAGCAGGTTGCGCGGGCATACTTCGGTCCTTTCACCGAGCGCCCTTTGGATCGCGGCGCTTTACGTGCGCGCAGAGGGTCGCAGGCCTACTTCCTTCAGCCTCAGCGTCGCACGGCGGGCTCATCCAGCGCATGCGATCGGCCACTATTGGGTAACTTTGTCGGAAACGGCCAAATTTGTGCGACCAATCCCGGCGCCGTTGCGATGGCGGATTCGATCTGATCGAATGCGCCGCTGTGGAGGCGCAATTGGCTGGTCATTTCCCTAAAGACGTTCGCGATTTGTATGAAATCCATGAGTGGAAGCATGCGTCAGCGATCTTGAAGCATGATTTCCCCGCGGAGTGGGACGACCTTCTTGCGATGCTGCGTTCGTTCAAGCTGAAAGAGTCTTGGATGAAGCAGCGTGGCGGCAACCGTAGCGAACTTTCTATCTGGGTTGATTCTTTCCTTGGAAAGCGAGGGTGGGTAGAAAAGCAATTCAAGACCGCCGTTACTGTTGACGACAACAAATATGAGTCGCCAACCCACAAAGTCGATTGCTATAAAAATTGTGTCGCACTCGAAGTCGAATGGAATAACAAAGACCCGTTTTTTGATCGAGACTTGAACAATTTCAGATTGCTTTTCGACTTGCGCGCAATCAGTGTTGGGATTGTGTTCACTCGATGCGATGAACTTCAGGACGTGGCGAACAAGCTTGGACGTGGGAAATCGTACGGAAACTCAACAACCCATATGTCGAAGATCCTTCCGCGAATTGCGGGCGGCGGTGGGGCAGGATGCCCTGTGATAGTCATCGGGATCGGAAAGAAGCTTTTCGTGGAGGGCGAGTGACAGAAGCTAATGCCACATTTTTGGATGCGATTGACGGTCAGAAATTCTCAACCATTCTGGCGGATCCTCCGTGGCAATTTACGAATCGCACAGGAAAGATGGCGCCTGAACACAAGAGGCTCAATCGATATCCAACGATGTCGCTGCGAGACATCTGCGAGATTCCCGTTGCAATGGCGGCGCAGACGCCCGCGCACCTTTATTTGTGGGTGCCGAACGCTCTCTTGCCCGACGGCCTTGAAGTAATGAAGGCCTGGGGCTTCACCTACAAATCAAACATTATTTGGCACAAGGTTCGGAAGGACGGCGGACCTGATGGCCGCGGGGTGGGGTTTTACTTCCGGAACACGACTGAAGTTGTGCTCTTTGGCACGAGAGGATCAATGCGGACGCTTGCGCCTGGCCGCAGGCAAGTGAACATCATTAAGTCTATGAAACAGGAGCACAGTAGGAAGCCCGACGCTCTTTATGACTTGATTGAGTCTTGCAGCCCCGGCCCCTTTCTCGAGCTCTTCGCTCGAGGCACACGGAAAGGATGGGCTGGGTGGGGAAACCAAGCCGGGCAATATGACATCACGTGGAAGACATACTCTAATAACAGTAGCAACGTGGTCGCATTTCCTAAGCGACGCCGTGCCAAGGGCTATGCCACCATTGGCGGCCGACCGCACAAACGCGCCGCGAAATAGCGTTAGGTGACCGGGGACCTCCGATCCCCGACAAACTTTGTCAGCCGGACAATCGTCGAAGCCGATACAAACGGCCGGCGATTGTCAGATTTGCCTTTCCGACGAAACGGCATACTCTATCGCCGCACTGATAGTTAGCTCGACATTCGAGCGACCGTGCAAGGGACGGCGACCAGAATATGATCCAGCTTCCGAATTGGGCAGAAGCTCGCGGCACTCTCAAGAAATTTTTCACCAAACATCCGCTTTGCGTGTCGCTATATGAAGCGGTTTTCACGTTTTTTGTCTCTAACGCCGCCCTCCTGTTTCTCGTATTTACTCGTCTCGTCGACAACAGGGGCGCAAAACCAACCATCAGCTACTCGCGAGAGGTGATTGCAGAGGCGTTCATCTCGACTGAGATCTTTGTGTACATCCTCGCGCTCATCGCACCGGCTTTATATGTAATGGTTTTTGTTTGGCAGGCGCGACGCCACAAGGTCTTTTATTTTTTTCTAGCAGGATTACAAGTAGCTATCGTGCTTGGCTCGGGATACATCTACGGGCGCGCAAAGTCCGGCGGAATCGCGAACATGGAGTTTGTAAACACCTGGGCACTGTCTTGCTATGTGATCGGGCTACTCATTTGGTATGTGAGTTTGGTGTACGACAAATTCATGAAATCACTAGAGGTCCCGAGTCCACCTCCAAGCGGAGAAGCGATTCTCCGGAAGTTAGGGTAGTCCGATGGAAGACTCAGGTGTCCGTGTGCCCGCTGTTCGAGTTCGGCAACCGATCGGCGAATTTTATGCGGGTGTGATGTCGCACAAAGATCTCATTCAGATTTCATTTGCCGACATGCGGCGCATCGAGACGGAACTCGATCGATACGTCGGGATTCAACGAAAACTTTCCCCGGATCGCGTCACCGAAATCAAGCAATTCGTGAACGGCATAGATGGAACGTTTCCCACTTCGGTGGTGTTGGCTGTCCCTGGTAGCTGCGCAAGATTCGATGATGAGAAAATGGAATTGGTTCTCTTCGAAGGGATTAACGACGAGACAGGTGAGACAATCCGTTTCTTCGAAATAGCAAAAATTCTGGACGGACAACATCGAATTGAAGGCCTAAAAGGATTTTCGGGCGACTTTTTCGATGTACCGGTTTCGATTTTTGTCGAAGCGGATATTGCGGATCAGGCGTACGTATTCGCGACCGTCAATCTCGCCCAAACAAAAGTGAATCGCAGTCTTGTCTACGACTTGCTTGATTACTCCAAGGCTCGTAGTCCGCAAAGGTCGTGCCACGATATAACCGTGGCATTGGATCGGCACAGCTCTAGCCCATTCCTCCATTCGATAAAGCGTCTCGGCTCCGCTACGCCTGGCAGAACAGGGGAGACACTAGCGCAGGCAACTGTTGTTAATGCGCTGCTCCCTTTCATTTCGAAGAATCCATTGGAAGATCGCCAACGGCTGGCAAAGGGGAAAACGATACATCGTGACGATGATTCGTATTTAGAGACGCCGTTTCGATGGCTCTGGATAACAGAGCAAGAAGACCAAATCGCCCGGATCCTGATCGAATTTTTTTCTGGTGTTGCCATGCGATGGCCTACCGCTTGGAAAAGCCGTGAAAAGGGAAACATGCTCCCAAGGACCAACGGATTTCGAGCGCTGATACGTTTGCTCAAAAATTTTTATCTTCAGAGAAATCCTAGGCCGAATGAAACGGATCCGGTCATCACCCGTGACGAAGTTCTCGCACTTCTTGAGCAAGTAAATCTGTCGGACGGGGACCTATCAGTTATCGTTTTCCCGCCTGGATCGTCTGGCGAGAAGCAATTTTACGAACGGTTGCGAGAAGCCACGAAGCTTTAGCCCAAAGATCGCGGGATTTTCAGCTTTAATCACGCGCAGCGTATCTGCTGAGTTGAGGCGGCGCCTTGATATGCGAACCCGAACGCCGCGTCTCCACGCAACTGCGCTGTTCTCAATTGAGGTACCAATTCGTCTGCTGAAGTGGATCGACTTGAGCATGACGCGATTCTGTTCAAAAGGTCGCTGCTCTCTGATGGAACCCTTAGTTAAATGTCGATCCTCACCCCTTTCATTCGACTAAGGCGTACTACCTGGAGGCCACCAATGAAACTTATCCCCTACCTCATGTTCCCCCACGGCCGTTGCCGCGAAGCCTTCAACTTCTACGCCAAGGCCCTCAACGGCACCGTCATCTCAGTGTCCACCTACGGCCAGATGCCTGGCGCCGACCAGCACCTCCCTCCCGCCGCCATGGACAAGATCGCCAACATCCACCTGGTCGCCGGCGGCGCCTCGATCATGGGTTCCGACAACGTCATGGGCCCCGAGACCAGCGAAGCCCGCAACGACACCACCGTCAACATCGACGTCGACTCCATCGAGGAAGCCGAGCGCGTCTACGCCGCGATGTCCGCGGGTGGCAAGGTGGAGATGCCGCTCGGCGAATCTCCGTGGGCGCTGCGCTTCGCGATGTTCACGGATCGCTATGGCAAGCCGTGGATGGTCAACCTGATGAGGTCACCGGCCTGAACGGCCGCGCTGCGCGATGACTCGCAGCGCGGCCGCCGGCCTTTCGGTCGCTCGACTCAATACATGAACACGGCCCCGGCGTTCGCGGGGCCATCGTCGTTCGCCCAGTCACCGTCGATGCCCTTCGCGGTGCTGCTTTCACCCGGCGTCGCGACCAGCAAGGTCCTGCCGGTGTTGCTGAGCGCGGCGACGTCTCCGAAGAAGAACGACGTCCCCGGGCCCGGGTAGTAGTTCGGCTTGACCATGTTCGCGAGCTTCCACGAATCCGTCAGTCGATAGACGTAGACGGCGCCGGTCGCTGCCGTGCCGCTGCTGAGTGGCGCGGCGCGCGGGCCGAAGCCGTTGCCGTTGTCGTAGGTATCACCCACGGTGAGCGTGCTGCCGTCACCGCTGAGGGAGATCGAGTCGCCGTACAAGCGCCGGATCGTGTCATTGCGCCAGGCCCCCGGGCTCAACTTTGCGGCTTGCGAATACACGCCGCTGCTGCGCTTGAATACCTTCACGAAGCCATCGGTGCCCTCCAATTCGTCCACGGGTAGATTGAACTGCACGGCCACCGTGTCGGCCGTCGCATCGATCGCGAAGCCGTTCGCGAAATAGGCACCGTCCGAATCCGGGCCGAGCTCTATCTCCTTGCGCACGGTCCAGTTGCTGCCGGTGAACAGGCGCACGTAGTCGCGCCGCGTGTCGCCGATGCCGTCGTTGCAGAGTTCGGCGACGGTCTTTCCATCGCGACTCAGCAGCGCATGCCCGCAGAACTCGTAGTGATCGCCCGTCCTGTTCAACGGCAAGTTGCGCAGGTTCTGCCACACCCCATTGACGCTCTTCCAGATCGCGACGCTGTTGTCGTTGTCCTGGAGTCCGACCGCGAGGATGTAGCCGTTCTCGCTGAGGCCCACGCTGCTGCCCACGGTGTATGACGTGGTTCGCGGAAGGGTCTTGTGCGCCCAGACAGTGCCGTTGGTGTGGTAGATATCGACTCGGCCGTATCGCCCGTCGAACGGTACATGTTCGTCGGTGGGAATGCCCACCGCGATGGTGTTGCCGCTGCCGCTGGTCGCGACCTCGAGCGCGATGCCGGAGCCGGTCTCGACATGCGCCTGGGCGTCGATGCGCACGCGCTGCACCCAGTCGCCGTTCGATCCGCGCTGGAAGGCGTAGACGGCGCCGCCGTCGGTGAAGTCGTCGGTGTAGTTGGTTGTCTCGCCCGGTGCCGAGACGACGTAGCTGTAGCCGTCCGGAGAGATGTCGACGTCGCCGCCGAACCTCGCGTTTCTCACGGGTTGCGCCGCCTTGAAGTAGCCGACGGCGTCACGGCGCAGGTTGGAGACCGAGACCTCCGCCGACCTCGAGCAGCCGGCGCTGTTGCACGCGGCGAGCCGGTAGCGCGCGTAAGTCCAGTCGTAGAGATGCAGCGCGAAGGTGAATCGCGTGGACGTAGCGGTAGCCGCGAGATCATCGCCTTGCTGGACGAACGAGCTGTTCTGGTGAGCGCGATACTCGAGTTCATACCGGGTTGCGCCGGGGACGGGGTTCCAGTCAAAGCGCAGGCCTTTGAACTCCGCGCCGGCAGTGAGTGTGGGAGCAGCGGGGACGGATGTCTGGCTGAAGGCGGAAGCCGACATCGCGAGCGCGACGAGATAGAAGACGGGAGTTTTCATGGAGGTTGCCAGGTGGGCGCGGGAAGGAGCGCGTACCTCGAAGAGCAATTTGCGGGCCACGTCGCTTGGCGAAATCGAGCGGCGGGCGATCAAACTACCGACACGCGCCCGGCACAACTTGCAACTCCGCGAGTCGAATTCTTCTACGGGTCGTTGCGGCGATCGGACGCGTAGGAGGTTGGGCAGCGCGCCGATGCGCCTGTGATCGCGGACCTCCGCGGTCGTCGACACAAAATCACAATTTCGCTCCCGCGCCAAAGCGTTCTTGCCTGCGACGAACCGACGCACCGCCTCGACCGATCTCCGCGAACTGTGAAAAAAGTCCATTACGCTGACGGCATCGCGAATGATTTCATTCGCGCCCCCAAGGCGCCGGTACGAGCGCCTGCTCACATCGGAGATCGCCATGAATCGCACGCGTCTGCTCGTGCCCGCCGTCTTTTTGTTCACGCTGGCCGGCGTGCACACGCCCGCCCACGCCCAGTTCTCCGACTTCGGCAAGAAGCTCAAGCAGAAACTCGAACAGAAAGTCGATCAGCGCGTGGACAGCAAGACCGACAAAGCCATGGACGCCGCCCTCGACCAGGTCGAATGCGCGGCCACCGACACTAAGTGCGTCGAACAGGCCAAGGCGCAGGGCAAGAAGGTGAAGACTGTCGACAGCGCGTCGTCGGCGACAACGCCTCCCAGCGGTTCTGCAGACACCGCTTCGGCCAAATCGCAGCCCGCCACGCTGAAGCCGGGCCAGGGCGCCTGGGCCAACTTCGACTTCAAGCCGGGCGACCGCATCCTCATCGCCGAAGACTTCGCCAAGGACGAAGTCGGCGACTTCCCGCGCCGCTTCGAATTCCGCAGCGGCCAGATCGAGATCGTCGAATGGAGCGACGCGCGCTGGCTGCGCGCCACGAACGGCAAGCTCTGGATCCCGCTGCCCGAGACGCTGCCCGAGCGCTTCACCGTGGAGTTCGACCTCACGGGCAACGGCAATCCGCTGGTGCTCGCCTTCGACGGCAAGGACGACGGCAACACCGCCGCCCGCATGGAGTTCGGCGAATACTTCGGCCGCCTGCGCCAGGGCGAGATCGACGCGCAGGGTGAATACGGCGCGGGCGTGAAGACCACGGAGAAGCCGGTGCACATCGCCATCTCGGTGGACGGCGAGCACGTCAAGGCCTACGCGAACGAGAAGCGCATCTACAACGCGCCGAACGTCAAGCTCGGCCGCTCCAACAAGATCTTCGTGAACATGAACGGCTGGTCGGCCGAACTACCGCGCATGATCGCGAACGTCCGCATCGCCGCGGGCGGCAAGAAGCTGTACGACGCGCTGGCGGAGAAGGGTCGCGTCGCGACGCAGGGCGTGCTGTTCGACACGGGCAGCGACCGCATCCGTCCGGAATCGACGCCGACGCTCAAGGAGATGGGCGCGATGCTCAAGGAGCATCCGGATCTCAAGCTCGTGATCGAAGGCCACACGGACGACGTGGGCGCTGCCGCTAACAACCAGTCGTTGAGCGAGAAGCGTGCAGCCGCGGTGCGCGAGTACCTGGTCGCCACTTACGGGGTGGAAAAGGACCGCCTGCAGGCCAAGGGCTTCGGCGCGAGCAAGCCGTCCGCCGGCAACGATACGCCCGAAGGCCGGCAGCAGAATCGCCGCGTCGAGCTCGTCAGAATCTGAAGACCTCACCGAATCCAGAGAATCAACCGATGACTAACAAGAATCGATTCGCGCACGCCCTCTTGCCCGCCCTCCTCGTCGTGGCCGCGATCTGCGGACAGCCGACACACGCCGCCCCGAGCGGCGACGCGGACCTGCGCGAGCTCTCCCGCTACGAACTGACGATGACCGACATGCGCAAGTTCGCGGCGGCGAACGCCAACCTCGCGAAAACCGAGCGCAACGAAGACGACGAAGGCGGCAGCGACAAGGAATCGCTGGACGACATGGCAGCGCGCATCGCGAAGATTCCCGAAGCGCGCAAGGCGATCGAAGCCGCCGGCCTGACGCCTCGGCAGTACGCCGTCATCACGATGGCGCTGTTCCAGGCGGCGTTCGCGCAGTACGCGGTCGACCAGGGCGCGGACCCGGCGAAGGTCGCGCGCGACGCGGGCGTGAACCCGGCCAACCTGCGCTTCGTGAAGGAGCACAAGCAGGAACTGGAAAAGCTGAAAGGCCCGTCAGGCGACGAATGACGGCGCGAGGAACCGGCGCCTAGCGGCCCTTCTTCGGCAATCGCCGCGGCACCTTTGGCAATCCCAGATGCTGCGTCTTGAACGGGCGATGGGACGAGCCGCCACGTTTCCCTTCGGCGGCATCGCCGGTGCCGGCCGGTTGATAGGCCGGCACGAGCTGCTGCTTGCCATTGCCGATCAGATCCGCGCGCCCCATCTGCCGCAGCGCCTCGCGCAGCACCGGCCAGTTGTTAGGGTCGTGATAGCGCAGGAACGCTTTGTGCAGTCGGCGCTGCTTGATGCCTTTCGGAATCGTCACCGTCTCGCTGTCGCGCGTGACCTTGCGCAGCGGGTTCTTCAGCGTGTGGTACATCGCGGTGGCCGTGGCCATCGGCGACGGCAGGAACGCCTGCACCTGGTCCGCGCGGAAGCCGTTCTGCTTCAGCCACAACGCGAGCTCGAGCATGTCCCTGTCGGTCGTGCCGGGATGCGCGGCGATGAAGTACGGGATGAGGTACTGCTCCTTGCCGGCGGCCTTGCTGTACTTGTCGAACAGCTCTTTGAACTTGTAGTAAGTCCCGACACCGGGCTTCATCATCTTCGACAGCGGGCCTTCGCCGATCGCCTCGGGCGCGATCTTGAGATAGCCGCCGACGTGATGGGTAGCTAGCTCCTTGACGTACTCGGGGCTCTCGATGGCGAGGTCGTAGCGCACGCCGCTCGCGATCAGGATTTTCTTCACGCCGGGCAGCGCGCGCGCCTTGCGATAGAGCTGGATCAGCGCGGAGTGGTCGGTGTTCAGGTTCGGGCAGATGCCGGGGAACACGCAGCTGGGCTTGCGGCAGGCCTTCTCGATGTCGCGGCTCTTGCAGGCGATGCGGTACATGTTCGCGGTCGGGCCGCCGAGATCGCTGATGACGCCGGTGAAACCGGGCACGGTGTCGCGGACCTTCTCGATTTCCTTGAGCACGCTCGCCTCGCTGCGGCTCTGGATGATGCGGCCCTCGTGTTCGGTGATCGAGCAGAACGTGCAGCCGCCGAAGCAGCCGCGCTGGATCGCGATCGAGAACTTGATCATCTTGTAGGCGGGGATTTCGGCGCTGCCATACGACGGATGCGGGACGCGCGCGTACGGCAGTTCGTACACGTAGTCCATGTCCTTGGTGGTTAGCGGGATCGGCGGCGGGTTCAGCCACACGTCGAGATCGCCATGCCGCTGCACCAAGGCGCGCGCGTTGCCGGGGTTGGCTTCGAGATGCAGGATGCGCGAGGCGTGCGCGTAGAGCACGGGGTCGCTCACCACCTGCTCGTGCGACGGCATGCGGATGACGGAGCGTTCGCGGTCCTCGCTCTTCAGGCGGCGGGCAAACTTCACGACGACCTCGGCGACCGGCGGCGCCTGGCCCTGCTCCACCGCCTCGGCTAACGCGTCATCGGCGGCCTGACTGTCCCCTTTTGCCAGCAAACGGGGACTGTCCCCTTTTGCCAGCAAACGGGGACTGTCCCCATTTTCCTGGTTCGCTTTCTTGATCTCGGGCTCCATCGCGTACGGGTCGATGGGCGGGTTCAGCTTCCCGGGCGTGTCGATGGTGGTCGAATCGATCTCGATGAAATCATGCGACTTGCGGACGAATGCGGTGCCGCGCAGATCGGTCACTTCCGAAATCTTCTGCCCCGCCGCGAGGCGATGCGCGATCTCCACGATCTGCCGCTCGGCATTGCCGTAGACGAGCATGTCCGCTTTCGCGTCGAGCAACACCGAACGCCGGACTTTCTCGCTCCAGTAATCGAAATGCGCGATCCGGCGCAGCGATGCCTCGATGCCGCCGATCACGATCGGCACATCCTTGAACGCCTCGCGCGCGCGCTGCGCATACACGACCACGCTGCGATCCGGCCGCTTGCCGCCCTCGCCGCCCGGCGTGTACGCGTCGTCGGAACGGATGCGCTTGTCCGACGTGTAACGATTCACCATCGAGTCCATATTCCCGGCGGTGATGCCGAAGAACAGGTTGGGCTTGCCTAACTGCTTGAACGGCTCGTCGCTGTGCCAGTCGGGCTGCGCGATGATGCCGACGCGGAATCCCTGCGCCTCCAACAACCGGCCCATGATCGCCATGCCGAAACTGGGGTGATCCACGTACGCATCGCCGGTGACGATGATGACGTCGCAACTGTCCCAGCCGAGCTGTTCCATCTCCGCCCGCGACATGGGCAGGAATGGCGCGGTACCGAAGCGCGAGGCCCAGTACTTGCGATACGACGTGAGATCTCTGGCGGCGGCGGACATCGGCAACTCCGGGTGCGAATGGAGTTGGAGCCGGCCAGGCGCCCGGACACATATATAAGTGTGTCGAGCGGGGACGATTCGCGCCGGAACTTACGCCGGCCAACACCATTCCTGAAAACAGGAACCCCCGGGTGGGCTAGGCCGCGGGAGCGGACCGGCTTGGCCAGAGGCTGGATGGGCGGCAGTTTAGGGATGGGCCGGCGGAAGTCAAAAAACGCCGCGAAAACTGCGATTCGGGCGGCGGGATGCGGCCGGGGCTGGGCTCGTCGCGAGCGGCGGCGGCCCTCGGCGGCTCAAAGAGCCGGGGTGCGTGACGCCGCGTCGGCGATCGTCGCGATCAGCGCGCAGGCGAGCAGCAGCGCTGCGATCCATCTCCAATTCTTCACGGCGGGAACTCCGGGTACTGGGGCTTCGTCGCTGACGGTGTACCACGGCGCCGCCGCTTCCACCAACAGATGCGCGGCCGGTGGAAGCGTTTGCGCGTCGGCGGTAAAGCCATATGTCACATGCTCGAGCGTGTCCGGCTCATCGGCTCCACGTCAGGTGCAGCATCCAGTTCTGGTCCACGCCCTCGTGAATGTGCGGCTCGAGCAGCCATTGGCTCGCGAAGCTGCCCGCATCGAGCGTGAGATCCCACGGCTGATACGTCACGTCGAATCCGACCGTCACCGACGGATCGCCGAAGTGCTTGCCGGCACCGTTGTCGGCGCTGTCGCCGGCGAGATCGAAGCCGGGGCCGAGGATCCGCCCGGACACGCCGCGCCGCGGCAGCGGCACCGCGAGCTGCACGTGCGGCGCGAAGCTCCAGTCGCCGCGCGCGAATCGCTTTCCGAACCCGACGAACGGCGTGAGGTGCGCATAGGTCGCGCTGAAGTCGATGACGCCGGTGGCGCCGGCGTCGGGACCGTCGAGCACCAGGTAGTCGAGGCGGTAGTCGGTGAGATGCACACGCTGATAGAGCAGGCCCGCGAACCAGTCGAACTCGCCGAGCCACGACGACGACACCTGGTCGCCGACCGCGAACCCCACGCCCGCGTCGCTCATGCGCCCGTCGAGCCCGCGGAACTCGGCAGCGGCCGGCAGCGCGAGTGGCGTTGCGACGAACGGCTCGTCCAGCGGCCGGCGCTCGCGGCCGCTCGTCAGCGAAAAGGAATCGAAGAAGGCGAAGGGTTTGAACGTGAGGCCGTGGAAACCGACCGTGCCCGCGACGTCGAACGTCGGGCCACGCAGGTCCAGCGTTCCGCTCGACATCGCCGTGAGTCCGGCCGACACATCGACGCCGCGCGCCCACAGCGGCAACGCCGCGTAGCGGTCGTCCATCGCGACCTCGGGCAGGTGCTCCGCGACGAACGCGATGTCCTCGCTCGCTCCCGACGCGCCGGCCGTGAGGATCAGGACTGCCGCCGCGAATATCCGCGTTCGTCGCCGCATGCGTGTTGGACGGCCGCGGGCGCGACGATCCATCGCGGCGGTCAGGAGACGAGCCACTCGGCGATCGGCCGCCATGCATCGGTCATGCCGATCGCGGTTAGCGAGCTAGGCCGGCGGCATCCCGGCCAGCCACCGCCCGACCTGCTCCCACTGCGGCGTCTGCGCGACCCAGACGCGGATCGGCCAGGTGACAGTCAACAGCAGGAATCCCCACGCGTACACGGGATGAACGATGCGGCTCTTCACCCAGTCGTACACCAGGCAGCCGCCGACGAACAACGCGGGCACGAGGGTCTGCGCCAGCAGGAAGTGGTTCGAAAATCCGCTGACGAGGAGGATGCGCGCGACGGGCGGGCCGAGCAGCGCGACCATCGCGAGCGTCATCAGCCGCCGATGGAACTGCGGTTTTCGGCGCATGGCCACGGCGGTGCCGAACAGGCTCGTGAACATGAGCACCTGGAAGAACGGGACGAACGCGAACTGCTGCGAGTTCATGCCCATCGGCCGCAGGCGCGGCGCGCTCGCGGATTCGACGGTGGTGATGATGCTGACGATGATCACCAGGATCGCGAGCACGACACCGGCGACCCCGAGCTGCATGTGGGCCCGGACGTTGTTCGCGGCGATGAGCCGGGTCTGCACGATGAACAGCGCGAACCAGGCGGTGAAGACCAGGCCGTGCAGCGTCAGCAGGACGTTGATGGGCGGGACGTCGAACCAGTAGCGCAGGTAGAACGTGCGCGCGGAACTGTGGAAAAGGTCCGCGCGGCGCCGCATCAATGTGACAACGAAATTGGGGTCCGTCCCTATTTAAGTGAATCCGAAAGGCCGGGCACGTTCTCGACGCCTTCCAGCACCTGGATCGACGAGCCCTTGAAGTCCATGCCGATCGGCTCGTAACGGCCGCCCAGGCACTGGCTCAGGAACCCCTCCGCCACCGCGTAGAACGATGTGCGGTTGTTGGGCCGCGCGAAGCCGTGGCCTTCATCCGGATACAACACGTACGTCACCGGGATGTTCTTCGCCTTCATCGCCGCGACGACCTGGTCCGACTCGGCGCGCTTCACGCGCGGATCGTTCGCGCCCTGCGCGATCAGCAGCGGCTTCCTGATCGCATCGACGCGCGAGATCGGCGAGCGCTCGGCCAGCAGCTTCTTGCCGTCTTCCGTGCGCGGATCGCCGACGCGCACCGCGAACTCCTCGAAGAACGCCTTCCAGTACGGCGGGATCGACGACAACAACGTGTTGAGGTTCGACGGCCCGACGATATCCACGCCGCACGCGAACGTGTCCGGCGTGAACGTGACGCCCACCAGCGTCGCGTACCCGCCATACGAACCGCCGTAGATCGCCACCTTGTCCGCCGTCGTGATCTTCTGCTCCACCGCCCACTTCACGGCATCGAGCAGGTCGTCGTGCATCTTGCCGGCCCACTCGCGGTTGCCCGCGTTCACGAACGACTTGCCGAGGCCCGTCGACGCGCGGAAGTTCACCGACAGCACCGCGTACCCGCGGTTCGCCAGCCACTGGTGCTCGTTGTCGAAACCGTACGTGTCGCGGCCCCACGGACCGCCGTGCACGTTCAGCACCAGCGGCACCGGATTCTCCGGGATGCCGTCACCGTTCTCATCCGAGCCCGGCGGCAGCGATAGATAGGAGACCAGCGTCAGCCCGTCGCGCGAGCGGATCTCCAGCGACTGCATCGGCACCAGCGGCGACTTCGCCAGCGCCGGCCGCTGGTCGAACAGCTTGGTCACCGAGCCGGCGGCGCGGTCGTATAGATAGGCGGTGGCCGGCGCCAGCGCGTCGTCCGTGACCACGGTCCACAGGTTGTCGTCGAGCGACCGGTTGCCGATGACGTACCCGTCGCCGAGCGCCTTCTCCAGCGTCTTCACGTCCTTCTCGACGGCCTTGTCGAGCACGTGGATCTCGGGCTTCAGGTAGTTCACCGTGTACGCCTGCGGCGTCAGCGTGCGCGGATTCACCCACACGTTCTCGACGTCGGCCTGGTCGCTGGCGCCGAGCACCGTGTTCTTGCCAGTAGCCAGATCGACGCGCACCAGCGCCGCCTTGTCACGACCCACCGACGAGTGCATCAGCGCGGTCTTGCCGCTGCCCTCGATGCCGATCGTCTCCGTCGTCAGCGAATCCTCCTGGCCGAACTTCAGCAGGCTGACCCACTTGCCGCCGGTCTTGCGCAGGATCTCGTTGCCGTCGGCGGTTTGTCTGGTCGCGAGCCGCGGCTTGAGGTCCAGGTCGAAATCGTAGCCGGCGAACTCCTGCGTGTTCTGTTCGATCAGCGTGCGCTTGGCGGTGGCGATGTCGACCTCGTACGCGTCGTGCCACTCGGCCGCGCGATCGTTCATGCCGACCGCGACCTTGCCCGGCTTCTTCCACGACAACGCGTAGATCTCGGCGCGCACACCCTTGAACGGCGACAGATCCTTCTGCGCACCGGTCACGACGTCGACGGAGTACAGGTGGAAGTTCTCGTCGCCGCCTTCGTCCTGCAGGAAGAGGATGTGGCGATTGTCGTAAGCCCAGAAATGCTGGCGGATGCCGCGCTTCTGGTCGTTGGTGACCGGCTTCGCGGCGTCGAGGTTGCCGCGGTCGGCGACCCACACGTTCAGCACGCCATCGCGCGGCGCGATGAACGACACGTACCGGCCGTCCGGCGAAACGCGGCCCTGCGTCTTCTCCGGGTTTCCGAACAACGCGGAGCGCGGGATGACCGGCGTGCCGGCGACGGCTTCGGCGGCGGTGGGTTTGGCCTGCGAAAAGGCGAGCGTCGAGAACAGGGTCGCGGCAGCGACGCCGGCTGCGAAAAACTTGTTCATGGGCGGGTTCCGGAAAGGGCCGTGATGGCGCGAAGTCTATATGACGAACGAGCTCGCGCGCAGGTTGCACGGTTTGTCAGAGAGCGCGCAGATCCTCGTCTCGCAGTCCGACGAGAATGGCCTCGCCACTCGCGCGATCCAGCCGGAATTCCCCGTATCGCGCGCCGGCATACCGCGCCGCCGAGCCTTCCTCGAAGAAATATGCGTTCGTCCCCAGCCACACCTGGCCCTGCCGCACGCGGTAGCGGATGCGCGGGCTGTTTTTCGTCGGCTGCGGATCCAGCACGGCGATGCCGCTGGCGTCGATGCTGAGTGCCGCACTGCCGCTCGCATCCGGCGAGAGATTCCGCGCGATCGCGAACCGCAGCGCCATGTAGTCGCCCTGCATCAGCGAGCGCGGATCGGCCGGCGCGAGCTCGAGATAGATGCGCTGCCCGTTCGCGCGGATGCGTTCTTTCGCGAGGATCGCGCCGTTGACGGCGACCAGCACCACGAGCAGCGACACCAGCGCGAGCGCGCGCGTGAGCACCGACCTCATGCCGCCTCCGCGCGCCGCGCGAGCCACGCCGCCACGATCAGCGTGACCGCGCCGACGATCAGCATGATCAGCGACTTGTCCATCAGCGTCGCGCCGAACAGATAGTAGAAGCGCGCCAGGTGAGCCAGCGCCGCGAAGATTGCCAGCCCCAACAACCCCGCGCTGCGCAACTGGAACGCGACGTACGCCGCGAACATCGCCAGCGCGATCGACAGCACCGGGAACAGCGCCCAGCCGTCGACGCCGCGCCCGAGCATCTCGGTGCCGAGCGCCAGCATCGACACGGGCTCGGCGCCCATGCCGCCGAACGTCAGGCCCAACAACAATCCGGCGATCGCCGGGCGCGCGAATTCCGCGGTGGTGCGCATCATCCAGCGACGTTCGGTGTGCCGCAGCCAGGCGAGCAGCCCGATGATCGGCAGCCACGTCAGCAGCCAGGCCAGCGGCACCGTCCACGCGCCGAAGAGCGGCAGCGCGAACTCGCGGCTCGAATCGAAGAAGATGTTCTCGCTCTCGTGCGGCCGCAGCAGATAGCGCACGACGAACACCCAGGCGATGCTCGCGAAGAATGCCGCCAACGCGCGTGCGACGCGGTCGCGCATGGCGACGAACACGACGAGCTGCAGCCCCAGCAGGACCGCCGCGATCGGCGCCGCCGTCTGGAACTTCTCCGTCAGGAACGCCGCGATGGCGAGCTGGCCGGCGATCGAGAGCGACAACGCGAGCTGTTCGATGAACAACCGGCCGCCGAGCACCAGGTACAGGACGAACGCGACCGCCAGCGCCACGCAACCGATGATCAGGAACCCGTGCATGGCGCTGCGGGTGCCGAGGTCGAAGAACAATGCCGCGAACACCAGGGCGAACAGGCCCGCGCACCAACCGGCGAGGCCCATGAGCAACGCGATGAACCAGGGACGGTCGGATTCCGCCCGTGGCGCCGGTGCGTCCGCGGGAATCACGCCGCGCGACTTCAGCGCGTCTACCAGCGAAGCAGCGTTCACGTCGGCACCTCGCGCCACTCGCGCGCGATGCGCATCAATCCGCGGCTGCCGAGCGTCGATGCGGCGATCAGCCACAGCGCCATCATGAAGAACACGCCCTCGTGGGAGTCGTCCATCCAGCGCGCGATCCAGCACGTGACGAGGAACACGAAGCTGCCCGCGACGGCAGCCAGCGGAAAGATGTCGCGGCGCTGGCGCATGGCGACGGTCGCGACCAGCGCGAGCAGGAACAGCGAAGTCCAGATCGCGATCCAGTCCTCGCCCTCCGCGTTCCAGGCGTCACCGGTGAAGACGCCGATGAAGCCCAGCCACGTGACGAAACCCACACCGAAGAACAGCGTCAACCGGCGCACCCAGTCCGGCACCGCGGGCCAGTCCAGCTTCCCGGCGACGAACCAGCCGACGAGGTTCAGTGCTGCCGCGCTCAGCAACGCGTGCGACGCCGAGAAGCGATCGTCGCCGAAGGCGATCCACAGGAACCCGCCGCGCGGATTCCAGCCGCAGAACAGGCACAACGCGAGGTCGAGCACGCACAACCAGGCGGCGGACGTGACGCTCCACTGCGCGGCGACCACGAACGGCAGGCCTAACAAGCTCCAGGTCAGGAACAGCTCGTACACGTCCGCGCCGGTTTGATAGGTCTGCCCGAACAGCGCCAGCAACGCGCCGGTGCCGACGAATGCGAGCAACAGCGCGGCGCGACCGGTGAATGCCGGCGGTGGCCGCACGAGCGCCGCGACCGTGAACGCCACCAGCAGCGCTTCGATCAGCGCGAAGCGGCCGAACACCGGGATCCGGCTCCAGTTCGCGGCGACGAAGAACACGACGCTCGCGGCCAGCGAGAGCACGGCCGCGTAACGGAAACAGCGCGCGAGAAACGTCAGGGATTCTTTATGGCCCGGCCGCGCGCCGGCGAGATCGAGCAGTGCATCGACGCCGTCGGGGCCCAGCGAGTATTGCTTCGCCAGTTCGTCGAGCTCGGCGCGTTTGAGCCGTGTCTGCACGGGCGGCAGTATAGACGTTGGCTGACGATCCGCGGTGATACCGGGGGTATCGAACTGTGGCATCCTGTCGCGTCGCCAACGGCAGGGCCCTCACATGACTCGCTCGCGTCTCGCGCTCACCCTCCTCCTGACTACCTTCACGACGTTCACCATGGCCAAGAATTCACTGCTGTACATCGCCACGCAGGATCCCGCGAAGATGGGCATCACGGTGGCCGAGTTCGACTCCGCCACCGGCAAGTTGTCCGCGCCGACGTTCATCCAGGAGACGCGCGACCCCGCGCATTTCACGGTGACGCGCGACGGCGGACACCTGTACATGTGCAATACCGGCACGCCCGGCGGCCTCAGCGCGTTCGCGATCAAGGATCGCAAGACCGGCGCGCTGCAATTCCTGAACTACGAGGAAGCGCAGGGCCGCGGACCCAGTTACGTAAGCGTCGACAAGACCGGCAAGGTCGTGCTCGATGCGAACTACGGCGGCGGCTACATCGAGGCGTTCACGCTGGCGAAGGATGGTTCGCTCGGCGAACGGACGGCGATGATCCAGCACACCGGCTCGAGCGTGCATCCGCAGCGGCAGAACAAGCCCTACGCGCACTGGATCCACACGGACCCGACCAACAAGTTCGCGCTGGTGGCGGATCTCGGCACGGACCAGATCGTCGTCTATGCGCTGGATGCGAAGACCGGCAAGCTGACGCCTAACAACCCGGCTGCCGTGCACACGCCGCCCGGCACGGGTCCGCGGCATCTCGCGTTCCATCCGAACGGCAAGTGGGTGTATTCGATCGCGGAGCTCGCTAACGAGGTGATGGCGTTCAACTGGGATTCCGGCAAGGGCACGCTGACGCTGTTCCAGGAAGCGAAGACCCTGGACCCGTCGTTCACGGGCACGAGCACCGCGGCGGAGATCGCGGTGCACTCGAACGGAAAATTCCTCTACGCGTCGAACCGCGGCGAAGACACGCTCGTCGTGTACTCGATCGATCCGAAGACCGGCGAGCTGACCTTGAAGCAGCGCGTGTCGTCACGCGGCAAGGTGCCGCGCTATTTCACGTTCGACGCGACGAACAAGTGGCTGATCGTGGGCAACCAGGAGAGCGCAAGCATCGCGGTGTTCAGCGTGGACGCGGCGAGTGGTGAGTTGGCGCCCGTCGGAGACCTGGTCAGCTTGAACAAGCCGATGGGAATCGTTTTTGTTCCGTAGCGGAAGCGGTCAGGGCTTCAGATAGCTCACGAACCAGGCGATGCCAGCGTCCACGCTCTCGGAATTGACGTGGTGCGCCGTATCTTCCTGCACGATCAGCTTGAGCCGGTCGGCAGCCTTCGCCGCCGCGTACACCGGCTCCGCCGCCCGCACCGCCAGCCGCACGCCGGCGATCGGCGTGTTCGCATCCGAATCTCCGTTCACCACCAGCAACGGCCGCGGCGCGATCAGCGGCAGCATCGCCGGCCCGTCGAACTTGCCGTCGATGCCGGGCACGATCTTCGCGTAGAACTCGCGCGCGAAATCCGCGCTGCGCGGCGACTTCCCGGCCAGTGACGCCGACAACGTGAACGCGTCCTCGATCGTCAGCACGCGCGCGCGCCATTGCCCGTTGTCGAGCGCCCACTTGAAACTCTGCACGCCGATGTACGGCACCGCCGCGGCGATGCGCTTGTCCACCGCCGTCGCGAGATACGTCTCGATGCCGCCCTTCGAGATGCCCGTCAGCCCGATGCGCTTCGGATCCACGTCCTTGCGCGTCACCAGGTAGTCGATCAGCCGCGTCACGTCCCACACGGTGTCGTAATAGAAAGGGTGGCCCTCTCCGGTCCGGAACGCCGTCGAGATCGCCTCGATGTATTCCTCGGTGCCGCTGCCTGCCTTCGTGCGCTCGCCGTGAAAGCGCCCGTCGATCGCGACACCGATGAACCCGAGATTCACGGCCTTCCACAGGATTCCCGCGACCAGCTCGTCGTCCTTGTTGCCACCCGTGCCGTGCAGCGCGATGACCACCGGCCGCCGTCCCTGGAACTCGGCCGCCTTCGGCAGCAACAGGTACCCGGGCACCCGCTCGGTCTTATCCGACTGGAACCACAGGTGCTGCTTGCGGATGCCGTTGACCGTCGGCTTTTCCTCGAGCTCGTGCTTCAGCGCCGGCTTCGGCCGCTCGACGATCTTCAGGAAAGCGCGCCGCGTCTCGGCGCCGGCATCGGCCGGCGCGGCCTGGGCCGCACCCAGGATCTGCAGCGCCAGCAGCGCCGCACCCAGCCAGGCGGACAACCTCATCAGGCGGCCCGCTGCGCGTGGCCGGGATAGAACTCGGACAACATGCGCTGACTGTACGCCACCAGATTCGGCATTGCCTCCATCTTGGCGCGCAGCGGCGAGTCGAAGGTGGCGCACAGCCCGCCGGCGACGAACGCGAACACGGTGGCATCGACCCCGCACACGGTCGGTCCCAGGAAATAGCGGTTGTCCCCCAGCATCATCGACAACGCGTCGACGGCGCGCGCCGCCATCCGGTCGTTCTCGGCCTCGGAGTGCCGGCCGATGCCGTGCGCGTGCAGCGTGCCGCGAACCCGCTTGCGCACGGCCTTCACCACGATCGGCCGGATGATCGCCGGCGCGCGCTTGAAGAACGCGATCGGCCCGCGCGCGAAGTTCGCGTCGTTGAGCCAGCGCCAGTACACGAGGTGCCAGTAGAAGTGATCCTCGAGCATCTTCTCGACGGCCCACGCGGCGCCACGATCCTTCGGCGCGAGTCCGCGGTCGAAGTCGACGCCGTACTTCTGCTCGAGGTGCAGGCGGATCATCGTCGAGTCGGCGACGACGACGCCGTCGTCGGCGATGTAAGGTAGTTTGCCCTTCGGCGCCTTCGTGAAGCCGCGCGTGTCCATCTGGTAGGACTGCCCTGACAACTTCAGCAGCATCTCCGCCTTCATGACGAACGGGCTCGGATCGGGCAGCCCGAAGGCGGGCCCGAACGTGTAGAGGGTTATCACCGTCATTCTCCCAGTTGCACCAGTTTCATCCGCCCCGACGCGCCGCTCTTGATGTTGACCTGCGCCTTGCGCAGGCCGAAATGTGCGGCGATCAGCGAAATCAGCGCGGCGTTGGCCTTGCCATCGACCGGCGGCGCCTTCACGCGCGCGATCCACGTGCCGTCGGCCTGCTCGATGAGACTTTCGTCACGCGAACCGGGACGGACCTTGAGCCTGAGCGTGCGCATCGCGGCGACATTATGCGCCGAGCACGCGCTCCTGCTCCAAGGGTGGGCGAAGACGGCGGGCATCGCTCGGCACGGTGCGCGGCCGATTTGTCATACGACATGCTTTCCGCGTCCCGGGCCGGGCGCGGGCCGTGGGCGGCCCGTTCGTGCCGCCTTCGTCGCCGCATGCCGCTGGCACACCGCTTGCTCCTATCCACTCATGAGCCCCGAAGACATCACGATGATCCAGGAGAGCTGGCGCCGCGTGGAGCCGGTGAAGTAAGTGGCCGCCGAGCTCTTCTACACGAAGCTGTTCGAGCTCGACCCGACGCTGCAACTGCTGTTCTGCGACGACCTGAAGGCGCGGCAACGCCGCTTCACGATGATCGTCGCGGCGACGGTGCGCGGGCTGGCACGCGTCGACGTGCTGCTGCCCGCGGTGCGCGAGCTCGGCATCCGCCATCCGTCGATCAGCGTGGTGGAGGAACACCACGCCAACGTCGCCAGCGCGTTGTTGTGGACGCTGGCAAAAGCGCTGCGCGGCGATTTCACGCCGGCCGTGAAATCGGCGTGGATCCGCGCTTACGGAATGTTGTCGCAGACCATGCGCGAGGCCACGCGACCGCTCGCGGACCTCGCGCCGAGGGCCGCCTGATGTCAGTTCATCGTTTTCCCGGTCTCGAGCAGCGACTTCAGGTCGCTGAGGATCCAGTTCCAGCCACCACCGCCATCGGTGCCGAACGTGCTGGTGGTCGCGTGGGACATCATTGGCATGTTGGTCACGTCATGCGTGACGGTGAGACGGCAGAAGCCCTGCCCCGTGTCGACGATCTCGAACGTCAGCTTCGAAAAGCCTTCCTTGCGATGTTCGTCACTGAACAGGAACCGGTACGTCTGGACTAGTTTGGTCGGCGGGTTCGCCTCGATGACCTCGCCGTCGACGACGATCTCCGGCAGGCCGTACTGCAGCATGCCGGCGTTCGCCTTCGCGGCGAACCGGCCGCCGGCGCGCAGCTCGTATTCGCTGACGGCGCGGTAACCGTAGCGCCCGTTCCATTCGGGCGACGTGATCGCATCCCAGATCGCGCCAGCCGGCGCACGGATGTAGATCTGGTGGATGTGCGTCACGCTCTCTTTCTTGCCGGCGTCCATTTCTTCTTCTCCAGTGAAGTCTTGAGGTCGACGAGCGCGGAGACTTCGCGCTCGCGGTATTTGTCGATCCAGCGGTCGTGGATCTGGCGGATGGGCACGGCGTTCAGGAAGTGCAGCTTCTCGCGGCCTTCCTTGCGCGTGATGACGAGGCCGGCCTCTTCGAGCACCTTGAGATGCTTCATGACGCCGAAGCGCGTCATCTCCAGCTCCCATTCGAGCTCGCCGAGTGTCTGGCCGTCGCGCGCGTGCAGCAGGTCCAGCAGGAAACGTCGCGACGTGTCCGCGAGCGCCTTGAAGACCGCATCCTCGTTCAGCATGAGCCGTGCACCATGGCGCGGACGATATGTGACCTTTTGGTCACCTGTCAACGGGAGCGAATTCGGGACAGTGGGCGCGGCCGCCGCGGATTGCCTAACTACCCGGACGGATCCAGGAGGCGCCGGGTCGCGAATCGGGGTCACTCAGAGTGGCAGGAGTCATCCCGGTTTCCCGACCCGGCACCAGATCGAAGGCGGTGACGTCGCGGCGGTCTCCTGGGGGTAAAAGAGCCACCGCGACGCCCGCCACCTCAAACCAACCTTGCGGCGCCGGCCTCCAGCACCGCATGCGCCGCATCCGCGAACGTGCGGCCGAGCTCCCGATCCATCGAGATCACCGCGGCCTGCTGAAATTGCGTGCCCATGACGATCAGGTCCGCGCCGCTCAACATCTCGCTGAACCAGGCCGGCGCCGGCCAGGGGAACGGCCAGCGGATCTTCAGGCCGTTGCCGCAGATGTCGTCGATGAACTTCGCCACGTGACCGCCGGCGATGATGATTCCGCGCTCGCCGCCCGGCCGGGGGATCAGGTCCGCCAGTTGCGCGACATCCGTCATGCGCTCCGTGAACTCCTGGACCACCGCGGCTAGGAACGCCGAGCGCGGCGGCAGCGGCTGCGGGTTCAGCGCCAGCTGCGAGGACGGGTCCCCGCCGATGACGTCCCAGATTTCCGGATGTTTCTCCGCGATGACACGCCACAAATTGGTGCCGTTGCCGGCGCCGATGACGGATCGCTCCAGGGCGCGGCGGATGTACGGGTCGAACGGACCCGGCGGCTGGTCCGGACCGTCCGGATTCGGGTAGCCCGTGGTGAGCTGGCTCACCAGGGCAGTCAGCGCCCGCGCGGACAGGTGCTTCGGCGGCGGACGCGGTCCCGGCGTTCCCCCGGCGAGGCCCGGTGCGATGGTGCGGTGCGCGGTGACATTCATGATCGACCTCCTGATTCGTCTCTATGGACTCGTTGGGGTCGAGACTCGCGCCGAACGGTGCCCGGACTCGATGGACGGTCCATGATCCCGCGCTGACTTGTCTATGATTCGCATCCCTGGGTGTCTGGCGGGTGCATGGACAAGCGCGAAGCACGGTTCGACGGGTGGCTGGTCGATTTCGATTCGGGAGAAATCTCGAAAAACGGCAGCACCCATCGCCTGCAGGACCAGCCCCTCCAGATCCTGGAAGAGCTGGTCCGGCGCCCCGGGGAGCTGGTCACCCGCGAGCAGTTGATCGCCCGCCTCTGGCCGACCGGCGTCGTGGAGTTCGATACCGGCCTGAACAGCGCCATGCGCAAGCTGCGCATCGCCCTCGGCGACGATGCCGAGACCCCGCGTTACATCGAGACCCTGCCGCGCAAGGGCTACCGGTTCGTCGCGACCCTCGAGCCGGCGCCCCCGGTCCCGGCGCCGACCCAGACCACCATCTCGCTGCCGGCCCTGTCCTCGGACTATGTCCCCACTCCTTATGAAACGGGCCAGGTCATCGGCCGGCGGGCGTCGGACCGACGCGCGCCGCTGCGCCGGCTGATACTCGGGTTCGGTGCGCTCATCCTGGCGGCGGTGCTGGCGGTGGTCGTCTGGCGCATGCCGGGCGGGCTGCTGTCCGCGCGCACGTCGGAAGAATCCTTCCCGACGATCGTCGTACTGCCGCTGGTCGACATGAGCATCGACCAGAACGAGCAGGCGCTGTGCGACGGCCTCACCGAGGAGCTCTCCAACTGGCTCGCGCACATCCCGACGCTGCGCGTGGTCGCGCGCACCTCCGCGTTCTCGTTCAAGGGCAAGAACACGGACGTGCGCACGATCGGCAAATCGCTCGGCGCCACGCACATCCTCGAGGGCAGCCTGCGCCGCTCCGGCGCGCAGCTGCGGATCACCGTGCAGTTGATCGCCGCGGACACGGGCCTGCACATCTGGTCGCGCTCGTACGACCAGCCGGTCGGCGACATCTTCGCGGTCGAGGACGTGGTGTCGCGCTCCGTCGCCGAGGCGCTGCACCTCGAGCTCTCCGCGGACACCGCCGAGCGCTGGGCCGAGCGCAAGTACGGCAACGCCGAGGCGCTCGAGTACTACCTGCTCGGCAAACAACGCCAGCGCCGCCGCACCGCCGAGGACAACCTGAAGGCGATCGAATATTTCCGGCGCGCCATCGATGCGGATCCGGGGTATGCGCTGGCGCTGGTCGGCCTGAGCGAATCGCTGATGAACGGCATCTCGCTGAACCGCATGCCGCTCGAGGACGTGTCGATCGAGGTCGAGCCGCTGCTGAACCGCGCGATCTCGCTGTCGCCGAAGCTCGCGGACGCGTACGCCGCGAAGGGCTGGATGCTCACCGAGCAGTACAAGTTCGAGGAGGCGCTGCCGCTGCTGCAGCAGGCGACGAAGCTGAATCCGAACGATTCGGCGAGCCACCGCTTCCTCGGCATCTACTACGACCGGCGCGGCGATCCGAACAAGGCGATCGAGCGCTTCTCGATCGCCGCGCGGCTCGATCCGCGCGACTGGAATCCGCAGGTGTTCGCCTGCCAGGAGCTGATGGATCTCGGCGAGTTCAAGACCGCGGAGACCGCCTGCGCCACCGCGCGCGAGCTCGATCCGACGAACTCGTGGGGACCGCTGGCGACGTCGTTCCTCGCGCGCGCGCAGGGCGAGACGGAAGCCGCGTTGCAATGGGTGGACAAGGCGATCGCGCTCGCGCCGAACGACGTGCTGCTGGCGGCGCAGAAGATAGACCTGCTGACGACGCTGGGCCGCACCGCCGAGGCGCGCGCGGTCATCGACAAGGTGCCGGACGACGGCTCGTTCTACCGGCTGGCGCGCGAGGGCGGCGTCGTGTTCGCGGAGAGCGGCGCGGCCGGATTGAAGACCTGGATGGACGCGCGGGATCTCACGCGCAAGGCCGCGACCAGCGCGGATCTCACCGAGCTCGCGTGGCTGCAGTTCATCGCCGGCGAGTCCGTGTCGGCGCGCGCCACGCTGGCGCATGCGGAGAAGATCGTGCCGCTGTCGACGGCCGATCTCTACGACGGCAGCCAGATCCGCTACGGCTACTCCGCGGCGCTGCTGCGCGCCGGCATCGAGATCCGCGGCAACGGCGACCGCGCGATGGCGCTGCGCATGCTGAAGCGGCTCGACGGCCTGCTCGACACGTACGAAGAGAACGGCGGCAAGCACTTCGGCGCGTACACGATGCGCGCGGAGTCGCTGGCACTGCAGGGAAAGACGCGCGAGGCCGAGAAGGCGCTGCGCACCGCGTATGCGCGCGGCTGGCGCGCCACCTGGCGCGCGAGCCGCGAGCCCTATCTACAGGGCGTGGATCTCGACTGGATCAATAAGAAGAAAGATTGAGGATGTTCCAGTCGATCTTCGGCGGCGGGCGCGGGCCGGGCGGGCCCATCATCACGAAATCGTAGGTTCCGCCGTAGTTGGCGAAGAATTTCTCGGTCACGGCGTTGAGCTCCTTGCGCAGCTTGGCGATCTCCGCCTTGGTCGGAGACTTGGCTTTCTTCTTGATGGCCATTCGAATCACCCCGGTGTTTGTTCGGGATCGGTTTTACGCCGTGTGAGTTTTCCCAGCAAGACCCCGAAGCCGAGTCCGAGCGCGAAATAGAGACTCAGTGCCGCGTAATACAGCGCACCGGCATGCGTCAGCTCCCAGGTCGGCGGCAGGTGACGGCGCGCCACGTTCCACAACACGACGCCCAGCACCATCACCATCGCCGAGTAGACAGGCCAGCGGAAATACGCGCGGCGGTCGGCGCGCATCATCAGCAACGCGCCGAGGAACGGCACCGCCGTCGCGACGTACGCGACGATCAGCCCCTGGATCTGTTCGTTCACGGCCGGCCCCGCGCGGCGGCGATGCGGAAGCTGCCGCCGCAACCCTGGTCGCGGCGATCGACGCTCGCGCAATCGAGCGGCGTGCCGGGCGCGCCGCCGGGGCCGTCGTTGTCCACGCACTGCCGGACTTCGACGAGGAACGGCCGTTGCCGCTGCGCCGCCGGCGCGTCGCGCAGCGTGCGGCACTGGAGCACGAGCGTCGCGCCGAGTCTGGGGTGGAACTGGTCGGCGTACGCGCGCAGCTCGCGCGCGCTGGTCTCGCCGCCGGCCAGGGTAGTTAGTCGGGCGGCCAGCGCCGCGTCGAGCTCGCGCGCGAGGGTCAACGCGTCGCGGAAATAGACGTCGTCGTCGAGGCCGCTGCAGCCGCCGTGTTTGCGCCACTCGTGTTCGTGCAGGTCGTCGCGCATGCCGGGCATGTAGGTCTCCAGTTCGGACGCCAGCGCGGGATCGAGATCGAGGCGCGGCGCGGGGCAATCGCGCGGATACGCGCCGGGCTCGCGGTTCTCGGGCCACAGGCCGTGGATCACCAGCGGGCGCGCCGCGCGCGCCTGGCATTCGGGTTTGCGCGAGTGGCCGTCGGCGCAGAACGCCGCGTGCAGGCTCATCGACAGCAGGTAGAAATCGAAACGCGCGGCAGTGCTCGCCGGCGCGCCCGGAACCACGGGTTTTCCGCCGTCGCGCGTCTCTTGACGGGTTGGCGCCGTTTCCCGTGGCGACGCGGGTGACTGCTGCTCCTCGCGCGAGGAATACCAGGTCACCAGCGCGCCAATCACCGCGACTGCCAGCGCCAGGGTCGACTTGTGGGAACGAACCGACTTCACGCGCGCGAGAATACACGCGTCCGGGCGGGTTCCGCGGGCACCCTGCTCTCCGGCGCCACACTTATATATAGTGCGGCGCCTGCAAGCCCTTTCATTACTCGTACTTACCGGGAACCCATGAAACCTTCCGTTCTGCTGTCCCGTCTCTCCGTCGTTGCCTTCTTCGGCGCCACCGCCCTCGTCTCCGCACAGCAACTCGAACTCGAGAAAGTCGAACGATTGCCCACGCCGGTCATGGACCCGGCCTCCGATGACGCCCAGCTCGCGATCAAGCGCTTCTCGCTGCCGAAGGACCTGCAGGCGAAATTGTGGGCTGCCGAGCCGATGCTCGCGAACCCCGTCGCCATCGACTTCGACGAGAAGGGCCGCCTGTTCGTCTCCGAGACGTATCGCTACCGCACCAGCGTGCTCGACATCCGCGACTACATGGGCATGCTCGAACGCGACCTCGCGAACCGCACGATCGAAGACCGGCTGAAGATGCAGCACGAGGTGTTCGGCGAAGAGGCGGCGAAGCAGTTCGCCATCGAGAGCGAAGTCGTGCGCCTCGTCGAGGACAAGGACGGCGACGGCAAGGCCGATTCGTCGCGCGTGTTCGCCGACGGCTTCAACGGCGAGCTCGACGGCATCGCCTCCGGCGTGCTGGCGCGCCACGGCCAGGTCTGGTTCACCGACATCCCGAGCCTCTGGCGTCTCGACGAGCAGAAGGACGGCTCGGTGAAGAAGAACGAGCTGCTGCGCGGCTTCGGCGTGCGCTTCAACTTCACGGGCCACGATTTCCACGGCCTGGCGATGGGCCACGACGGCAAGATCTACTTCTCGATCGGCGACCGCGGCGCGCACGTGAAGGGACCGGACGGCAAGACCGTCGACTTCCCGGATGAAGGCGCGGTGTATCGCTCGAATCCAGACGGCACGGAGCTCGAGGTCGTGCATCGCGGCCTGCGCAATCCGCAGGAGCTGGTGTTCGACGAGCACGGCAACCTCTTCACGGGCGACAACGACAGCGACCAGAGCGACATGGAGCGCCTGGTGTACGTCGCCGAGGGCGGCGACAGCGGCTGGCGCGTCGGTTACCAGCACGCGCCGCGCGGGCGCGGCGGCCCGTGGATCCGCGAAGGCCTGTGGAAGCCGCGCTTCGACGGCCGCCCCGCCTATCTACTGCCGCCGATATGCAACATCGAGGACGGTCCGTCCGGCCTGACTTACTACCCGGGCACCGGCCTGTCGAAGCAGTACGCGGGCCATTTCTTCATCACGCATTTCAAGGGCAGCATCGCGCGCAGCGGCATCCAGACGTACACGATCAAGCAGAACGGCGCGACGTTCGTGCCCACGTCGAGCCAGCAGTTCATCGGCGGCGTGTTGCCGACCGACGTGACGTTCGGTCCCGACGGCGTGCTGTATCTCTCCGACTGGGTGGATGGCTGGCCGAAGTCGCAGAAGGGCCGCATCTACGGCATCACGCCGGTGAACCCCAACCCCGCGGACGTGAAGGAAAGCGCGGAACTGAAGAAGATCCTGGCCGAAGGATTCACGCAACGCGGTGACGCGGAGCTGGCGGCGCTGCTGTCGCATCCGGATCGCCGCGCGCGCCTCGAGGCACAGCTCGAGCTGGCGTCGCGCGGCGCGAAGAGCGCGGCCGTGTTCGCGAAGGTGGCGAAGGGCAGCGGCAACGCGCCGCTGGCGCGGCTGCACGCGGTGTGGGGATTGACGCAGCTGGCGCGTTCGACCGGCAAGGTCGATCCGCTGCTCGGCAAACTACTCGCCGACAGGGATGGCGAGGTGCGTGCGCAGGCGGCGAAGGGCCTGGGCGACGCCGGGGACCGGAAGTCGGCGGCCGCGCTGATCAAGGCGCTGGCGGATTCCGAGCCGCGCGTGCAGTACTTCGCGGCGCAAAGCCTCGGCAAGCTGGGCGATGCCCAGGCGACGCCTTCTTTGCTGGCGTTGTTGAAGACGAATGCGGACAAGGATGCGTACCTGCGGTTCGTGGCGGTGCACGCGCTGGCGGGCATCGTGGCGAAGAACGGTGGCTCGGTCGACGCGCTGAACACCGCCGCGAAGGATGCGTCGGGCGCCGTGCGCCTCGGCGTGTTGCTCGTGTATCGCGAGCTGAAGAACGGCGCGATCGCGCAGTTCGTCGACGACGCCGATCCCTTCATCGCGCGCGAGGCGGCGGAGGCGATCAACGACGCGCCGGTCAACGACGCGCTGCGCGCGCTCGCGGACAAGCTGGCGACGGCGAACGTGAAGGACGAAGCGGTGGTGGAACGTGCGCTGAACGCGAACTACCGCGTCGGCGGCTCCGCGCGCGCGGTGGCGCTGGCCAACTACGCCGCGAACGACAAGGCCGAGGCCGGCATGCGCGCCGAGGCGCTGATGCAGCTCGGCCTGTGGGGCAAACCGCCGGCGCGCGATCGCATCGTCGGCGTGTATCGCCCGCTGCCGGCGCGCGACGGCAAGGCCGGCGCGGATGCCCTGGCTGCCGCGCTGCCCAAACTACTGGCGAACGGCGTGCCGGAGAACGTGCAGCTCGCCGCGATCGACTCGGTGGGTTCGCTGGGACTCGCGTCGGCCGGCGCGACGCTGGCAGCCACGGTGGCCAACGAGTCGGCGCCCGAGGCGGTGCGCGTGGCGGCGCTGAAGCAGCTCGACGCGGCCAACGCGGCCGAAGTGCTGAAGGCGCTCGAGTCCGCGGAGAAATCGAAGGCCGGCGGCGTGAAGCTGGCGGCGTTGCAGATCGTCGCGAAGCGCGCGCCCGAGCGGGCGCTGCCGATCATTCGCGGCTACACCGCGACGGGTAACGAAGCCGAGCAGCGCGCGGCGTTCCAGTCGCTGGCGTCATTGAACCGGCCGGAGACGCCGGCGTTGCTGGTGGGCGCGATCGACCAGCTGGCGAAGGGCAAGGTGCAGCCCGGCGCGCAGGTCGAGCTGATCGAGGCCGTGGAGAAGAGCCAGGCGCAGGTCGTGAAGACGCGCTGGGCTAAGCAGCAGGCGACGTGGGCGTCGGGCGGCAATGCGCTGGCCCCGTTCTCGTTCGCGCTGGCCGGCGGCGAACCGCGCCGCGGCGCCGGCGTGTTCTTCGACAACGCCATCCTGCCCTGCGTGCGTTGCCACAAGGTCGGCGGCGAAGGCGGCGATGCCGGGCCGGATCTCTCGCTGATCGGCAAACAACATCCGGCCGAGTACCTGCTCGAGTCGGTGGTGAAGCCGAGCGCGCACATCGCGCCGGGGTTCGACATCGTGACGTTCCAGCTGGCGAACGGCTCGACCGAGACCGGCTCCGTGGCGAACGAGACCGCGTCGACCGTCACGCTGAAGCGCGCCGATGGCTCGACACTGGACATCGCGGTGAAGGACGTGAAGCAGCGTACCATCGCGCCGTCGAGCATGCCGGAGATCTACGGGCAGATGCTGTCGAAGCAGGATCTGCGCGATCTCGTCGCGTTCCTGAAGATGCTCGATCGCCAGCGCGGCGGCGCCGGCGAGAAATTCGGAGAGACCCAGCCGCGCGCGATGAGCCCCGTGACACTGCCGTCCGCCGAAGGCGGCCATCCGTAATGGGGACAGTCCCCGTTCCCTAGCAAACGGGGACAGTCACGTTTAATGGGGTCGGACCCCTTTTCCTGGCAAATGGGGTCAGACCCCGTTTGCTGGGAAATGGGGTCTGACCCCATTTAGTATCGCGGCATGAGCAATCGCATCACGCGCCGCGCCGCCATCGCGACCACGCTCGCCGCCGGCCTTGCCGGCACGCAACTCGCGCGCGCCAAGGACAACACCGTGAACAAACCGGGCTGGGATTCCATCGTCATCGGCGCCGGCGTGTTCGGCGCGTGGACCGCGTGGCATCTGCGCAAGGCGGGCCAACGCGTGCTGCTGCTCGATGCCTACGGCGCCGCCAACGCGCGCGCCTCGTCCGGCGGCGAGTCGCGCCTCACGCGCGGCTCCTACGGCGCCGACGAGGTCTACACGCGCTTCGCGTTCGATTCGCTGGCGCAGTGGAAGTGGCTGTCCGATCTCGCCGGGCTGCCCGTCTTCCATCCCTGCGGCGTGTTGTTCTTCTTCCAGAAGCGCGAGCCCTATGTCGATCAGTCCATCGACGTGCACACCCGGCTCAAACTACCCACCACCGTGCTCGACCACGCCGCGCTGGAGCAGCGCTGGCCGCAGGTGAACTGGAACGGCATCACCGTCGGGTTGTTCGAGCCCGAATTCGGCGTGCTGATGGCGCGCCGCGCCGTGCAGACGCTGGTCAAGCAGTTCGTGAAGGCCGGCGGCGAGTATCGCGTCGGCGCGGTGAAGCCGCCGGATGCGTCGAAGGCGCTGGATGCCGTGGAGCTGGCGGATGGGTCGAAGCTTTCGGCGGCCAACTACGTCTTCGCCTGCGGCCCTTGGTTGCCGAAGGTGTTCCCGCAGCTGCTGGGCCCGCGGATCTTCGTCACGCGACAGGAAGTGTTCTTCTTCGGCACGCCGTCCGGCGACGCGCGGTTCGCGCTCGGCGCGTTCCCCGGGTGGGCGGATTTCAACGATGGCGACATTTTCTACGGCATGCCGGACATCGAGAGCCGCGGGTTCAAGGTGGCGCACGACAAGCACGGGATGCCGGCGGATCCGGATCGCGGCGATCGCGTCGCGTCGCCCGGCGCGCTGGCCGACGTTCGGGCCTATCTATCCAAACGTTTCCCCGCGCTGGCGAACGCGCCGCTCAACGAAGAGCGCGTCTGCCAGTACGAGAACAGCTCGAACGGCGACCTGCTGATCGACCGTCACCCCACGGCCGGCAACGTGCTGTTGGTCGGCGCCGGCAGCGGACACGGCTTCAAGCACGGCCCCGAGGTCGGCCGCTACGCCAGCCAACTGCTGATCGGCAAGCTGAACCGGGTCGAACCGCGGTTCAGCCTCGCGTCGAAGGCCGAGCAGCAGAATCGCGCGGTGCATTGACTCCGTGACCGACATCCGCCCGCCCAACAAACGCCCGCTCGGTCTCATCGTCGCCGCGGTCATCGAGACCTGGACCGCGGCCTATACCGCCGTCACCGCACCCAACACGCTGACCGAGTACCGCAGCTTGTTCGCCGGGTTCGGCGGCGAGCTCCCGGGCGCCACGAAGCTGCTGCTGGCCGCGCCGTACCTCTGGCTGCCGTTCGCCCTCGTCTCCATCGCGATCCTCGTCTGGATCGGCCGGCGCGACGCGCCGACCGACGCGGAGCGCAAACGCATGCGGCGCGTGCTGTGGATCTTCGGCGCGGTGTTCGGCCTCACCGTGGCGTGGGCGGGCTACGCGCTGTATCTGCCGTTGTTCAAGCTCAGCGCCGTCGTCTAACTAGACGCGCCGCCGCCGGGCGACGCTATCTACCGCGGCGCCAGCCAGCTCGAGATCTGCTCCGCGATCGTGTCGGCGCACTTCTCGACGCGCGCGCAATGCGCGGCCGGCGTCGTGGCGACCCTCGCGTATTTCCGGCACAGGAACGGCTGATCCAGCGGCTTCGGTCCCGCGGCCAGCAACGTGATGCCCAGCTCGGTCCCGCCGGGCACCGGGCCGGCGTCCAGCGTGCCGCGCAACCGCACCACGCGATCGATGCGCACCACCAGGTCAGTCGTCGGCGCCTTGCCCGCCTTCTCGTGCTGGATCGAATCGGTGACGATCTTCGCCACGTCGCACGCGCCGCGGATCTCGCCATCCAGCGGCGCGCCCGGCTTGAACGTGAGGCCCGCGACGCGGAACGCCGGCGGCTTGTCCTTCGCCAGCGCGCCCGGCGCCGGCCACAGCAGCGGCACCAACGCGAGCAACGACGCGCCTGACGACCCGCGGCTGGCCCGGCGCCGCCGGTTCATTTCGCCACCGGCTTCCCGCCCTTCTCGCCCGGCTTGTCGTCATCGGGCTTGTCGGCGTCCGCGTCCTCGGGCTCGTCCGGCTCCGCCGCCGGCACGCCCTGGTTGCGCTCGAGCTTCCGCGCATACGCCCGCGCCTCTTCCGGGATGTCGTCCCCCGGCGCCGCACCGATCTGCCGCAGCATCGTCAGCGCTTCCGGATCGCGCGACGTGGTGATCAGCTTCACGCCGACCAGCATGCCGTCCTCCTCGAACTTGTCCGACGGGAACGGCACGCGCGTCAGCCGGTTCGCGAGCGACCACAACAATCCGTTGTCGGCGCGGATCCTGCGTCCCTGGCCCTTGATGTAGCCGCGGAACATCGTGCCGCGCAGGCAGGCGACGGACTGCGCGATGCCGAAATCCTTGCCCTTGTACGTCTCGCTGACCGGCGCCAGCTCGTCGAGCGTTTCACCGAGCACCCAGTGCCGGCGCGCGTAGTCGCGGCGGAAGATCAGCATGCCGCCGTTGCGGTAGTGAGCCACCAGCGCGTTCGAACGGCCATACCGCGCGACGCGGTAGTTGAGCTGCGTCAGGTCCTGCGGATACCCCGCGCGCTCCAGCACTTCGCCGAACGTCGAGCCCGGCGCCATGCCGCGCGCGGACGCGCTCGACTGCCGCAGCGCGCCGAGCTCCTGCATCAGGTCGATCTGCCGCGACAGCAGGTCGACGCCGCCTTCCTTGTATTGCGTCACCGACGTATCGACCGGCACCGCCAGCGCGGCGTCGATGTGCTTGAGCAGCTTCTCGTGCGTGAAGCGCCGTCGCGACTGCGTCAGCACGTCGTGATAACGCCCGGAGCAGCTCTCGCGGATCGTCACGATGTACCACTGGATGGCATCGAGTACCGTGCCGTTCGCCGGCACGGCTGGCTCCTTCAGCAGCTTCTCCGCGATGTGGTCGCAGACGAAATCATCCTGCTGGAACTGCTGGCCGAGGATGCGCGCGCCGAGCCGGGACTTGGCGTAGTCCGGGTCGAGCAGCATCGACAGGAAGACACTGCGCTCGAGGTCCGACGGCGTGGGCGCGGCGGGCGCGGCGGCGCCGGGCAACGAGACGAGCGCGCCCAGGACGAGCGCGAGACAGGCGATTCTTTTCATGGCTCCCTGCGTCGTCATCTTGTTGGTATGCGACGACGCGGACGCCAGACTACTCCCCGACTACCCGGGTGGATAGCGGCGGCGGAGCATCGGGCTCCGCCGCCGTCCTTCAAACCACCGTCATCAGAACTTCACGCGGAAGTTCACGCCGTACGTGCGCGGCTGGTTGGTCAGGTACGCGACGCGCGCGCTGCGACCGCGCTCGCGGTCGACCGACAGGAACGCGCGCTCGTCGAACAGGTTGTTGACGAACACGCCGGCTTCCCAGCCGTCCGCACGCACGCCCCAGCGCAGGTTCGCGATCTCGTACGACGGCAGCTCCGAATCGAACGTGATGTTCGTGTTCGGCGGGATGCCGCCGAAGTTGATCAGGCGCGCGCTGCCGGCCGGCCGCGTCGCCGAGTTCGAGATCAGCCCGAAGTTCGCCTCCTGGTCGGCGAGCTGCGTGTACGAGGAACCGACGTGTTGCGCGGTCAGCCGAACGTAGCTCTCGAGCGACGAACCCACCGGCCAGTTGTACGCCAGCGTCGCCACGGCCTGCAGCTGCGGCGAGGTCGGCAGGCGATTGCCATCGCGGATGCCGCCGATCGGCGTCGTCGTGTTCGGGATCAGCTGCGACTCGGTGATCTCCGCGTCGGCATACGTCGCCGACACACCGACGTCCCAGTGTTCGTCCGGATGCACGAACAGCTCGAACTCGGCGCCCTTCGACTCGGCGTCGGCATTCAGGATGATGCGCGACGAGCACGAGCCCGCGTCCGCGACCACCTGCAGGCCGTCGATCTTGCTGACGAACACCGCGCCGTTCAGCGTGACGCGGCCGTCGGCGAAGCGCGTCTTCGCACCGACCTCGAAGTTGGTCACCTTCTCGTCGTCCCAGGTCGGATGCCCGCCGTAGACGGCGAGATCGTTGCCCTGGCACAGCGTGGCGTTCAGCGGATCGTTGATGCCGCCGAGCCGGAAGCCGCGCGCGACCTGCGCCGTGAACTGCACCTTCTTGCTCGGGCTGAACGCGAGGATCACGCGCGGCGAGACGCCGTCGGAGCTCGTGGTGCCGAGCTCGTCGAAATGCGGCAGGTCCGCGAACGCGCCGGTGATCGTGATCACGCGGTCCTCGTCGAAGTTGTAGTAACGCAGGCCGCCGGTCAGCGCCCACTGCGGGTTGAAGCGGTACGTCGCCTCGCCGAACGCGGCGAACTGCGAGAAGTCGTACGTCAGCCGCGAGTAGTAAGGCGTGTCGACCGGCGCGCCGGTGGCGCGCGGCAGGATGGCGTCGTAGCCCGGCGTCGGCAGCGTCTGCGCGTAGTCGCGGTCGGCTTGCTGGTAGAACGCGCCGACCACCCACTGGAACGGCCCTTCACCCGACGAGCCGAGCCGCAGTTCCTGGCTGAACACCTGCAGATCGGTCTGGTCGAGCAGCAGCGAGTTCAGGCGCGCCTGCGCCGCGGTGCCACCGACATCGACCGTGACGCTGCCCGTCAGCTGGCTCGCGTCGCGACGCACCTCGACCTGGCGGTCGATGTAGGTGGAGATGCTGGTCAGGCCCACGTCGCCGAAGCCGAACTCGAGCTTGAGGTCGGCCATCGTGAAGTCGTCGGTGATGCCTTCCTGCAGCTGCGTGACCTGGCCCCGGTCGCCGACGTCCACCTGCGGCTGCGTCGTCGTGTACGTGTTGCCGAGGATGTTGTACGCGTCGATGCGCGGGAAACCGTCGGTATCGAGCTTCTGGTACACGACGCGCGGCGTGATCGTGATGTTCTCGGTGGGCTCGAAGCGGAACGCGAGACGGCCGCCGGTGCGCGAGCCGCCGTTGACGTCGTCCTTCGTCGCGCGGCCCGGGTAGTAGGAGTCGATGAAGCCGGGCAGCTCCTGGCGATAACCGACCGCGCGCATCGCGGCCTTCTCGCCCAGCGGCACGTTCACCGCGCCGCGCAGCGCGCCACCGATTTCACCGTCGGTCGCGCTCTCGAGCGTGAAGTCCACGGAGCCGCCGAAGTCGCCGATGTCCGGCTGCGCGGTGATGTAGCGCACCGTGCCCGAGCTGGAACCCGCGCCGAACAGCGTGCCCTGCGGGCCGCGCAGCACTTCGATGCGGTCGAGGTCGTAGAGGTCGAGATCCGGCGTGAACAGCGCGACGGAGATCGGCGATTCGTCGAGATAGATGCCAACGGATTCCTTCACGCCCGGCTGGTCGCGGATGACCTGGCCGGCGCTGATGCCGCGGATGGCGACCTGGCTCTGGCCGGGGCCGAGATCGGCGATGTACAGGCCCGGGACGTTGCGCGCGATGTCGACGATGTTCTGCGCGCCGGATTCCTGGATGTCCTGGTTCGTGACCGCGGCGATGGAGAACGGCACGTCCTGCAGCGACGTGGCGCGCTTCTGCGCGGTGACGATGATCTCCTCGTTGATGTCGTCGTCGGTGGGCGGCGCGTCTTGCGCCGTGGCGACGAACGGGAGGGAATAGAAAAGCGCGGCGGCGCCGCGTCCGATCCATGACTTCATGCGACCACTCCTCTGCATTGTTGTGCGCAGAGCGAGGGGGCAAGCAGAGTCCGCGACCTTTCCCCCTCGCGCTACTTGTGGGGCGGAGTATGGTGGGGACAGTCCCCGATTGCTAGCAAAAGGGGACAGTCATCATCGGTTGGCGAGATGCTTGCCGAGGAACTCCGACATCGTGGCGAACAACTGCCTCTGCGGCCCGGGATTCTGGAAATAGTGGTCGGTGTCCGGGATGACCACCATCTCGTAAGGCTTGCCGGCGGCGTCCATCGCCTTGGCCATCAGGTGCGACTGGTCGACCTCGACGGTCCAATCGTCTGCGCCATGCAGCAGCAACACGGGCACGCCGATCGACGCCGCGAGCATGCGCGGCGACTGCGCCTTCAGCTTCTCCGGATCGTCGCCGATCATGTCGTGGACGACGCGATGGTTGGCGAAGAAGTTCGAATCGTTCTTGAGCTCGCGCAGGTCGCTGACCCCGGCAACGCTCACGACACAACGAAGCAGGGGACTATCGTGCGTCGCTGCGGCGAGCGCGAGATATCCGCCGAAGCTGCCGCCGACCACGCAGACCCGCTTCGGGTCGCCGATCTTGGTTTCGAGCGCCCACTTGAGACCATCGATCGTGTCGGTGTACGGCAGCCCGCCCCAGTCGCGGTACGACGCATCGCGCCACTTCGTGCCGTAGCCGGCCGAACCGCGGTAGTTCATCTGCAGCACGGCGTATCCATCGCGTACCAGCATCTGGACCCAGCTGTTGAAGCCCCAGCTGTCGCGCGCCCACGGACCGCCATGCGGCAGCACGATCAGCGGGGGAAGCGCGACGCCGGCATCCACCGGCAGGGTGAGATATGCCGGAATCGACGTGCCGTCGCGCGCGGGGTAGTTGAGATACCGTGTCTTTGCGAGCTCCTTCTTGTCGAGGCCGGGAAAACGCGAACCGACGCGCTGCAGCTGCGGCTGCGACTTGCTCAAGTCGAGCACGTGATACTCGGGCGGTTGAACGTCGCTGTCGGACTCGATCACGACGACCTTCAGGTCCGAGCTCATGTCCGCGATGTGGTACTGCTTGTCCTTGAACAACTTCGCCAGTACTTCCCCCAGCATCTCGGCGGAGGGTTCGACGTAGAACGCATCCTTGCTGCCGGAATCCGGCAGCACGGCCAGCACGCGGTTGTCCGGCGTGAAGATAGGCTGCACGTCGATGCGCGAGCTGGCGAAGACGAGCTTGGGATCTTCCTTGTCGGCGAGGTCTATCTTCCACAGTGCCTGACGCCCCTCGTGGTCCTTGAGTGCGTAGGCGTAGTTGGTGCCCGGGATCACCGCGATCGGGCGGTAAGCTTCGTCCGTTGACAATGCATTGGTGCGCGAGAGTCTCCGCCAACGCAACTCGCCCTTGAGCTTCGCGTAGGTGTATGCCGTCAGGTCGTAGACGCCCCAGCCGAGTCGCACGGTCCCGTGGCCGTCGGTGCCGAATGCGCCGACGTATTCGTGCACGTTTTCGTGGATGTCGACGTCGCCGGTGTAGACGTTCAGCTTGAGCACACGCAGCCCGACGCGCGGGTTGAACTTCTCGATCAGCACCGTCTTCGGGTCTTCGGGCGTCCAGTCGATGATGCGATCGTTGAGCTGGCCGCTGGGGTGAAACGGATCTTCCAGCAATTGCTTCTGTTTGCTGCCGTCGCGGTTGACGGCGACCAGCCGCGTGACCGGAAACACCTTGCTCACGTACTTGTCGCGCTCGCGGCCCTGGAAACTGCAGACGATGCGCTCGTCGTTGGCCCAGTGGCACCAGCGTGGCTCGAAGGAGTCCTTGCCGCTCGCGGCGAGCACCGGGGCTGCGGGTGCGCTGCTGGTGCGGTCCTTCACCGCGACGAACCGGCGGTCGTCCAGGTTCACGATCATCGCCAGGTACTGGCCATTGGGCGAGATGGAAACGCTGCGGATCTGCGCGCCGCTGAAGAAATCGTCGAGCGATGGGGGCGCCGCCGACGCCACGCCGGCGAGACATGCCGACAGCCCGATGATCGCGGTACGCGTCGCCGAGACCTTCATGGTTCCCCTCGTCTGACTAGCTACTCCCGGGCGCGAGTATAGGGGATGGCCTGCACTCCCTGGCAACCGGGTGCAGGCCGCTCGACGAAAAAAACCAGGACTGTCCCCGTTTGCTAGGAAACGAGGAATGTCCCCATTACGCCGCGGCGCCTTTGGTCTCGCGCAGGAACAGGCCGCCGATCACGAGCGTCGTCAGCGCCACGACGATCGGATACCACAGGCCGTTGTAGATGTTGCCCGTCGCCGCGACGATCGCGAACGACGTCACCGGCAGGAACCCGCCGAACCAGCCGTTGCCGATGTGATACGGCAGCGACATCGACGTGTAGCGGATGCGCGCGGGGAACAGCTCCACCAGCCAGGCGGCGATCGGGCCGTACACCATCGTCACGTACAGCACGAGGATCGTCAGCAGCAGGATCACCATCGGGTAGTTGAATGCGGACATGTCCGCCTTCGCCGGATACCCCGCCTTCGTCAGCGATTCCTTCAGCCGCGCCGACACGGCATCCGTTTCCTTCTTGTACTCGGCGCCCGTCAGCGTGCCGGCGAGGTTCTGCACCTCGACCACGTCGCCGCCGATCTTCACGATGGCCTTGCCCGTCTCCGCCGAGTCCTCGTTCGTGTACGACACGCCCATGCGCGCCAGCGCGCCCTTCGCGAGATCGCAGCCCGTCTTGAACTGCTTCTTGCCCACGGGATCGAACTGGAAGCTGCACTCGTCGTGGTTCGCGACCAGGCTGATCGGCGCCGTCTCCACCGCGTGCGCCAGCGCCGGGTTCGCGTAGTGCGTGATGCCCTTGAAGATCGGAAAGTAAGTCAGCGCCGCGAGCAGGCAACCCGCCAGCACGATCTTCTTGCGACCGATCCTGTCGGACAGCGAACCGAACACCACGAAGAACGGCGTGGCGATCAGCAGCGCGGCGGCCATCGCCAGCTGCGCGCTCGTCGAGTCGACCAGCAGCGTCTTCTCGAGGAACAGCAGCGCGTAGAACTGCCCGCCGTACCAGACCACGGCCTGGCCGGCCGTCGCGCCTAACAAGGCGAGGATCACGACCTTGAGGTTCGCCCACTGGCCGAAGGACTCCGTCAGCGGCGACTTCGACAACTTGCCCGACGCCTTGATCTCCTGGAACACCGGCGATTCCTGCAGCTGCATCCGGATGTACGCCGAGATCGCCAGCAGCACGATCGACAGCAGGAACGGCAGTCGCCAGCCCCACGCATCGAACGACTCGGGGCTCATCGAGAGGCGGCACGCCAAGATCACCAGCAACGACAGGAAGAAGCCCAGCGTGGCCGTCGTCTGGATCCAGCTCGTGTACAGGCCGCGCCGGCCTTCCGGCGCGTGCTCGGCGATGTAGGTGGCCGCGCCGCCGTACTGGCCACCCAACGCGAGGCCCTGCAACAGCCGCAGCACGATGAAGATGATCGGCGCGATGACGCCGGCCGTTTCATACGTCGGCAACACGCCGACCAGCGCGGTCGACGCACCCATGATCACGATGGTGACGAGGAACGTGTACTTGCGTCCGATCATGTCGCCCAAGCGACCGAAGAACAAGGCTCCGAACGGACGCACCGCGAAACCCGCCGCGAAGGCCAGCAGAGCGAAGATGAACGCCGAGGTGTCGTTCATCCCCGAGAAGAACTTCTTCGTGATGATGGTGACCAACGACCCGTACAGGTAGAAGTCGTACCACTCGAACACGGTGCCCAGCGACGACGCGAAGATGACCCGCCGGTGCGCGGTGTCGATGCCCTGTTGTTCTGCCACGGATCCCCCTTCTTCTTGTGGCGCTTACGATACTTGAAGCCCCGGAAAATCGCCGCATTTCCCCGGGCCGGACGCGACGCCGCGCCCCCATCACCCGAATTCCCACACGGCCCTCTTGACGGCGTCGGTACAATGACCGATCCGCGCCTGCTCCCCTTTTCCACTACATGGACAAGCCCGTCACCACCCGCCGCAAGCCCCCCGCGTCGTCGAAGTACGCGTGCATCGCCGTGCACGGCGCGCGGCAGAACAATCTCAAGAACCTGAGCCTCGACATCCCGCTGCACGAGCTCGTGGTGGTCACGGGCGTGTCGGGATCGGGCAAGTCTTCGCTGGTGTTCGACACGCTGTACGCCGAGGGCCAGCGCCGTTACGTCGAGACGTTCTCGCCCTACGCGCGCCAGTTCCTCGACCGCATGGACAAGCCGGCGGTCGACCGCGTCGACGGCATCCCGCCCGCCATCGCCATCGACCAGACGAACCCGGTGCGCACCTCGCGCTCCACCGTCGGCACGATGACGGAGCTCAACGACCACCTGAAGCTGCTGTTCGCGCGTACCGCCACGCTGCATTGCCGGAACTGTGGCCAGCCCGTACGACGCGACAGCGCCGAGAGCATCTTCGCCGATGCCACCGCTCGCGCCGCGGCCGCGGGCGATCCACGCGTGTACGTCTGCTTCCCGATCCCGGTGCCGAAGAACTTCAAGGAAGCGGAGGTCCGGAAGCTGCTGGAGGCGCAGGGCTACACGCGCATCCACGAGCGCGTCGGCGACACGCTGCAGGTCGTGCAGGACCGGCTGCGGCTGGGCAATGCCGAACGCGCGCGCGTCATGGAGTCGATCGAGACCGCGCTGCGCATGGGCCGTGGCCGCGTGAACCTGCTGGTGGTGGATGCGCCGGCCGCCTCCCCGGATGTGGAGCCGAAGACGATCGAGTCCTGGAAGTACTCGAACGAGCTGCACTGCGCGGACTGCGACATCACGTATCGCGATCCCGTGCCGTCGCTGTTCTCCTTCAACTCGCCGGTCGGCGCCTGCGAAACCTGCCGCGGTTTCGGCCGCATCATCGGCATCGACTACGGCCTGGTGATCCCCGACGAGTCGAAGACGCTGGCCGGCGGCGCCGTGAAGCCGTGGCAGACGAAGTCGTACAAGGAATGCCAGGACGACCTGGTGAAGTTCGCCAAGAAACGCGGCATCCCGCTCGACACGCCCTGGTACGCGCTGAACGAAGACCAGAAGAAATGGGTCATCGAGGGCGAAGGCAAGTGGGAGAAGAAGGTCTGGTACGGCGCGCGCCGCTTCTTCGAGTGGCTGGAGACGAAGGCGTACAAGATGCACGTGCGAGTGTTGCTGTCGCGGTATCGCGCGTACACGCCGTGCACGGCCTGCAACGGCTCGCGGCTGAAGCCGGACGCGTTGCTGTGGCGCGTCGGCGGGCGCAACGTGCACGACCTCGCATTGATGTCGCTCGACAAATCGCGCGATTTCTTCGCCGCGCTCAAACTACCCGCGCCGCTCGACGAGGCCGCGGACCTGCTGCTGTCCGAGGTGCGGGCGCGGTTCGCCTATCTCTGTGAAGTCGGCCTCGGTTATCTCACGCTCGACCGCCAGTCGCGCACGTTGTCGGTCGGCGAGGTCCAGCGCATCAACCTGACGACGGCGCTGGGCACGTCGCTGGTGAACACGTTGTTCGTGCTCGACGAGCCGTCGATCGGCCTGCATCCGCGCGACATGCAGCGCGTCACGCAGGTGATGCACCGGCTGCGCGACGCGGGCAACTCGCTGGTGGTCGTCGAGCACGATCCGCAGATCATGCTGGCCGCGGACCGCATCCTGGATCTCGGCCCGGGCGCCGGCGAGCGCGGCGGCGAGATCGTCGCGTTCGATACGCCGGAGAAGCTGCGCGCGAATCCGAAATCGCTGACCGGCCAGTACCTGTCGGGCAGGAAGCAGGTGGCGCCGCGCGCGGCGCCGCAGCCGAAGGTCGAGAACGAGCCGCCGAAGGCGCGCATGGTGCCGTCGCAGAAGGCGATCAAGCTGCGCGGCGTCACGCAGCACAACCTCAAGAACGTCGACGTGGAATTCCCGCTGCGGCGGCTGGTGTGCATCACGGGCGTGTCGGGTTCGGGCAAGTCCACGCTGATCGAGGACGTGTTGTACAAGGCGATGCGCAAGGCGTTGGGACAGCCGAGCGAGATGCCCGGCACGTTCGACCGCCTCGACGGTGCGGAGCTGGTCGACGACGTGGTGATGATCGACCAGAGTTCGATCGGCCGGACGACGCGGTCGAATCCGGCGAGTTACGTCGGCGCGTTCGACATCGTGCGCGAGTTGTTCGCCGCCGAGGCGTCGGCGAAGACGCGCGGCTACACGCCGGGCACGTTCAGCTTCAACAGCGGCACGGGCCGCTGCCCCACCTGCAACGGCAACGGCTTCGAACACGTCGAGATGCAGTTCCTGTCGGACGTGTACCTGCGCTGCCCGGACTGCGACGGCAAGCGGTATCGCGCCGAGACGCTGGAGATCCGCCGCGAAGGCGCGGATGGCTCGCGCAAGAACATCGCCGACGTGCTCGACATGACGGTCACCGAGGCGCTGGTGTTCTTCAAGGACAACTCCAACGTCGCGATCCGGCTGCAGCCGCTCGTAGACGTGGGCCTCGAGTACGTGAAGCTGGGGCAGCCGGTGCCCACGTTGTCCGGCGGCGAGGCGCAGCGGCTGAAGCTCGCGGGGCACCTGGCCGAGGCCGCGGCGGACGACACGCCGTCGATCCGCGGCAAGCTGTTCCTGTTCGACGAACCGACGACCGGCCTGCACTTCGACGACGTGGCCAAACTGCTGCGCGCGTTCCGCAAGCTGCTGAAGATCGGGCATTCGCTGCTGGTGATCGAGCACAACCTCGACGTGATCCGCGCGGCGGATTGGGTCATCGACCTGGGCCCGGAAGGCGGCGATGGCGGTGGCGAGATCGTCGTGGCGGGGACGCCGGCGCAGGTGGAGGCGCATCCCGTGTCGCATACGGGGAAGGCGCTGCGCGACTACGAAGAGGCGCTTCGTAGCCCAATGGGGACAGTCCCCTTTTCGCGATCGGGCGTCGCCGATTCGGAGGGGGCGTACTCGGAAAAGGGTACAGTCCCCGCCATCGTCATCCACAACGCCCGCGAACATAACCTCCGCAACGTCGACGTCGAGATCCCGCGCGAGGCGTTCACGGTCGTCACCGGCGTCTCCGGCTCCGGCAAATCCACGCTCGCGTTCGACATCATCTTCAGCGAGGGCCAGCGCCGGTATCTCGAATCCCTGAACGCGTACGCGCGGCAGTTCGTGCAGCCGGCATCGCGCCCGGACGTCGACGCGATCTACGGCATCCCGCCGACCGTCGCCATCGAGCAGCGCACCAGCCGCGGCGGCCGCAAAAGCACCGTCGCCACGCTGACCGAGATCTACCACTTCTTCCGCCTGCTCTATCAGAAGCTCGGCACGCAGTATTGCCCCACCTGCGACGTCGCGATCGAACCGCAGACGCCGGCGACCATCGCCGAGCGCCTGCTGAAGCAGCACAAGGGCGGCCGCGTCACGCTGCTCGCGCCGCTGGTCGTCGCGCGCAAGGGTTACTACACCGAGCTCGCGAAATGGGCCAACGCGCGCGGCTACAAACACCTGCGCGTCGACGGCGAGATGCTGACTACGTACCAGTGGCCGCGCCTCAACCGCTTCAAGGAACACACGATCGAACTACCGGTCGCGCAGATCCACGTCAGCAAGGAGAACGCGGACTCGCTGGAACGCAACGTGATCAAGGCGCTCGACCTCGGCAAGGGCCTGCTGCACGTGC